>Ga0265797_10002500_pt1 | contig 30761 bp, 22 predicted proteins | sample P2T30metagenome_FD_192433 | JGI IMG/M metagenome (GOLD analysis project Ga0265797, IMG submission 192433) | Plant litter microbial communities from East Loma Ridge, Irvine, California - P2 T30 | ecosystem: Environmental > Terrestrial > Plant litter > Unclassified | place: USA: California... | reverse complement strand
TGCGACCACAGCTCGCCCAGGTGATTTTCCAGCGGCGTGCCCGACAGGCACAGCCGGTGTTTCGTGCGCAGCAGGCCGGCACTTTGCGCGGCCTTCGAGCGGGTGTTCTTGATGTAGTGCGACTCGTCCAGGATGACCATGTGGAAATCGTGCTCGCGCAGTTTTTCCTCGTCGCGCGGCAGCAGCGCATACGTTGTCAGCACCAGGTCCGCTTCCGGAATCTTGTCGAACAGCTCGGCGCGATCCTTGCCTTGCAGCAGCAGCACTTTCAGGCTTGGCGCAAACCGTGCCGCCTCGTCCTGCCAGTTGCCCATCAGGCTGGTTGGCGCGATGACGAGCGTCGGCTGCGTCATCCGGCCCGATTCCTTTTCCACGAGGATGTGCGCCAGGGTCTGCACCGTCTTGCCGAGGCCCATGTCGTCGGCCAGGATGCCCGCCAGGCCGTATTCGCGCAGGAATTGCATCCAGGACAGGCCGTCCGTCTGGTAATCGCGCAACGTGGCCTGCAGTCCGGCCGGCGTAGCGATGCGTTTGACGGATGAGAACTGGTTCAGGCGGCGACCCATGTCGCGCAGCTCTTCGCCCCCCGTCCAGACAAAGTCGCCGCTCTTGGCCAGCTCGTCCAGACGCGCCGCGTCCAGGGTTGCCATCCGCACCGCATGACGGATCTTGTCGTTGAAATACAGCTCGCCCAGGGTTGTCAGGATCGGTTTCACACGCTGCCACGGCAGCGCCACGCGCTTGCCGTTCGGCAGCGTGGCCAGCATCTGGTCCGTCTCGCCATGCAGCGCCAGCGCTTTCGGGCTGAAGTCGTTCGGCATATTGCGGATCATCTGCACCAGCACCGGCAGCAGCGGAATGCGCTCCTGCTCGACGGTAATGCCCAGTTCCAGTTCGAACCACGCGTTGCCCGTGTCCGGCCCCTCTTCCTCGACTTCGGCATACCAGTCGTCCACCGCCGTCATGTCATAACGGTATTTCGACGTTTTTTCGACCTGCCAGCCTTCGGCTTTCAGCTGGTCGACGCCGAACTCGGCAAAGCGGATCCAGTCGGCCTGATTCGCCAGCAGGAGGCCGCCGCGCACGCTGGACAGCGGCAACGCCGTTGGCTTGCGGAAGCCGAGACCTGTCAGCATTTCCAGGGCGGCGGCTTCGGCCGCTTCGTCGCGCTGGATGATTTCCGTCACTTCGCCCCGTTGGCGCACGACGCGCTGCGACGGGTCGAACGACACGCGCTCGCCATCGTAGTCGTACGACAGCACGGCGTAATCGTGCCAGCGCTGCGCCGTGCCGTCCGCCAGCTGGGCCGAATCGAGCACGAGGATCGGACGCGGCTTGACATCGTCGCGCAGGCGCTGCGGCAGCGGTTGCGGCAGCGGCATCAGCTGTTGCAGGCCGTGCGCCAGCAGCAGCTGCGAGACGCGCATCTTGTCGTTTGGCATCAGCAATGGGGCCTGCGCCACCAGCGCCTGCAGGTCCGCCAGCGGGATTTCCGCGCCGCCCTGGTTCAGGTGCAGCACGCCGCAGGACAGGTTGTCGATGTACCACGGCGGTTCCGTCGGCAACATGTAGTCGATCTGGTCCGCACCCGCGTTGCGGCTGCCTTCCGGCGCTTCCACCTTCCAGCCCAGCCGCAACCCTTTGCCTTCTTCACGCCAGGCCAGGTTCGCCGTGCGCTGCGGGCCAGCCTTCATCGGGTAGACGAGGCCGTTGCCCACGTCCGCCCAGGAATTTGCCCACAGTAATTTGTCCTGTTCCGACAGCATCTGCAGCAGGGCGGCGCCGATCTTGCCGCGCGGCTCGGTCGCGCTGCCCGTCTGCGAATTCGGCCCCGTGCGCATGGCAACAAAGAACCGGACCAGGTCCTCGTCACCCGGCTCCAGGAACGCGGGCGGCGTAGACAGCAGCGAGAACACCTCGTTGACGGGGCTGGCCGCCGCCACGTCGCCGTTCGGCCTCAGCCGCGCCTTGTACAGGCACAGCGCCACGTGCCGGCCGCCGGATGTCGGCGCCAGCACATAGATCAGACGATAGGTCGTCTGCTTGGGATCGGGATCGGCGGGAACAAGCTTCGCCTTCGGATGCGCGGCTGCATCGACGCGCTGCAGCCAGGTGGCCACGGCATAGGGCAGCTGCGTCGCCGGCGGGTTGGCCGGGGCAGCGGGAGCAGCGGGAACTTCGCGGGTTTCGTCGCGGGTCAAATCCATTGGGCGCATGTCGTATTGAGACGGTTCAAAAACAGCAACATGCAATATTATCCGCCAACAGGGTTTTTGTGTTTGTGAAAGTTCTAACTTAGTGTTCCCTGGTACGTGCGCGCACAGGTCTGTTGCGCTGTCAAGACTGGACCTGGCACACGGAGGGGGTATCATTCCGGGCTTGTCTGACCGGAAATGATCACATGCTGCCTTCAATCGAACAACGCCTGGCCGTCGAACTGGCCGCCAAGCCGGCCCAGGTGGCCGCCGCCGTCGCCCTGCTGGACGAGGGTGCCACGGTGCCCTTTATCGCCCGTTACCGTAAGGAAGCCACCGGCGGGCTGGACGATATCCAGCTGCGCCTGCTGGAAGAGCGCCTGCGCTACCTGCGCGAGCTGGAAGACCGCCGCGCCGCCATCGTGGCGTCCATTACCGAACAGAACAAGATGACGCCGGCACTGCTGGATGCCGTCATGCACGCCGAAGACAAGACCCGGCTGGAAGATTTGTATTTGCCGTACAAGCAGAAACGGCGCACGAAGGCGCAGATCGCCATCGAAGCGGGCCTGGCACCGCTGGCGGACAGCCTGCTGGCCGACCCGACCATCAATCCTGAAACCGAAGCCGGCAAATTCCTGCGCGAAGCGTTTACGACGACCGACGGCAACAATCCGGGCGTCCCGGACACGAAAGCGGCGCTGGACGGCGCCCGCCAGATCCTGATGGAGCGCTTTGCCGAGGATGCGAACCTGCTGCAGTCGCTGCGCGAGTACGTGCAGGACCACGGCGTCGTCGAATCGAAAGTGGTGGAGGGAAAACAGGAAGAAGGCGAGAAGTTCGCCGATTATTTCGATTATTCGGAACCGCTGGCCGCCGTGCCGTCGCACCGGGCGCTGGCCCTGCTGCGCGGTCGCCGCGAAGGCATCCTCGACGTGACGTTGCGCCTGGACACGGAAGCGGAAAAACCGAAGTGGGACGCGCCGCACAACCCGTGCGAAAGCCGCATTGCCGCGCATTTCGGCATCAAGTCCGCCGGCCGCCCGGCCGACAAATGGCTGACGGACACCGTGCGCTGGACGTGGCGCGTGAAAAGCTTCATGCACCTGGAAAGCGAACTGATGGGCGCGCTGCGCGAAAAGGCGGAGCTGGACGCCATCAGCGTCTTTGCCACCAATTTAAAAGCGCTGTTGCTGGCGGCGCCCGCCGGCCCGCGCGCAACGATGGGGCTGGACCCGGGCCTGCGCACGGGCGTGAAAGTGGCCGTGGTCGATGCCACCGGCAAGGTTGTGGATACCGCCACCGTTTATCCACACCAGCCGCGCAACGACTGGGAAGGCACGCTGCACACGCTGGGTCAGCTTGCCGCCAAGCACAATGTGTCGCTGATTTCCATCGGCAACGGTACCGCGTCGCGCGAGACCGACAAGCTGGCGCAGGACCTCATCAAGCGTCATCCGGAATTAAAACTGACGAAAATCGTCGTATCGGAAGCGGGCGCGTCCGTATACTCGGCCTCCGAATTCGCGTCGCGCGAGCTGCCGGACCTGGACGTGTCGATCCGCGGCGCCGTGTCGATCGCGCGCCGCTTGCAGGACCCGCTGGCCGAACTGGTGAAAATCGACCCGAAATCGATCGGCGTGGGGCAATACCAGCACGACGTCAGCCAGTCGCAACTGGCGCGCACGCTGGACGCCGTCGTCGAGGATTGCGTCAACGCCGTCGGTGTCGACGTCAACACCGCGTCGGCGCCGCTGCTGGCGCGCGTGTCCGGCCTGTCGGCCAGCGTGGCGCAGAGCATCGTCACCTACCGCGACATGAAGGGCGCGTTCACGTCACGTGCGGCGCTGAAAGCGGTGCCGCGTCTGGGCGATAAAACGTTCGAACAGGCCGCCGGCTTCCTGCGCGTGATGAACAGCGACAACCCGCTGGACGCTTCCGCCGTGCACCCGGAGTCGTACCCCGTCGTGGAAAAGATCCTGGCGGACATCAAGAAGGACATCAAGGGCGTCATCGGCGCCGCCTCGGTGCTGAAGACGCTCAATCCAGCCAAGTATGCGGATGAAAAATTCGGCGTGCCGACCGTGACGGACATCCTGAAAGAACTGGAAAAGCCGGGCCGCGACCCGCGCCCGGAATTCACGACGGCCACGTTCAAGGAAGGCGTCGAGGAAATCCGCGATTTGCGGCCGGACATGATCCTGGAAGGCGTCGTCACCAACGTGGCCGCGTTTGGCGCGTTTGTCGACATCGGCGTGCACCAGGATGGCCTCGTGCACATCTCTGCGCTGTCGACCAGTTTCGTCAAGGACCCGCACACGGTGGTCAAGGCCGGCCAGGTCGTGAAGGTCAAAGTTCTGGAGGTGGACGAGAAGAGGAAGCGCATCGCACTGACGATGCGCCTGTCCGACAGCGCGCCGCAGCCGGGCACCAAGCCTGAGCAAAAGGGCGATCGCAACGACCGCCGCGCCATGGGCCAGCAGCAGAAATCGCAGTCGCGCGAGCCGGCCATGGGCGGCTCGATGGCGGCCGCGTTTGCCAAGCTGAAGGGCTAAGCCGGGGCAGCGGCCGCCTGGCGCGGCCGTGCCTGCAGGCGCGGGGCGATTCCCTGTAAAATGCGCCTATCCCAAATTTTTCTTTTCGAGGCAGCTATGAGCGACGTACAAAACTGGATCAAGGAAACCGTGACGACCGCCCCGGTCGTGCTGTTCATGAAGGGCACCGCCCAGTTCCCGCAGTGCGGCTTTTCCGGCCGTGCGATCCAGATCCTGAAGGCATGCGGCGTCGAGAACATCGCCACCGTGAACGTGCTGGACGATCCGGAAGTCCGTCAGGGCATCAAGGAATATTCGAACTGGCCAACCATTCCGCAGCTGTACGTGCGCGGCGAATTCGTCGGCGGCTCGGACATCATGAGCGAGATGTACGAATCGGGCGAACTGAAGGCACTGCTGCAAAACAATGGCTGACCGCCCGCGGCGGATCGTCATCGCCATCACGGGCGCCACCGGCGCCGTGTATGGCGTGCGACTGCTGCAAACCCTGCGGGCGCTGAATGCGCCCCAGGGAACATCGGGAGAAACCCGGCGGATCGAAACGCATCTGGTGATTTCGGACGCCGCGGTCCTGACCTTGCATGAAGAAACGGGCCTGTCCCGGCGCGAAGTGGAAGCGCTGGCCGACGTCCATCACAAGTCCCACAACGTGGGCGCGACGATTGCCAGCGGCTCGTATCAGACGGACGCCATGGTGATCGCACCCTGCTCGATGAAAACGCTGGCCGCCGTCGCGCACGGACTGTCCGACAACCTCATCGCGCGCGCCGCGGACGTCGTCCTCAAGGAGCGCCGCCGCCTGATCCTGATGGTACGCGAAACGCCATTCAATCTGGCGCATCTGCGCAACATGACGGCCGTCACCGAAATGGGCGGTATCGTCTTTCCGCCGCTACCGAGCTTCTATCACAAGCCGCAGACGATCGACGACATCGTCGACCACACGGTCGCGCGCGTGATCGACTTGTTGGGGATCGAGCAGGCCGGGGCGCCGCGGTGGAATGGCTTGAACGGCTGAGGATGGCCGGGTTTCAAGGAAAACATCTGGCAGACGCCTTGGCAGACGTCTGCCAGCGCAGGGCGAGCGGCGGCCTGCCATGACAAAGCCGCACGCCAGCATGGGGTAGACCCCGGCCTCGCCAATGCCTGGCGAAGCTCGTCGGGGATGACGGAGAGGGCGGGGGCAAGCACCTATCGTCGAGTTCCGACCCGACGATAGGCGCCTGCCCCCGATCACTTCTGGTAGTTCACCCGCACCAGCATGCGAATGAACTCGCGGGCGATCTGCCTGTGGTGTTCGTCCAGCCGCTGCAGGTCCGCAATCAGTTTCACGTCCGCCGATTCGAAACGCGAAGGCGCGCTGCCGCCTTCCCCTGCCGGGGCCGCCGCTTCCGGCCCGCCAAAGCGCAGCCATTCCGCAGGTACACCCAGCCATTGCGCGATCATGCGCAGCTTTTCCTGGGTGGGGATTGCTTCGCCGACCAGCCATTTTCGGGCGGCGTGGACGGTTATCGGCCGGCCATCGAAGCGGATGTTAAATTCTCGGGCCAGTCGCGTGGGGCTGTCGGGAGAGTAGTGGGCGTTTTTCAAGGCCTGCTGTAGCCGCTGGCTAAAGCTTTCGCGTTCATTCGAAGAATTCATAGTTGCACTATTTCATGTCACGACATGAATGTCAGTCTCAAGCGTGCTCAGACCGATTGTGACAAATCCGGACGGTTTAAAATTAACATTTTAACCTCCAATCAATCACAGTAGCCAGTCATAATCTAACTTGCAAGTCAAATACAGCTTTTTCCTTGCTGGCTGTTCCATTGATACAACGGACACAACCGTTATATTTTTAACAATAGTAAGCACGAAGAGACACCAGAGACGGTTACAAACGCCTCTTTGTTACGAATCATTCATTGCGAACGCATTTAGCAAAGAGCAACGAAACCGCTACTCTGTCATCGCACGGTACGAAAACGTATCATGCCGTCACCGTCACTTTCACGTCGCACGATACCGTCTCGCCACAATTTGTGGAGATGGGCCAGCGCCTCACCCAGCGCGAAGCTGAGCATGTGCGCGTCCAGCGGGCGGCGGAACATGATCGGCACGATCTCAGCCGCGGTGCGCGGCTCCTGGCACGCTTCGACCACCTCTTCCAGCCGCGCCGCATGGTGCGAACGCAGCTGCTCGATGCGGGTGTGCAGCCCGCGGAAGGCGCGGCCGTGGGCCGGCAGCACCAGCACGTCGTCCGGCAGGCCATGAAATTTATTCAGCGAGTCCAGGTATTGCTGCAGGGGGTTGCCTTCCGGCTCGATGGCAAACACCGAGACGTTGGTGGAAATACGGGGCAGAACCATGTCGCCGGACAGCAGCACGTTCAGCTCGGCGCAGTACAGGGAAGCGTGCTCGGGCGAATGGCCGAACCCCGTGATGACACGCCAGCCGCGTCCGCCGATCTCGACCACCTGGCCGTCCTGCAGGCGGTGATACGACTGCGGTACCGACGGCACCAGCGACGGATAGTAGTTTTTGCGGCTCTGCATCTTTTCCAGCATGTCCGCGTCCGTCAGGCCATGGCGCTGGAAGTGCGGCAAGGCCGCCGTGCCGTCCGCGCCGGGCAGCGCCGCCGCCATCATGCGCGCGAAGGCATATTCGCCGGCGGTCATCGCCAGCGACACCTGCCAGCGTGTGCACAGCCAGTCCGCCAGGCCCACGTGATCGGGATGACAGTGCGTCGCCAGGACCCGCTGCAACGGCTTGCCGTCGAAACGCTTCTCCACGATCGCTTCCCAGCCGGCACGGGAGGCGTCCGTCGAGGCGCCTGTGTCCACGACCGTATAACCCGCCACGCCATCGATCGCGTCATCGAGCAGCCACAGGTTGATATGGTCGAGTGCGAACGGCAACGGCAACCGCAGCCAGCGCACGCCCGGGGCAACGTCAAGAGCGTCACCCGGTGCGGGCACTTGCTCGCCCAGTGGATAATGAAGTTGGGATTCCAGCGGGTTCATTGGCGTTCTTTCCTCGTGCCCATCGAAAGGCTACAATGCAGTTGACGTTACGTAAACGGAAACTCCGAGATCTTATTGTAAGCCATGCCGACCTACACCATCACCGAACTGGCCCGCGAGTTCGACATCACCCCCCGCGCCATCCGATTTTATGAAGACCAGGGCCTGCTGAGCCCGTCGCGCGAGGGTGCCGGCGGGCGCAACCGCGTCTACCTGCCGCGCGACCGCACCCGCCTGAAGCTGACGTTGCGCGGCAAGCGGCTGGGATTGTCGCTGTCGGAAATCAAGAGCCTGGTCGACATGTACGAGTCGCCCAAGGACACCGAAGCGCAGATGCACCGTTTTCTCACCGTGCTGGCACAGCACCGGGAGACGCTGGAACAGCAGCGCGAGGATATCGAGATGTCGCTGTCCGAAATCACGGCCCATGAGGAAGAGTGCAAGCGCCTGCTGGCCGAACGCCAGGCGGCGGGCAGCAAGTAGTCGGGGCCTGCTTTACGTTTACGTTAACGTCACATCGGCGTATGATTTGCGATCTATAACTATTCTCCAGAAGACGAGGAAGACATGCTCCATCTCCCAGGCCTGACCTTTGACCACGGCGAGGACATCGCCGCCCTGCGCGAAGCGGTCCAGCAGTTCGCGGCAGCGGAAATCGCACCGCGCGCGGCCGAAATCGACCGTTCCGACCAGTTCCCGATGGACCTGTGGCGCAAGATGGGCGAACTGGGCGTGCTGGGCATTACCGTCGGCGAGGAGTACGGCGGCGCGAATATGGGTTATCTGGCGCATATCGTCGCAATGGAGGAGATTTCGCGGGCGTCGGCATCCGTCGGCCTGTCGTATGGCGCCCACTCGAACCTGTGCGTCAACCAGATCAAGCGCAACGGCACGGAAGAACAGAAGCGCAAGTACCTGCCGAAGCTGATCTCGGGCGAGCACGTGGGCGCACTGGCGATGTCCGAACCGAACGCCGGGTCTGACGTCGTCAGCATGAAGCTGCGCGCCGACTTCAAGGGCGACCGCTGGGTGCTGAACGGCACGAAAATGTGGATCACCAACGGCCCGGATGCGGACACGCTGGTCGTCTACGCCAAGAACGACCTGGAAGCGGGACCGCGCGGCATGACGGCGTTCCTGATCGAAAAAGGCTTTAAGGGGTTCTCGATCGCGCAGAAGCTCGACAAGCTGGGCATGCGCGGCTCGCACACGGGCGAACTGGTGTTCCAGGATTGCGAAGTGCCGGCCGAGAACGTGCTGGGGGGCCTGGGCAAGGGCGTCAACGTGCTGATGTCGGGCCTGGACTTCGAGCGCACCGTGCTGTCCGGCGGTCCACTGGGCATCATGCAGGCGTGCATGGACGCCGTCGTGCCATACGTCCACGACCGCAAGCAGTTCGGCCAGCCGATCGGCGAATTCCAGCTGATGCAGGGCAAGCTGGCGGACATGTACTCGACGATGATGGCGTGCAAGGCCTACGTCTACGCCGTCGGCCAGGCCTGCGACCGCGCGACGTCCCCCGAGCAAGTACGCGCACTGCGCAAGGATGCCGCCGGCGCCATCCTGTACAGCGCCGAGAAAGCGACGTGGATGGCGGGCGAAGCCATCCAGGCGCTGGGCGGCAACGGCTACATCAACGAATACCCGGTGGGCCGCTTGTGGCGCGACGCCAAGCTGTACGAAATCGGCGCCGGCACCAGCGAAATCCGCCGCATGCTGATCGGCCGCGAACTGTTCGCGGAAACCAAGTAAGCTGAGGAGCAGGCCGAGCTCGTGACAACATCGGGGTCAGGCACGAAAACTGTCACGAGCTCGGCTGTACCACTGTCGAGCTCGGTCCCACCTTGGGGCGAAGCAGGGGTTTCGCGGGGTACAACTCCGCGCCTGCGTAGCGGGCCCCGACAAGGACACGAACTGAGCCGGAATACTGTCGAGCCTGTGTCCGTGTCGGGGTGTGACCCCACGGTTGAAAAAGTGGACACGAGCTCGGCAGCCACCCTGCGAGAACGCCGATGAGCCAGGCTTTTCCCAAACTGCTGTCGTCCCAGATCGCGTTCGATATCGCGCTGACGATGCGTGACGGCTTCGACAAGCACTATCGCCTGTTCCGCCAGGCCAGCCAGGACGCCAAGCGCTACTTCGAGCGCGGCGAGTGGGCGGTGGCGCAGGCGGCGGCGCGCGAGCGGATCGGCTTTTACGACCGCCGCGTGCAGGAATGCGTGCAGTTGCTGGAAGATGAATACGATCCGGTCGAATTGACGGACGAGGTCTGGCGCGAAGCGAAGCTGCACTATATCGGCATCCTGTCCGGCCACAAGCGGCCCGAGCTGGCGGAGACGTTTTTTAATTCCGTCTGCTGCAACATCCTGCACCGCAGCTATTTTCACAACGAGTTCATCTTCGTGCGCCCCGTCGTGTCGACGGAATATATCGAGACGGAGGAACTGGCGCCCACCTACCGGGTCTACTATCCTGCCGTGGACGGCATGCATTTCACGCTGAAGCGTATCGTCACCAACTTCCAGCTGGACGCGAGGTTCGCCAACCTGTCGCGCGACATCGGGCTGGTGGAAACGCGCGTCCGGAAATTCTTTGGTGACGAGCTGGAGCCAAACGCCCAGTTCCAGGTGCTGTCGAGCCTGTTCTTCCGCAACAAGGGCGCGTACATCGTCGGCAAGGCCATCAATGGCGACCGCGAGCTGCCGTTTGTCGTGCCGATTCTGCACAACCGCCAGGGACAGCTCGTGCTGGACACGGTGCTGCTGGAGCGCGAACAGATCGTCATCCTGTTCTCGTTTACGCGCGCTTACTTTCTCGTCGACATGGAAGTGCCGTCGGCCTACGTGCAGTTCCTGCGCACGCTGCTGCCGCGCAAGCCACGCAGTGAGATCTACACGATCCTGGGGCTGCAAAAGCAGGGCAAGACGCTGTTCTACCGCGACTTCCTGCAACATTTAAAGCATTCGTCCGACCTGTTCGAGACGGCGCCCGGCATCCGCGGCCTCGTCATGCTGGTGTTCGCGCTGCCGTCGTTTCCGTACGTCTTCAAGGTCATCAAGGATTTCTATCCGGCGCCGAAGGACACGACGCGGGCCCAGATCAAGGAAAAATACCTGCTCGTGAAACATCACGACCGCGTTGGCCGCATGGCCGATACGCTTGAATATTCCGACGTGGCGTTCCCCCGGGCGCGCTTCGATGAGGCGCTCGTGGCCGAGCTGAAGCACCACGCGCCGTCGCTGATCGAGGAGGACGGCGACAAGCTGATCATCCGCCACCTGTACATCGAGCGCCGGATGGTGCCGCTGAACCTGTGGCTGACGCAGGCGGAACAGGCGGGCAACGACGCCGACATCGAACATGGCATCCTCGAGTACGGCAACGCCATCAAGGACCTCGTTGCCGCGAACATTTTCCCCGGCGATATGCTGTATAAAAACTTCGGCGTCACGCGGCACCGCCGCGTCGTGTTCTACGACTACGACGAGATCGAATACATCACCGATTGCGTGTTCCGCACGATTCCCGAGGCGAGAAACGAGGAGGACGAGATGGCGTCCGAACCGTGGTACCCCATCGGCAAGCATGACGTCTTCCCCGAGCAGTTCGGCAAATTCCTGCTGGGGAATCTCAAGATCCGCAAATATTTCATGAAGCACCATGCCGACCTGCTGACCGCCGAGTGGTGGCAGCAACGCAAGCAGCGCATTCTCGACGGTGTCGTCGAAGACGTTTTCCCGTATCCGCAAGCGATACGGTTCTGCAATCAACCCGCGGCCCCGGCAACGTCCGATGTGCCGCCCAATCTGGAGACTATTTCAACATGAACGATCCAATCGTTATCGTCGGTGCGGCCCGCACCCCCATGGGCGCCTTCCAGGGCGACTTTTCCAGCCTGTCCGCGAACGACCTGGGCGCTGTCGCGATCAAGGCCGCCGTCGAGCGCGCCGGCATCCAGCCGGAACTCGTCGAGCACGTTTATTTCGGCAACTGCCTGATGGCGGGACAGGGCCAGGCCCCGGCCCGCCAGGCGCTGCTGAAGGCAGGCCTGCCCACCTCGACGGGCGCCGTCACGCTGTCGAAAATGTGCGGCTCCGCCATGCAGGCGGCCATCTTCGCGCATGACCAGCTGGTGGCCGGCAGCGCCGACGTCGTCATCGCCGGCGGCATGGAGTCGATGACCAACGCGCCTTACCTGATCCCCAAGGCACGCGGCGGCTACCGCATTGGCCACGGCATGATGTTCGACCACATGATGCTGGACGGGCTGGAAGACGCCTACAGCAAGGACGAAAAAACGGGCGGCGGCCGCTCGATGGGCACCTTTGCGGAAGAATGCGCGACGAAGTTCAGCTTTACGCGCGAAGCGCAGGATGCGTACGCCATCGAGTCCGTCAAGCGCGCGCAGGCGGCCGCGACGGGTGGCAAGTTCGCCTGGGAAATCGCACCCGTGACCGTCTCCGGCCGCGGCGGCGACACCGTTGTCGACCGCGATGAAGGCCCGCTGAAAGCCAAGCTGGACAAGATCCCTTCCTTGAGGCCGGCGTTCAAGAAGGACGGCACGATCACGGCGGCCTCGTCGTCGTCGATCAACGATGGCGCGGCCGCGCTGGTCATGATGCGCGAATCGACGGCGAAACAGCTGGGCGCAACCGTCATCGCCAAAGTCGTCGGCCACGCCACCAATGCGCTGGCACCCAACGAGTTTACGACGGCCCCCGTCGGCGCCATCCAGAAGCTGCTGAACAAAAACGGCTGGAAGGTGTCGGACGTCGACCTGTTCGAGATCAACGAAGCCTTTGCCGCCGTGCCGATGGCGGCGATGCACGAGCTGGACATCCCGCACAGCAAAGTGAACATCCACGGCGGCGCCTGCGCGCTGGGCCACCCGATCGGCGCCTCCGGCGCGCGCATCATCGTCACGTTGCTGGGCGCGCTGAAGGACCGCGGCGCCAAGCGCGGCGTGGCGGCGCTGTGCATCGGCGGCGGCGAGGCGACGGCCGTCGGCATCGAGCTGGTGTAATGGCGACCGCACTCGTCATTGGCGCATCGCGCGGCATCGGCCAGGCGCTGGCACGCCAGTACGTGGACGCGGGCTGGCGCGTCATCGCCACGGCCCGCAAGGGCGAAGACTGCGCGGCGCTTGTCGCGATGGGTGCGGAGGTGCACGCGCTGGACGTCACCAACGTGGAAGCCGTCGCCGGACTGGGATGGAAGCTGGACGGCGAGCACCTGGACGTCGCCATCCTGAACGCGGGCGTGTATGGCCCGCGCCATGACGGCTTCCCCGTCCAGGCCGACTTCGACAACGTCATGCACACCAACGTCCTGGCCGCAATGCGGCTGCTGCCGATCCTCGCGCCGATGGTGGCGACCACGCGCGGCAAGCTGGCCGTGATCTCGTCGAAGATGGGCTCGCTCAGCGAACGCCACAGCGCCATCGGCTCGCTGTACCGGGCCAGCAAGGCGGCGCTGAACTCGGTGCTGATCGACACGGCCATCACGTTCGGCAACCAGGGCGTGACGTGCGTGGCGCTCCACCCGGGCTGGGTGCAAACGGATATGGGAGGCGCCGCGGCCGACATCACGCCGGAACAAAGCGCCGCCGGCATCCGCGCCACGCTGGCGAAGCTGCCCGCCTCGGACAAAGCCGCTTACGTTACGTACGACGGCCAGCCGATCGGCTGGTGACAATGAACCACCGCTGGCTCCGTGTCCACCTTGGGGTCACACCCCGACTTGGACACGGGCTGAACAAAAGGTTATGTGGCTGAGCTGTCGGGGGTGTGGGAGGTGGTGATGCCCTACATGGCACCAGCCGCTACGCAGGCATGGGCTGCGATCCACGAAACCCCTGCTGCGCTCCTATCGTGGCACGGGCTCAACCGTTGTAATGGCCGAGCTCGTGTCCATGTCGGGGTGTGACCCCAAGGTGGACACAAGCTGAACAATAGAAGAATGGAAGAGACATGGTACTGAACGAAGAACATCAGATGATCCGCGATGCGTTGCGCACGTTTTCGCAGGAGCGCCTGGCGCCCAACGCGGCGCGGTGGGACAAGGAGCATTATTTTCCGCAGGCCGAGCTGAAGGAGCTGGCGGCGCTGGGTGCGTTTGGCGTGGCCGTGCCCGAGGAGCTGGGTGGTGCCGGGCTGGACTACGTGTCGCTGGCGCTGGTGCTCGAAGAAATCGCGGCCGGCGACGGCGGCACGTCGACGATCATCTCCGTCAACAACTGCCCCGTCTGCAGCATCGCCATGATGTACGCGAACGCGCGCCAGAAAGAGCAGTGGCTGCGTCCACTGGCGCAGGGGCAAATGCTGGGCGCGTTCTGCCTGACGGAGCCGCACACGGGCAGCGACGCCGCGGCGCTGCGCACGACGGCCACGCGCGACGGCGATCATTACGTGCTGAACGGCGTCAAGCAATTCATCACGTCCGGCAAGTATGCGGACGTGGCCATCGTCATGGCCGTCACCGACAAGGCGGCCGGCAAGAAAGGCATCAGCGCGTTCTGGGTGCCGACATCGGCGCCCGGTTACATCGTTGCGGGGCTGGAGCAGAAGATGGGCCAGCATTCGTCCGACACGGCGCAGATCCTGTTTGAAAACTGCCGCATTCCCGCCGAGAACCTGATCGGCGAAGAAGGCATGGGCTACAAGATCGCGCTGTCCGGCCTGGAAGGCGGACGCATCGGCATCGCCTCGCAGTCCGTCGGCATGGCGCGCGCCGCGTTCGAAGCGGCGCTGACCTATGCGCGCGACCGTGAAACGTTCGGCCAGCCGATCTTCAATCACCAGTCGGTGCAATTCAGGCTGTCCGAGATGGCGACGCAGATCGAGGCCGCCCGCCAGCTGATCCTGCATGCGGCGTCGATGAAGGATGCGGGGCTGCCATGCCTGAAGGAAGCGGCGATGGCCAAGCTGTTCGCGTCGGAAATGGCCGAGCGCGTCTGCTCGGATGCCATCCAGGTGCATGGCGGCTACGGCTACGTGTCCGACTTCCCTGTCGAGCGCATTTATCGGGACGTGCGCGTCTGCCAGATCTACGAAGGCACCAGCGACATCCAGAAACTGCTGATCGCACGGGCGCTTTAACCCGCAGCAATTCTCCCGAGCGGAAAATCGTCTCGATTGTGTAAGACATTGTCATAATAGGAGAAGGTTTTTCCGCTGAGGCGCAACGCTCACCTAAAATGTTGCACGAAGGAGAATTGCTATGTATCGAGTGATGCTGGTGGAGGACGATGCCCGCCTGGCCGATCTGGTCACAGAGTATCTGGCGGGCTACGAGTTCAAGGTGGACGTCGTGAGCCGGGGCGACGAAGCCGTTGCCCGCTTCAAGGCCGCGCCGCCCGATATCGTGGTACTGGACCTGATGCTGCCTGGCCTGGACGGCATGCTGGTCTGCCGCCAGTTGCGCGATCTGACAAAGATCCCCATCCTGATCATGACCGCGCGGGAAGACTCGTACGACGAAGTGTCGCTGCTGGAACAGGGCGCGGACGACTTCATCAACAAACCGGTACAACCGCGCGTGCTGCTGGCCCGCCTGCGCGCGTTGCTGCGCCGCACGCAGTCAAAGCAGGCCAGCGACATGCTGATATTCGGTGCGCTGTCGATCGCCACCAGCGACCGCACCGTGACGTGGCGCGGCGAACCCTGCGTACTCAGCAATACCGAATACAAGCTGCTGCTGGTGCTGGCGGAGTCGGCCGGCACGGTGCTGTCGCGCGATGCGCTGCTGAAGAAGATGCGCGGCATCGAGTTTGACGGTCTCGACCGCAGCATCGACAACAGCATCTCGAAACTGCGCCGCAAGTTCGACGATGCCGACTCGGAAAAGATCAAGACAGTGTGGGGCGAAGGCTATCTGTTCTCGCCGTCGGCATGGACGTAAGACCCGACGGCGCACTACTCGATCACGGGCGCGATCGCCAGCGGCGCGTTCTGGCTGATGACCTGGCCCTGCTCCGGCCAGTCGGCAAAGCGGTAGACGATGACGCGGAAGTCTGTGATCGTGTCGCCATCGAACACGGCGCCCTCTTCCGGCGGCAGCGCGACTTCCCGTTCCACGTCGCGCACGCGCACCGCCGCATCGCTGCGCCGGGGGAACGCAAAGCGCACGCCTGCGCAGCGGCGGCCGTGGTAGCCGGCAGCCGTGCTGCGTAAATACTGCAGCGCCTGGTCGCACGCGCCGCGCAACTCCCGCCCCTCATAAATCCCGTCGATACGGGCGACGATGGACAGCCGCGGCTGGAACGTGAACGCGCTGGCTTTGCGGTTCAGCAGCAGCACGGCGTTCTCGTCGTACGCGGCTTTCAGCAGGGGCAACGTGGTGCGGCCCGTGGGGTCGAGCGGCAGGTCCAGCTGGGTCGTGCGGCCCGACAGCGTCAGGCGCAGGCCTTCCACGGACTGGCCGTCTTTCGGCGCCACCTGGTAATGGTTCTGCAAAAAATTCTTGGCCTTGCCGTATTTGGCGAACGTCACCATGGCCCGGTAGGCCTCCCGATAGCTGACCGATGCGTCATCCGCCGGCTGCGCGGCGGCGCCTCCGCAGGCCAGCAGCAGCGCCAGCATCCACCGTGCCGTGCGCGTGACGGCGCCGCGCTGCGGGAGCGCCGGCACGACGGCAGTGCGGTGTCCGTCAACGCCGGCTGACGTGCCGCGAACACCAGGACCAATCGACATGGCGTGGCTCCCGCTCGGGGCTGCTGGCGGACGTCCGCGCCAACGCCGCGCAATCCTGCACATGTTCGCGTTCTGAACGATGGAAGAGCTCCGGTTCAGCAGGCCGAGTGCCATCCAGTCGGTTGCAGCGCTATCACGCTGCGGACGTTTTGCCGCTGGCGGCAGGTCGACGGTTTACGCGCACAAACACTCCATTTGGAAACAATAATTGCCATGTTACCCAGCGGCCACAATGCAATCCTCCGTGCTTTGTCCCCTTTTTGTCGTAAAAATGTCGGCGTGGTTTTACAGGACTTGATTCTTATACAATGGAAAAATGAACCGCCTGTTCTTCCGCTTTTTCGTCCTGGTAATGCTGTCGATCAGCGTAGCGGCGTTCATTGTCTACTTCGCCATCAACCGCCTGTTCGGCGACCCGATCGGCAGCATCGCCCGCAACCAGGCGGCGGCGCAGATCTTCCTGCTGGAGCAGTACGTGGACAAGGCCCCGGCGGACGGCTGGCTGGACCGCCTGAACAAGGTGCGCGAAGTGTCGGACGTGCGCTTCGACCTGATCCCGCTGGCCGTGGCGCGTCAGCAGGTCCCCGGCAACGAGCGCGCCGCGTTTGAACGGGGCGAAGTCGTTATCGATATCGGCCGCAAAGCGTTGTTCCGGCGCGTCGACCTGACGGGCGATAAATATATCGGCAGCAACGAGGAGGCGATCTACGCACAGAATCTGCCCATCGATATCAAGGTCGCCCTGCAGATGGAGGCGGTGCGCTACGTTATCGTCGCACTGGCCCTGTTGATTCCGATCGGCATCTGGTCGCGCTCCCACTGGCACGGGCTGCAAAATCTGATGCAGGTGGCCGACCGCTTCGGCTCCGGCCAGTTGAAAGTGCGCGCGCAAATGCAACCGGGTGACAGCATCTATCCGCTGGCCGAGCGCATCAACCATATGGCCGACCGCATCCAGACGCTGCTGGAAGCGCAGCGCGGGCTGCTGCATTCGGTCTCTCACGAAATCCGCACGCCGATCGCGCGGCTGGAATTCGCGCTGGAACTGCTGCATGACACGGTCGGCGACACGGTGCTGGAAAAACGCATCGGCAGCATGCAGGACGACCTGACGGAACTGAAATCGCTTGTCAGCGAGTTGCTGGGCATGGCCCGCCTGGACAGCGAGCAGCCCCTGCGCTACGAAACCTTCGACGTGACCGCCGCGCTGCGCTCGTGCGCGAATGGGCTGCCGCCCTCGTCGGTTTCGCTCGACGTCTCCGTCCCGGACGGCCTGGGAGATTATTACGGCGACTGCCGCCTGCTGATGCGGGCGACGGGCAACCTGCTGCGCAACGCGCAAAAATATGCCAATGCCCAGATGGCGCTGTCGGCCGCGCGCAAGCTGGGCGGCGTGACGATCGTCGTCGATGACGACGGTGCCGGCATCCCGGAAGAAGAGCGTGAAAAAGTGTTCGAGCCGTTCTACCGGCTCGACCGCAGCCGCGACCGCAACACGGGCGGCTTCGGCCTGGGCTTGTCGATTGCCAGCAAGGCCGTCTCGCTGCACGGCGGCGCGCTGCGGATCGAGACGTCGCCACTGGGCGGCGCCCGCTTTGTCATTACCTTGCCGCCGGCCTAAGCTGGCGTGCGCAGCGGCGGCGTCGGTGCCAGGTCGCCGCGCGCCACTTTTTCGTATTCGGCAATCACCTGGGCGCCGAACAGCAGCAAGGTGGCGCCGATCTCCAGGCTGAACATGACGACGATGGCCGTCGTCATCGAGCCGTAGACCACGTTCACTTGCGACAGCGTCGAGAAATACCAGACCAGCACGTGGCGGGCGATCTCCCACAGCACGGTGGCCGTCACGCCGCCGATCAGCGCATGTTGCCACGACAGCCGGCCCACGGGCATCACCATGTAGATCGACGACAGCAGCAGCACTTCGCCCGACAGGCCCAGCAGGTACAGCAGCGCGCCGGACAGGCCGTGCAGCGACCACTCGTAGCCGAACAGGCGCACGCTTTCCGCGCCGATGACCTGCAGGCTGCCGGCGACCAGGGTGACGATCAGCGCCCCCACGCCCAGGCACAGGATGTAGCAGTACGGCAGAATCGCCGACGTCAGGTAATGCCGGCGCCGCACGGCCACGCGGTGGATGAAGATGACGCACATGGCGTTCTCCAGCACCGTGAATGCCAGCGAGCTGAAAAACAGCATCGTCAGCACGAGGAACCAGCCGACCAGGTCGCGGTGATCGAGGAAATGCGCCACCTCGTCGACGATCGCGCGCGACTGCCCCGGCACCAGCCATTCCAGGTAATGCGCGATCGTCTCGAGCAGCTCGCGCGGGTCAATGACGTGCGACAGCGCCACCACCACCAGCATCAGCAATGGCACGATCGACAGCAGCGAGTAATAGGCGACAGCACCGGCCAGCAGCAGCCCCTGATTGGCCCGGAAACCGGTCAGGCACTGCAGCGCGAAACGCAGCGGATGGCCCAGCACGAAGGCGGTCGCCTGGCGGTTGAGTATTGTCATGTCGCTAATTCTACCGGGCCGGGCCGTCGAGCGACGCCCGGCACGCCACTGCTGAATCGGGCCAGTGTGCGTCAGCGAACTGACTGTAGCTTGCGTAAGGCTAGGCTCTGGTAATCAGCAATCAGCAATCAGCAATCAGCGATCGGGCGCATTTTATTTACCCGTCAGACATGTCCGATTTCCATCTGTATCAGCAGCTATTTGCCAGTATTCCAGTCGGGGCCGTCATCCTGACGCCCAGCGACACGCCAACCATTCTCGATGTCAATGACGCGCTATTGCATAGTATCGGCGGCGCCCGCGAACAACTGCTGGGAAGGGCGCTGTTCGACGTCTTTCCCGATGCACCGGGCGAGCAGCACGACAGTGGCGTCGATGCGCTGCGGCGCGCCCTTGCCGAGGTCATCCGGACCGGCCGCCCGCAATCGCTGCCGACGCAGCGCTACCCCGTCCGCGTCACGGCGCACGATGGCAGCGAATCGTTTGTCGAACGACTCTGGAACGCCACCAATACCCCCATCTTCGACGCGGCCGGACAGCTGCGCTGCATCCTGCATATAACGGTCGAGGTCACGGCGCAGAAGCAGGCGGAGGAAGCCTTGCGCCTGAGCCGCGAAGAGGCCGTGGAATCGGCGCGCCGTGCCGAGGAAGGCCGCAGCCAGCTCGGGGCGATGGACCGGCGCAAGGACGAATTCCTGGCCATGCTGGCGCACGAGCTGCGCAACCCGCTGGCGCCGATCCAGTCCGCGGCCGAATTCGTGTCGCGCCAGACGCAGGAGGCGCCACTGGCGCGCGCCAGCGCGATCATCCTGCGCCAGGTGCGCCACATGACCGGCATGGTCGACGAACTGCTGGACGCCTCGCGCGTCAACCACGGCCGCATCGCTCTGGACAAGGCCACACTGGACATCGCCACGGTGATCGGCGCGGCGGCCGAGCAGGTGCGGCCCACGGCCGACGCGCGCGGCCACACGCTGGCGATCGAAGCTCCGACCGGACAGTTACGCGTCTGCGGCGACTTCAAACGGCTCGTGCAAGTGGTCGCCAACGTGCTGCAGAACGCCGTCAAGTACACCCCGGATGGCGGCCGTATCGACGTCCGGGCCACCGCTCACGAAGCCAATATCGTCGTGCGGGTGCATGACAACGGCATCGGCATGTCGCCCGACCTGATCGAGCACGCGTTCGAGCTGTTCACCCAGGCCGAGCGGCGCGCCGACCGGTCCCAGGGCGGGCTGGGGATCGGCCTGGCCGTCGTCAAGCGCATCGTCGAACTGCATGGCGGCCTGGTGCGCGCCACCAGTGCGGGGTTGGGCCAGGGCAGTTGCTTCGAGATCAGCCTGCCGCGCCAGACCTGCGCGGCGCCACGCGCACCAGCGCCCGCGGCGCCGGCGGTCGTCACCGATGGCGGCGGCCTGCGGGTGTTGATCGTCGACGACAATCCCGATATTGCCGAAACGCTGGCGATGATCGTACGCGCGGATGGGCATGAGGTCTTCGTGGAGCACGCGGCGCCTGCCGGGCTGGAAACCGCACGCCAGGTCGAGCCGGACGTGTGCCTGCTCGACATCGGCCTGCCGGACATGAACGGCTACGAACTGGCGCAGCATCTGCGCGCGACACCGCACGGCCGGGCCGCAACGCTGGTGGCGATCACGGGCTACGGCCGCGCCGAGGACCGCGCCGCGGCGCTGCATGCGGGGTTCGACCACCACCTGGTCAAACCGGTCGATATCGGCACGTTGGAAGCCATCCTGACGGCCGTGCAGCGCTCAGCTGACGGCACTCTCCAGTAACGTCAACGTCTGCGCCGCCGTGTCGAGCCGCGCCTGGACGCCCATCGGCAACGTAAACTGGTCGCGGATATGGCCGAACGACCAGCCGGTCACAGCGGGGATCGCCAAAGGACGCAAATGCTGATCCGTCGTCTCGTCCAGGGACAGCGCGCTTTCTCCCGGCGCCGGCCCGCAGCCTTCGAACACGCCCAGCATGACGCCGGCCGCCTGGCTGAACGGCTGGTTCATCTGCAGCTGCATCAGCATGCGGTCGATGCGGTACGGCTCCTCGTTGACGTCCTCCAGGAACAGCAGGCTGCCGCGAATGTCGGCCGCATACGGCGTGCCGGCCAGCGCGGCCACCAGCGACAGGTTGCCGCCGGTGAGCCGGCCCGTCGCCCCGCCCGGCACGACGGTACGCAGCGTATATTGCGGCGCCGTCAGCGCCCTGGCCGCGTTCTCCGGCGCCATTCCGATGACGGTTTCCTGGCGCGGGTCCATCAGCACGTCGAGCAGGTGCCTGGTGGCGTAATCGGACGGCGTCGACATCGCCAGCGGCCCGTGAAACGTGACGAGCCCCGCGTGCCGGGCGATCGCCAGATGCAGCGCCGTCAGGTCGGAATAGCCGATCAGGATCTTCGGATGCGCGCGGATCATCTGGTAGTCGATGTGCGGCAGCAGCTGCAAGGCGCCGGAGCCGCCCCGTATCGCCCAGATGGCTTTTACTTGCGGGTCGCGGAACATCGCATTGAAGTCAATCATCCGCTGCGCCCACAGGCCGGCGTAATTGCCATGCACGGCAGTGAGATGGGCGCCCAGCTTCACCTTGAAGCCCAGCGCTTCGACGCGGGCGGCGGAGCGGTCGACAATGTCCTGCGAGATCACGCCGGCCGGGGCGATCAGGCCGATGGTGTCGCCCGGTGCCAGGCGCGGTGGTTTGATCAGTGGGGGAAAGGGCATGGCGTTCCCGCGCTGCGGCGCGGCATTGGAAGGTGGTGCCGCCGCCACGCCGGCAAGACCTAGCCCGGCCGCCATCAGACGGCCGAGCGCATGGCGGCGGGAGGTTCCGGTCAGAGGAATTTGTACTTCAGGTTGAGCGAGAACGCCCGGCCGCGTGGGTCGGCCACGCGCGGGTCCCAGCCGGCGCCCACCACTTCATCCACGTTGTGTGCCGTGAACGACGGGTCGGTGTCGAACAGGTTCTGGATGCCGAACGTCAGCGTCGTGTTCTTGAATCCCGTGTACGTCAGCGACACGTCATGCTTCGTGTAATGCCGGACGCGCGGGTCGAAGCCGGCGGGCAGCGCACCCTTGCCGTTGTTCGGCAGCTGGTCGTTGTAGCCGGACGCGTAACGCTGCATCAGCAGTGCGCTCCAGTCGCCCTTGCCGACGGTAAGGCTGAGGGTGTGCTTCCAGCGCAGGTAGATGTCGCGCGTGCTGAACTGGCTGACCTGCTCCTTGTACGGCTGGCCCTCGAACTCGGCGAACTTGAAGCTGTCCAGGTACGTGCCGTCCAGGACCGCCGCGTACGTGTAGCCGGCGTACTTGCCGTCGTAGCGCAGGCCAATGTCCACGCCGCGCGTTTTCAGGCCCGCGGCATTGATCCAGCCCGCCTCCACGTGATCGATGGCGCCGGCGCTATTGCGCACGATGTATTGCGGCAGGTACTGCCAGTTGTTCAGCACCGTCTGCGGCGTGCGGTTCAGGATGCGGTCCTTGATGTTGATCGCCCACCAGTCCACCGACGCGCTGAAATTTTTAAAGGGCTCGATGACGATGCCCAGCGTGCCCTGCTTCGACGTTTCCGGCTTCAGGCCGGGATTGCCGCCCGTGTTGTAGTCGAGGCGGTCGATCGCGCAGAAGGCCGGATCGCCCGGATGCGCGGCGCAGCCTTCCTGGTCGATGACCCCGTTCGGCAGTTCCTGCGACAGGCGGCCGGCATACAGCTGGTTGAAGCTCGGCGCCAGGAAGCCCTTGCCGGCCGAGCCGCGCAGCAGGAAGGTTTGCGTCGGCTGGTAACGGAAGGCGATCTTCGGATTGGTCGTGGCGCCCACCAGGCTGTAGTTGTCGCGCCGGATCGCCAGCTGCACTTCCAGGTCTTTCATGACCGGCACGAGCGCTTCGGCGTAGACGGCGCGCACGTAGCGCGTGGCCTGGTCCAGGTTCGCATTGCCCGGCGAGAGCAGGATCGTTGTCGCATCGACGTCCTGGCCGAACGAGTACGTCTCCTTCCTCAGATCGAAGCCGACGGCCATCGAGACGGCGCCGGTCGGCAGGTTGAACACCTCGCCGGAAATGGAGCCGTCGAGCTGCGTCATCGTCGTGCGGCCGTGCTGGAAGGCGCCGCGATACTTGGTCGATTCAATCAGATCCGTCGCTTCCTGTGTCTGCGCCTGGCCGGGTGCGACCCACGGGTTGACGATGCCGCTTCCCAGCGCCGCGTAGATCTTGTTGGTGTAGCCGTAGCCGTTGACGAGGTCCGTCTGTGTCGTGCTGATCGATTTCGACAGGCCGACCTTGTAGTCGTACTTGCCAGCCAAGGTGCCTTCGCCGGCCAGCAGGCCGCGGTAGCTTTCCGACACGTTGTATTGCGTGCGGTTGCCCCACGGCGTGGCGCGCCACTTGTAGACGATCGGCTTGGTCTTGTCGTACGACGGAATGTATGCCGACAGGTCCTGGTAGTACGGCCCGTTGACGGGATACGCGTTGCCGTTGGCCAGGGTGGTCGAGATCTGCAGCGCCGTCAGTTCGGCCGTCGCTTCCGTGCGCGAGCCCGTAAACTCGGCATAGACCCGGTGGTTCTCGTTAATTTTAAAGGTGCCGCGCGAGACGGCCGTGGTGCGCTCGACCGGGTACGACATCACGTAGTCGCTGCCGTAGTCGTAGGCGCACGAATAGCGGGTGCGCGTGGGCGACGTGACGTCCTTCCACAGCTCCGTCGCGTATTGCGACATGCCGGGCACCGTGTCGCACTTGCCCTGCAGGCTCAACAGGCTCGCCTGCAGGTAGGTGGTGGCGTCGCCAGGCACCCTGAATCCCGTGCCCAGCGCCGTGCCGACACCGGCCAGGACGTTCGCGTACGGTGTGCCGGTGGTGTCGGGCGACAGGCCCCGTGCCGGCTGGTTGCCGCGGGCGAAATCGCGCTGGCGCGATTCCAGTTTATCGTTCACGTCGTGCGTCACGCTGGCCATCACGTTCCAGCCGTCGCTATTCAGGTCGCCCAGGCCGCCCAGCAGAGAGTAAGTGCGCTCCATGCCGCCGCCTGCCTCGGTCGCGTTGAGCGTCGTCGACGCTTCCAGGCCCTGGTAGTCGGTCCGTAAAATGAAATTGACGACACCGCCGATGGCATCGGTGCCGTAGATCGCCGAGGCACCGTCCTTCAGGATTTCCACGCGCGCGATCGCGGCCAGCGGAATCGAGTTCAGGTCGACGGCCTTGCCGCTGCCGCCGTGGTTGCCCATGCGGCGCCCGTTCAGCAGCACGAGCGTCGCGTTCGGGCCCAGGCCGCGCAGCGACGCGAACGACGCGCCGCCGGAGACGCGGTCGGCATCCGCGCCGAACACGTTGTTCCCGGACGTCATATTGTCCGCACCCGTGCCGTTGGCGGAGATCAGCCGCATCAGCTGTTCGGTGTCCGTCACGCCGGCCTTGCGGATCGTGTCGAACGTGATCGTCTGCACCGGCAGCGCGCCCTCTTTCGCCACGCGCTTGATGCTGCTGCCCGTGATCTCGACCCGCTGCATGGGCTGTTGTTCTTGTTGTGCCATCGCGGGGGCGACGACGCCCATCAGCGCAATCAGGTGCGCCAGCTGTTTCAGTTTCACGGTTCTCTCCCGATGATGGGCCCCACCGTGTCTGGAGCCCAGGTTGTTCTTGCCGATGCGGCGGCGCCGATGTCATGGCATCGGCTGTCCTGCCGTGCGCGGCTCGTTCAGCGTAGCGCGAGCCGGAGCGCGCGACCTAATGAAAATTGCTGACGCCTCCATAACTTTATGGAATGCATTCGTGGCAACGATCAACGCGCCATTTTAGCGGCGCGCTCGCGTGCGGTGACGTCGATATCCAGATATCGCCAGTTGGTGAATTCGACGGGGTGGCGCTTGTAGTTTTTTAGCCACGGTTGCCGGATGTCGGCGGAGATCGGGTGCGTCAGCAGCACCCACGGGTTGTAGGCGTGGATCAGCTGCGCCATTTCGCCGTACAGCTTCTGGCGCTCCGGCCCGTCCGCCAGCTTGCGCGCCTGTTCATAGCGCTCGTTGTAGGCCGGCAGGTCGAACCGCGCGTAGTTGGCGCGGCCCGCGTTGGGGCCATACAGCAGCTGGTAAAAATTGTCGCCATCGGGGAAATCGGCCACCCAGTTCGTCTCGAACATCATGACCTTGCCGAGGCGCGAAGCCTTGATGATTTCCGTCTTTTTATCGGTGATGAACTCCACCCGCAGCCCCAGCGCGTTCAGGTTCTTGCGCCACAGTTCATCGCGCAGCCTTCCCACCATCGACGGTTCGCTGTGCATGCGCAGGGTCAGGGGCCGGCCATCCGGCAGTGTGCGAAAACCGTCGGCGCCCTTGCGGTAGCCGTAGCGCTCCAGCAGCGCGCGTGCCATCGTCAGGTTGTACGCGATCGGGCTGCGGTAAGCGGGATCGTAGCCCAGCACATTGGGCGGCAGCGGCGACTGCGCCGGCAGTGCCAGCCCTTTCTTCAGCAGCGCGATGTCCTCGGCGCTGTTGTAGCCCAGCGCGATGGCGCGGCGCAGCGCGACCTTCTCTTTCGTGTAGCCGCCGATGACGGGGTCCGCCATGTTCATCCACATGTAATAGGTCTGCAGCACGGGGAACGGATCGAGCACCATGCCGCGGCGCGCCAGTTCCGGCTTCAGCACCGGCGTGGCCGATGCCGGGTCCAGCACCAGGTCGCGCATCGATTCGGGCACCTGCTCGATATAGTCGAATTCCCCGTTCAGGTAGCCCAGCACGCGTGACTGGTATTCCTCCATGATTTTCACGTCGACGCGGTCCACCAGCGGCAGAGGAAGGTGATAGGCGCGATTGGCCTGCAGCGTAATGCGGTCGCTGCGCTTCCATTCGCCCATGACAAACGGGCCGCTGCCCACGGGATGGTTGCCCAGCTGGCTGCCGTAGCGCTCCGCCGCCTCGCGCGCCACGGCACCCGTCGCCGGCAGTGCGAGATAAAACAGCAGGCTGGGATCGGGCTCCTTCAGCCGGATCTGCAGGGTGTAGCGGTCGATGGCGCGCAGGCCGGGAATCGCCGTGGCGTAGCTGAAATGCTCGCGCCATGCTTCGTCGCCCAGCAGTTTTCCTTCGAACAGAAACAGCCACGGGGATTTTAACGCCGGGTCGTACAGGCGCTGCAGGCTGTAGACGTAATCCTGCGCCGTGACCTCGCGCCGCTGCCCGCCGAACGCCGCATCCGGCGCGAACGTCATGCCCTGCTTCAGGCGGAACGTCCACGTGGTGCCGGCGGCATCGACGGTTGGCATCGCCACCAGCGTATTGGCCTGCAGTTTGACGGGGCGCGCCAGATAGTCGTAGCGCAGCATCGGGTCGAACAGGTTTTCCAGCAGCGACAGGCTGGCCAGGTCGGACGCGACGGCCGGATCGAGCCCCGTCTCGCCCGTCGACAGCAACGCATGCAATACCTTTGGCGCTGGCGCGCCGTGGGCGATCTGGGCACAGGCCAGCGCCAGCGCAACGGTGATATTCCGCAGAGTCTTCATCCCTGCGAGCATAAAGCAGGGACGCGGCGCACGCCAGCCCAACACCGGGGTCAGGTCCGACATTCGGACACGGGCTCGGCCATCCACCGCTGCCAATGTCCGAATGTCGGACCTGACCCCATGTCTCCTCTATACTTGGGCTGTGCGGTGCCCCTCCCCTGTTTGCTAGAATGCCTCTATGTCTTTGAATTACATCTGGTCCGGCTTCTTCCTCGTGGGCTTCGCGGCCGCCTTTGCCCAATGGCTGTTCCTGGGCGACACCGAGATCTTCAAGAAGGTCATCGACGGCACCTTCGACGCCGCGCGCATGGGCGTGATGGACATCGCGCTGCCGCTGGCCGGCGTCATGACGTTGTGGCTGGGCCTCATGAACATCGGCGAAAAGGCCGGCGCCATCGGCTGGCTGGCGAAAATCATCGCGCCGTTCTTCTCGCGCATCTTCCCCGAAGTACCGAAAGACCACCCGGCCACGGGCCACATGGTGATGAATTTCTCGGCCAACCTGCTGGGCCTCGACAACGCCGCCACGCCGTTCGGCCTGAAGGCAATGGAAAGCCTGCAGTCGCTCAATCCGAACAAGGACGAAGCCAGCAACGCGCAGATCATGTTCCTCGTGCTGCACACGTCCGGCCTGACCCTGATTCCGCTGGCGATCATGGCGCAGCGCGCGATTCTTGGCGCGGCCGACCCTTCCGACATCTTCATCCCCTGCATGATCGCCACCTACGCGGCCACGCTGGCGGGGATTATCGCCGTCTCGATCCGCCAGCGTATCAACCTGTTCGACCGTGTCGTGCTGCTGTGGCTGGGCGGGATGACGACAGCCATCGCGGCGCTGATCTGGTACTTCACGCAGTTCCTGTCGAAAGGCGAGATCGAAGTCGTCTCGAAGGTCGTCAGCAACCTGATTCTGATGGGCGTCATCGCCGTATTCCTGATCGGCGCGCTGCGCAAGGGCGTCAATGTCTACGAGGCGTTCATCGAGGGCGCCAAAGGCGGCATCCAGACGTCGCTGACGGTCATCCCGTACCTGGTCGGCATGCTGGTGGCGATCAGCGTGTTCCGCAACGCCGGCGTGTTCGGCTTCATCGTCAGCGGCTTCGAATGGATTTTCTCGGCACTGGGCCTGCGCACCGATTTCGTGCCGGCGCTGCCGACGGCGCTGATGAAGCCCCTGTCCGGCAGCGGCTCGAAGGCGATGATGATCGATGCGATGACGACCTACGGTCCCGATTCGTTTGTCGGTCGCCTCGCCTGCATCTTCCAGGGCTCGGCCGACACGACGTTCTACATCGTCGCGCTGTACTTCGGCTCCGTCGGCATCCGCAAGACGCGTTACGCGATCTCCTGCGGCCTGATCGCCGACCTGGCCGGCGTGCTGACGGCGATCGGCGTCGCTTACCTGTTCTTCGGTTAAAGGAGTTTTAATGTCGTTACGCCGTTCCGCGCTGGCCCTGCTGCTGGCGTGCGTGTTTTCGTCCGCCCACGCCACATTGCCGGAGGCCGTGGCAAAACTGGCCGCCGACGGCGGCATTCCGGAAGACGCCATCGGTGCCGTCGTGCTGCGCGGCGATACGATCCTCGTCTCGAACGAAGCGGACCGGCTGATGAATCCCGGCTCCACCATCAAGCTGGTGACGACCCTGGTGGGACTGGAGGAGCTGGGCCCCGTATTCCGCGGCCGCACGGAACTGCGCAGCAATGGCGACATCGTGAACGGCGTGCTGCGCGGCGACCTGATACTCCGTGGCGGCGCCGATCTCGATCTGAATGCCGACGCGCTGACGCACTTGCTGGAACGCCTGCGCACGCTGGGCATCCGCAAAATCGCGGGTGACGTGGTGCTGGACCGCCAGCTGTTCCAGCCGGCCCGTCCGGATGCGGGAGCGCCGCCGTTCGACGAGGCACCGGAGGCGTACTACAACGTCGTGCCGGATGCGCTGCTGCTGAACATGAACATGCTGTCCGTCGAGATGGCGGCCGATGCGCGGGCGATGACGGTGTCGATGCTGCCGGAGCTGGACAAGGTGGACGTCAAGTCGGCCATGACGCTCGTCGACGGCGACTGCGCCAAATGGGACAGCGGCTGGCAGCCGCCCACGACGGTGAAAAACGGCGAGCGGCTGACGGTGGTCCTGCACGGCACGTTCCCGCGCAACTGCCGCAAGAGCCACGGCATCAACGTGCTCGATCGCGACGTCTATGCCGACCGCCTCGTGCGCGCCACGTGGAAGCGCCTGGGCGGCACGATCGCCGGCAGGACGCGCACGCTCGACCTGGCGCACTACACCTCCGCCGTTACCGCCGCCGCGGTGGCGCAGGGCGCCGTCGGCACGGACGGTGCCGCGCCGCGCGCTCAGGCACCGGGTGTCGAGCTGGATGGCACGCGCCTGCTGGCAGAACACGTCTCGCGCGCGTTGCCGGAACTGGTGCGCGACACGCTGAAAACGTCCGATAACGCCTTTGCCCGCATGCTGTTCCTCAGTCTCGGCAGCCTGCAGTCCGACCCGGTGCTGGGCAGCCACCCGCTGCCGGCCGGCGAACGGCTGGCGATGCTGATGGCGGCCAATGGCGAAGCGAAAGCCGGCAGCGTGCCCGCCACCACTGCGGCCAAAGCCAACCAGGTGATCCGCGGCTGGCTGAAACAGCAGGCCATCGACGGCGACGGCATCGTCATTGAAAACGGCTCCGGCCTGTCGCGCACGGAGCGCATCAAGCCGGTGCAACTGGCCGCCGTGCTGCGCGCCGGCCAGTCGTCGTGGTGGCTGCCCGAATTCCAGGCCAGCCTGCCCATCGTCGGCATGGACGGCACCATGCGCCGCAGACTGAAAGACAGCACGGCCGCCTCGCGCGCCCGCATCAAGACCGGCACGCTGAAAGGCGTGATCGCCGTCGCCGGCTACGTGCCGGATGCGAACGGCGAAGAGTGCATCGTCGTCGCCATCGTCAACCATGAACGGGCCGGCAATGGCGTCGGGCGGGGGATTGTCGATGCGTTGATCGACTGGACTGCGAACAGTAGTGCCGGGAGCGCGATGTAACCGTAGTGGGCACGCGTACCTTGGCGAAGCGCAAACCGCTAACGCCCTTCGATTGCATAATGTGATGGGCCATGGTACATTATCTGTAACAACTAACCCGCGATGGCTGAGTGGACTATCCACCTGAAGCACGGGCGAAAAAGCCGGCGCAAGCCGGTTTTTTCATTTTGGGGGACGTTGTGCGCACACGGATCTATATCGATGGGTACAACTTGTACTACGGGTGCCTGAAGCGCACGTCGCTCAAGTGGCTGGACTTGATGGCGCTGTTCGAGCAGCAAATCCTCCCTTCGATCAACTGGCAGGGAAGACCGCTTCCGATCTCGCTGGAAGCTGTCGCCATCAAGTATTTTACCGCTCCGATCCTCGAGAAAGCGGCAAAAGCGCCGGACTCGCTGCAATGCCAGGAACAGTATCACTCGGCGTTACGCAAGCACCGGCCCGGCCGGATTGAACTCATCTCGGGTTATTACGCGCTTACCAAAGCACGCGCCAAGGCTGTCGATCAAACGGACGCCGCCAAATGGCCCCGCTATTGCCAGGATGTCGAAGTGTGGAAACTCGAAGAGAAGCAGACGGACGTCAACCTTGCCGTTCATGCGCTGAAAGACGCGCTTTGTAACGAGATCGACCAGGTCGTGATTGTCACGAACGACACCGATATCGCACCTGCTGTCGAGATGATCCGACAGGCCACCAAGGTGATGGTCGGTATCGTGGTTCCCACCACTGCGCATGAGCGGCGTCCCAACGATGCGCTTGCAAGGCAGGCGCACTGGATACGCACGCACATGACGTTGAGCGAACTGCGGGCTTCACAACTTCCCCGCGTTATCATCCAGGGAAAGAAGTCCGCAATCAAGCCACTGTCATGGTACGCCCACAGTGATGTACTGCGCAGCGCGCTCACCCTTGCTGTCGCGGTACGTGGAAGCCAGGCGGATGCATTTAAATGGTTGACGTTGTCGAACGCCTTGTTCGATGGCCGCTCGCCTCTGGATCTGATCGAAGCCGGCGAAGGCCAGCGGGTACTCGACTATCAGCAAAGCTGGGGCGCATGATCGAACCTACCTGGAAACGGTAGCACACCGAATCAACGTCGGGCCCCTTACAGGACCCGGATAAACCCGGCGCGCACGGCAACCCGGTCGCCGCAATCGAAATGCCACCACTCGCTGTTAATGCCGGCGAATCCCGCCTGGAACATGGCGTCGCGCAGCAGTTGACGGTTGGCGACCTGCTGCGC
>Ga0265797_10002499_pt1 | contig 30770 bp, 24 predicted proteins | sample P2T30metagenome_FD_192433 | JGI IMG/M metagenome (GOLD analysis project Ga0265797, IMG submission 192433) | Plant litter microbial communities from East Loma Ridge, Irvine, California - P2 T30 | ecosystem: Environmental > Terrestrial > Plant litter > Unclassified | place: USA: California... | reverse complement strand
TACTTCCGCGATACCAACAGTCATCTGATTGAGCTGGCAACACCGGGGATATGGAAAGGAATCGGAGAATAGCAGAAGTTTAATTAAGATGCCGGTACAGCACAATGGACGGGCATCTTAATTAAACTATCTTAGCATGTGAAATATCTTAACCTCATACTTTTTCCCCAGGCAAGGTCGCCCGCTCCCAATAATCACATATCGCTTTGAGCTGATCCTTTAAACCTTCATATGTAGGTGCCTTCACATAAAATCCCTGTACAAGGGACATGTAGGCGTCATCAACGTCCTTCGGGTTTACGGATTCAGAAAGAAATATAAAAGGAATTGAACGTCTTTTTAATATATCGTCAGAATTGATTATTTCCTTCAATTCCAGCCCTGTCATCTTGGGAAGATAAAGGTCGCAAAGAATAAAAAAGGGCCTGTCCTGACTACTTTTAAGATACTCGATCAGTGCCGGGCCATTATCAAAATTGATGACTTTACTGGTACATCCAATTGCTGAAAGTGCATCTGTAACCAGGTAACGGTCATCCTCATCTCCTCCTACATATAAAATCGGCCTGTTGTCCATAAATTGCGTTTATAGGTAGTACTTTAAAAAATCCTGCCAATGCGACGACTCCTGCCTGATTTTGTTCATAATTTTCTGCCAGAACCATAATTTGATACATGCCCTAAAATCGAGGCGAATCCTGATATCTCAGTTAAATGAAGCTCTGATTTTCAGCGGGGATAAATTTGTCGTTAAGGTTAATCCCTCGTTTTTTGTTAATAAATTAACCTATTTTTGACAGAAAGAAAATTCGCCACCCAACATTATATGTACCTGCAAACTATGAAACAATTATCCCTATTTACTCTTTTACTTTTAGTAGTTGGGGCAAGTCAGCAAACGCTGGCCCAGACCACAAAACGGGTAGTCCTGAACGGAATAGATACCTCAAAAAAACCGGGCGATGATTTTTTCATGTACGCCAATGGCATTTGGTATGATACTATCCGCATACCGGACAGCCAAACTGGCGTAGGCTCTTATTCATTCATGAACTATCCGCAGCGCAAACGGATGCAGGGAATTCTGGATAGTATTTCTGTAAGCCGTAATCCGGCTGGAAGCATTGAACAGAAAGTAGGTGATTTTTATGCTTCGGGTATGGATATGGCTACGATCAACAAGTTGGGATACCAGCCTGTAAAACCTATACTAGCCCGCATAGATGCCATTACAAATGTAGCTTCCTTACTAAAATTAGTGACTGAACAACAAAAAGCCGGTAATGAATCTGTTGTGGATTTTTATGTTGGTCCTGACGACAAACAGAGTACAGTCAATATTGCGCAGTTTTCTCAAGCCGGCATTGGCCTTCCGGAAAGAGAATATTATTTCAAGACTGATTCATCAACCGTAAGGATTCAAAAAGCCTATCAGAACTATCTTACCCGCTTGTTTGAATTAACGGGAATTGATGCAGCAACCGCACGAAAAAACGCTTCCATTATTTATGATATTGAAAAACAACTGGCTTCTTCGCATAAAACCAATATTGAATTAAGGGATGTAAAGGCAAATTATAATAAACTGTCCGTCGTTGATCTCTCAAAAAAACAGCCTGCACTGAACTGGACTACATTATTGAAAGATCTGGGCGCTAAGGTTGATTCCGTTAATGTTGGACAACCTGCTTATTATGACAAGCTGAATACGATGTTAAACTCTGTTCCGGTTTCTGACTGGAAGGTCTATTTAAAAGCTCATGTACTGACCAGCTATTCCAATTTTTTAAGCCAGCCGTTTGTAGATGCGTCCTTTAACTACACGAAAATTCTGACAGGACAGGCAACCAAGCAAACAAGAGCTGAGGAAATGACACAAGCCGTTGACCGTTCTATTGGTGATGCACTGGCCCAGTTATATGTAAAAAAGTATTTCCCGGAATCTGCCAGGAAACGGATGGCTGTTTTGGTAGATAATCTAAAAAAAGCATTTGAAGGCCGCATCGACCGTCTGGATTGGATGAGTGATTCTACAAAAACAAAGGCAAAGGACAAGCTGCATGCTTTCTCGGAAAAAATTGGCTATCCGGATAAATGGCGGGATTATTCACTGGTTACCGTGAAACGAAACGCTTATTTTGAAAACCGTTTGTCAGCAAACAAAAATAATTATCTCTTCAATCTGAATAAACTTGGAAAGCCTGTTGACAGGACCGAGTGGCACACGACACCTCCCACAGTAACGGCCTATAACAATCCTCCTTTAAATGAAATTGTCTTTCCTGCAGGTATTCTTCAACCACCCTATTTCGATGTAAATGCTGATGATGCGCTGAATTACGGGGGAATTGGCATGGTAATCGGTCACGAGATTACGCATTCATTTGATGATCAGGGCGCTCAATACGATAAATACGGAAACGTAACCAACTGGTGGACCGAAGCAGATTATACAAAATTCAAAGCGAAAACCCAGCAGGTGATCGATCAATACAGTTCGTTTATGGTATTAGATTCGGTACACATAAAAGGCGCATTAACTGTTGGGGAAAATACGGCAGACATTGCCGGTGTTGCCATTGCCTATGATGCATTTAAACTGACTGAGCAAGGAAAGAGCGCCGAAAAGCTGGACGGTTTCACACCTGATCAGCGGTTTTTTCTTTCTATAGCCCGGATCTGGCGTGTAAAAACCAGAGATGCATTTATGAATATGTACATCAATACCAATCCGCATTCCCCGGCTAAATGGCGCGTAAACGGACCATTAATGAATTTTACGCCCTTTTATAAAGCATTCAATATACAGCCAGGTGATAAAATGTACAAACCGGAAAAAGACAGGATAACGGTTTGGTAACGGTAGACTGAATATGTAATAAAAGAACTGGCTGCACTGTCAAATTCAGGCAGCCAGTTCTTTTTTAATTTAACTAATGCAACAGACATTTGACCGGACACAAAGCTATTGCCAATATGTTTTCATTCAGTTTGTAGCCGGCAGGGCATCCTGATTTTCAACTGATACGTGAAAAAGTGAAATGACAATTGGCTATATAGCAACCAACAGTTAGTTTGAATTTCTTTTTCTGAAATGGTAGTAATTACCAGCTGATTCAGGAATATTTTCAGCAAATCCATTGATATATTCCCATCCGTTCTTTTCAAAAAAGTTAAGAACGGCACTGGTGGATATGAAAACCTTTTTTCTTTTCGTTTCAGGATCTAATATCAGAAGATCATCACTCCTGCTTCCCAGGCTCATAGCATTCATATTATCTCTCTGACCGTAATCAACATATACATGAATGACATTTTTTAATGCACGCCGGTTTACATAAACCTCTACAATTCTGATACTGTCTTCCTGATTGATATTTACTTCGCCCACCCAGATTTGCCCGAACCCCAGGGTTGACATTAAGGTAAAGCCTGCTAAAAAAATAAATTGCTTCATGGCATAATATTGATTTGATGGAAGTTATTCCGTTATATTTATTTTAGACCAGGCAGCACTGAATGTTTTTTGGGAGTCCAGACAATTAAGCCAAGCCTGAGGCCAAAGGATAAGTGCGCCGTTATTCTCTTGCCAACAGTATAATTCTCACCTTCGAAAAACGGATCGGATCTTCGTACCGTAGGATTAACATAATTTTTGTATGAAGATTTCGTATCGGATAATCCCAGACCCGTAAAAAAATCCAGCGTCATACGTTGACCAAATAGGAACCGTCCGCCCATTTTTCCGATCATACCGATCTTTGTTTTTTCAAAATCTGCCTGATCAAAATGAACCTCTAGCGAGTCACTTACAGTCGAAAAATGATAGCTATTTCCTGCTGCTGCTTTCATTGTTGATACAAATCCCTCTGCCGCTATATACCAGCCCATTCTTTGTCTTTTGAACCAGTAGTATTTTATTTCAGGACGTACCTCGAATAGCTGATATCTTTTCCATTTCGGTTCTAAGAAGCCAATCCCCCGGTTTCCATTGATGTGAACACCAGCGCCCAGATTCATGCCAACAGACCAGCGCCCGCCCAGCATCCATTCAGAGCCAAATCGGACCGAAGGATCAGGAAAACCGATTGGAACAACGTCAATATGCAGGTCAATATTTTTACGGAACAAATCCCGGTCTGACTGAGAAAAGCATGCTGTTGAAATAATTAAAATGAGTGTTAGTGCGGCAATGTATTTCATATGTGTTTTTTGGTTACAAAAATATGAATTTACCTCATAAACGATGTTCTCTTAACATTAAATTGTATAAACCTCACCTATCAGTTTGTAGATTTTAATTAAGCAATCACATGCATAAAATGAGGATTTGCTCCTTAATTTATTTATACAACTAAGCAGTAGTAGTCATTACTTCAATATATAATTTAAAGTTTTAATGATGCCGATATTTGCCCATTTATGTACTTTTTGGTTAATTAATATCAAAATATAACCAAAAATCATCAAAAACCGTAGTTTGTTTAGTATTATTTACGCTTAAAATTGCACTGTAATTCATTGAAAGGTATGAGTGCTATCTTAATAATGCACGTATATCCGGCAACGTTACATTTTCTTATTCAGATTATTAAGTTCCCGGAAAACTCCGGTTCCCGCATTGCTTTTTATAAGCATACAGAGATTGGTTTGTGCAGATTCGGATATGATAAAAACACTTTTTAATATAAAAATAATAGTTAATAAATCTCACAGAATAACAATTAACTTAAACGGTTGCTACTATGAATAAAAATAGACTAAATCCCTTTCCAGGGTTTAGCAGGCCAATTTGTGCCGTGCTACTCGCAGGATCTCTGCTTTCGCAGCAGGCGACAGCCGCTATCTATATGCCTTCGTCTTTCGGAATAGAGACGGCGATGACAGCTGAAAAAGTACTTAAAGGTAAAGTGCTGGACGAAAAGAATACCGGCTTACCCGGTGTAAGTGTTGTTGTGAAAGGAACTTCAACCGGAACGATTACGGATCCCGATGGTAATTTTGAACTAAAAGTAGAGGACCAGGCTACCACCCTTGTTTTTTCCTTTATTGGCTATACGTCAAAGGAGCTTGAAATCGGCAATCAATCCAATTTCAATGTAACGCTTGCCACGGATAGCAAAGAACTTACAGAGGTGGTAGTTGTAGGGTATGGTAGTCAGCGTAAAGGAGACATTACCAGTTCAGTAGTGCGCGTTACCCAGGAAAATTTTGTAAAAACGCCTGCTGTGGACGCAGGCCAGCTTTTACAGGGAAAAGTAGCCGGACTTACGATTTCCGCACCAAGCGGTGACCCTACCCAGAACACCCAGATCCTGCTTCGGGGGAACACAACCTTATTGGGTGCCAACTCCAATCCATTGGTACTGATTGACGGCGTACCGGGAGATCTTAAAACCGTAGCGCCGGAGGATATTGAATCCATAGACGTACTAAAAGATGGTTCTGCTGCTGCGATTTATGGAACACGGGGGACGAACGGGGTAATTATTGTAACCACAAAAAGAGCCGGTGGAAACTACACCAGCACCGTGGAATACAATACTTCATTCAGTACACAAACGATCGCAAGGAAGCTTGACCTGCTTACGGCTGCAGATTACCGCGAGCATATTGCGCAGGGAATCCGGGAAGCATCGTGGGATTTGGGCGCGAACACAGACTGGATGAAAGAAGTATCCCAGAAGGCACTAAGCCAGGTACATAACCTGACTTTCCGTGGTGGCAGCCACCGCACCAATTATCTGGTGAATCTTAATTACCGGCATCTGGACGGGATATTTATCAAATCGGAGAATAAAACTTTCAATGGTCGCGCGGATGTAAACCATACCATGCTGAATGATAAGCTGAACATCAATCTTGGCTTTATAAACTCCTATAACAGCTATCCGACCACCGGCGATGGAGTGAGTTTCAACGGATATACTTACCGTCAGGCGATCATTCAAAATCCGACAGCGCCATTGCGAAATCCGGACGGATCCTGGTTTCAGCAAACAGGGATCTTTAATTATGACAACCCGGTAGCGCGTTTGCGTGAAAGTGACGGTAAAAACAATTCTCAAAACACGCGGATAACATCCAATATTACCTATAATCCGATTGAAGACCTTAAATTGTCCGCCCTGATCTCCTACAACCAATACAATCAGAACCGCGGCTATTCGGAGACCAAAAGCCATGTATCGGCATTGAGAGACGGACGAAACGGTTATGCATCCATTGGTTCGGTACGGTCTGTTGATAAATTGATGGAACTTACTGCCCAATACTCCAAGAATTTGAACCGCCACAAATTCACTTTACTAGGTGGTTACAGCTATCAGGATAACACATTCTCGGACTCTTTCATGCAGAACTGGGATTTCCCGACTGATAAATTTTCTTACAATAATATTGGGATTGGTGATGCACTCAAAACCGGACTTGCCCCAATAGGCAGCTCAAAAAGAGAAACCAACCTGATCGGTTTTTTTGCAAGAGCTACTTATAATTTTGACGACCGTTACCTGTTACTGGCCAGTGTCAGACACGAAGGTGCGAGCCAGCTTTACGGTACCAAAAATCCATGGGGAACATTTCCGGCAGTCTCGCTGGGATGGCGCATCAGCAATGAAGCTTTCATGAAAGATCAGACAATTTTTGATGACCTTAAACTGAGAGCCGGTTACGGTGTAACAGGAACACAGCCTAATAACCTGTTCCTGGGCGTAGCGATCCTGAACTATCAGAAGTTCTTTTACAGCAACGGAAAATGGGTACAAACGCTTGTACCTGCACAAAATCCAAATCCGGATTTGCGATGGGAGGAAAAGCATGAATCCAATATCGGACTTGATTTTGCAATTCTTAAAAACAGGATCAGCGGTAGTGTTGATTTTTACAACAGGAAGATCAAAGGTCTTCTATATGATTTCCAGGTACCAAGTCCGCCAAATTTGTACACCTCTACGCGTGCCAATGTGGGGGTAATGGAAAACACAGGGGTTGAAGTACTGGTGAACTTTGTTCCTGTACAAGCCAAGAATTTTACCTGGAATGCAAGTGTGAATTATTCGACCAACACGAATAAGCTGGTAAGTCTTTCGAATGATATCTATCAAACGACCAACAACTTCTTTACCACGGGTGCAACCGGTGACCCTGTTCAGACCTTTACGCACATTGTGCGTATCGGAGATCAGATCGGTGATTTTTACGGATTCAAAGTGTTGGATATATCTGAGGACGGAAAGTGGATCTACGAAGGCCGCGACGGCAAACCGCAAAACTATGATGAGTTTCAGCATGCTTTTGAGGACAAACGCGTATTGGGTAATGGTCTTCCTAAGTTTTATCTCAATTTTAACAACAACCTGCGCTACAAAAACTTTGACCTGGGTGTAACCATGCGCGGCGCATTCAAATATCAGATCCTGAATTACCAGCGAATGTTTTTTGAAAGCACCGGACTGCAACAGTACAACAACCTGAAATCGTCATACGACAAAGTTTTCGACAAAGCTGTACTGAGTCCGACCATGCCGCAGGAATTCAACAGTTACTACATTGAAAACGGTGATTTCTGGAAAATTGACAACATTACGCTGGGTTATGATATCAAAAAACTTAAAACCAAGTACATCAAATCCATCCGTATTTACGGCTCTACACTGAACACCTTCACTTTTACCAAATACAAAGGGGTAGATCCTGAGGTGGACCGGTTAGGACTGTCGCCGGGAAATGACAGCCGGGACAAATACCCGATGACCAGGACCTTTACACTGGGTCTTAACCTGTCACTATAACAACATCTAAAATATTGATTATGAAAAATATACACTTAGGATTAAAAAGTAAAATCGCCGTTGCGGCGCTGTTGCTGGGCACCTCGTGCACCGATCTGAAAGATGAGAGTTTTGACCGTATTATTGCCAATCAGTTTACACCAGCATCCGGCGACGTGGCCTCGCTTGTGGGTGCTGCCTACACCAACTGGCGTGATGTGATGCAGCAATGGAACGGTGTATTCCGTACCCAGGAACTTTCCGGTGACCAGCTGGTAATCCCTTCCCGCCCGAATGGCTGGGTAGATGGCGGTGTGTACCGCAGGATCCACGACCATAAATGGACGGCAGATGACGAAATCGCAGTCAATAACTGGAACAGGTCTTATGCAGGGATTGCGAACTGTAACCGACTTATTTATCAGATCGAATCAGGGAGCATTCCATTTACAGAAGGAAAAGAAGCCGTAATTGCAGAGTTGAAAGTACTTCGTGCCTCCTACTATTACGTGCTTTGTGACCTGTTTGGCAATGTCCCGATCATCACGCAGTTTGATGTTCCGGCTGGCTTTATTCCAAAGCAAAGCACAAGGAAGGAAGTTTTTGATTTTATCGTAAAAGATATCCTGGATAATGCACCACTATTATCGGACAAAAATGACCCAACTACTTACGGACGTTTTAACAAATGGGGCGCGCATACTTTGCTGGCCAAGATGTATCTGAATGCAGAAGTCTACACCGGAACGCCGGCCTGGGAAAAATGCATCGAACAATGTAACCTGGTGATCAACTCCGGTGCAGGCTATACGCTGGAAGCAACTCAGAAAGAGGTTTTTAAAACAAACAATGAATCTTCCAAAGAGATCATTTTTGCGATTCCTTTTGATATAAAATATGTGACCGACTGGAACGGATTTTCCATTCATATGGAAACCCTGCAACCTGCAAACCAGGCTACATATAACCTGCTGAACACGCCCTGGGGTGGAATATGCGCTATTCCGCAGTTTATCGATTCATTTGATAAAGACGATGAACGCCTGGTAAGCAACTGGATACAGGGACCTCAGTATTCGTCAGGGGGCACACCGTTGATGAGTACATTGGGTGCATTTGCGGGAAAGCCGCTAAGTTATATTAACGAACTACCCGGCGTAGACCAGTCGGAAGAAGTACATGGTTTCAGACTTGGAAAATTTGAAATAGAAAAAGGCACTACCGTGAACCTGAGCAACGACTGGCCATTGCTTCGCTATGCCGATGTATTGCTGATGAAAGCGGAATCACTGTTAAGAAGTGGAAAAGGTGCTGAGGCTGCAACAATTGTGACGAGCGTAAGAGCACGTAATTTTAAAGCCAATCCTGCCAAAGCCACCGTAACTGCTGCCGATCTTCAGAAAGGAAGTACCTATGCTTATGGACTGAAAAACCATACTACAACCACGAACGAAGGTGGTGCTGATATTAAATACGGACGCTTCCTGGATGAACTGGGCTGGGAATTTGCACAGGAAGGACGCCGCCGGCAGGATATGATCCGTTTCGGTGCGTTCACAACCAAATCCTGGCTGTCGCATGTACCCAATGGTGCCTATCGCAGCCTGCTTCCGATCCCAAGACCGGAGCTGAACAAGAATCCAAATTTAAAGCAAAACGACGGATATTGATCTGGTAAAAAACCGTTTTGTTACATTTTTGACCGGTAGCTATGTTCATGCTACCGGTCGTTTTTTATGCTTAAAAAGCAGATAAGACTAAGTATCATCTCCGTCAATTAAACGACTGACGAAATTCTCCAGGTGAAAGTTTGGTGTTGGCTTTAAACAATTTGCTGAAAGACTGCGGATATTCAAAACCGAGTTCGTAGGCAATTTCGCTTACGGAACTATTGGTTCCTGAAAGTTTTTCCTTTGCTTTCTCAATGATCATATCATGCAAATGTTGCTGCGTACTTTTACCAGTCAGAGTCTTTAATAAACCACTCAGATAATTAGGTGAGAGATTCAGCGCAGCAGCGATTTCAGAAACGGCAGGCAGTCCTTTCTTTGACAATTCCCCGCTTTCAAATCGTTTAGTCAGCACATCCTCAAACCGGGTCAGGATATCATGACTGCTGATATGACGCGTTGTAAATTGTCTTTGATAAAAGCGGTCAGAATAGTTTAACAGCAATTCCAGCTGTCCGATAATGATATTTTGTGTAAACTGATCAATCCGTGACTGATATTCCCGCTGTATGTTCTGCATGATACCGGCGATGATTCCCTCTTCCTGTTCAGAAAGAAATAAAGCTTCACTAACCGAATAATCAAAGAACTCATGCTGTTTTATTGTTTTAGCCAGCGGTGTTTTCCAAAGAAAATCAGGATGAAAAATTAATAACCATCCCGAATGTTCAAACGATTCACCGGGTTTTGTTTCAACCCCGATCTTTTGTCCGGGAGCCATGAAGGTCATGATACCCTCATCGAAATCGTAGACTTGCTGTCCGTATTTCAACTTTGCGTCAAAATTTCTTTTCAGCGCAATGGCATAAAAGTCCAGCACCCAGCTTCGGGGATGTTCGCCTGAAAATTCCCTCATGTCCTCAAACTTCAAAACACTCACGAGCGGATGTGCCGGCCCGGGCTGTTTCCTGAGACGGTGAAAATCGGTGATACTCCTGAAATGATAAGGCTGTGCGTTTGTCATGATGCAATATGCTTATTTCTGATGAAATGCAGCTGCAAATGCTCTGGCAAAATCGGCTGTTTTTACATTACCTAATTTCGCAGGTCTGTTATTGTAATAATTTGCAGCAATAATTCCGGTGTGATGTCCCAGCTGTAACTCTACCAGGCTGGCCGCCATATTGGCTGGCATACCGGCATTTTCAAGGCTATCCTGTAATTGTTCTCCCGGGATCACGATCCATTTCAAATCAGGCATTCCGATTGCCTCTCCCAGTACCCTTGCTACCTCATTGCAGGTCAGTTCGTCGCTGGCCACATAGCGTATGCTTCTTCCGGAAGCTGGTTTTTCAAGCTCTTCGGCTGCGGCAACAGCAATATCTTCCGGGGCTACCAATACGGTATTGTCGTCCCCGCCATAGGCAGCTGTTATCATTCCGGTATTTTTGATAGAATGAATAAAATTGTAAAGATTGTAATAGAAAGAAGTCGGACGAAGATGTGTTATACTTACTTCGGTTGGCAGCTCGTCCAGTATTTTCTCCAGATGATACGCACCCGCAATTCCTCCGTTGCCTTTGTCAAGATGTGCCCCCCAGCTGCTCAGGTTCACCACGCGCGTGACACCGGCTTGCCTGACCGCCTCCACATAATTATGACCGATGTTACTGAAATAATTAACCGGATCAATACCGGGAGTAAAATAGCCAACCGGCGGCACCATGGTATAAACTGCATCAGCTCCTTTAAAAACACTGGTCAGAAAGCCGGCATCCTTTACCGAACCAATGGCGGGAGCTGCGCCCAGTGCTGCAATAGCACCCTGCCTTTCCGGGTTGCTGCTGATCACGGTTACCTCATGTCCTTTTTTAACTAAATCTTCCGTCAGCGGTTTACCGATGTGTCCCAACGAACCTGTGATGATTATTTTCATTTCGTATCCAGCTTTAATTTTGAAATCCAAAATTCGCTAACATTCGATACGCACGCTTAACCAAATCTATGTTTGTTGTATCAAAACCTATGCTTATAGTAAATCACTTCCTTAATCAATGCTCTTTTACAGGATAACGGAATTTATATGCGGCACCCAGGCTGAAAATGGAGATGTAGTTATGATAATCAAAGTTTCTGATCAGGTCATTTTTAAGACTTATTTCCAGTCCATGCCGCTTTTTCAAAAACAGGTTAATCCCGATACCTGTATCAGGAAAAATACGTATGCCCGCCTCTCCGTAGTTCACGATAGCCGCAGATATACCACCCCTTACAAAAAACCTTTTCATAAAATGATACCGCAGACCAGTTCCAAGCTGGTAAACCTGGTTGTCGTTTTCAACACCGGGAGCATCGGCATAATCCTTTACGCCGATTTCGGCCAGGTCGAGATGTGTATCAACAGAGACTGACTTGCTCACCCGGATATTCCAGTGCACAGAGGTAAACCAGGATAAATCATAGTCACCGGAATAAGGATAATTGATCCCACCACCTATACTTAAAGAATTAGGTATTTGCGCCAACAAACCGCCTGAAGAATATAACACAAACAGCGCAACGAGATACAGATATTTCATACTTCGAAAAAATCAAATATATTACCTTTTTGAGTAAAAAAGATATTCCTGTTTTATTTCACTGATCACTTAACAGGGGCTCCGGCACTCATTTTTTTAATGATCAGTGAAATAAATACAGGTTTGAAGAGAAACAAAATATTTCCCTTCAAACCAAGAACACAACGGGTTTACCACAGCGGCTGTTTCAGCTTCACAAAATAGATTGTGTTTTTATCCACTGCATTGGTAGCAGGCAATATCTTTGACATATAGGCTCCCACTCCATTCACTCCAAAGTCGTCATCATTGGATACTGCTATGGTCGTTGAATTAATAATTGCCAAACCTTCTGCCTTATCGTGCGGATACATGGCTGAAATATCTGTGATTAAATCCGCTGCCAATGTTTTGGTCACCGGAGTAATTCCGTTGGACTTTAAGGTAGCAGCATCTTTCAATTGCTCTACTGTCAAACCGCCAAAAAGTTTACCGGTTGCACCATTTGCAGGATCGGAAATATCCGTAGCTCCGGTAATATCAATTTTATAGATCTTTTTAATTACAGTTGCCCTATTGGTATTTGTAGCATATTCACCATCCCGTTCCAATACCAGAAAGGAAGTATTGCTAATTGCAACAATTTCGCTGTTTGCCTGTAAGTTGGCCCTGTCTATCAGGTATACATATTGTTTGCTGGTTCCCGTCAAAATATCATAAGCAAGTATCCGTGTGACCAAAGAACCAGTAACAGCAGCTGCCGAAGGATTGTAAAGCGGAAACTGCATAATACCAACCAGCGTTTTTCCATCTGGTGTAATGGCAAGTCCTTCCATACCCCGGTTCGGTCTTCTAAGTGCAAAAACCGCAGGAATTTTACGTCCGCCCACTCCCGTTCCAAACGGATTAATTCTTTCGATCGTTTTTCCGGTAGCATCAAAGTGCACCAAATGCGGCCCGTACTCATCACTTACCCAGAAACTGCCGTCAGGAGCCATGGCCATGCCTTCGCTATCCAAACCGTCAGCACTGTTGGAAAGCGTATTGCCCATAACATCCAGCGCCAGCTCACCGCTAAAACCCTGTCCAACGGGATTTGGCAGCCCGTTCAGATTAATACCTTTTTCATTTTTCAACAGTATCGTCTGTTCCAGAACCAACTGATCACCGGTTAAACGGAACTTACCGATCTGCGGGACAAAATCCGGTTTGGCAAATACTTTTGAATTTGCAACCGTGCCATCTATATTAGGCCCTCTGTCTGTAAGCAAATAAAAGACTTTTTTGTCCGATGGATCCTGTACAAGGGCAGATCCAAAGCCCCCGTTATATACTTTCACACCATTGGCGTCGGTTAAAACAACCGGATTGGAAGCTTCCGCTTTTAGTGGATAGTCAGTCTGAATGTCGTGATCCGTACAGCTGATCACCGTTGCAGCGGTTAAAATTGAAGAGGCTAGCAGTAATTTAATTTTCATGAAGGTTACAGTTTTATTCTGACGTAAAACTACACCTGCTCATTTTACTAAAATGTTAAGCTTTGCGTGATGAAATTAAGAAAATATTAACCTTCTAAAACATTTATCTTGAAGTAATGATCGGGTTATTTTGTTTAGAAAAATGCTGATCCTGATCAAGATAGATATTTTGTGAAGGGAGCGTAAAGCTTGTGCCGCTTTCGGCTACCACATCTATCATTTTCAACAGCAATTCTTCCTGAATTTCAAGAAATACATTGATGTCGGCGGTATCAACATAAGCGAATATTTCGATCTTCACACCATTTAGCCCTACCTCTATGAACCGTACCCGGGCAGGTTCAGGATTGACCCGCGGGTGCGTCAGCAATACACGGCGCAGGTCTTCGATCAATTGGCGGATTTGATCAGATGTCGTATTTATACCGAAATGAAAGATCGGGTGAAACCAGAATTTTTCACGGTATGCATAATTTTCAATTTTTAGTGAAGAAAGCTCTCCGTTTGGGATTGTCACAATGGTACGGTCGTTGGTTCTGACCTGCGTAGCGCGCATACCAATGCGCTCAATTGTACCTTTAATATCTCCGATCTTGCAAAAATCACCTATCCGCACCGGCTGGTCGGCAATGATCGTGACGCTGCCGACAAAGTTTTCCACCGTTTTTTGCGTTCCCAGAGCCAGTGCAATTCCGCCTATTCCCAGAGCGGCAATTCCGGTTGTTACATTAAAGCCGAGTGTGTCGAGAATCATGATAATTCCTACAATCACCAATGCAATTTTGAGCATTCTCCGCAGGAAAAGAATGGCGGAAACTGCTGACTGGTTGCGGGATCTTTTCATCCGCTGTTCGGTCGCAATACCGATCACATCCAATAATTGCCAGATGAGCAAAATGACGGCTACCACACCGACAATGATGGTAAGATTACTAACACGCTGCCTTACCACCAGTGAAATACCTGCTTCACGGCTTAAATACATAAAAAATGATATCGCAAGATAAAGCTGAACAGGAACTGAAAATGCCCTGATTACTTCAATATAAGGTTCACACCCCGCTTTTCTGAATACTTTCGGGATGAGATAAACCAGGAGCTTTGCAATGCCCAGAGCCAGAAGATAGGACCCGATCAATACAAACAATGTTGCAATCCAATGTGCTACCGGCACACCATCCCACTTGCTATTCAGCAAAAATTTGGGAGATACATCATTAATGAAAGTACTGGTTTCCTGAACATCCGTGCTTACCGGTATACGCTCAATGGTTTGTGAGGAAAATAGCCATATCGGGTTACCTTGTTTGTCCTGAAAACTTTCAAGTATTAGGTCAAACGTTTCATTATTAATGGTTACAGCACCGATTCTGTCTAGATTAGGCCCTAAATTATCGTCTGTTTTTCCTTCCGGCTCATTGCTGATCCAGGAGTAAGGGTAAATTCGCCCGTTAACTTCCAGCAGTGCCTGTAAGGCCTTTGCCTGCCCGACCGTGTTTTGCTTTTTCTTAAGTGCCGGATCACGGCGGATGTATAATGCGGCCCTTTTGTAATTGCTCTGATAGCTTGCTTTCAAAAATCCGTCGATCGTGCCACGTGGTGTACGCCGTCCCAGAGAATCAGGCGGGTATACCGGCCGGGATGGACGTGCCGTATCGCTGCGCATCATGGGGAGTTGTGCCATGACAGCAGAATGAGCCGTAAAAATCAGAAAGAAATTAAATAACAGACGTAAAACGGAAGCAGTTGTATTTTTTTTGTACAGCATTGCAAAGGATAACATTGATACCTTAGCAACGTAAATTTTGTGCCAGCAGTTTGCGCTGTCAGGGTAATTATCAAAATCATTTACCATCAAATCATGACAAATTGATGCTGCTTTCCTTACGAGCCTGCAATGTGAGATGACTGGAAAATATGCCAGAATTACTACCTGGGCTCCGCTGCTTTAGGTTCAAGCTCTTCCAAAGTCCATGCCTCTTTTCTGTTCTCGCTTTCCTGTCTTATTTTTTTAACTTCTTCCAAAGTCACAACGGGTGAAGATGCGGTCCGTACCGGAAAGCCGGAAGTATGACTAACCGCTGCAGGTGCCATGCCGGGTATTTCACCAGCTTTGCGAGGTGGGCGTCCACCAAAATCATGACGAATGTAGCTGACTACCGATGCAATCCACTCATCGCTGTTTGCTTCCATAGCCGGCATAATACTCGTATAATTTTTTCCGTCTATCGGACCTTGTAAACCTTTAAGTACAATTCTGACCAGGTTGTCCTTTTCTACAAAAGCCAATCGTTTGGATCCTACCAGCGGAGGCGCAGCCATGCCGGCTCCTCCAATATTAAGTCCTTTGGCATCCGGGCCATGACAACTCGCACATAAAGATTTAAAAACAGCAGCACCGTTTATTACCAGGTTTCGGGCAGGTTCATCCAATGCACCCAGCCTGCTTCCAAAAGTTCTTACACTTTCATTTTTATCCAGTGCAGTTTTCGTCGCCGCGAGCATTTCGTGATCAGGATTTTTTTCCAGTATCTCTTTAATCGTTGCCGATGCCTTTTCTGATTTGCTGTTGTACAAAGAAAGCAATAACTGAACACGAACATCTGCATGCTCATCATCTTTCAGACTACTCACTTTTTCAATCATCCGATCATCCTTTGCTTTCAAATAAGGCTCACTAATCCAGACAGCAGCTTTTCTAACCTGTGCATGACTATCGTTTAATGCTGTTATCAGAACATCCCTATCCGCCGCATCCATTCCTTCCAAAGTCCATAATGCATGGATACGGGCAAGATGGCCGGGTTCACCCTGAGAAAATTTCTGTTTTCCCAATGCTATTTCTTTCAGGGCGGGAATAACCGATTTATCTCCACGTACAATCAGTTCTTTCTGCGCATTATCACGCCACCAGCCATTTGCATGTCCTAAATAAGGCAATAACTCAGATGTGGTTTTATCCAGCATTTTTGCCTCAGGCCCAGGCTTAAAATCATCATGAACAATACGGTAGATCCGGCCATGCCCAACATTTCCTGCCAGACCGATGCTATCAATTTTCTGACGCAGAAAAGAGCCTGGCTTCGTCCAGTTACCCTGCTGGATAATTCCCCGGTGCATGTCCACAACATACAGATTTCCATCTGGTCCGGTAGCTGTATTGACTGGACGGAAATTCATATCAGAGGATGACAAAAATTCTTTTCGCTCGTAAACATTTTCAAGGGTCGTTTTCCCGTTCCGGTTAACGACCCTGGCACGACGGATTGCCCTTGCCACGGGTTCACAGACAATATAATCCCCGGACAGATCAGCAGGAAGCCGGTCACCGCGGAAAATAGACTGGCCCGTAGGAGCTGTAAAGTGGTTTAGTGTTTCATCAGGACGCAGACGCAATGGTCCGCCCTGAACGTCGGGTGTTGCAATAATGGGCCATACTTTTGAAAATTCAGCATTGTACTGATCCGCGAAATCAAGTGTTCCGTAAACCGGATTAATCTGAAATCCCAGTGCCGGAATCTCCCCTCCTGCCCTGGAATAAAATAAACGGCCATAGTTGTCATGCGTCATCCCCCACTGTCCGCTTGATCCGCTTGCAAGGGTATCCACACGCATTTTTCCATTGGTATAACGAAAACGTACAGGGTCATAGGTGAGATACATCCAGTTGTCCAGGTTCCAGTCAAGCCCGCTTCTCTGATGCTCCATGTTGGCATCATTTACATTGTACTTGTCATTTTGGTAAACCAGCTTTTTTACATCCGCCTTCCCGTCACCATTGGTATCTTTATAGCTGTAAATATTTATTGTATTTGTTTCATTAACGAAAAGCTCCCTCCCAACTGTCTGCAGCATTCTTGGCAACAAAAGACTATCGATAAAAACAGTGCTCTTGTCCATTTTTCCGTCATGATCTGTATCTTCCAAAAGTGAAATCCTGCTGACCGGCTGCTGTTCACCTGTCGCATCTGCATCCTGCATGTATGTAAGCATTTCTGCCACATACATGCGGCTGTTGCCGTCCCAGGCAATGGCGACAGGCTCTTTGATCATGGGTTCACTTGCAACGAGTTCCATATGATAACCCTGCGGCAAATGCATGGTCTGCATACTTTCCTGAGGTGATAAATATTTTCCGGTAGGATTTGGGTTAAATGCAGGATCCTGGTAAGCCTGTGCTTTTGTACTGCTCTTCGATCCTTTGCAGTTATAAATGAAAAAAGAAATACAAAGCAAGCCTAAAATCAAAGCAATATTTTTCATGTTTCCTGAATATCCTGTAACTGTAAAATACCTATTTGTATGAATTTGTAAAGAAAAGTTATTGATTAATCTACCCTTTTTAATTGTTTCGCATCCTGATTGTTTCATCCAATCACTGCCATACATGGTCTTTGGATAATTTGCCGAAACGAACGATAGTCAATGAAGTAATTATTTACCAATGTGTGAACTCAATTCATGGCTGACAGATTGATTCCAATACTTCCCTCATTATTTTGTAACTTCAACAAAAACGCAACATGAACAAAAACGGACCAGTCATAATCATTGAAGACGATGCTGATGATAAGTTGATTTTAACTGAAGTATTTCACGAATTAAATTATCAAAACAGGCTTGTGTTTTTCGAAGACGGTGAAACTGCGCTGGCATATTTAATTAAAACGGATATAATCCCCTTTCTCATACTTTCTGATATCAACATGCCAAAGCTAAACGGTTTTGAGCTCAGGGAGAAACTCCAAACGGATGCTGCCTTACAGATTAAATGTATTCCATATTTATTTTTTTCAACCGCAGTTAACCAGGCAGTAGTCATTGAAGCTTATAGTCTTTCCGCACAGGGCTTCTTTGTAAAAGAAAATTCCTATGAAGAGTTAAAGGAAACAATTTCATGTATCATGAAATACTGGAAAAAATGCGCTGCACCAAATAATTTTTAGATTCATATTGTAAGAGATATTTATCATTTTTCGGACAAAAGAACAGCTAAATCCAGTATGACTGGCCGGTTCACAAGTATGATGCAATTAATTTATTATGGTTTATAAAAGAAGTTGCGGCAAGAGGTCTAAAATTGTCATTACCGAAAGAAAGTGTCAAAGCAGTAACCTTTGACATTTTCCTTTATAACAGACCAGACCCATTACCTAAAAGCTACGAAATACAAATACGGATGCGTAACCTGCGCATATAGAAATTTTTAAATCAACTGACCATTTCCGGGTGGCAATTTATTAAAAGACCTGCTAAAATAAGACCTAACAAATTATTTACAAGAATGTTATATTTACGGAATTCCTTTAATAATATACTTAAAACCCGTTCTTTGACGTATTGTAATTCAAATAATAGCAGCGTGCAAGAATGGCATAACAAACTTATTATAAAGCAATTGGAAGAAAGTACGCTTCCAGAAGCACTTTCCAGAATAGATGGATTGAAAAAATCGCATATCTCTTTTAATCCATTGTTAAAAAATTTCTTCCAGAAGCACTTTCCAGAATAGATGGATTGAAAACTAGCCTCATTGTTGGCTAGCCGCTCCTCTAATTGCTTGCTTCCAGAAGCACTTTCCAGAATAGATGGATTGAAAACGTAGGTGCTGCTGTCTCACCAAGCGACCGGTTGAAACTTCCAGAAGCACTTTCCAGAATAGATGGATTGAAAAATAGTACAATCATTGCCTCAACAATCCCTCTAAACCTTCCAGAAGCACTTTCCAGAATAGATGGATTGAAAATGTTTGGAAAGATATAGTTCGTCTTCCAGAACAAATCTTCCAGAAGCACTTTCCAGAATAGATGGATTGAAAACGATGTATTTTGACAGCATTGTATTTGCGAAAGATACTTCCAGAAGCACTTTCCAGAATAGATGGATTGAAAACTATTGAAATGCAAATATTGACTTTTCAAATGTAACTTCCAGAAGCACTTTCCAGAATAGATGGATTGAAAAGACCTTAAACAATTATTGGGAGCAACCAGAGGGCAGGCTTCCAGAAGCACTTTCCAGAATAGATGGATTGAAACAAGATTGATGGTAAGGGTATGAAGAAAAGTAATCCGCTTCCAGAAGCACTTTCCAGAATAGATGGATTGAAACAAAGAAGGAAAAGGAACTGGCCCTAATATGATGACATCTTCCAGAAGCACTTTCCAGAATAGATGGATTGAAACTACTATATGGCTGGAAGAGCTGAAAGAATATAACCCTTCCAGAAGCACTTTCCAGAATAGATGGATTGAAACGGAGCGAAAACACGCGCTGCAATTCCATTACTTACCCTTCCAGAAGCACTTTCCAGAATAGATGGATTGAAACTATATCTCTCCTGCTGTCATCTCCTTCTCCCTCTCGCTTCCAGAAGCACTTTCCAGAATAGATGGATTGAAACGAACTGCCATAACAATGTTTGATTAAATATGGATAATCTTCCAGAAGCACTTTCCAGAATAGATGGATTGAAACTTGTACGTTTTTGATTTGATCGAATGGAATCATGTCTTCCAGAAGCACTTTCCAGAATAGATGGATTGAAACTAACCGTAAAGAAGGGCAGACAGGTCCGGGGTATTTCTTCCAGAAGCACTTTCCAGAATAGATGGATTGAAACCCAGTGATGTTGAGCGCATTAAGCAGCGCCTGGGAACTTCCAGAAGCACTTTCCAGAATAGATGGATTGAAACTTATAGGTCTTGTAGGCAAGGCAATTAAGTACCCTCACTTCCAGAAGCACTTTCCAGAATAGATGGATTGAAACCCATTCTAAAGTATTTGCTCTCGAAAATCCCAGAACCCACTTCCAGAAGCACTTTCCAGAATAGATGGATTGAAACCCGATACATGGGCAAACTTTCAGGCAAAGTTTGGATCTTCCAGAAGCATTTTCCAGATTAGATGGATTGAAACTCAAGCGCAGGATTACTCTCAATTTTTAAAAATGCAACCTTCCAGAAGCATTTTCCAGATTAGATGGATTGAAACCGAAAACTGAGCCAAAACCCATTTGCAAACAGCGGTCTTCCAGAAGCATTTTCCAGATTAGATGGATTGAAACCAGAGGCAACAGGTACAGGAGCTAACAGACCTCTATCTTCCAGAAGCATTTTCCAGATTAGATGGATTGAAACTAAAAATTACTTTGGTGGAAAAAACGGTTCTGGTGTCTTCCAGAAGCATTTTCCAGATTAGATGGATTGAAACATTAAAACGTTGAATAAAAGGTACAGGGTTACGCTGCTTCCAGAAGCATTTTCCAGATTAGATGGATTGAAACGATGAAAAGGGTATAACAACAGGTCTTCCCATAAATTTCTTCCAGAAGCATTTTCCAGATTAGATGGATTGAAACATTCGCTTGCAAGCTGGGTAGCTGGGACTCCTTCACCTTCCAGAAGCACTTTCCAGAATAGATGGATTGAAACATGGATATTTGTTGCCCTTACTTTGTGCGAAGTCCCCGCTTCCAGAAGCACTTTCCAGAATAGATGGATTGAAACAAGCTTAGTGAAACATTGTCACCCTCTTTTTTAGCTCTTCCAGAAGCACTTTCCAGAATAGATGGATTGAAACCCGGTAAATCTAATAAGCCCATGAGCATAAACCGTGCTTCCAGAAGCACTTTCCAGAATAGATGGATTGAAACTTGCAACGGGAAGTACACCCAATATATCAGAAATAACTTTCCAGAATAGATGGATTGAAACTCTTCGAATGATTCATCTTCATCATCACGTTCATCACTTCCAGAAGCACTTTCCAGAATAGATGGATTGAAACATATTGCAGCCTCCGCGCTTTGATAGTCCGGATACTCTTCCAGAAGCACTTTCCAGAATAGATGGATTGAAACTTGAATTTTCAAAGTAGGAAAGTTTCGTATTTGATCTTCCAGAAGCACTTTCCAGAATAGATGGATTGAAACCATCATTTGCAGGATCAATAATCTTGAACTCATTTCCTTCCAGAAGCACTTTCCAGAATAGATGGATTGAAACTTACATTCTTGCGGATTTTGAATACGATATGAGTATCTTCCAGAAGCACTTTCCAGAATAGATGGATTGAAACTCGACGGTGTAACCAACTTTGTTACCAGCGTGAACACTTCCAGAAGCACTTTCCACAATAGATGGATTGAAACAGTTTCCGTTCAGGCAACTGCTTGAAATTTTGTTCCTTCCAGAAGCACTTTCCAAGAATAGACGGATTGAAACGGAAGTAACACATGCCGCCAGACATTCTTCTGGTTCTTCCAGAAGCACTTTCCAAGAATAGATGGATTGAAACAAAGTTTGGCGCTCATGAAATTCCGGTGAAACTGACCCGTTTTCTCTGATCGAAAAATGATATTAAAATTCAGGTTAGCCTGATTATCTGACCGGCTGCCTCTGCGAATTCAGAATCCTATTGCTTTTTATGATTTTGGCTAAACCAAACGCAGATTTGGATAAATTCCGCCGGAAACCGCAACCGATCTTTGTACAAACAAAAAAAGATCCGTTATGCGTGTATTTGTTACAGGAGCCACTGGCTTCATCGGTACTGCCATTGTGCAGGAATTATTAGGTGCCGGCCACCAGGTATTAGGTTTGGCGCGTTCGGAGGTATCTGCTCAAAAGCTGATCGAGGCAGGTGCAGAAGTCCACCAGGGCGACCTGGAAGATCTTGACAGCCTCCGCAGCGGCGCTGCCTCCGCAGATGGTGTTATTCATGCCGGCTTCATCCATGACTTTACCCGATTTCCAGAAGTTTGCCAGATAGACAAAACAGCCATTGAAACCATCGGCACGGTACTGTTCGGCTCAGCACGCCCGCTTATCGTTACCTCGGGTACTGCTATGGTAAGCTCCGGACAACTGGCTACTGAGGATATTATCCCGGTATTCAACCCGGCCTGGCCGCGGGCTTCTGAACAAGCGGCTGATGCAATGGCGGCACTGGGAGTCCGTACTTCAACGATACGCTTATCCCCATCGGTACACGGCGAGGATGACAAACAGGGATTTATACCCATAATGGTCAATATAGCCCTTGAAAAAGGAGTTTCCGCTTATGTTGGCGAAGGACTTAACCGCTGGAATGCAGTACACCGGCTGGATGCCGCGCATTTATTCAGATTAGCCCTTGAGAACGCTAAGCCGGGAGCCCGTTTCCATGCATGTGCGGAAGAGGCAATCACTGTGAAAATAATTGCCGAAGCCATTGGCAGAAAATTCAATCTCCCTATTGTTTCGCTAACCCCGGAAGATGCTGCTGAACATTTTGGCTGGTTTTCATACATGGCCGCTCTCGACTGTCCTGCATCGAGCAAATGGACACAACAGCAATTGAACTGGCACCCTGCGCAGGCAACATTGCTTGCTGACATCGAATCTGGCATTTACACCAGATAAAGTTACGGACAAGACAACAGGTTTATTCAGGAATGATCAGTCAGCGCGGAAGTAAAATTTGATTATTTATGAATAAGCCTGATGTTTTTTGTGAAACATATTGCCTCTGTTTAGGATAAAATACCGAACTTTAATAGCCATGCACAACAACCCGATTTTCCACTTTCATACCATCAGCGAATATCACCGGACGGCTGGACTGCCTAAACCTGCACACCCGCTGGTCAGCCTGGTACGTATGGACGACCTGAAACAGCCGCTGTCCGAGGGGCCTTTCAGTATGATCTATGATTTTTATTCGATCGCGATGAAAAGGGTGAAAAACACTAAATTCAAATATGGCCAGCAACCCAGCGATTTTGACGAGGGCGTATTGTTCTTTATGTCGCCTGGACAGGTATTGGGGATAGAACATGAAAAAGGAAGCATGATGTACCGACCCGAAGGCTGGATGATTCTGGTACACCCAGATTTCTTATGGAACACCCCGCTGGCCAAAACCATCAAACAATTCGAATTCTTCCATTACTCGGTACATGAGGCCCTTTACTTATCGGATAAGGAAGAAACAATGTTAACAAGTCTTGTACAAAACATCGAGCAGGAGTACCATGCCAATATTGACCGGTTTACCCAAAATGTGATCATTGCGCATCTGGAACTCATGCTGACTTACTCTGAAAGGTTCTACCAGCGCCAGTTCATCACCCGTAAGATTGCAAGTCATGAAATATTATCCAGACTGGAAGATCTGCTTACGAATTACTTCAACAGCGGTGCACTTTCTCAAAAAGGATTGCCCAGTGTAACATACATTGCCGAAAATCTGAATATCTCTCCGGGTTATCTGAGCAGCCTGCTTAAATCTCTTACCGGCCAGAATACCCAGCAACATCTGCATAATAAACTGATTGAAACTGCCAAGGAAAAGCTCTCCACGACAAGCCTTTCCGTCAGCGAGATCGCCTATGAACTTGGTTTTGAGCACCTGCAGTCGTTCAGTAAGCTCTTCAAAACTAAAACCAGACTCTCGCCGATGGAATTTCGTCATTCTTTTAATTGACCGGCTACAATTCTACAAGTTCGGTTTACTGCCTTAACCCCTGAAATATCCGGAACTTATGGATTTGTTTTCTTTTAAATAAATATGCGCTCTTTCTGCATCAATGATCAGGTTGAATCGTCTAAGCAGGTCTGCGCCAATGATACTCATCTTTTGCCTGCCAAGTGCTCCGGTAAAGAAGCCCACAGGAATACCGGCCATGCGGTTACTGCCTAAATTAAATGATGGCAATACGGCTTTGTTCGTTACCAGCACATTGCCAAAAGAATCTTTGAGTGTTTTCTGATCCACTATTTTCAGTTGCGTATCAATTTTATTTGATGCCGTAAACTGATCGTCGAGCAATAAAGTGCCGGAATAGCCGGAATGAAGCAGAAACCTGTTAACGAGCAGCTTCCCTCCCACTTCGCAGGCTCCTTCTACAAACATCATCTCGTCTTCGTACGTTAATTTCAGTTTTTCAAACCTTTTTGACTTTCCGGGCAGTTTTGTGTGCAGAACAATCACCTTTTTGTCAAAATCAATTTCAATAATTTTCCCGTCAAAAAGCTCCATCCCGAACTTTCCACCAGTTTGCGGACCAGAATTGATGTTCTCCCAAATGGGTACATGCCCCCATTTCCTGTTGCCAATCTTCAAAGTATTGCTTTTACTGAATCTGGAAGTATTCCCGTTGCCGCCCCAGCTTTTTACGCTATCTGCTCCATCGAAAACCACGCTGCTCATTTTCTTCACAGCATCTTCGGTTAATGTCAGCGAATTGGCAGCGGTATGAAACATCAGGGTAACTGTATCTTTTTTATTGAGTGTAGCCTTCACTGCTATATTGTTAGCGGAAGTCAGTTCAAAAGGGATAACGGTTTCCTGCGCGAAGAGCGGTGTGCAGCAAATGCTGAAAAGGATAAAAATGAAATATTTAGGATGCTGCATTTGTAAGGTTTTTATCAGATACTAAACCTACTATAATAATCAATCACTACAAAATGCGATCTCCACAGGTTAACTCCCTGAAACGGATGTTTTCCAAACCCATGGCAATATCCGGCGGAATGATTTCAATAAAAAGTAAAGTATATTTGTCTTTTAGATAAGTTAAGTGTACTTTCGAACCATTAAACTTACATGCCATGCGTAAGCTATTCAAGTCCCTGGGTATATTACTCGCTCTCGCCGGTGTGGCGATATTTTTTATTGACCAGTCAAATGGTGCTGAAATACCGTTGCTGGTTGGGCTGTTTATAATATTTGTAAGCAGAGAAAAGATTGACGATGAACGGGTAAAAATTTTAAAATCCTCTTCTGCATATATTGCACTCATTGCAGGGTACGGATTAAAGCTGATCAGTACGAATCTTTATGAACATCAGGCACTTTCGTTCCAACTGATCGATATAAATCACTTTCTCATTCTGGTTTTTGCTCTGGCTATCTGTATTTACTATTTACGATTATACCTTTCGTGGGAATAGCCGCTTTAAAATGAAAAATTCCCTTAAAGTCGAACGTGCAAAACAAAATATAACACAAGCCGAATTAGCAGATAAAGTAGGTGTTTCAAGACAAACCATCAATTCCATTGAGATTGGAAAATTTGTTCCATCAACACTTCTCGCTTTAAAAATTGCTTTCGTGTTCAGGACCACAGTAGACGAAATATTTACTCTGGCAGAAACAGATTGGAATTAAGAACGCCCCAACTCAGCAGATTTAATGGATCATAATGTCTCTGTGTAAATTATTTTTCTTTCGTTATAAAATCAGAACTCCGGCTGGATTTAACCAACATCTTTTTTCTGATAAAGATGCTCCCAGTTCAGATAGTGACATAGCCCTGCAAGCTCCGGAAAAAGTGTTTGTGCATTAAAACCAAGCATATTTAAATGATCCATTAATTCCCGTTTCAGACCGGGTACTACTGTAAATTCAGTCACGTTTACTTTCACATCCTCATCCACCTGCATGGGCACAAATCCACGCTTTTCTTCCGAATAGGGATGTACCGTAAACCAGCCTGACTGGGCAATGATTCTTTCATTGTTCAATGATGGCCTGAGTACCTTCAATTCATCAATATCGAATGGAGAACCAAGCCGGTTTGTTGCCATTATCTCATCCTTGTCAATTACCTGGTCATTGTAGCCCCGGAAAAGGTACACAAATGAAGGCGTTTCAGAATCGTCAATGTCCCTGATTGCAAAATACAAAGCAACAAGCGGGTTGCTTGACCAGTCTAACAGCCTTGTTTTAAGTCCATAGTGCTGGGCCAGAATGAGCAGTTCCCATTCTTCGGAAACGGTATTGGGCAACAGCAGCTTTCCCCGTCTCCTGAGGTCCAGCAGCATCTGCTTTTCCAGGTTTGTGATATTGTGGTGGTGATATCTGGCTATGGAAGGGACCAGCGGTGCATTGATCCGCTGGCCCCTGAAAATAAAGAAGTCAAAATCATCATTTTTTAAAGCCACAATATCCCTGATAAACTGATCGATGGATTGTACTTCAACTGATTTCATGGTTTCAATCAAGACTTATCTGTAATCATTTTCCGCTCCTTTAACGAAAATCCGGCTCCTCTTGCCAGAATATGCATCTGCATTCCCTCGACAAAAATGGGCTGCATCTTTTTGGCTTTTTTAAAATTCGTACTTTTTATGTTATCAGCTTCCAGAATCATCGCTACGCCCGAACCAATGGTTCTCAGGTGGTTTCCTTCTGTGATTACCAGTCCGGTATCCTCGCAAATACCGATTGCAATAAATCCCGGATTAATCAGTAATGCTTCCGCCAGCCTGGAAAAGCGCCCCCGGCTCATAAAATGAGTGTCAATAATCGTCTCAGGAAGTAATGTAAAACCTCTGCTCAGGGCTACGATGCCTTTCAACAGCGATTCTTCACTGGAACCTTCTTCGATCGTAGCTGCGGACATAGCCATTGCACCTGCACTGGTACCGGCAATCACGAAGTCATCCTGCTGATAACGGTCTTTTAACAAATCCATAAACATAGTGTCACATATCTTATCGATCAGTTTTTTCTGGTCTCCACCTGTGAAGAAAACCCCGTCCACATCTGCCAGTACTTCAAGTGTTTTTTTACTATTTACATTGCGGCCGGTCAGGTTAAGAACCGTTACCTGTTCGCAACCAAGTTTCCCGAATGCTTTCAGATACATATCGCCCATTTCTTCTGCCTCGGAAGAGGCAGTTGTCACAACAGCCACTTTTGAGCCTGGTCCTTTCATTTCAGCAAGTACTTCCTGCAATACGCCGTCGTTTCCAAACTGAACAGGTCGCGCATCCTCTGTATTTTCCGCTTCCGGGCTGCGTGCTTCTTTACCTCCTATTGGTATTAATTTTCCTTTTGGTAGTTCCATATGCTATTTCATTAATGTATAACCAGTTGTTTCTGAAACAAACCGGATTTTTCATCTATTTCCTTAAACCCTTTTATCAACGAAATCGCGGTTTTTATTTTCTCTGTCGTTAAAACGATCAGCTGTCCCGGGCGTGAGTGCCGGATGGCATAGTTTATTGCCTGAAGTTCATCCTGAATAACCTTGATCCTGCATTGTGGATTTGCTGCCCTGATACCAGTACGCACCAGTTCTACAATCTCCTGATGTTTTCTGCCCCGCAGGTCCTGATCCAGCCGGATAATCACTTCATCAAAAATACCGGCAACCACTTTGCCAAGCTCACGGATATCCTCATCCCTCCTGTCGCCTACTCCTGTGATGATTCCAAGCCTGCTGGTTGCAGGCAAATTTCCCACATACTGACCCAGTGCGGACATTCCATGCGGATTGTGGGCGTAATCCACCAGAAAGTCAAAATTTCTAAAATGAAAATGGTTCAGCCTGCCCGGCGTAGCCTCTTCCGAAACATGAAAGCTATTCAGTCCTTTTGCCAGTAAATGAACATCGATTCCTTGCGAATATGCAGCCAGCACGGCGCCCAGAATATTTTCAATCATAAAAAGGCATTTGCCGTCAAATGTGGCAGGAATAGCCTGTACATGAGCAACTGTAACCTTAATGCTTCCGTTTACAAGCCGGATTTCTCCCTGTTCATAGATACAGGCCACACCGCCGTCGCGCGTGTGGGCAAGCACCCGCTCGTTCTCAGGGTTCATACTAAAAAGCCCGATCCGGCATTTAAGCCGCTCCCTGATCCCGTAACTTTCGTCATTGTCTGCATTCAGGATTGCAAGGCCATCCGGACGGACTGACTCTGCTACAACAGCTTTGACATGAACCATTTGTTCAACTGTATAAATGTCATTCAACCCCAGATGATCTGCGGCAACATTGGTAATTATGCCTACATCACACTGGTCAAAGGCCAGTCCCGAACGGAGTAATCCTCCCCTGGCCGTTTCCAGTACAGCCACGTCGACGGTAGGATCTGTCAGGACTGTCAGTGCGCTTGCAGGGCCTGTACAATCTCCTTCCTCAATCATAAAATCATCAACATAAATACCATCTGTTGTTGTATATCCTACCCGGGCACCTCCCTGCTTCATTAGATGTGCAGTAATGCGTGTTGTTGTGGTCTTTCCATTGGTACCTGTTACGGCAATAACCGGAATGCGGCCGGTTTCCTGATCCGGAAAAAGCATTTCCGCTACGTCATTTCCAACGTTTCTTGCTTTGCCAGACGAGGGATAAAGATGCATGCGGAAACCGGGACTTGCGTTCACTTCGATCACCGAGGTCCCCGATTCGGCCAGCGGTTTGGTAATGTCTTGTGCAATGACGTCAATCCCACAGATATCCAGGCCGATCAGTTTCGCAACACGCTCTGCCATAAATACAATCTGCGGATGAACATAATCAGTCACATCCTGTGAAGTTCCACCCTTGCTGAGGTTGGCTGCATCGGAAACCGTTATGCTCACGTCCGAAGCAGGAATTGAGTCCAATGTAAGATTTTGTGCTTCCAGGTGCCTTTGGAGCATTTCATCTACCTTGATTCGGGTCAGCTTGTTTTCATGGCCTTCTCCCCTGCGCGGATCCAGATTGGTCTGGTTGATAAGTTCACGGATCGTTGAGATGCCGTCTCCGAAAACCATGGCCGGCGTACGCTTTGCAGCCGCCCTGAATCTGTTGCCTATAACCAGCAGCCGGTAATCACTTCCGGTTATAAATTTTTCGACAATCACCTTACCTGAAAACAACAATGCCCGGTTGTATGCATCAAAAGCTTTTTCCAGATTACATACATCCGTTGTAACACCCTTACCCTGATTAGCATCCAGCGGCTTAATTACAACCGGATAACTAATCTCATCAATAGCCTGGATAAGTTCCTCCTCACTACTTACGGTAACACCGGCCGGGACTGGTACCCCTGCCTTTTCAAGTATTTCCTTCGTCGCTTTTTTATCTCCTGCCAGCGACACGGCAATGTTTCCAGTAGAGCTTGTCGTTGTTGCTTCTATACGCCTTTGTCTGCTGCCATAACCCAGCTGAACATAGCTGTCCTTGTTGAGCCGGATCACAGGTATATTTTGTGCTTCGCAGGCATCAACAATAGATTGTGTACTGGGACCAAAACGATTCGTCTGGTAAATGGTTTTAAGCTGCTGTACAGCATCCTGAATGTTAACAGGCTTTCCCGCAATCAGCGCAGCAGCGGTATCAAAAGCACACTGCGCTGCAAATTCCCCGGCATGCTCTTCAACATACTCAAAAACAACGTGGTATACTCCGTATTCGCCGGTTCCCCGGGTACGTCCAAAGCCGCATTCCATTCCCGCCAGCGTTTGTAGTTCAAGAGCGATGTGCTCTATTACATGGCCCATCCACGTTCCGTCTTTTACCCTTTCAAAGAAACCGCCGGCATGGCCTTCCGAACAAAAATGACTGTGAAGGCTGGGCATTGCCATTTTTAATCTGTCGTAGAAACCGTTAATCCTGTTGGTTGGCATTTCTTCAAGCTCCTCTAAATCCAGCTTCATTACTACCAACCTGCTCTTACGCACAGACCAAACATTTGGACCGCGCATACAACGAATATTAATGATTTTCATGTTGTTTTTGGAAAAAACCTTTTAATAACTGTGGATGATTTTACTGACCCGAAAATCAGATGGAGGCCGCTATGAATAATTATGCCAGTATGCAGAAACCCATCCTGTGACAATCAGATTTTGCACCTATTATTACTTTTTACATTTTTCGTAGAAAAACTTGCGCATTTAAGTGGAAAATAAAAAGAATATCTGCTTTCTGGCAAACTTTTTGTAATCCCGCACGATCTCAAATTTTCAGATCCTTCAACAAACACAATCATGTTTACAATTGCTATCCACGGTGGTGCCGGTTCGCTGCATCGCGGCTCCACCACCCGTCAACAGGAAGAAGACTATAAAAAAGGCCTTTCCGATGCCCTGGAAGCAGGTTATACTGTATTGGCAAGAGGCGGCAGCGCTATTGAAGCAGTAGAAAAATCAGTAAGGGCTTTGGAAGATAACCCCTTGTTCAATGCAGGCAAGGGCTCGGTTTTCACATCAGAAGGCAAACATGAAACCGATGCTGCCATGATGTGCGGCAAAACACTAAAAGCCGGAGCAGTGGCAGCCATAAGCGGTGTCCGGAACCCGATAAGCCTGGCCAGAGCTGTAATGGAACAATCTGAAAATGTACTGCTTGCCGGAAATGGTGCTGTGGATTTTGCAAAGGTTCATGGTGTGGTCTTTGAAGAAGACGCCTATTTCCATACCGACCAGCGGCGAGAGGAATTGAATAATGCGCAACAGCAAGAAACCGGCAACAATACCGGGAAAGGAACAGTGGGTGCCGTGGCGCTGGATGCAGCGGGGAACCTT
>Ga0265797_10002498_pt1 | contig 30781 bp, 28 predicted proteins | sample P2T30metagenome_FD_192433 | JGI IMG/M metagenome (GOLD analysis project Ga0265797, IMG submission 192433) | Plant litter microbial communities from East Loma Ridge, Irvine, California - P2 T30 | ecosystem: Environmental > Terrestrial > Plant litter > Unclassified | place: USA: California... | reverse complement strand
CTTATCGTCAAACTTGGCATCAATAGCAAAAGGGTTACGCAGAGTGGTCATGCCGGGCCGATTCCGTTGAATAATTTGGTTTCTTGTTCGAGCGCGCCGGTCGGCAGCGCTTTCGCCTTTTTGGCGGCCGCGAAATCGAGCATGCGGTCGATCGCGCGTTTGGCCTGCTTTCCGGTCTCCGGGTCGACGAAGATTTCGTTATGCCCCTTTTCGAGCACCTCTGCCAGGTTCTGCAGGCCGTTCATCGCCATCCACGGGCAATGCGCGCAGCTCTTGCAGGTGGCGCTGTTGCCGGCAGTCGGCGCTTCGATCAGAGTTTTACCGGGCGCCGCCATGCGCATCTTGTGGAGGATGCCGTTATCGGTGGCGACGATGAAATGGGTCGCGTCCATGGTCTGGGCGGCGTTGATCAGCTGGGTGGTCGAGCCGACCACGTCGGCCTGCTCGACCACGTTGGCCGGGGACTCCGGGTGCACCAGCACCTTGGCATTCGGATACTCGGCGCGCAGCAGGTCGAGCTCGATGCCCTTGAATTCGTCGTGCACCAGGCAGGAACCCTGCCACAGCAGCATGTCGGCACCGGTCTTCTTCTGGATGTAGGCGCCGAGATGGCGGTCGGGCGCCCACAGGATCTTCTTGCCTTCCTTGTGCAGCGCTTCCACGATGTCGAGGCCGATCGACGAGGTCACCATCCAGTCGGCGCGTGCCTTCACCGCGGCGCTAGTATTGGCGTAGACGACCACGGTGCGGTCCGGATGCTGGTCGCAAAAGGCGGCGAATTCCTCTGCCGGGCAACCCAGGTCGAGCGAGCAGGTCGCGTCCAGGTCCGGCATCAGAATCGTCTTTTCCGGGCTCAGGATCTTGGCGGTCTCGCCCATGAAGCGCACGCCCGCCACCACCAGGGTCTTGGCCGGATGGTCGCGCCCGAAGCGCGCCATTTCCAGCGAGTCGGAGACGCAGCCGCCGGTTTCCTCGGCCAGGTCCTGCAAATCGGCATCCACGTAGTAGTGGGCGACCAGCACCGCCTCTTTTTCTTTCAGCAGGCGCCGGATGCGCTCCTTGAGCGCGTCCTTTTCGGCGATTTCCAGCGGGGACGGCGTGCGGGCCCAGGCCTCGGCGGTCGAGCAGACGCCGCCGACCGGACGGTCGTATTCGAAGGTTTTGATGGGGGCAATGGTGTTCATGGCAGTGTCATCATCGGTGGGACCAACATCGTAATTGGGGCGGCATACCTGTCCGGCATGCCGCCCCAATAAATTAATTTATGTTACGCGTCACGAAAATTAATTGAGACCCTGACTGGTCAGATATTCCTCGTAATTACCGCGGAAGTCCACGACTTCGTTTTCCTTGACCTCGAGCACGCGCGTCGCCAGCGACGACACGAATTCGCGGTCGTGCGAGACGAAGATCAGGGTGCCGGCGTACTTGTCCAGAGCCACGTTCAGCGATTCGATCGATTCCATATCCATGTGGTTGGTCGGCTCGTCCATCAGCAGCACGTTGTGGCGGCCCAGCATCAGCTTGCCGTACATCATGCGGCCCTTTTCGCCACCGGACAGCACGCGTACCGATTTCTTGACTTCGTCGCCGCCGAACAGCAGGCGGCCCAGGATCGAGCGCACGGCCTGGTCGTCGTCGCCTTCCTTGGTCCACTCGCCCATCCAGTCGGTCAGGTTGGCGTCCGTGGCGAATTCCTCGGTCGGGTCCTGCGGCATGTAGCCCGGGTTCGCGTTTTCGGCCCACTTGATGCGGCCAGTGTCGGCGTCGAGACCGGTGATCTCGTGACCGCCGATGCAGCGCAGCAGCGTGGTTTTACCGGCACCGTTGGCACCGATGATGGCGATGCGTTCGCCGGCTTCGACCATGATCGAGAAGTTCTTGAACAGGGTACGCTCGTAGGTCTTAGTCAGGCCCTCGGTCTCGACAGCCAGGCGGTGCAGCTTCTTTTCGCCTTCGAAGCGCACGAACGGATAAGCACGCGAGGACGGCTTGAATTCCTCGATCTTGATCTTGTCGATCTGCTTGGCGCGCGACGTCGCCTGGCGGGCCTTGGACTTGTTGGCCGAGAAGCGGCGCACGAATTCCTGCAGCTCGGCCACTTTTTCCTTGGCCTTGGCGTTGTTCGCCAGCTGCTGGTTGCGCGCTTGCGTCGACGCTTCCATGTAGTCGTCGTAATTGCCCGGATACACTTTCAGCGTGCCGTAATCCATGTCGGCGACGTGGCTGCACACCGAGTTCAGGAAGTGGCGATCGTGCGAGATGATGATCATCGTCGAGTTGCGCTGGTTCAGCATGTCGCCCAGCCAGCTGATCGTGTGGATGTCCAGGTTGTTGGTCGGTTCGTCCAGCAGCAGGATGTCCGGATCCGAGAACAGGGCCTGGGCCAGCAGCACGCGCAGCTTCCAGCCCGGCGCCACGGCGCTCATCAGGCCCTGGTGCAGATCGGTCGCAATGCCGAGGCCCAGCAGCAGTTCGCCGGCGCGCGCTTCGGCCGAGTAGCCGTCGTATTCGGCGACCTTGCCTTCGAGCTCGGCGGCTTTCATGTAGTCGTCGTCGGTCGCTTCCGGATTGGCGTAGATGGCGTCGCGCTGGGCGATCGCGTCCCACAGTTCGGTGTGGCCCATCATGACCACGTCCAGCACGCGCACGTCTTCGTAAGCGAACTGGTCCTGGCGCAGCTTGCCGAGGCGCTCGCCCGGATCGAGCGAGACGTTGCCGGCGGACGGCTCGAGGTCGCCACCGAGGATCTTCATGAAGGTCGACTTGCCGCAGCCGTTGGCGCCGATCAGGCCATAGCGATTGCCGTCGCCGAATTTGACGGAGATGTTCTCGAACAGCGGCTTGGCGCCGAACTGCATCGTAATATTGGCTGTACTGAGCACTTGAACTTACCTTTTGCGTGGAGTTTCGCGCGGTGTTCCGCGTGGGTTGCGCGAAATATATCGCGAAATATATCGATTAACCGCGCATTTTACCACCCTGTTCCGCAGCGTGATAGCGGACAGGGTCGTCATGCCGGCGTAACCGGCATGGAGGCTTCATCGCCGGGATGCGGCGCCGCGGACGTGCTAGTATCGATGTCACGCGTACAATCATTTGACCGGACCAAAAGGTGGCCCCGTGAACATTTCTTTCCCGCAGAAATCAGCCTACGACCTCCGTGCAACCAGCATCACCTTTCCCGTCATCGTCGATGGCCATGCGCGCCGCTGCTTCGTCACCGAAGAAGCGCTGATGGACCATTTCAACGCCTTGTCGCCGGAGTCGGAGCGGCTGCAGACGGCGTTCGAGGCCAACCGCAGCGAAATCGAAGCCGTTGCCGAGTACCGCTACCGTACCGGGGCGGCTGGCGACGTGCTGCTGCGCACCCAGGACTTCTGATCGGGCGGCCGGCGATTCGGCGGCCGGCGACAGGGCGATGATTCTTCAGGCCACGCGCACGGTCGGATAATCCGACAGCGTCAGCGTCCACCCGGATTCCCCGGAGACGAGATGCCCCTGCGCCCCGAACGGAATCGTCACCCGGCGCGGGATATGCCCGAACGCCAGCCCGGTCAGTACCGGGCACGGCAGCGTGCGGCGCAGATAGGCCAGCATCTGCTCGAAATCGTAGCCATTGTCGGCCGGCGACAGCCGGTAGCCGGAAAAATCGCCGAGCACGATCGCCTGCTGGCGCTGCAGCACGCCGGCGTGCATCAGCTGCAGCAGCATGCGTTCGACCCGGTACGGATGTTCGGCAATGTCTTCCAGGAACAGGATGCCGCCGTCGACCGGCGGGAAATACTCGGTGCCGGCCACCGACATGATCATCGCCAGGTTGCCGCCCCAGACCGTGCCCGACACGTCCAGCACCGGGTTGTCCGCGCCGCTGCCGGACACCACGTGCGTCGGCCCCGCCAGGCAGGTCCAGAAATCGTCGAGCGTGAAAGCATCCGGCTCGGCGGCGCCGAAATCGCCGGCGAACATCGGCCCGGCATAGCTCAGCGCGCGCGTCTTGGCGTACAGGCCCATCTGGAAGGCGGTGATGTCGGAATAGCCGACGAAGATCTTGCCGCTGGCAGCCATGCGCTCGAAATCGATGTGCGGCAGCAGGCGCGACATGCCGTACTGGCCGCGGATCGCCATTACGACCTGCACGGCGGGATCGTCGGCGGCCGCATTCAGCTGGGCCAGGCGCCCTTCGTCGCTGGCACCGAAGCGCTGGTGGCGCGCATCGTGCTCGTAATAGTTGTGGACCAGGATGCCCTGGGCTTCGAGACGGGCGATGCCGCGTTCGATCGCTTCCGGCTCGGGCGCGTAGCCGCCCGGCGCGACCAGCGCAATCCCCAGCTTTTGAGGCGCGAGCTCTTGATGCGCGAATTGTTTGAGAGTCACTGTTTGACGAAAAGCCGCGGTGTTGAGTCGGGCGTCATCTTACCGTGGGCATGGGCGTCGATCAAGGCAAGCAACCGCTCCAGCAGCTGGATCGGCAAGTCGTGGCCCATGCCTTCGATCACTTCCAGGCGGGCGCCGGGGATGGCGCGCGCGGTGTCGACGCCGCAGGCCAGCGGCATCATCGGGTCGGCGGCGCCGTGGATCACCAGCGTCGGCGCGACCACGGTCTGCAGTTGCGGGGTGCGGTCGCCGCAGGCGGTCACGGCCAGCATCTGGCGCGCGATGCCGCCGGGGCAGCAGCTGCGCCGCAGCGCGCGGGCGACGCGCCGGCGCAAGTGTTTTTCGGCAGTCGGGTACACCGGGCTCGACATCGCACGCAGCAGTTGCACGCCATGGTCGATCATCGCTTCGACGTCGCCATCGCCGCCGGGACGGCGCAGCAGCGCGCGCCGTACGGCGCGGCTCGGGCCGGGCAAGCCACGGCGGCCGCTGCTGGACATGATCGACGTCAGGCTCGACACGCGCGACGGGAACTTGGCCGCCATCAGCTGGGCGATCATTCCCCCCATCGACACGCCGACCACGTGGGCACGCGCGACACCCAGCGCGGACAGCACGCCGACGGCGTCGTCGGCCATGTCTTCCAGGCGGTAAGGCGGACGCAGCGGCAGGCGCAGCTTGGTGCGCAGCCAGGCCAGCGCCAGGCTCGGCGTACCGCAGTGTTCGAATTTGGTGGAGAGGCCGCAGTCGCGGTTGTCGAAGCGGATCACGTAGAAGCCGAGGTCGGCCAGGCCTTCGACGAATTCGTCCGGCCACGAACTGAGCTGCAGGCCCAGCCCGTTGATCAGGAGGAGTGGCACGGCTTTCGGGTCGCCCGCGGTGTCGAAGGCGATGCGGATGCCGTTGGCGTTCAGGCTGGGCATCGTTCAGGCTGACTGAAAGGTGGACATGGATCCGGATTCAAGGGAGGCTCGCGCGCCGCACCATGCGACTCGAAACGAGCATACCATTTTCACCAGATCCTGCGCGATTCAGTTGCCTGTTTCCGTTAGCTGTGCCGCTTTGGGGTCCGTTGTGGTGCCGGTCGCGGCTTCCGAGCTGCGCTCCGCGAGCCGCCTCTGCGCCGCGGCAGCGCGCCGTTCGGCAAAGAAGCCCTTCAGCATGGCGCCGGCTTCGTCCGCCAGGATCCCGCCAGCGACCACCGTGTGATGATTCAACTGTTCCAGCGCAAACAGGTCGAGCACTGACCCGCACACGCCGGTCTTCGGGTCGCCGGCGGCGTACACCACGCGCGCCAGCCGCGCATGCATCATCGCGCCCGAGCACATCGCGCACGGTTCCAGCGTCACGTAGAGTGCGCAGCCCGGCAGCCGGTAATTGCCGAGCTTGTCGGCGGCGGCGCGCAGGGCCATGATCTCGGCGTGGGCGGTCGGGTCGTGGCGGCCGATCGGCTGGTTGTAGCCGGTGGCGATCACCTCGCCATCCTTGACCACCACGGCGCCGACCGGGACCTCGCCCTCGCGCCAGGCTTTTTTGGCTTCGAGCAGGGCCAGCGCCATGTAGCGTGCGTCCTCGGGCGATGCCGGCACGGCAGCGCTCACCACTGCAGCTTCCAGGGTGGCGGCGTCCGCGACGATGGCAGCGGCGTCTGGTGCAGGCGTCGCGTCAGGCAGGCAAGGCTCGAGCATGATTCAGCCTTCGGTGATTTCGGCCCAGCAGTTCGGCGTTTCGTGCAGTACCAGCTTCTGCAGGCGCAGGCCGGTGCCGTAACGGTCGGTATAGGCCGCCTTCAGGATGTTCCAGGCCACCTGCGCCAGGTTTTCGACGGTCGGGATGCGGTCGATCACCACGGTCTTGTGGCCCGGCAGCGATTGCAGGAAGCCGTACACGGCTTCGTCTTTTTCGTACACCAGGAAGGCATGGTCCCACACGTCGACCAGATGCTCTTTCGCCAGCGCCTTGATGTCGGAAAAGTCCATGATCATGCCGTTGTCGGAATTGCCTTCGACATCGATGACAGCGCCAGTCAGCGTGATCTCCAGGGTATAGCGGTGGCCGTGCAGGTTGCGGCACTGGCTTTTGTGATCGGGGATGCGGTGGCCGGCATCGAATTCGAGTTTGCGGGTGATCGTGAGCATGTCTTTATTACTTGATGAATTCAGGGAATTTGCAGGAGTTTGTGGGTCTGGATGCTGAGCTTCCACTTCGGGTTGCGGCGGCAGGTGTCGATCGCGAGCTGGGTGTTGAACGATGCCAGCGGTCCGTCCATCGGCTGGACGTAGAAATTCTCGAAATCCAGGCCTTCGTAGGCGGCCAGGTCCTGGTTCGCCTGCGGAATCACGACCTTGATTTCGTTGCCCTTGCCCACCACCAGCTTGCTGCCCATCTTCGGGCTGACGCAGATCCAGTCGACGCCTTCCGGCACCGGCAGCGTGCCGTTGGTCTCGATGGCGATGGTGAAGCCGCGCGCGTGCATGGCCTCGATCAGCGCGGCGTCCAGCTGCAGCAGCGGCTCGCCGCCGGTGAAGACGACGTACTTGCTGGCCGGGTAAGTCGCGGGCCACAGGCTGTCGATGTCAAACGCCAGGCTGGCCGCATCCTTGAACTTGCCGCCGCGCTCGCCGTCGGTACCGACGAAATCGGTGTCGCAGAACTGGCAGACCGCCGTCGCGCGGTCGCTCTCGCGGCCGGTCCACAGGTTACAGCCGGAAAAGCGGCAGAACACGGCCGGACGCCCGGCATGGGCACCTTCGCCCTGCAGGGTATAAAAAATCTCTTTGATGCTATAAGTCACAGTAAGTTTCGCTCAAGCTTCTCGTCAACCTTCCATTATAGCGTGTGCAGCCGCGGCTGCAGAAGACCCGCCGATTTTCGGCCGCCGGGCCGCCGCCGTGCAATTAAGTTGATAACCAGCAACAACTTTCCGAAAGGAAAATCGTAATCTCTGTACGGATTCGTCCTAACGCATTCGTCCTAAACCCCGGTCGGAAGGTCTGCCATGAAGACACTCAAGCACCCCACGCTGCGCGCCGCCCTTGGTGTGGTCGTCCTGTTCATCATGTGGCAGGCCGCGTCGGCGAGTGCGGGCTGGACCGTGGGTTCGGGCGGCATGCCTGCCGGCCTGTTGCTGCTCGCGGCGCTCGCTGCGCTGTGCGGCATCTTGTGCCGGCGCGTGCATAACGAGGTCAATGCGGAGGAGATGGCGGCCAAGGCGGTGCGCGCCGAGGCCGATCTGTGCCGGGAACGCGTCGCCCGTCACCGCGCCGATGCCGCATTTGTCGAGGCCGATCAGCTGCTGGCGCGCATCAGCGGCCGCGTCGCCGGCGGCATGCGCCAGGATCCTGTCGGGCAACTCGGGCTGGTACAGGACGAACTGATGCAGATGCAGCGTGGCGCCGCCGACCCGGCCGTCGCCGCGCGCATCGAAATGTTGCGCACGCGGCTGGAACTGGTGGCGAAAGCCGTGCGGCAGACGGCGCGCACTGCGGAAGCCGGCTGAACTGTCGCGTTTCCGCATGCCAACAGCGCGCATCGACGCGCTGGCGCATCGCCTATGGTGTACGGTCCCTATTGTTCTAGATCAATAGGGCGCTATCTGCCGTGAAGCAAAATCGGTTCTCGTCAGCAACACTCCAACCGACAGACCGAGGACGGCACATGACAAGCACCACGACCATACAGCGGCTCATGGATACCACGGGCACGAATCCGGATCGGGCCTTCGCCCACCAGTTGATGGAAATGCTGGCGATTCCGGTGTTCGTTCTCGACACGACGTCGCGCGTCATGATCTGGAACCGCGCCTGCGAACGCCTGACCGGCGTCCCGGCCGCGGAAGTCATCGGTACCCGCGACCACTGGCGCAGCTTTTTCGACGAACAGCGCCTGACCCTGGCCGATCTGCTGATCCAGGAACGCGGCGGCGATGTCGCCCAGCTGCATCCGCGCCACGCTTTCGGTCATGGCGCGGGCGCCCACCTGTCGGCCGAGAGCTGGTGCGACATGCCGCGCGTCGGCAAGCGCCGCTTTCTTGCCGCCGACGCCAGCCCCATCTACGACGAACGCGGCAAGCTGAGCGCCGTGGTACAGACGCTGCGCGACTTGACCGAGGAAAAGCTGGCCCAGCTGGCGCTCGAGCAGCTGGCCACACGCGACGGCCTTACCGGCCTGGCCAACCGCCGCTGTTTCGACGAAACTTTGCATGCGGAATGGGCCCGTGCATTACGCCAGCGCCAGCCGCTGTCGCTGCTGATGGTCGACGTCGATAACTTCAAGGCCTACAACGATGCCAACGGCCACCTCGGCGGCGACGAGTGCCTGAAGCGCATCGCCACTGCCGTCTCCAGCGAAATGCGCGCCAATGACCTGGTGGCACGCTACGGCGGCGAGGAATTCGCGGTGATCCTGCCGAATCAGTCTCTGAAGGGCGCGGCCGTGGTGGCCGAACGCATCCGTTCGCGGGTCGAACTGCTGCAGGTGCCGAACCGGATGGCGCCGGGCGAGCACGTGACGGTCTCGATCGGGGCGGCAACCGCCCTCGCCTCGCCCGAAAACAGCGCCAGCGACCTGGTGGCGATCGCCGATGCCGCGCTCTACCGGGCCAAGCACATGGGGCGCAACCGGATCAGTCTGCCGGTGCCGGAGCAGGCCTGAGCGCAGGTCGCGCCAGCCGGGCGCGCGAAAAAAACGCCGGCAAGCGCCGGCGTTTTTCACCTTTCTGTCCTGAAAACGGATCAGGAAGTCATCTTGTCCCAGCCGTGACGCACGGCGGACTTCATCTTGTCCCAGGTCGAGACGCCGCTGCTGCCCGGATAACGGGTATCCCAGTCGCTGCGCAGGTCGGATTCGACGTCATCCCAGTTGCGGCCCTGGTATTTCGGGTTGCGGCGCGCTTCGGTGCCGTAGCCGTAGGCCGGTGCCAGCGAGTCGTAGGTGTCGCCGGTGTTGGCGTACTGCGTGCTGTAGTGGGTGCGGTAGTAGGAATCGTCCTTGTCCATATCCGGGGTGATCTTGTCCCAGCCATGGCGCACGGCAGCTTTCATCTTTTCCCAGGTCGACGGGCCGCCGCTGTTGCGCGATTCCCAGCTCGATTTCAGGTCGGATTCGACGTCGTTCCAGTCGCGGCCTTTGTATTGGTCGTTGCTGCGCATCTCGTTACCGTAGCGGTAGGCCGGCGCGTAGTCGTCGTAGCTGCCGCCCAGGCTGGAATAATTCGAGTCCCAGTCCTTGCGCCAGGCATCGTCGCTGCCCATGGCGCTCAGGCCGCTGCGCGAGGCGCCCAGCGTGGTGTCGCCGCCCAGGTTTTCGATTTCCACCTCGGTGTGGCGCACGGTGTCGTGGATATGTTCCTGGCGCTGCGAGACTTCCTTGCCGACCAGCACTTCCTCGACCACGCGGGCCGATTTCTGCACCACGGCTTCCTCGGCGGTTTCACGCAGTTCGATCGATTGTTCCTTGAAGGCGGTCGCGTCGGCGGTGCTGATCGGCTGGTCGACCGGGCGGCGCTCCACGTTCACGTGCTCTTCACGCAGGCCGATGCTCTGGTCGACCGGGGTTTCGACCACGCGCGAGAACACGCGCACGCCGCCGCGCTGCACTTCGCGCTTGCCCACTTTCAGTTCTTCCTGCACGACCGGGATGGCGCGCGAGCTGCTGTCCGACGATTGCGACATGTCGCGCTGCATCGACTGGCCGGTGATGGCGGTGCCGCCCAGCGAGGCGTCGTTCGAGCCTTGCAGCGATGCGGTGCCTTGCAGCGAGCCGCCGCTCAGGGATGCGTCCTGCAGCGAGCCGGACGAGGAGCGCAGCTGGTCGGCGTCGCGGCCGGTGCCATCGCCCAGCTCGCCCGATTGCAGCGAACGGCCCTGGGTTTCCTGGAAGGTGCCGGTATCGCGCGGGACGTTGTCGCCCATGTCCTGGGTGCCGAAGTACAGGGTGTTGTCGCGGCCGCCTTGCAGCGAACCCGGCTCGGTGCCCGGCGGCAGTGCCGATTGCTGCGACATCGTTTGTGACGACAGCGATTGCGAACCCGATTGCATCGACGCGCCGGCCAGCGAACCGCCAGACAGCGACGACGATTGCGGATTGTAGGCGCTGGCGCCCAGGCTGGCGGCGCTGCCGGTCAGGTCGTGACGCTCGTCGATGTCGACCGGGCCGAAGCGCTCGATGACGTCGGCGGCGCGTTCGACTTCCGGCTCGGACTGGGTGGTCACGGTCAGCACGTGGTGGCCGCGGGTGACGGCGTCCGAATAGCGCGACACATGGGTGTCGTTATCGGAACCGAACAGGCCGGTGAAGAAATGCTTGATCGAAGCGCCGATGCCTTCTTCGTGGGTCTGGTCGATGCCCGGTACGTCGCCGCTCAAGCTGCTGCTCTGGCCGGTCGGGTCGGCGCTCGAGACGTTGACGTCGGTACGCGAGAAGCCCGATGCCAACAGTTCGTCCATGGCGCTCTGGGCGTCGCTACGGTTATCGAAAACCGCTACTAGGGTATGTTGCATGATGGTTCCTCCGATGATAGGTATCACGTTGATGGCATGTCGCCGTGCTCGTCGAAGCGCTCCACGCTGACCTGCTCCGCTTTGAGCAGGACAGTCTCAGCGTGGTGCTCCTCGCGCCGGTTCCTGGTGATGCGCAGCTCTTCCTTGATGCGCAGGCGGCGTTCCACCACCAGCACTTCCTCGAGGATGGGCACCACCAGCGTGTCGCCCTCGTAACGCGTGACGGGCGCCTGGTCCAGCGGAACGATACGGTCCACCGGCACACGGCTGACTTCCACGTCGTCGCGCAACAGGCGTTCGTCGATCCGGACAGGGTGCTCGGCGACAGTCTTGTGGATGCGCACGCCGCGGCCCGTGTCGACGACGCGCTTCTCGATCCATGCCTCCTCCTGGTAGACGGGAACCGAGATCGGTTCCTGCTTTTCCTGGTTGAGTTGCGATGGGTCAATGGTCACGATTCGGCTCCTGGGTCACGGCGTTGGAGCAATTGAGATTACTCCAAAGCGGCCCGACAGCGCACACCCTAGACGCACGGAAATAATCAATACGGACCAGCCTCGGAAGGCAGGTTCAGGGCAACAAAAAACGGGCTGAAAAGCCCGTTGAATCAAGGTTTTAGTTAGCGCGCGCACGGATGGGATGGCTCTGCCATGGCAAAGCCGGCGCCGCTGCCCGCGCGTGCTCAGCCAAAGGGGTTGGGTACCGTCTTGACCTCCGGTGGCGCCAGGCGGTCCGGCAGGTCTTTGGCTTCCAGGCTGGCCACCACCTTGCCCAGCAAGGCATGCAGCAGGCGCGCCTGTTCCAGGCCATGGCGGTCGGCGGTCAGGTCGACGTCGCCGGAAATCGTGATGCGGTCGAGGCGGTTCTCGAGCGCCAGGCGGCCGACTTCGACGACCTCGGCTTCATTCTCGAACGGGGCAAACTTGGGGGTCTTGGCAGTCATGGGATGGTCTCCAGGTAATCAGTCGCGGCCGCCGCGCTTGCGGCCATTGTTGTCGCGGATCTTCGGCAGGCGCAGCATGCGCTCCTTGTCGCGCTCGCCCAGCGCGGGCAACAGATTGATGCCGACGATGCGCTCCAGCTCAGTAATGGGAATCACGTTCGGTTTGGCGTCGGCCTGGTTTTCGATGAACCAGGCGGCACCGGCTTTCTGGCGCGGACTGTACACGACTTTATACAGGTGCGACGGCACCAGCACCTTGCCGACCTGGCGCAGGTTGTTGCCGAGGAAGGCCGGGCCGGTGATCACGTACAGGTCGCCCTCGCGCTTGGCCATCTTGCGCACCTCACCCTCGATCGCGGCCCACACGTGGCGGTTGTTCTCGCCGTCCTGGGGCACGATGTTGGCCAGGCTGAAGCTGTCGCGCTGGCTGGCACGGTCCGGCATGTCGCCGTTGGGGGCCAGGTGGCCGCGGTCGAAGCCGCTGCGCGCGTAATCGGCCAGTTCGGCGCGCTGGGCCGCCGGCAGGCGCGACTCGGCGTGGAAGGAATCTTCGCGCGACAGGTCCTGGGCAGCTTCGATGTTGTCGGCGCGCAGGTGCTCCGCCGACCACAGCGGGGTGCGGGTCAGGCCCGAATGCATGACGCCGAACACGTTGAAGCACAGCGGACGGGCTTGCTGCGCCAGTTTGGGATTGACGATCTGGGGCGCGCGCCCGCCGACATAATGCACCGGGCAGGATGGCTCCTGGGCCTGGACGGCAGTGGCCGCCAGCAGCCCGGCCGCCAATAAAGCGCGGGCAATGACGCGGACAACATAGTTCTGAAACATAAGGACTCGATAGGATCAAACAGCCTGCCATTGTATCCGACCTGCCCTTGCGTTACCTCATGAGACTGGTTGGATATACAGTGCGCACGCTTGGATCTAAAAACATCTTTTCTGGTCAGAATGTCGTAGAATCCGCGTTTCCAAAAATCAAAGTAGATTTGAGCAAATAGATTGGCAAAGGACAAGCCCTCCATCCCCGAGGACATCCGGCGCTTCGTGCTGACCAGTATTCCTTCGGTCCCCTTCCTGGAAGCCCTGCTGCTGATGCATGCCGACCCGGCCCGCCCGTGGCGCAAGGACACCCTCGCGCAGCGCCTGTACGTCCGCGAAAAGACGGCGGACGCGCTGCTGGCCGATTTGTGCGCGGCCGGCATGGCGGCGCCCTGCCCCGCGCCGCATCTGGACGCCTGTTGCTATGCGCCCGAAGGCGAGGCCCTGCGCCAGCGCATCGACCGCCTGGCCGACCTGTATGCGACCCACCTGGTCGAAGTCACCCTGCTCATCCACTCATCCCTCGATCGCAAGGCGCAGCAGTTCGCCGACGCCTTCAAATGGCGAAAGGACTCCTAAGTGGCGGTTACCATCTATTCGCTGTGCACCCTTACCTCGCTGGCCTGTGCCTGGCTGCTGCTGGGCAGCTATCGGCGCACCCGCCACCGGCTGCTGTTCTGGAGCGGTTGGTCCTTCGTCGCGATGACGGTGAATAATGTGTTCCTGGTGCTCGACAAGATCGTGTTCCCCGACGTCTACCTGCTGCCGGTACGCCAGGGCTCGGCCCTGCTGGCGATGCTGTTGCTGCTGTACGGCCTGATCTACGAAAAGGAGTGAACGTGCCCGACCTGATCACCGGCATGATCGCGATGGCCTCGCTCATCATCGGCCTGTTTTTCCTGCGTTTCTGGCGCAACACGAAAGACCGCTTCTTCCTGTATTTCGCGCTGTCTTTCGCGATCGAGGGCGTGCACCGCATCGTCACCACGCTGACCTTCGACGAGCACGAAGACTCGCCGCTGCATTACCTGGTGCGGCTGCTGGCCTATGGCCTGATCCTGTGGGCGATCCTGGAAAAGAACATGCCGTCGCGGCGGTCGCGCAGGTCGGATCGGTAGCGTGCGCCCTCCGGCATGGCGGCTGGCCCATAATGGGACCATCGAAACATGCTAAGGAGGCAATCATGACCGCACCGACCCAACAGGATAAAGACCGATCGGAAAATCTGCTGCCGACAGACGGTAAAGACGACGGCCAATTCAACGTGGCCGAGGAAGTCAACCTCGACCAGCAGGGCGACATGGCGCGCCAGGTCGGCAAGGCGCCGAAAGGCATCGCCTCGGATGCCCTGGCCGACACGCTGAAGGACGACAACGCTACATCGTGATTCCCATGCGCAGGCCCTCGATCGTGTGGGCCTGCTCGATCCCCTCGAGTTCCGGCACGATGCGGCAACGCAGGTGGCAGCGTACCTGCTCGGGCAGCGCGTCCCAGTAGGCTTGCGTCACCTGCAGGTCGTGCTTGTCGGCGTTGCGCCCGTCCGGTGCGTCGACGCCGAGCACGAACACGGGGCGCGACTGGGTCGACCGGTTGGCGGTGCCGCGGTGGATCGCCAGCGCCGAGCGGGCCGAGATGTCGCCCACCTGCGGCAGCTTGCGCTGGGCGCGCGCCTCGTAGCGCGGATAATGCGACTTGTCCGGGAACATCGGGTCGCCGCCCGCCAGGTCGTCCCACTGGGTGCCCGGGGCGATCTCGAACGGGCCGATTTCTTCGGTGACGTCGACCGTCGTGATGTTGAAGGCGAGCGAATTCAGGCGCCTTCCGACCAGGGTTTCCGGCGGCGCCGGGAAGTCGCGGTGCCACGGCTGGTGCATCGCGCCCGGGAACGGGATGTCGAAGCCGGCTTCGACGATCTTGTAGTCCGGTCCCAGCACCGCCGCGCATACCGCCATTACCCACGGGTGGCTGACGATGTCGACGAAGCCGGACAGGCGTTCCGGATGCACTTCCACGTAATACCGGTTGGGGCCGCGTTCGAGCGCGCCGCGCGGGCTGCGCCGGGCCTCGGCGAACAGGCCTTCGATGTCCTGCTTCAGGCGCCCCACCCATTCCCGGCTGAACGCGCCCTTGCAGGCGATGATGCCGTCACCGTATAAACCGCCCATGATGGCGGCCACGTCGAACTCGGTGCGCGGGCTTGCTGTGTCCATGATTGTCTCCTCCGATATGCCAATGTCGCGGTTCTCTGGCGGTCCATCCTACCGGAAACCGTGCGCGCTGGCACGCACCCGACGGCCTGTGCTTCCCTCCGTACAGTAATTGACTTTCACGCCGAGTCCTCCTACAGTCGCAGCCAGGCTGACCACTCTGACAAGACATACATGCACCACGCGGCAAGCGGAATCGCGCCGGCACTTACCCGCTCTCCTGCGCATGCTGCGCGCCGGGGGACCCGATGAGTTACCACGACCATGGCCGCGTGCTGTTCCTGTGCGACCGGCCGCTGCCCGATCCCGCAGTCGGCAGCGTCGCAGCCGAACTCGGCTATGAACTGGTGCGCGCGCGCAGCCTCGACGAGGCCCTGGTGCACGCCGGCAGCGACGGCTTCGCGCTGATCCTGGCCGGTTATTCGGGCGACGCCGACGCCATGTTCGCCAGCGTGCGCGAGCTGCGCGCACGCCTGCCGCACACGCCGCTGCTGGTGCACGGCATCCCGCCGAATCCGCCGTTCTCCCTGGAATCGGTGTTCGAGGCCGGCGCGCTGGCGGTGCTGCACGATCCGGTCTCGGTGCCGATCCTGCGCGCCAAGGCCAGCTTTTTCCTCGAAGCCTATGCCAGCGCAGCCGAGCGCCGCCGCGCCGAGGCGGCCCTGGAAGAGACCCGCGCGCGCCTCGAATCGACCATCGCCAGCGCCGAGGTCGCGGTGTGGGACTGGGACGTGGCGCGCGACCGCGTGAGCGGCGACCTTCGCATGACCGAACTGTTCGGCCTGGCCCCGGAAGCCGGCGCCGGCGCGCCGCTGTCGAGCTACTTCGCCGCCGTCCATCCGGATGACCTGGGCCCGACCGAAGCCCAGCTGCGCATCGCGCTGGACAGCGGCGAACCCTATGACGCCACCTTCCGCATCCGCACCTTCAGCGGCGCCTGGCGCTGGGTGCTGGCGCGCGGCCGCATCGAACGCGGCCCGCGCGGCCCGGTGCGCCTGCGCGGCGTGGTGATCGACGCCACCGTCCAGAAGCAGGCCGAAGAGCGCATGCTGGCCAGCGAAGAACGCTACCGCACCCTGTTCGACTCGGTCGACGACGGCGTCTGCGTGATCGAGATGCTGTACGACGCCGAAGGTACGCCCTGCGACTACCGCTTCCTGGAAGTGAATTCGGCGTTCGAGCGCCACACCGGCCTGCGCGATGCCGTCGGCCGCACCGTGCGCGCCCTCAACCCGGGCCACGAGCAGCACTGGTTCGATACCTACGGCCGCGTCGCCGCCACCGGCGAACCGGTGCGTTTCGTGAACGAAGCCGTGGGCCTTAATCGTTGGTACGACGTGTACGCGGCGCGCGTGGGCGCGCCCGGCAGCCACCGCGTGGTGGTGCTGTTCACCGACATCACCGAACGGCGCCGTACCGAAGTCGAACTGCGGCGCCTGGCCGACGACCTGGCCGAGCAGGACCGCCTGAAGACCGAGTTCTTGGCCACCCTGGCGCACGAGCTGCGCAACCCGCTGGCGCCGATCCGCAGCGGCCTGCAGCTGATGCGCCGCACCAGGGCCGATCCGGCGGCGGTGGCACGGGTGCAGGACATCATGGACCGCCAGCTCGACCACCTGGTGCACCTGGTCGACGACCTGCTCGACATCGCCCGCATCACGCGCGGCCAGGTCGACCTGAAACCGGCCCTGATCGACCTCGGCGACGTCCTGAATGCGGCGGTCGAGACCAGCATGCCGCTGATCGAAAGCGCGCGCCACCGGCTCGACCTGCGCCTGCCGGACGCGCCGCTGACCCTGCACGCCGACTTCACCCGCATCACCCAGGTGGTCAGCAACCTGCTCAACAACGCCGCCAAGTACACGCCGCGCGGCGGCGCCATCGTGCTGGCGGCCGAACGCGACGGCGACGAGGCCCTGATCGCCGTGTCCGACAACGGCATCGGCATCCCGCCCGAGGCGCTGGAAGACGTCTTCAAGATGTTCACCCAGGTGTCGCAGCACGCCCAGCACATTCCGGGCGGCTTGGGTATCGGCCTGTCGCTGGTGCGCAGCCTGGTGGGACTGCACGGCGGCAGCATCAGCGCCGCCAGCGCGGGCGCCGGCCAGGGCAGCGTGTTCACGGTGCGGCTGCCGCTGGCGCAGCGCGCGCCGCTGGAGGCCGACGCGGCCGCCGGTTCGTCAGCGGATGCCGGCGCGGCGCCGGCGCTGCGCGTGCTGGTGGTCGACGACAACCGCGACGCCGCCGAAACCCTGGGCGCGCTGGTCGGCATGATGGGGCACGAGGTGGCGGTGGCCAACGACGGCCACCAGGCGCTGCGCATGATGACCACGATGCTGCCGCACGTGGTGTTCCTCGACATCGGCATGCCGGGCATGTCCGGTTACGAAGTGGCGCAGGCGGCACGGCGCGATGCGCGCCTGGATGCGACGCGGCTGGTGGCCCTGACCGGCTGGGGTGGCGAGGCCGACCGTGCGCGCACGCGTGAAGCCGGGTTCGACGAGCACCTTACCAAACCGGCGACAGTGGCCGCGATCGAGGGTGTGCTGGCGAAGCTGGCATAACACCCATCCGTCCGCAATACGTAGGGTGGGCACCCCGTGCCCACGAACGACCAACAGGATAAATTACCAGTCCAGCGCCACCAGCCGCTCAGCCATCCGCGGCCAGCACAGCCGCGCCACCTCCGCCCGCGTCGCCCACCGAAACCCATCGGTTTCCGGCGTCGGCTTGCCGGTCACATGGTGCGGGAAAAAGCTCTGGCATACCAGGTTATCCAGGGTCGGCAGCTCGTCGCCGGCATCCACCCGGAATAGGTGCAGCGCTTTGTCGCGGCGGTACTCGACCCGGCCGATCTCCATGAAGCGTTCCGGCGCGAATACCAGGCTGGTCTCCTCGCGCAGTTCGCGCATGGACGCTTCCAGCAGGCCTTCACCGGGATCCTGCATGCCCTTCGGGATGTCCCATTTGCCGGTGCCGGTCACGTGGCACAGCAACAGGCGGTGCCGGGCATCCACCACCAGCGTGCCGCACGAAATCCCCTGTTCCTTCATGCTTGTCCTCATCTTCCTCCTTGATCAAGGCAGCGCCCGCGCCACCGCGCCGAGCGCCTGTTCCAGCGCTTCCAGGCTGACCGGCTTGGTCAGATGCTGGTCGAAGCCCGCTTCCTGCGACTGCTGCTGGTCGCTGTGCGCGCCCCAGCCGGTCAGCGCGATCAGTACCACCTGCTGCATCGTGCCCATGCGCCGGATCGCGCCGGCCAGGTCGTAGCCGTTCATGCCGGGCAGGCCGATGTCGAGGAAGGCCAGGTCGGGCTGGAATTCCTCGGCCAGGAACAGGCCGTCCGGGCCGTCGTGGGCGATGCGCGTGGTGTGGCCCAGCAGTTCGAGCAGCGCCGCCAGGCTTTCGGCGGCATCCAGGTTGTCGTCGACCACCAGCACCCGCAGCGGACCGCCGCCCGCCGCCACCGCGTCCGGGCTGTCGTCCTCGGGCCGCGCATGCGGGCTGCCGGGGCGCAGCGGCAGACGCACTGTGAAGGTGCTGCCCTGCCCCTGGCCGCCGGAAAAGGCGCTGACGCGGCCGCCGTGCAGCTCGACCAGGCGCCGCACCAGTGACAGCCCGATGCCGAGGCCGCCCTGGGCCCGGTCCAGGCTGCCGCGCACCTGGGTGAACATCTCGAATACCGAGCCGATGGCGTCCGGCGCGATGCCGATGCCGCTGTCGGACACCGCGATCACCGCATGCCCGTCCTCGCGCCAGGCCGCCAGGCGGATGATGCCGCCGTGCGGGGTGTACTTGGCGGCGTTGTTCAGCAGGTTGGACAGCACCTGCACCAGGCGCGTGACGTCGGCCTCGAGTTCGAGCGGATCCGGCGCCAGGTCGACCTCGAGGCGGTGCCCGTGCGTCTCCATCAGCGCGGCGCTGGTCTCGACCGCCATGCCGACCACCGTGTGCAGCGGCACCGCTTCTTTCTTGAGTTCGATCTTGCCGCGCGTGATGCGGGCGATGTCGAGCAGGTCGTCGACCAGGTGGATCAGGTGGCCCAGCTGGCGGTCCATCATGCCGTGCACGCGCTTCGCCTTGGCGGCGTCGCCCGGCGCCATGCGCAGCAGATCGAGCCCGGTGCGGATCGGCGCCAGCGGGTTGCGCAGCTCGTGCGCCAGCGTGGCAAGGAACTCGCTCTTGCGCAGGTCGGCCTCGGACAGATCGGCCGCCACCCGGCGCAATTCGTCCTCGGCGCGTTTCTGGGCCGTGATGTCGCGCGTAATGGTGGCCAGGCCGAGGTTGTTGCCGTCGCCGTCGCGCACCGCGAAGCCCTTGAAATACACCGGCAGCGGCGCCGCCCCGCCGGGCTGCGCCAGGCGCAGCTCGCCCTCCCACTCGGCCTGGTCGCCGGTGAGGGCCGCCATCACGTGTTCGATCATGAAGGGGCGGTCTTCGCGCGGGAAGAAATCGATCATGCGCCAGGCCGCGATGTTGGTGTGCGCGCCCAGGCCCGCCATGCGGCGCCCGGCCGGGTTCAGCCAGATGCCGCCGGCGTCGGCCGTGAAGATGCCGATGAAATCCGAGGATTGCTCGGCCACCGCCGCCAGCCGGCGGATCCCGGCTTCGGCGCGCCGGCGGTCGCTCTCGTCGCGGAAATACAGCGCGGTGCCGCCCTCCTCCATGGGGAAGGCGTTGATCTCGAACCAGCGTTCCTGGCCGGGATCGAAGGTTTCGATGCGGCTGGTGGCGCGTCCGGCCACGCTGCCGCGCAGCGCGCTCTCCTGCGGCGTGCCGCGCAGGGCGCGGAACAGGTCCCAGAACTGGGCGCCGACCAGGTCTTCGTTGCGGCGCCGGGTGACGTCTTCGGCGGCGCCGTTGGCGTAGGTAATGCGCCACTCCTTGTCGAGCGCGATGAAACCTTCGCTCATGCTGTCCAGGATCGCGCGCGAACGCTGTTCGGCGGCCTGGCGCTCGGCCGCCTCGTGGCGCTGGCCGATCACCAGCGACGCCGTATTCGCCAGCAGCGCCATCGCCGCCTGCTCCTGGGGCGTGGCGTGGCGGCGGTCGCGGAAGTACAGGGCAAAGGTGCCCAGCACCTCGCCCGACGGTGCCAGGATCGGCATCGCGCGGCTGGCGTGCAGGCCGTGCGCCTCGGCCAGGCCGCGGTGGCCCTCCCACAGCGCGTCGTGGTCGATATCCGGGCAGATGACGGTGGCGGCGCGCCAGGCGGCGCTGGCGGCGGCCGCGCCGACCGGCCCGATCCGGATCGCATCGAGGTCGCGCTGGAGCGTGGCTGGCAGCGACGGCGCCGCCGCGTGGCGCAGGCGCCGGCCGTCGGGCGTCATCAGCTGGACCGAGGCCAATGCCGCGCCGCCGCTGTAATCCTCGGCGGTGCGCGCCAGCACGTCCAGCACGTCGCCCAGCGGCGCATCGGTCACCGCCAGCTCGAGCGCGCCGCGCTGGCCCACCGCAAGCAGGTTGGCGCGGGTGCGTTCGGTGACGTCGACGCCGTGCAGCAGCACCCCGTCCACCGCGCCGTCCGGCTCGCGCAGCGCCATGCACACGAAATCCAGAAAGTGTTCTTCCAGCGCCGCGCAGCCCTCGCCGCCGCGCAGCAGGATGCGCACGTTGTGCCCTTCCAGCGCCTGGCCGCTGCGGTACACCTGGTCCAGCACCTCGATGAATTCCTGGCCGTCCAGCTCGGGCATGGCATCGCGCACCGTCAGGCCGTCCATTGCGCGGCCGCAGGCCAGTTCGCGGTAGCGCTGGTTGGCCATCTCGATTTTGTGGTCGGGGCCGCGCATCACGCCCATGATCGCCGGCGCGCGGTGGAAGATGTCGCGCAGGGCGGCGCGGTGGCGTTCTTCCTCGACCCGCGCCAGCTGCGCGCTCTTGCGGTAGAGGTCGATGAACACCGACACCTTGGCGCGCAGCACCACCGGGTTGAAGGGCTTGGTCATGTAATCGACCGCGCCCAGCGCGTAGGCCCGCTCGAGCGGGAATTCGTCGGCGTCCTCGGCGGTCAGGAAGATGATCGGCAAATCCTGGGTACGCGGGTGCTCGCGGATCAGCTCCGCCAGCTCGAAGCCGTTCATGGTCGGCATGCGCACGTCCAGCAGCACCACCGCGAAGTCGCGCGCCAGCACCTCGCGCAGCGCCGCCTCGCCGGAGGTCACCGGCACCAGCGTGCCGACGCCGGCCAGGATCGCCTCCAGCACCGCCAGGTTGGCAGGCTGATCGTCGACCAGGAGGATGGTGGGGGTGTGATTGGTGCTCATCGCGCCGCAGGCTCCGCGAGCATATGATTGTTAATAAGACAATGTAGGCTCGGCTGTACCGAAAGTCAATTGTGCGCGGCAGTTTAGCGCACGACTCCACACTAGGCGGTTCGTTTCATGCCGTATGTATGGAGTTTGCCGATGCGTTTTCCGTTCCGCCTGCCGCTGCGCCTCGATGGCCGCGAGTTTTCCTTTCTCAACAACTCGCTCGAAGCCTGGGCAATCGCGCTGGCGGTCACGGTCCTGAGCGCTGCCGCCATGCTGTTCCTGCGCCGCTACGTGCTGCGCCACGTCGCCGCGAATGCGCGCAAGACCGACACCAATGTCGACGACTTCCTGGCGGCCATGCTGGCGCGCACCTATTTTTTGTTCATCGTGGTGTTCGCGCTGTATTTCGGCAGTACCTTCCTCGACCTGAGCAGCAGGCGCGAGCTTTTCGTGGCACGTATTGCGGTGGGGGCGCTGCTGCTGCAGCTGGCGATCTGGGGCGACGTCGGCCTGCGCGCCTGGCGCGACCGCATCCGCCTGGGTGCCGACAGCGAGCGGCGCGCATCGCGCAGCGTACTGACCTTCATGCTGCGCCTGGCGCTGTGGACCATCGTCACCCTGATGGTGCTGGACAACTTCGGCATCAACATCACCACGCTGGTGGCCAGCCTGGGCGTGGGCGGTATCGCGGTGGCGCTGGCGACCCAGAACATCCTCGGCGATTTGTTCGCCTCGCTCTCGATCATGCTCGACAAACCCTTCGAGATCGGCGATTTCATCATCGTCGGCGACGTGCTCGGCTCGGTCGAACACATCGGCCTGAAAACGACCCGGCTGCGCGGCCTGGGCGGCGAGCAGGTGGTGTTTTCCAACGGCGACCTGCTCAAGAGCCGCATCCACAACCACAAGCGCATGGAGACGCGCCGCAACGCCTTCGTGCTGCGCGTGGCCTACGGCACCAGCGACGAGCAGCTGTGCCGGGTGCCGCGCATCATCCGCGACATCATCGGCGCCAAGCCGAACATCGATTTCGAGCGTGCCCACTTCTTCCGCTGGAGCGAATGGTCGCTCGACTTCGAGATCGTGTACCACTTCCGCAGCCCCGACTACATCCTGCACATGGATGCCCAGCAGGACATCTTCCTGGACATCTACCGCCGCTTCCAGCAGGAAGGCATCCAGTTCGCCCATCCGATGTCGATCGTACGCATTGCCGAGCCCGGGCAAGGCGGCACGCAGCAGGGGCGTCCGCTGGGCGCAGTGCCGCCGGGACCATCGTTTCATTGAGGTTTTTCCGTAGATATTGAACGTTGGTTACACAAGAGCTGTGACAGACTCTTCCTACATGGCGGCCTCAGCGTGTCCTATTCCGTCCTCCATGCACAGCGCATAAGATCACTCCACCTCACCGAGGCACCTCATGTGAACTACTAAAGGAGAACGATCATGGCATCGAACAACCAGGGCGGTAACAAGGGTAGCAACCAGGGCAGTCAGCAGAGCGGCGATACCAGCAACCGCGGTTTCGCATCAATGGATCCGCAAAAGCAGCGCGAAATCGCATCGGAAGGCGGCCGCGCCGCCCACGCATCGGGCAATGCCCACGAGTTCAACTCGGAAGAGGCACGCCGTGCCGGCTCGATGAGCCACAAGAACGACGGCAACCAGCAAAACCAGGGTGGCGGCAGCCAGCAGGCGGGCGGCAATGATGGCGGCAATGGTGGTGGCAACACGCGCGGCGGCTCGCCGGAGCAGCACGCCAAGGCCGGCTCGCAGAGCCACAAGAACCAGAAGTAGACGTTTTTGCCAGCCGGGGCCGCACCAGGCCACTGCGCCAGCCGCCGGCACCGACCGGCGGTTTTTTTTTGTCCATACGGTGGCTGCCCGGCCCGCTCAAGCGGCCACATCTGTATCCGCCGTGCATGACGCGCCGCGGCAATCGTGCGGGGTCCGGGGCCGGGTTAGTGATATATTTTTGTCACAATGTCCACATGAGACGCGCGATGACGCCGTCCAGGATCTTTGTATCACGTGCCGACGGTACGAGCAGGACCATAAGAATTACTACTCATCATTTAGGATAAATACATGAAAAAGAATGTTGCCATCGTCGGGGCTGGTTTTTCCGGAGCTGTGGTCGCCAACCAGCTTGCGCACGCGGGGTACAACGTCGAGGTGTTCGAGTCCCGCTCCCATATCGCGGGCAACTGCCATTCGGAGCGCGATGCCGAAACCAACGTCATGCTCCACGTCTACGGTCCGCATATTTTTCACACCGACAATGAACGCGCCTGGGAATTCGTGAACCGCTTCGCCGAATTCATGCCGTACGTGAACCGCGTGAAAGCCATCACCGAGGGCCGCGTCTTCACGCTGCCGATCAACCTGCTGACGATCAACCAGTTCTTCAACAAGACCTTCCGTCCGGCCGAAGCCGAAGCCTTCATGGCGGAACTGGGCGACAAGTCCATCGAGAATCCGCAAACCTTCGAAGAGCAGGCGCTGCGCTTCGTCGGCCGCGAACTGTACGAAGCCTTCTTCAAGACCTACACCATCAAGCAGTGGGGCCTGGAGCCGAGCGAACTGCCGGCCAGCATCCTGAAACGCCTGCCAGTCCGCTTCAACTACGACGACAACTACTTCAACCACAAGTACCAGGGCATGCCGAAGGACGGCTATACCGCCATCGTCGAAAAGATGCTGGACGTGCCGGGCATCACCGTGCACCTGAACACCCGATTCGACCCGACCGCGAAAACCGATTACGAGCACGTGTTCTACAGCGGCCCGATCGACGCCTGGTTCGGCCATACCGAAGGCCGCCTGCCCTACCGCACGCTGGACTTCGAAGTCTTCCGCGACACCGGCGACTACCAGGGCAATGCCGTCATCAACGTCTGCGACAATTCGCAGAAATATACCCGCGTCACCGAGCACAAGCACTTTGCGCCGTGGGAAAAGCACGAAAAGACGATCTGCTACCTGGAATACAGCCGCCAGGCCGAACCGGAAGATACCCCGTACTACCCGATCCGCCAGGCCCGCGAAAAAGCCCAGCTGGAAAAGTACGTCAATCTGGCCAAGCAGGAAACCAACGTCACCTTCATGGGGCGCCTGGGTACCTACCGCTACCTGGACATGGACGTCACCATCAACGAAGCGCTGATCACCGCCGACAAGTTCCTGGAAAGCGCGCAGGCCCAGGGCGCGATGCCGGCTTTCGTGGTCGATCCGCTGGCGTAAGTGTACTGTCCTAAGTCTGATTCTTCAGCACGTAGCGCTCGCCCCTGCCGTCGCAAGGGTGAGCGCCACAGCCCGCCGCAGATCGTCCAGGGTGGCGGGCTTCGTCAAATGCAGATCGAAGCCGGCGGCCAGCGCCCGTGCCACGTCCGCCGCCTGTCCATAGCCTGACAGGGCCACCAGCCGTACTCCATCCCCGGCAAGATCCCGCACCGCCCCGGCCAGCGCATACCCGTTCATGTCGGGCAAGCCGATATCCAGGATCGCCACCGCCGGCGTGCCTTCCTTCAGCGCCGCCAGCGCAGCCTGCGCCGTGTGCGCGACGCCGACCTCGCAACCGAGCTGGGTCAACAAGGCGGCCGTCACCGCGGCCGCATCCTCGTTGTCGTCCACCAGCAGCACCTGTCGATGTCCATGCAGCGCGTGTCTGGGCCAATGAGGCGCATCTGCCGCGGCACCAGCCGGGCCTGCGGCCAGAGCGGCATCCGCCGGCAGCGCCGCCTGCACCCCGGCCGGCAGCAGGACCTCGAACCGGCTGCCCCGCCCTTCGCCCTCGCTGTGGGCCGCTACCCGTCCGCCATGCAGTTCGACGATGCGGCGCACGATCGCCAGCCCCAGGCCGAGCCCACCGGTGCGGCGCGCCATCTGTTGCGGCGCCTGGTAAAAGGGTTCGAACACCTGCGCGAGGAGTGCCGGGCGCATGCCGACGCCATTGTCGTCGACCGTGATCGTCGCCATCCCATTCTGCTCGGCCAGGCCGATGGTCGTGCGGGTGCTGCCGAAGCGCGCCGCGTTCGACAGCAGGTTGTTCAGCACCTGGGCCAGGCGGCTGTCGTCGCCGCGTACCCAGAGCGCGGGCGGCGCCTGCACCTGCACCGGCTGCGGTGCCGCCGCGGCGCATTCGTGCACCAGCGCGGCCAGGTCGAGCGGGTGCAGGTCCAGTTGCAGCTTGCCGTTCGTGATGCGCGAGACGTCCAGCAAATCGTCGACCAGGCGCTTCAGGTGCTGGACCTGGCGGCGCAGGATCGCGCGCTCGCGCCGGTTGGCGGGCTCGTCGCGCAAGTCCATCAGGTCGAGGGCAGCGGCGATCGGGCTCAGCGGGTTGCGCAGTTCGTGCCCCAGCACCGCCAGGAACTCGTCCTTGGCCCGGCTGGCCTGTTCGAGCGACGCCACCAGCTGCGCGCGCTCGTACGCGTATGCGGCTTGTTGGCGGGAAGCGGCTTCCAGCGACTGTCCCATGGCGCGGATCTCGCGCACCCGCGACGGCAGCGCCGTCACGGCCTGGCCGGCACCCAGCGCGGCGGTTTCCCGCTGCAAGTGGGCGAAACGCCGCGAGATACGGGCGGCCAGCAGCGAGGCGAGCGCAATGCACAAAACGAGCGAGGCGGCGATGCCGGCGCCATAGCCCGTCAAGGCGGATGCCGGCGCGGCCGCCGGCAGGGTGACCGCGACCGTCCATCCGTAGCGCGACAGCCGGGTGCTCGCGCTGAGCGCGCCGGCGCCTGACGCCGGGTCCGCCGGACCGATGTGTTCGGGACCGGCGCCGGCCGGCAGGCGCAGCGGCACGCCGGCAGGCCCGGTCCGCGCTGCCGGCGTGCCGGCGGCGTCCAGCACCGCCACCGATGCGCCCTCGGGCAATGCCTGGCGCGCGATCGCGCGGACGATCCGGTCCGGCTGGATCACCGCGCTCAAGACATACAGGCGGCCGCCGTCGTCGAACACCGGAATCCGCACCGGAAAGGCCAGGCGCCCGCCCTTCCCGCGTGCGATGTGGCCGACAACCGGGCGGCGCAGCGACAATGCCTGGGCCAGGCTGGCGGGGTCCGCCACGGCGGCCGGCGCGGCGTCGAAGGGGGCGGTGGTGCGGAACAGCGGGCGCCCGCTGCCGTCGGCCAGGAAGACGCCGAGCCAGTTCGGCTGGGCTGCCGCCTGCGCCCGCGCGATGTCATAAAACGCGTGGATGACGCCCTGTGCCATGGCCGGTGCATGCGCCATGCTGCTCAGGGTGGCTACTGAACCGTCGAGTTCAGCATCGATTGTGCCGGCCAGGGCGCGTGCCAGGTCGAGTGCGGCATGCCCGCGCTCGGCCTGCTGGAATTGCCCTGCAGTGTGGATGCTCCAGGCGCCCAGCAACGCCAGCGGCACCAGGCCGACTGCGCTCAGCAAAATCAACAGGTGGCGCAGCGAAAGAGTGAATCCCTGACGAACCGGCATGGAGAAAAATTGAACAAAAAAGCATTATACGTTGGAAGCTGGACGCGCTTGAAAACGAAAAATCCGCCGGCGCAAGCATGCGCGGGCGGATTTTCGGGTAGGGGCCGCTTGGGCCCGCTAATCAAGATAACTCAGCAGCTCGAATCAGCCTGCAGCCTGCACGGGCGTATCGGTCACACGCGCAGTCTTCAGGTTGGCAGCCACCGGCAGCACTTCGACGGCGTCGTCGGCGGTGACTTCGACGTTGGCCGCGTTCAGGCGCTCGGCCTTGTTCGACGGCTGGGTCGACTGGATGATCTCGTGCATCGCGTTGGCGGTCTTGTCCCACGAGGTGTTGGCGACGACCTTGCGCATTTGCTCGACCAGCTTGGCTTTCTGGCCATCGTCCAGGGCCAGCATGCGTTCGCAGGCGGCGATGAATTCGTCGGCGCTTTCGGCGATCTCGACCACGTGGCTGTACGGCACCTTGACGTCGGTGATCGGGGTCGACACCGACGGCAGCTCGGCTGCCATGTATTCCAGCACCTTGGTCGGGCTGATGAATTTGGTCGACTCGTTCAGTGCGAACGGCAGCAGGCAGATGTCCCAGCCGGCCAGGAACTTCGGCAGCTCGTCATAGGTGCGCTGGCCCATGTAGTGGATGTTGGCGGCTTGCGGCAGGTTGGCCGGATCGATTTTCACGACCGGGCCGACCAGCACGATCTGCCAGTCCGGACGGGCGGCGGCGACTTGCTTGATCAGGTCGGTGTCGAAACGCTCGTCGATGACGCCGTAGAAGCCGAGACGCGGATGGGCGACGTGGGCTTGCTCCGGGTGGCTGTTCGATTTGTCCAGGGCCTGGCGGAAGTGCTTGGCGTCGACGCTGCTCGAGAAGCAGTGGGCGTTGGCGTGGCGGGTGCGCTTCGATTCGTACAGGCTCGGGCCGCCGGTGAAGCAGATGTCGGCGATGTTCAGCAGTGCGCTTTCGCGCTGCAGCAATTGTTTCGGCGGATTCTTGAAGGCAGCCAGTTCGTCCATGCAGTCGTAGACGACCAGCGACGGCTCGAAGCTCTGCAGCAGCGGCAGGGCCATCGGGGTGTAGAACCAGACGACCGGGCGCTCGCCGGCCGGCACCAGGTCGGCCAGCAGGGTCTGCAGGGTCGGCAGCTGGTCGTCATGGAAACCCCACTGCTGGATCGGGGTGTGCGGACGGCAAACGGTGATGTTCGGCGCGACTTCGGTTTTCTGCAGGAATGCCTGCCCTTCATGGTGTACCGGTTCTTCCACGAACAGGATGTTGTAGTGTTCCGCCAGGCGAGTCATCAGGTGCTGGGGACGCTGGAAGACAAAATCCCAACGCAGGTGGCAAAACACGATCAGGGTCGGCATGTTCAAGTTCCTTTCGCCTTCGTGGCGTTTCTAGTTGATCTGGAATGCGACCGGTGCAAGCGCGAATGCTCTTGGAAGCGCCGCTCTCAGCGCACCGGACATGGCAATCCTAACATGCAATTTTCCCAATATTTTCCGCTTGTGCAGCGCAATATTGCTGCGGTGTAATGTTTTTGAAAGGTAGAGAGTCCTCTTCCCTAGGGAGACCCCGTGCTGCCCGTGTCGGTGTAGGTTGCGTCCTACGTATAGAAAGGGCAAAGCACTACGATTTCTCATCCTGTATGCCTTGCGTGCGCATCCGTGCGCGACCCCGTTTTGGGCGGAAAACGGGGCCAGGACCCGCTGAGCCGGGGCCGCGGCACTGCCGCTTCAGGCAGTCAGGTAGGGCTCGGCGCCCTGCGGTTCGCCATCGCCATCGAAACCGGTGGCAACCAGTATGCCATCCAGGCCGATGCCGCCGAGCGCGTCGCACAGGTCTTCGAGCTCGATTTCGAGGTCGTCCGCCAGGTCGACCGGCTTGTCGACGGTCGCCAGCGGCGCCCCGCCTTTCAGCGCGTACAGGTTGATGCGCAACACCGCCTGCTCCTCGCCCTCGACCCTTGCCATGATCGGGGCAACCACGGCCTTGATGCGTTCGGGTTCGAGGTCCTGGCCGTCGAGGCGCCAGTTGACTTCGGCCAGCGTGGCCAGCATCGCCAGCTCGCTCACGCCTTGCGCCATGGCGCCGTAGAACAGGTCCTGGTAGAGGAAATTGAGGTCGAGTTCCGTCGGCTTGCGGGACAGGTTGCGCTGCAACAAAGGCGCGATGCTGCCGGCCCACATGCGGTAGCGCGCCAGCCGGCCTTCGAAGTAGGCGTCGGCGGCGGCCTCGTCCTTCGGCACGCGATAAAACGGGTCGTCGGCATGCTTGAGCGAAAAGCCGAGCAGGAAGCGCAGTTCCATCGCTTCCTCGTGGGCGTCGGCAATGCCCGGTTCCCAGCCGCGCATGCTTTCCTCGATGGCGGGGGCCGCCACCAGCTTTTTAGAGCGGAACGATTGCAGCGCCTCGCGCAGCATGTCCTGCAGGTCGCTGTAGCGTACCGCGCCGGCTTCGTCGAGATCGTACAGGTGGCGCACCAGCACCACGCGCGCATCGGCGCTGGCCAGGCCCGCCTGGCGGAAGCTGTCGTTCAGTTCCTCGAAGGCGGCCTCGTCCTGGAACACGTCGGCTTCGACCAGGCCGCCGGTGCTGGTCACGAACAGCGGGATCATGAAGGCATCGATCTCGAGTTCTTCGTCGCCGTCGCGCGTACGCAGGGTGGCGGCTTCTTCCTCGATCTGGTCGCGCAGCCAGCGACACGCGGCCGGATCGGTGTAGCGCGCCAGTTCGATGGCGCCGTACAGCACTTCGTCGTGCTTGCGGCGCAGCGCGCGCCGCACCAGGGTGACGACATCCTGCTCGCGCGCTGCCAGTACGGCCGGCTCCAGGTCTTCGCGCTCGGTGATCTCGAGCGCGAGATCGACCATGTTCTGCGCCAGCGCTTCGAAGTCGGGCTCCTCCGCCTGTTTGGCAGACTTGCGGGGGACGGGGCGCTTGTTTTTGGGCATGGCGAATTCATTCAAAGTAAACGAACCGACATGGTAACAAATGACGCGGCCCGCGGGGCCGCGTCACCCCTGCGAAGGCAGGGGCCCAAGTCTTGCGAACAGCCAGCCTGTAAATCAGGCTGCCAAACGCAGCGTCGGCTCGTCCCGCCGGGCCGCACCACGGCCAGCACCCTGCTCATCCAGCCTGAACACCGACACCAGCCCCGACAACTCCTGCGCCAATTCCTGCAACTGCTGCGCACTGGCCGCCGCCTGCTCCACCAGCGCCGCGTTCTGCTGGGTGGTGTCGTCCATGCCCATGATCGCCTGGTTGATCTGGTCGATACCCTGGGTCTGTTCGGTGCCGGCGGCCGAGATCTCGCCGATGATGACGCTCACCTGGCTGATCTCGCCGACGATCGCTTCCATCGCGGCGCCGGCCTGCCCGACCAGGCGGCTGCCGTTGCCGACCTCGTTGACCGAGGCGCCGATCAGGGCCTTGATTTCGCTGGCGGCGGTGGCCGAGCGCTGGGCCAGGCTGCGCACCTCGCCCGCCACCACCGCGAAGCCCCTGCCCTGCTCGCCGGCGCGGGCCGCTTCCACGGCCGCGTTCAGCGCCAGGATGTTGGTCTGGAAGGCGATGCCGTCGATCACGCCGATGATGTCGGCGATGCGTTTCGAAGAACCCTCGATCGCGTTCATGGTGCGCACCACGTCGGTCATCACGTTGCCGCCGTTGCGGGCGGCAGTCGACGCCCGCTGGGCCAGTTCGTTGGCGCGCGACGCGTGCTCGGCGTTCTGGCGCACGGTGCCGGTGAGTTCTTCCATCGCCGCTGCGGTTTCTTCCAGTGCGCTCGCCTGCGACTCGGTGCGCGACGACAAGTCGAGGTTGCCCGAGGCGATCTGCTGCGAGGCGTCGGCGATGGTGTGCGCATGGGTACGGATGCGGCTGACCGTGGCCGCCAGTTCATCCTGCATGCGGGCAATCGCCACCAGCAGGCTGTTGTCGTCGGCGCCGTCCAGCGCGACTTTTTGCGACAGGTCCTTGCCGGCGATGCGGCGCGTCACGGCGGCCGCTTCGGCCGGGTCGGCACCGAGCACGCGGCCGATGTTGCGCACCACGCTCCAGCCCAGCAGCGCGATCAGCGCCAGGGCCGCCACGAAAACGATGCTGAAGCGCGTCGCCGAGTCCCAGAACACGGCTTCGATATCGTCGTTGAAGAAGCCGGTGCCGATCCACCAGCCCCAGGGCGCGAAGGCGATCACGCCGTTCAGCTTGCCGGCCATCGCGCCGGT
>Ga0265797_10002497_pt1 | contig 30794 bp, 15 predicted proteins | sample P2T30metagenome_FD_192433 | JGI IMG/M metagenome (GOLD analysis project Ga0265797, IMG submission 192433) | Plant litter microbial communities from East Loma Ridge, Irvine, California - P2 T30 | ecosystem: Environmental > Terrestrial > Plant litter > Unclassified | place: USA: California... | reverse complement strand
TGAAGATTACATGCAGCCGTACCTTACTAACACACATCACAGGATCATATCGGACTATCCCAAGATTGCCTACGTCGGCAGCTCGAGCCGCCAGTTGCATTTGAGCGGAGAGCTCAACATCGCTGGCTCGCCTGGCGGTTATGGCAAGCCCAAGCCGCGTTACGTGAGGGTGTAATTTATGGATATCAGCAGTGGTACGGTATTGCAGCAGAAGAGTTGAGATCATGTTATGAAGGAGAAGAAGAACAAATGATATAACGACCATATTCAACTCCTGCGGTGACCCTTTCATCGCAGGCGTGCATCCCATCACATCCCATATCGTCTCACCCCTTCTTCACATCCCCATAAGCCGGCGGCGCATCCACAAGTCCTTTGTCCACAGCAGCAGCAGCAGCACCGTTAGTAGTAGTAACCGGCACCACTGCTCCCCGCGGCCTCTCCCTCCCACCCATCCTCTCCCCTTCTTCCACTTTCCCACCCGCCGCATTCGGAACGTCCCTCAGCAACCTCTCAAGCTGGATCTCAACATCCCGCTTGAAAGCCTGGAACGCCTCCGCGACGGTCCTCCCATCGGCTTCTGGTTCAATTTTGACGGTGATGACGCCCTTTTCGTCGATCGCCACGAGGGTGGCTAGGAGGCGCGTGCCGTCGTCTGGTTGTTCGGGGCGCGATGATGGGGTGACGAGGGAACGCCAGGGGCTGGTGGGTTTGGGGGAGGGAGGGGGTTGTGTTTGTTGTTGGTGGTGGTTGTGGTGGAGTTGTTGTGATTGCTCGGGTTTATGTTTTTGCGGTTGTTGGTATTGGCGGCGCGAGAAGAAGAGTTTGATGTCGTGGTTCTCGAGGTTGAGGGCGCCGTTGGAGGTTGCGAGGGAGATTAGGGCGTCTGTGTTGGATGGGCAAGTGGTGCCTGTTGTTAGCGTTGCGATCGTTGTTCGTTGTTTCGTTGTTCGAATTTATGTTATTTAATTTTCGCTAGGGTATGATACGAGGCTGTATGCTTTTTCTACGTACAAATGAACTGTTCGCGGTCGCCTTCGCTGGCGAACGCTTTGACGCCCTTGTCGACCCAGTCGCTGTTCTCGTTGTGATCGTATCTTGGTGCTATGGGTGGAAGGGCTTTTGAGATGCGGGTGTAGAGTTGGGGTTTGGAGAGTTCGTTGCCCATGGTCGTCAATTGTTGTCGTGTCAGTGTTTGATCGTTGGTGTTGCTACTGTGACGTTCTTGACTTCTATTTCTTTGGAAGAGAGGGATGAGAGTCTTGAGATTTCGATCAATATGGGAGAGGTGAATCGATCTACTTATGCGGGACTGCTGCCTGTTATCTTGATGGACCAAGTGAGAAGCGACGAGTTGACGTGCAGCCATTATTACAATGATGTGAAGCTATCTAATTACCTAGGGCAATGCTACTAGTCCTCAAGTGGTACCATGTAGCGCACAGCACAGCCGAGACATCAAAGCTGTGGCGGGTAGGGCTGTGCAGAGACGGAAAAGTGGGAGAAGAAGACGAAACCCACCACTGATTGGTAGCCTTCGGTAGACGCAATCGCAACGGCATCGCTCTGATTCGGCTGACAACCAATATTGTCTGTAGGACACCTCGCTAAACCGAAGTTGTCACGTCATGAAGGATTCGGACAAGTCCGAGAACACAGCCCGTTGATTGATCGATCACATGCAACTTCCTCTTGCCCTGCAGCATGTGGAGAGCTGAGGTTCATTTGTCTTCTTGGAGGTGACTTGATGATGTTAGGCTTGTGAGCAGGCTCCGCAACGCTCAACTCGGATTTTGATAGTTGGGTTGATTGTTGACCAAATGAGGCCTCAACCAACTAGTTGCGTTGATGGATAATATTCAACTCAACTTAGGAGGCATTGCCGACTATAGTTGAGTTGGTCGAGATAGTTGATGGTTATGGTTAGGTGATGTTGGTTTTTTTGGGTTTTGTTGTCTCGAAGATAGGTGAATTATAACCGATGTCGTTTCGGAATATTTCGACCAAGATCGGATTCGAGCCGCGTGACGACCCTGTTGGTTCTGAATTACAGTTAGACGTGAGGCTCCCTTAGATTTTGACGTTGAGCGTGGTTCGGGAGACTCGGGATGGTTGGGAGAAAGCTGGTGGCCTTCAATATCGATGGTGTGACAAAATATTTCGCCAAAGGTCCAATTTCGATCGGGCGGACAAGCTGATAGGTTTAAAATGACGGTAATGACTTGGATAATCTGCAAAAACATAATCATCCAATTTGGATGCCCTGATGGACTAGTAGGTGATCGAAACTGGGCCATGTTAGTGAAAATTCGGATTGCATCTGGATCGAACTGAAGCTTACCCTAGACCTTCCGCAATCTGCTAATGCAAAGCGGACGCGCTACCACTGCGCTACAAGCCCTGTTGCTATTGGATGGACAGCACCCGCAAATATCCCATATGAAGCATGTTGATTTGTTGATGAGAATGACGGATGAGCGCGACAACAAATGCTGAGCATACAGAACTCTTCAAAAGAGCCTAAGCTACGACCTCAATCGATCAACACATCAATCGGTGCGTGTTGGGAAAGTTGTGTGACTGGAACCTTGGAAGCGTGTTGGGATTTGGGGGTTGCCAATAGACCGGCTGTGCGGGACAAGAGAACAAGGGAACCGGTTCCCTAGCCACTACATCGATCAATACGCCGAGAAGATCAGAGCAACGACACTACAACGACAGTGTTGTGTGCATTCCGATATGGAGCTCAATCAATTGTATCACATCTGATGGATATGTTCCATTATGGCTTAACGTTCCTTATTCTGCGCCGGACGGCCTTTCAAGGTCTTCTCGCCATACTAACATTGCAAAAACTAATAACATTCGCATTGGAAATGATTCTGCCGGTCGTAGAATCCCTTGGGCATCGATTCTTCGTTGATGTTCGGTCCCGTGTGTCAGCGGACATAGCGAAATCTGCAACATCGTTCACGCGCTTACAACTTCTCGGCCGAGCTGGTTGAAATTGAGTCCGACGCGAACGAGACCGGTCCTTCAGCTGGAGGATTCAGCCTTCAGCCGGAGGACTGAGAGAGTTATTTACTTTCCGTCAGCGTGGCGCTCATCAGCTTATACCGTAGCTGTACGTTGCTCATTATACGTACATTCGTTTCCTCGCAGTCCGAGCATCGTAGCTCGACTACTCTCTTCCTCGACAGATCGAACCATCTCAGCAAGGACCATGGCTTCTCCATCGCAAGAGGTCGTCACCACCAACGAGCGAGTCACCGGTCCCCCAGGTATCGAAATGCTCCGACTCTCCAACCTCTCCCAACAACCCGAAATAGAAGCTCTGGATCTCGGTTGCGGCGGCGGCATCATCACCAGCAAGCTCCTAGAATCCGAATCCAACATCAAGCGCATCGTAGCTGGAGACATCGACGATCAGATGCTCGCCATCATCACAGCAAAACGCGACAGCAAAATCAACGACAAAACCCCCTCCAACTCCAACAGAGGCAACAGCTGGGCCTGCGTGGAAGTCGAGAAAATGAACCAAACCTCCATCCCCCACCCACCTGCATCGTTCACACACGTCTTCAACAACTTTGCCATCTTCTTCCTGCCCGATGATAGCCAGGCGTTAGCCGAAATCCATCGCATTCTCAAGCCCTCAGGACAAGCGGGTTTCACGAGTTGGAAATCCATCGCGTGGTGGACTGAAGTGACTGAGCCGGCTCTCGCTCAGCATCTCCCTGAAGCGCCGAAACTCCCTAATCCGAGCAATCTTTTTGGAACTTCTGGTTGGAGTGATGTAGATGCCATCCGAGCCAAGCTTGAGAAGTCCGATTTCCATGATGTGAAGGTGTCCGAGTATGAGTTCGCGCCCATGATTGAAGCTGCACCATTCGCACAAGCGACTGCTCTTCTGGTTCGGAGTATTGCTAGGAGGGTGTGGTCTGAAAATGATTTCGGGCAGTTTGAAGACAGGATTGAGGACGCCATGTTGTCGTATATGACAAAGGACTTCGAGAATGGCGTGTGGGACGGGAAAATGACGGCAATCGTTGCTCTAGGTTCAAAGCAGTAAGCCAACAGCAACTATCGACAGTTTAGAGCATTTCTACCATCATATACTGTTAGGATTGTCCTTGTATGATGCTGCAATGGGTCAAGATATTACTTCACTTGGTCTCGGTAGGGTTGGGGTTGGGGTAAACGCAAGCGGACAACATGTCTTAGCGGCGGCAACACGAGGTATTGGTCGGCGTACAAGTGTCGCTTTGACGTCAAAAGTGTCGTAAAATGTGCTGTCGTGATCTGAAGGTGCGTTTTCGCATCCAAAACATCGTCAACAAGCCTTCACGCTTCGATCGAACCCAGCCCATCGCCATGCCGTATCCTAACATGGCAGGATGGACTCCTACAGTACGATGCTAGAGAAAGACAAGCCGATGAATTGACGACCACGTCCGATGTACGAGTGTACCGAATAAAGAGCTCGAACAAACAAATTTGATATCATTCCTAGCTTACGGCAAGGGGAATCTTGAATAAACCGAGTGAAAACGCCCAAACAGGAAGCATGGTCTTGACCGTGGACAACGCACAAGATGCCACAAAGCAGTACTTTTAACGCCTCTTCACACGGCCGCCCCTGTTGCCACTGCCTCGTCCTCGGGGTTTGCTGATGCCACTCGATCCGCCACCCCTGCCATGCGACTTCTCCATCCCAAGACCCCTCCTCATACCAGGGCCGCTACCACCACGACCTCTATCGCCACCTCCTCTTCCACCGCGGCCACCACGACCTCTATCTCCGCCACGGCCACCTCGTTGCGGTGCGCCGCGAGCAGTTCTGGCTGCCTGCTGCCTTGCGGCCAAAGCAGCCTGTACCTCGCCACCGTCAATCTCCATCTCATCGTCATCGTCGTTGCCGCCCTTTTGCTTGAACTTCAGCTTGCCCTTCTGGCCTCTGAATCCGGCATCCTTGCCCTTGAGCGCTTCAATATAAGCATTGATACCGCCTTCGAGCGTGCCGTCACCAGGCTCTTGGCCGTTCATCATTCCCGTCTCGTCAAAGTCCATCACGTCGTCACCGTCATCCGAGTCCTTGTCGTTGAACACCAGTTTGCCGTCCAGGTCGGTCTGCGCCTTCTTCCGTGTCTCGGGCGCGGCACGTTTTGCTGTAGGCTTCGTCGATGATACGTGTGCAAGAGCGCGCTTGTCGAGCAAATCAAGCGGCTCATCGTCGTCCTCGACAATATACTGCTTACCACCCTGCTTAGACTTCTGACCCTTGGAGGCAGAACGACCAAGAACATCATCATCGGAAACGTCGGATCCGGCATCAGAACCAGAATCGGAGCCATAGACTGCATCGTCGTACTCGCTCTCGAATTTGCTCTTCGGCTTCTCCTGTGCGGTTTGATCGTCCTCGCCCTCGCCGGCATCCTTTCTCTTCTTGCGACGTTCGCGAGTCTTGCGGATGTTGGCGATGAGTTTGCGGTCACTTTCGGGGCAGTAGCGCTCAATCAGGTCCGCACCGAAGCGACGGATCATGCGCTCGAAAATGTGCTTCACCTTGGCCTTGAAGTGCTGCTTGTGCTCATGGCTCCAGACAACGAGGTTGGGCACAAGTGTCTCCAAGCGGGGCAACATGAGCTCTGATGGGAGAGAGATGACGCAGACCTTGACGAAACCAAGGACAGAGCGTACGATCTCGCGGTTGTTGGAAGTCAAGAAGAGGTCCATAGTCTGGACGAGGTCGGTCACAGTTGCTTGCTGAAGCTGACTGCGGAACTCATACAGAAGTCTGGTAAGTGCTGTGATGGTGGCCGAAATCATGTTGGGCGTGGATCCGGCAAGACCGGCCGAGACCATTGTAAAGTACTCCTCCAAGCTGGCTTCTGCTGAAGGTGCGTCGGCGGGCATGTGAGGAATCTTCGAGTTGACAATAGTACCACCCTCCTTCAGCTTCTCTCCAATCAAAACAAGCAGGTCAAAGGCTTGAGTTCTGGCCTTTTCGTTGACCTCCTTGGCGCTGATGACCACCTCAGACAGAATAGACGGAATGAAGTGGAGGTCAGACTTGGGCAGGAAGGGCAGAATCTGAGCGATCGACGCAAGTCTGTCACGCTTAGATGGCGCCGAAGCCTGCTCAGCAGAACCCAGAAGAAGTTGTTGCAACTCCGTGTTGCGCTCCTGCAGTGCTAGACGTCCAGATTCAGACTCTGCGAGACGTGGGATGAGCTTGTAGGCCTTCTTCTGTAGTTGAGGGTCGTCTTGCTTGTTGACAATAGTGGCGGCCATGTTGAACAGGCCAGCGAAGCTCTCTCGAGGAAGATAGATCGACATGGTGATAACGAGATCCATCAAAGTGTGTGAAACAGGAGGCATCTTGTCCTTTCCGTCCTTGTTTGTGCGCTGGTGCTTCTGCTTGTCAGCCTGCGTCTGAGCCTCCTGCTCGGCGAGCGAAGATTCCAACATGGTCGCGACACGTGTGAAAGTCTCCATAAGCTCAGCTGCAGGAGTGACACTGAGGAAAGCGTTGATGCACTGCAACAGGTTGCCGCGGTTCTGAGGCAAGGTCTGGCTGTAAACGTTAAACAGGACTGCGAGCATATTTCCAGCAAATCCGGCAAGATGTTCCAGGTTGCTTTGTGCGTCCGCCTTAGTAAGCCTACCCTGTTCAATCAGATTGTCGTCTTGCTCGAGTTCGGCAATAACTCGGTTGGTGTCTACCAGGTTCTGCAGTGCCTTGCACACGTCTGTCCTGATTTGAGGTTGTTGGTAAAGCAGGTTGCTGAGCAGCTCAGCAAAACTCTGATCGAAAGCCTCCTTCAGGTCGATGGGAAGCTCGCAGTAACCTGGCAAGCAGCCCCAGACCTGGCTGACGACAGTCTCGAAGATCTTGATGTCCATAGTCTTCTCAGCACTGCCGTGGTTAAGCACGCGCTGGAACATGGCTTCACTCAAAGGTACCATCTCAGATCGGAAGTGGGCGAGAGTAGTGTTGCTGACAGAGTCACGGATAATGGGCAAAAGCCACGCGCGACCAGGCTGGCCAGCAACAGGCTTGACCAGGTTAAGCGGGAGAAGTGCAAGAACGTTGTCTGGGCCCATTGCGCGGATCGCAGCCGACAACACAGCGTCGGCTTCTTTCTTTCCGGAAAAGGACTCGTTGCTGCGGAGATCACCAACAGACTTGACGATGTTGTTCAGCAAGGGGTGGGAGCGCCAGCGCAAGACTTCGAAAGCTGAAGTCAGAACGTTGAAGACTTCCATCCACGCAGTCTGGTACTTGACGGAGAGCAGGTTCTGGAGAGTCTTGGCAAGTTTCTCACAAACCTTGTCATCCATCATGGAAGGCTCAAGGATGACCTGATCGGGGACGCAGGTGTTGAGGAGGGAAATTAAGCACTCGGATGCAGAGATGCGGATGTTGTGGGAAGATGAAGCGAGGAAGCCAGAGATTTTGTTGAAAAGTTCCGGTAGTTTTTGGAAAGTCTCCTCTGGCTCCACCTGCGAAGAGACATCGTATCCTCTGCTGAGGACAGCAATCCAAGGCGGGAGAAGTTGTGTGTCATTTTGCGAAGGCTGGAGCTCCTTGATGGCATCCAAGAGGCGAGGCAACTTGGCGGAGGAGACCTCATCGGCAAGACCGGCGAAGATGAGCTCGAAGACCTCAAATGCAGACATTGTAAGGAATTCGTTGCTGCCCTTCGAGATGTTGAGAAGGACTTCGCAGAGGGTGTCGATTTTCTTGCTCGGCCATCCATTTTGTGCGGTAGCAACAGTCTTGACCAGTTGCAGGGCGTGCATAAGTCCAGGCTCGTTCTGTTGTTCCTGCTTCTTCTGTTTTTTCTTCTTCTCGCCAGCTTCTTCGGCCTGCGAGCTCAGGCTGCGCAATGCAACCTCGGCGCACATGTCGGCTGCAGGGTGGTCCAAAGAAGGGCTGGGTGGTGGCTGCTTCAGCACATTGAGGAGCACTTCCTGTGCACCCTTGCGCACTTTAGGTCGGTGGTCCATAGCCAGAGCGAGAAGTCCTCCGACGGCGCCACGCGGGCTGTTTGGGGATTGCGGTTGCGCCCATGCTTGTGAGTCCTGAGCGATCAACAGCGATTCCAAACATCCAATGCTTGCGCGAAGCAATGGTGCCTCTGCTTCGGGGTGGGTCAAAGCTGGCGCAAGACTGGCCAGAATCTGAGGGAACTTGGATCGTAGGAGCGGTGCGGGAACATGGCTGGTGACGAGATCCAGAAGATAGACAACAGCATGCGAAACCTCCTTGTTCACAATACCCTTCTCGGGGGAAATGTATTGCGGGAGAAGGCTCAAGAGGGCGGCGAAGTAGGAAGTCGGTGTGGTGTCGCTCTTTTGGCTGCGGAGGGTGTCTTCGATGGCATTGAGGACGACTGCGGTCTGCTGCACACTTTGCAGCTTTGGTGACGAGCGGATCTTGTCGAGTCTCTCGTCGAGAGACATTGGGGCGTCGACGGCCATACTGCTGTATTTCCGTGTTGAGTCGCTGTACCAACTACCCGTCTCGACTCGGCGTCTTGACGAGTTATTTTTTCCGATAAGAACTTGCCGATAAGGTCACGTGCATGCAATCATTCGGGCGCCAAGATCCCGCGCGCTTTCTTCCTTTTGCCGAGCTTTCCTTCTTTCCTTGGACATGAGCACAAAGATGACACGATCATCATTCACTCACCAGCAGACGCTGCTTGCTTGCCGCAGTCACGCATCATGTACCTGACTAAAGATACCTACGAGGTAACCTAATACATTGCTAGGAAACTCCCCTTACCCACTCACAACTATTGTATCCTATTGAACACCGCCTCTCGCCATGGCTGCTTACACCACCGGAGCTAGCTGGTCGTTTCCGGACGACCTGCCTGGTACCTTCAACCAACCAGAGCACAACTTGCCTGAGGAGCATCAACCTCACCACGAGCCCTCCCAGGACCAGCAGGACGAGCAGCAGTTCAAGGAAGAGCCTACGACACATACTACACCACCACCGGCGGAGGATGGCCCTGAACCTCGTCGGCGCCATCATTACCCTTCCCGCACATGCCGGATCTGCCTTGAAGTCGTCGAGCCAACCTTCCACCAAGACCAGAGCTCCACCCTCCCTTCGAACTCCGAGCCGCGGGTGACTTACGAGTCGGAAGAGGGTGGCCGTATGCTGCGGCCTTGCAGATGCAAAGGCAGCCAGAAGTACGTGCACGAGGACTGCCTCGGCGCCTGGCGTATGGCAGACCCACTGCAGAAGAGGAACTACTACGAGTGTCCCACATGCCGATATAGGTATCAGCTGCAGCGGTTGACATGGAGCAACTGGATTAGCGGCACATCGGCGCAGATCGGTCTCACGCTTGCCATCTTTACCATCGCAATGTTCGTCTTGGGCTTTATCGCAGACCCTATCATCAACCTGTACATGGATCCAGTCTCCACCGTGGCATATGGCGGAGGTCCGTCGGGGAGCTTGTTCTTTGAAGACGAAGACACAAGCTGGGCCGAGCATTTCTTCAAAGGCTTTGCATCTATGGGCTTGCTTGGATGTGCGAAGTATGCCTGGACTGTCAGTCCGTGGCATTGGAGGACACTCATTGGTGGAAGGACCAGCGTTGGCGGCAATGGACGCAATAGGGCGCGTGAGCTCAATTCGCTCGCCATCGCCGTCGGCATCGCAACCATCGTGTATGCCATTTGGAAGGGCGTTCGTGCATGGTCGCGCCGGACTCTTGAAAAAGCAGGCGAGCGTGTAATGGACGTGCCCGGCAGCTCTGACGATGATGATGACGATGAATGAGTGAATGAGAAAACGCAACTGACATGTACGAAGTGACGATGAAAATTAGCATTTCCATCTCACTCTTCCACATCCCTTCCACCACCACCACCGCAAACCACTTAAGTTGCCACGCCCATGCTTCCCCATGGCGCGCCAATGTGTCAAGTTGCGAAGAACAAACCCGCCCACGCTGGAAGGACCTCTATAAAGGAATCCTTGGGCAACCTTGGAGACCCGTACGAGGACCTTCTACTCCAAGCCAGAGCTTGGCGTTTTGTCTCGCTCACGGCTGCTACGGAGCAGCGTGTGGCATCTTGGCCAACACTACCGCATGCAACAACATATCGACTCGCTCACCTCGCTTGAAAAAGAACAGCTTTGTTTGTACAAGAAGCTGGAGGACCTGCGCTTAGCGGGATGGGTTTCTGGGTTGGTATGCGGGAGTTGGTACATTCTTATACTTAATACATTATGTAGGAAGTGCTGTATGCATGTCTTTGTCGTATGTCTTCTTTGACCGGACTCCAGTTTTAAAGAGAAGACGAGTAATGCCCGAATTTGGTGATGAAAGTTGGATTTCCTACTGGAACTGAGTACATGAAGGTACTAAGGGATGCTGGAAGACAAGCTCAGCAATAGATTGTTTTGATGATTGTATTCATATTACATTTTTTCTCTCTCTATGGAAATGTTTAAACTACACCAAATAAGATATTCATGACCCCCAAGACCCGACAAATATTTCCACCACAAAAAATCACCCAAGACAGTGCTATGGGGATGTGTAATAATTAGAAGGAAAAGGAAAAACCAAAAGGGAAGCCCGAAAACTCCGTCTAGCAATCAAGGACTCAGGTTCCCTGCTAGGTATGCATCGCTTCGCTCCGCGCGCGCCCTTCGACAACCAATAAATAAATCCCTCCCCCTAGGAAATAGCAATGTATCATGATGCGCATATTCGTCTCTTTCTGCTTGTCTCGTCCTTTTTCACGTTTTCTTTCTTTATCTCTCTCTCTCTCTCTCTCCATCCTTCCTCTCCTCCTCTTCCAAATATGCCTCTAGGTATCTGTGTTGTAATCGAGAAACAAAAGCGCGAGATCAAGCTTTCCAAAAATTGACGATTGTCGATCAGTGACAAAACGATATGCAAAGACATAAGGAAAAGTAGTGTTGTTGTTGTTGTTGGAGGGTGGAAAGTGGGTGGGTAGAGCAGAGCAGAGTGCCTTGCAGCAGCAAGCCATCCCGCTATGAGCCGGCATCGATCTGGTCGACAACGTTGTGTGAGCTGTACCAGTCCCAGTCGACGCACGTCTCGGGCATGACGTTGGGGATTTGCGGAATGTCGTCGGGCCGCGACACGACGTTCATGGCGAGGCCGCCGGACAAGTGCCAGGCTACGTGGCAGTGGAAGGCTGTTTTTAGTGTCAGTTTGTGTTGTTGACGTGTGATGGTGGAGGGTAGTGCGGAACTTACGCCAGACGCCAGGGTTGTCAGCTTCGAATTGCATGGCAGCGAAGCCGCCAGCGCGGATGGTATGGATGTCGCGGCGGGTGGGGTTTTGTGCGTTGCGGATGCTGCCATCCCAAGTGCCGGTACCTTCGTCGAGGATGTACATGTTGTGGCCGTGGAGATGGAATCTGGAGGTGTATGTTAGTGGTGTGTTGGGGTCGCATGTGATGAGGTGAATCAACTTACGGGTGAGCGAACGGAGTCTTGTTGGTGACGTTGAGAACGACACTGTTGTTCTTGTCGTAGTTGTGGACCGCCCATTGAGGCTGAAGCGGGTAAGAAACGTTACCCTCGGCGGCCTTGAAGAGAATGGGCTCGTTGAAGTTGGCGCGGAAGGTCTGGTTGTTGATCTGCCATTCGTAGTTGCCGGTGGCGTTCATGACGAGGGACAGCTCGAGGTCTTCCACGAAGGGGTTTGACGAGGGAGTGATTGAGTACTCGGGGATCGTGTTCTCCAGGGGATCGTTGGCGCATTCGGTCTCGTTGTAAGCTGATGCAGTCGTTGGAAGGATTGAAGGATCGGCGTCATCGTAATAGATCGCGGCCAGAGATTCAGGCGCACTGGATCCACCGCATGCCTCTCCACCGGGTGCAGAAGTTCGCATCCAATAAGCTGATTCCGTGTGGTTGTTGGCCGTGACAAGCACGTCGGTACGTTGACCGACACCCAATGTCACCACACCTTGCTCTTTCGGCTCGATGGGAACAAAGTCGATAGCAATGACAGTCATCATGTGTCCATCGATAGAGAATTTCATGATACCATCGGCGCCGATGTTGGAGATGCGTAGACGATGTGTCTTGCCGCTCTCGAACTTGAATTTGGAAAGAGGAGCGTCGTCAACGCATGTCCAGGTGATGTTACTCTCGAGGTTGCTAGCAAGCCACTGGGAGCTGTTGTCGTACGTCCGCTGGGTGCAGTCGTGCTTGGCTCTGCCGTTGATCAGAATGTTGTCGCTGGTTGGAGGGATGACTGAAAGGTCGGTTCCAACAGCATCGGCAACGATGGAGAAGTACGGGACGTGGAACCAGTCAGAAAGCATGACAGGGCCGATGTCGATGTCGTATTCCATCTGAGTCGGGCCGTATACTTGGATTGGGCCGACGATACCGCCAGTGTATTGAGCAGAGTAATGAGCGTGATACCACGAGGAACCAAAGAGTTCAGCCTGGAACTTGTAGGTGAAGGAGTGCATGGGTGCAATAGGACATTGGCCAACCGCGGGAACACCATCGTACCACTGGGTGTCTCTTTGAAGCAGACCGTGCCAATGCACTGCAGTGCCTTCGAAGGGGTGTTCGATGTTGTTGTGGACGGTCACCTCGATCATGTCGCCCCAGTTGGCTTCAATGAGCGGGCCAGGGAATTGACCATTGATGAGGATAACATCGCGCAGCACACCATCAGTGGAGATCTGGTCCCGCGTGATGTTGAAGTCGTAGTAACGGGTGTCGCCGGTGTTGGGAACATCATTGCGAACGGTTGCATCAGAGTTCTTGGTAGTCTTGCCACCCCAAGGCGCTCCGTTGTACTTGGAGCCATCGTCGTGATCCAGCCATTTGGGGAAGGTCGGTTGGCAAAGTGTTCCCCAAGTGGAGTTGCCGACTTGCTCGGCGTTTGTAAGAGGTGCATCGCGCTGCTCGCAATCTGATGACCACGGCTTATGCGTAGGGGAAGGCTTGTGTGGCTTGCCAGATTTGGTGGGCTTCATTGGCTTCTCGAAGGGGACCTCGGTGGTTTCTTCCGGATTTCCCTCAGAATCGGCCTTGACCCAGGCGATCGCGGCAGGGCAGGCGGTCTCCTCTGCAGGGCAAGAAGTGACGGTCACGTCGACTGTTGTGTAGATTGTGTTGGTTGTCGCTTCATAAACAATTGACACCGAAGGTGCTTGAGGCGCGCCCCATTCAGCAGGTGATTCCGCTGAGATTTGCTTTGCCACGGCGTGCTGTGTGGGAGTCCAGGAGGGAGGCGCAGATGGGTACCCATGGGGAGCCTTTTGTGTGAATTGTGATGGTGTTGGCGGAAGTGTTTTGATGGCAGCCGGGGGTGCCTGTGTAGTGGGAGGTTCCCATTGGCCAAATGTTCTCCAGTCAATGGTGTTCTCGTTCTGCCAGTCAGGAAGTTCTTGAGCAGCGACACTGCTAACCGCAAGAGCGGTCAACGACCACGCACCACGCATGACGAAGCGAGGTGAGAAGTTCTTCTGTGTTGTGTAAGAGACAGTGTATGTCTTTACAACGAAAGGAGGAGGATGTCACGAAGGACGGGTTAGCAAGACCTAGAAGTGATTTGGTAGTAGAGAGGTGTGTGAGAAGGAAAGACTGGAGGTATCTGACTGGGTATTATAACAACACCCTTGACAACCCGGTACCAGCCATCGCCAACCATATCTCGCACACTAACGTCTGCCATGAGGCACTTCTCAGAGACAACACGCCATAGCTACCGGAAAACGCCCAGACCGCAGGGCTGACCTGATAATTCCAGCCATGCGGTATTGGCGTCCCTCTGAGACGTGGCTGGTGTTACTCGAGGATGTGAAGTCAAGATGAACGATTGCAGGGCAACGAGCAGCGCGAAATCGACATGCACGGTCCAGAGTTGAGACTCCAACTGCCACCTGTTTTGGCAAGGCGGGAAACTTGTTTCACTTACCAATGGATGTGGTTTCTTCTTGTGAGGAACATGACTGCGTTGGCTGTGCAGTGTCCGTACTGCTATATTACGGTACCCAGTCTGAAGCAGTCCTTGAGAACACGCCATGGTGCAGTGCTACTGCATGCGTATGTGTGAAGTGCTGCAAGCCATAGCCGCGCAACCGTGAAATGCATGCGACGTTGAAGGAGACGGGAGGAAGCGCAAAGCTTAAATTCGAGTGGCTATTCAAACGCCTCCGACTTTCGTAGCAACCGCAGCCACGGACAACGTTCCTTGTCTCACAACCAACGTCCCTCCTCGCAGTCCTCGAATCGTCATGGAGACTCCAACAGCCCGCGGCATTGAGGCTGTGCATTTCGAATGACCACATGCCATAAACTCGGCGGCCCAAAGACGGCTTCGCCAGCCGTTCAATTGCCATATTACGTCGAAGGCAGTACAATTTGTTGCTGCCACGGATTCACGAACGACTTTATTACGACCTTTACATTCAGAACCACTATGCTCTAATCTCAACATGGGAGAGCGAAAAGCCACTCCCGCACCGTGACGACGGCCAACGGTCGTTGTCCAGGCACGTGTAGCTGAGCTTCTCGATTGTTGCCAGCCTGGGTTCGGCAGACGCAACGTGCCGCAACGTCAACAGTTCCCTTTCGCGGACCTTGCACTAGCCACCGTATTTCATACAAGACATGCTAAACGTCCAAGGCCCCGCCATCGATCGCCGCAAAATGGTCTTTTCGAATTCGCCTGTGAGGCTGGGAAATCGCTCATCAAATGCCTTCTCCAATGTCCATCGGGAAAGGACGTAATGCGGCTCTCAAAGTCCAGCCAACTATGACAGCATTCCAATTTCAGGCTGTGAAATGTCTCGTCTGATCGTGACCAAGCCTCTGGATGCGACGATGCGTGTTCTTCATCTCTGAGGATTATGGAAGTGCAACGGCAGATCCTCAAAATAGCAACCAACAGATGAGTCTTCGGTAGATGATGAGGAAGCAGAAGAAAGTGACGTCAAAAGTCGCAAGTTCGCATACAAAAGGGGTATCTTTACGGTAATCATGCACCATGCCTGCCTGCCTGCCTCGCCTGTCCTTCACAACATTCCCGGGTCAATTCGTAGTTGACTTTAGCATTCGCCATCACTCCGTACGCCTAATAAGATGCTTTCATGAAGCTCGTGTTTGTGCACGCCGGCCTCGGTCGTGGTGTCGCTCACACAAACGACCCGGCCTTTGGTCCAGTACCTGCATCGGTATGAAACGAGCTGACCGGCGTACTGTTGAACCGCAGATCAGGACTCGACCCTCTGCGGCTGGTCCTTCGCTCGTCGTGGTCGCTCAAGACAGCCATTTCTGGGAGCTCCGGGACCGGAGGAACTGACGTGGTCTTACGCGATCCGTCTGCATAGAACAACGCCGGGTGAGTTATCGGGGTTGCATTTTTCGCCGCTCGGGAGCTTGACAGCACCTCGTGTCGAAGCATCTCTTCAGCTGTCATGCCATCGCCCCAAAGCTCGTTCTCGCCCATTTCGCCGCTTTCGAGGTTGGGGTCGCTCGGATCTGAATTCTTCCGCACTCGCCCAGCTTCTTGCTGCGGCTTGACACTTTTCCGACGCACCGACGATAGACGTGTCGTTTGATGTGGTGTGCTCCCATAAAGCCCTCTTGAGGCAGTCGAGCTTCGAATTCGGAATATTTTTCGATAGAAGAGCCAAACGAATGGCAGGTTGGCGACGATAAGCGCCGTGGAACTCTCCCGGACGTACCAGTATACCCATTGTTCGCTGAAGGGCTCGGAGAAGGAGTAGACTTTGTTGAGGATGGCGGCAACCACGACAAAGATTCCTAAGCTGAAGATTCCGATGAGAGGGATCTTTTTCGATAAACGTAATGAGAGGCGCAAGAACATCGGCAAACCAATGGCGAGCATGGCAATATCTGAGGTCAAGTTGAAGACGGCGTTGGTGATGAGATGATTCGTTGCCGCGTCGCATTGAACATTTGGCGTTGGAACAGCCCTGCGATTGTTGTTAGCATCGCCTGCTGCGCACGACAGAACCAGGATCACAACTTACCAATAATTACTAAAGGGCCGGCACCAAACGCCGAGGTACAAGACCTCCATGGTAACAAACGTCAACCCAACATACACAAGCAGAACCTTGATAGCGATGTTCTCTCTTCGCAGTGTGGTGAGGCGCAAGTACATGATCAAAAGGCAAGTTTTGGCGCCCCAGATTGTGATTATCTGGCAGTTCTCCACGACGAGAATGAGTTTGCTGCCCAGAGTGCGCTCTGCAATGTCCGCTTCCGTCATATGCGCGATGTCGTAGCCGGGCGGGAGAAGGTTTGAGGATGTGTGCTCGACGATGTTGATTGTCACAACGACCACTGTGTAAAAACATAGGATCACCATCATGACGTATTCGTCGGCCTGGTATCGACGGAATGAGCCAAGGGCCATGCGACGTGAGATGCTGCATTCGGGATCTTGTCAGTCTTCTGCATTTGGGCTTTTTTAATAGAAGTTGCGATGGGATTTGCTTTCGGACTCTCGGGCTGGGGATCGGACTGGGGATCGGACTGGGTTGTGGTGCATATGGACGTGGGAGGAGTCGTACAATCGGCTGATGGAAATCAGCAGGACCACGCTGTACCATATCCATGACTCTACTTTGAAAGCCAGCATGGTGTGGTCGCCTCTCATTTGTGGTTCGGCGCTTTGGGTTCGTTCTGCGTGTGGGCGTTGACTTCACGGGTACTCTTGGGGCGAAGCTGCGTCTTGGGTTTCGGCGTCGTCTCTGGCGATCCCGGCACCTCGCGGCATGGTTTCCAGAAAGCCGTTGGTTCAGTGGTCCAGGTCGCGAACGCTATCGCTCAGCAAGCGGCGCAAATGCACTGGGGAACCATTGGCGGCGCGGTGGGGTGGGTGAGAGAGAGAGAGAGAGTGTGTGATCGGTTTGCGGTTGGTATATGGAGAGGAGGGGACAGAAGTGCGCGAGCGAGCTGAAGATGATAGATGGATTGGCGAGAGCGGTCTTACTGCCACTAATGTCATCGGCCCGCCGCACCTTGGCCCTCTGGCCCTTTGCGCTGGCGTGCACGACGACGCATCAACCGACTTTCCAAAGGGCTCACTCGGCCCAAACTACTCGAGAGCGTCTCCACAACCGCTTCCGCGGGACTTCAGCTGTGCCGAAATAGAGAGGGCACAGGCGCCCAGCACCAGCCGGCATCAGCCAGCATGAGGCAACGGAAAGACCCCGAGCCTGCAGGTTGCCAATCTCAGCCTTGTTTTTTCTTTTCCTTCTTCTCCCATTCGCTGTTCCGATGGGCTGAATAATGTGCCAGCTTGAGGTTGAGCGCTGCATCATCTTCGTGTCGCACAGCGTGAGCGCGGCGCTGTCAATCTTCTCCAGACCGTTGGTTTGCTGTTTCGTCCCACCCACAACTACTGAGGAAGGAATACTAAGCCAGTGGAGGTCTCCGTGGGCCAATAATGGTTGGACGTTGGACCACCGGCGACGCTACGCTACATTTATGTCGCCACCCCACGCCCGTGCAGCGAAGCCACGGAAAGGGTCTTGTCAGTCTCGCGGCAATCGCCCGGAGCACCGCAAGTCGGGCGAGTCATCATACTTTCAGGTACGAAAGCGTATTGGACTGTGAGACTGACGCCGAGACGGGCTATTCTGCAACTACTCTGGAGTCTCGACGCCAGCAGGACGGGACATTCGCGACTACTGGCGCTGGCGTCGACATACCCCAATTGTTGCACAGCCTACAGGAGGTAGACTAACGTACTGTGGCGGAGCGATGGAAGGTGGTGCAAGTCGCACCTGCCAGCTTTGCTTACCACGACTCGAGTCACGCGGCCTGGATTATTATAATTTGAAAACAGGGATATCAGGACAGTGATTACATGGTAGTATGTGCCTTCGGCAAGGTCGAGCCGCCCGGCGACGATGCTCAATGATGTATACAGTGGTACGAGACGTACTTGCTGTATATCGAAGAACGCAAATTGATCGCCAACAAATGCTTACAGTATAGTCTTCTACCGTATGTAAGAAGTCTTGTCTTGAGCCTCACAAGCAGCCCTAACACTAGGTACCAATTGCCCCAAGGGCACGATCTCCAGTCCATACCAAGCAAACAACAACTTCGGTCAAGAAGCGATACTGTAGTACCGAATTGGAGCTTCACAACTCATAGACACCGGACTTCTCCCGTACGAGCGAATTAATCAATCCAATACTCAGAAAGCCACTCCCGCGATTGTATACTCATCAAGTCCAGTAGTAGTAAAGATAACAGCTGCCGAACTCTCTCCGTGGCAAACCGATCATCTTACCCCGTGCCCTACGACAGGTAGTAGACACAGGAAGACAATCAGATATGGCCAGCATCTCTAAAGCGTTGGATCTCCCTATCCCTCTTCCTCTGATTTCCCTCGCTGAGGTCATCACCAATCTCCCTGTAAGTGAACCAGCCGTTCTCGTCGCCGTCTTCATGAGTGAATTCGTCGAAGTTCATGTTCGCGATATCCAGATTACACCACGTGACGTAGAGGTCATCCCAGGGAATCCGCATCTTGTTGAACTTGTCAAGCCACGTGAAAGTATCCGCCTCTTCATCAATGGCCCGCTCGCCAAGAATGCAGGTTTGAGCCCGAACGTCCGTCGAGTCGACGACAACAAATAAACTCTTGTTGTACATGCCCTTGCCGTCGTCGTTGCGCTTGAGGTCGATGCAAAACGCCTCGACGTCTTCGAGGGTCGCTCCGGCCCAGGCGTTGTCCAGGCTGCTCGGCAGCGGTGGCGAAGTCTCGCCCTTCTCTTGTGTCCCCGACCGCAGAGGCATCGCTGGCGGGTCGAGGTCGTAGGCGTTTTTGGTCGTCATTAGGTGTAATCTGTCTTGTCCGCCGCCGTACTCCCAGTCACGGAGGCGCATGAGGAGCAGATTAATCAGCTTGTGATCAGCCTCCGGGGCAGTGACAAAGAGGAGACCGGTTGACATGGTGGAATGGATGTTGTTTTCAGAGGTTGTGATGCAGCGTAACAAATTCACAGAAATCAATTGTGTTTGTGATGGCATTGACGACGACGCTAACAAGTACTTACATCCTTCGTTTCTTGGTGGCAAGACACCGACGCTAAAAGGTATGTTGCCTGATTGCTGCCTGCTCGTGAAGATCATTATTGATGCAATCAGGGATACATCGAACGCGCAGTCACTCTCAATTTGAGATCCAGTCGAACGGCGATTTCTGAAGCGGCAATGATGGTAAGTAATGTAGTATGTAAGTGAAAGGTTCGTTTGTAAAGGGTTAGGGTTGGAGTTGACCATCTCGTGAGCGTGCCACCAGATGCGTATTTATTATTGACTATACAGTCCAACTACCAGCCCCTCAGGAATACCAGAGGACTCATTTAAGGCAGTATCTCCAGAGGAGACATCAGATATGGCGAATTGTCAAAGAGCTTCAAGTGGGTATCAACGTTTTCATCTTCCATTTTGCTCGCGATAGTAGTGGTACAGATTTTTTCCTGAGAGCCCAAAATGCCAACACCAATAAAGAATTAAAGGAACACATCATGCCATCAGTCTCAAGTGAAAAGGCGCGAGCTGTTCTCTACTTCGCTACTCTTCTCTAGTAACGCCATTGCCCAGAGTGCGGCCGGCGAGAACAACACCCACTCTCCCACTTCCTCTAAACAGTCTGTTAGAAACGCCAGTCCATGCATCCGCCACAGTCCATCTAGCGAATCGTGACACCACTCCTGTCCGTGAACATTCTGGTGGCCACGTTCATAGCTGCCAACTCCTGGAATAGAAGCTTGGCGGCGTATGGGATAACAATCTGCGCGATCTTGGTCTTGTTCTTGCAAGGTCTGCACTCGAACTGACCCTTGCTCAAGCTGGCAATGGGTGTCATGAGACCGCAAATCTCGCAGATGTGGACACGGAAAGCATCCGAGACGTCGAGCAGGCGCTCCTTCAAGAAAGCCGATGCACCGTGAGAAATCATGCAATCACGTTCCATCTCTCCGAAACGCAGACCACCATCACGCGCACGACCTTCGACTGGCTGGCGGGTAAGAATCTGGAGAGGACCACGGGCACGGGCGTGGATCTTGTCGTCTACCATGTGGCGAAGACGCTGGTAGTATGTGGGTCCGAGGAACACTTGGGCAGCAAGCTTCTTACCAGTGTGGCCGTTGTACATGACCTCGAAACCACGCTGTTGGAAGCCGTAGTCTTTGAGGATGTTGGAGATGGTGGTCAATGTGACGTCAGTGAAGGGCGTGGCGTCACCTTCCTGTCCACGAAGAGCGCCGACCTTCGAGAGAAGACACTCGATCAAGTGAGCAATTGTCATACGGGAGGGAATGGCGTGAGGGTTGATGATGATGTCAGGGATGATGCCATCGGAGGTGAAGGGCATATCCTCCTGACGATAGGTGATACCAATGGTACCCTTTTGACCATGACGAGAAGCGAACTTGTCACCAATCTGAGGGACCTTGGTTGTACGAGTGCGCACCTTGACGAACTTGAGACCATCCGAGTTAGTTGTCAACAAGACCTGGTCAATGATACCGTTTTCGGTACTCCTCAATGGCGTGGAAACATCGCGCTTGACGTGCATTGCCGTTCTCTGGCCAAGTTCCTCAGCATCTGGTGCGATTGGCGCAACCTTACCGATGATGATGTCGTCACCGGAAACACGAGAGCCCGGGGTGATGATGCCGTCGTTGTCAAGCTTGTCGTACGTGCCCTGCTTCATCCTGAGGGTGTCTGATCGGTTTGGCTTCTCGAATGACTCCATCACGGACATACCGACCTTCTTCTCCTGGTCGAGATAGGCGCGGTAGAAGAGGGAGCGGAACAAGCCACGGTCAATGGAAGACTGGTTCATAATGACGGAATCTTCTTGATTGTATCCAGAGTAACATGCGATGGCGACAATGGCGTTCTGGCCGGCAGGCAATTCTCTGAACTTCAAGAATTCCATGGATCGAGTGGTGGCCAGAGGCTTTTGCGGGTAGTATAGGACGTTGGCCATGGTGTCCATGCGAACGTTGTAGTTTGTGAGTGTGATGCCCATGGCTTGTTTACCCATGGCAGACTGGTAGGTGTTACGAGGAGATTGGTTGTGGTCGGGGAAGGGAATGATAGAAGCGCAGATACCCAAGATCATGGAGGGATGGATCTCGCAGTGAGTCCATCTGTGGATCGCCGGGTTTGGCTTGGGCTTGATGCGCCTGTGAGGGTCGAGTACAGGCTCCTCGTACACCACGCCTTTTTTGATCATGCGGTGCTCATCCAAGTCGTCAGGCGACATGATGATCATGGCAGTCTCTTCCTCCTCTGCGTCAAGGTATTCAACAACACCATTCTTGATGAGACCCTTCCAGCCGAATATGGTCGCGTCACGCTCCTCCTCGCTCGCACCGTTCATTTCACCGCCGGCCAGAATGGAAAGGTCATCCCGAAGTCGCTGCACATGCTCCTGCTTGAGCATAAGGGTGCCACGAGTGTCGCTACGAGGATCATTGTCAACGACGAACAACGGTCGCATGACACGTCCAGCATCTGTGAAAATCTTAATCTCGCGGTCGCGCACATCTCTTATGATGGTACATTCGAAGCTGATCAGGCCCTTGCGACGGATGTCGAGCAATACGTCCATGAGTTGCGAGGCGTTCTTGTGCACACCTACCCATGTACCGTTGACGAACACCTTCGTAGCATTGGGGTTCATAACCGGGTCGTATTCCTCCAGCAGTTCCATGTCACGCTGGCGCATGAAGTCGGTCAGAGGGCCGCCGGGCGTGCCAACCGACACGAAACACATAAGACTCAGGTTCTTGACGAGACCACAAGCTTGTCCTTCTGGTGTTTCGGCAGGGCAGACCAGACCCCAGTGAGTGTTATGTAGTTGACGTGGCTTCGCGATCTTGCCGTCTCGCCCAATAGGCGTGTTGGTGCGTCGCAAATGAGACAGCGTCGAAGCATAGGTATATCTGTTGAGCACTTGACTGACACCAGCTTTTGCCGATGCAGCCTTCTTCTGATCGCCCCAATTGCCGGTTGCCAGACAGTATCGCAGACCTTGGGTGATGATACTAGGTTTCACCGCGGTTACCATACTGAATTCTCCCCGTTTCTCCTTGTTTGGCGCTTCGATCATCTTGTGCATGTACTGTCGCAGCTCACGGACAACCTGTGTCCACTTCATTCGGAAGACTTGCGCCATCAGAGGACCAGCCAGATCGAGACGCTTCTTGCCGAAATGGTCACGATCATCTTCTTCCACGCGACCGAGAGCACACTGCAAGAGTCTGTTGACCATATAGCCCAGATAGAAAGCCTTGCGAGTTTCAGAGCCTTCTGCCTGACTGATATGAGGCAGGAACTCCTTCTGCATGATGTCGCGTGCGTATCTAATACGATGCGCTTTGGTACCAGCTTGGTTACCTCTTCTGCCAATGAAGTCCAGCGCAACTTCACGGTCCTGAATCACGAAAGCCTCCTCCAAACATGGCTTCAGCATTTCCAGCATCTGAGTATCACTCTTCCTGCAGATGTGGTTGAGAATGTCCTCATCGGAGACAATGCCCAACGCGCGGAAGACAATGGCGATCGGGATATCTTGCTTAATGTAAGGCAGACTAGCCTTGATCGTGCTGCCGAAAGCTCCGTTCTTGCTGGCTTCGCTTCCAGTCACGAGCTTGACTTGCATGGAAGAGATCAGCCTGGAGCCCTTTTCGACGGCACTTCTGATTTCAGCTACAACAGGTGTGTTTCCGGTCTTCTTCTTGAATACCTGCACAATGTTGGCTGCACTGCGCTCTTGTGCGATCAAAACCTTCTCACTGCCGTTGATGATGAAGTATCCACCTTGGTCGAACGGGCACTCTTGGAATGCATACAGTTCTGCCTCTGACCGGTTGCGCAGTGTGCAGATTTTACTCTTGAGCATAACTGGCAGCTTTCCAATGAAGACCCGTGCGGTGTCTTCACTGGTGTCATTGGGGTCTGGGAACCATTCGAGCTCTGTCTCACCGCCTTCTTCCCAATCAGGAGGCGGGATGAACGCCCTGTCTTCCGAACTCCAGTATGCGCCCAAGGGCTTCTCTCTCGCAATTTGAACCTTTTTCGTGATCTCCACAAACATCGGCGAAGCGTATGTCAAGTTGCGCAATCTTGCTTCGTGAGGGTAGATGGGGCGTGTGCTGCCATCGGCCTCCGTGACACTTCCCTGAGAAATAGTCACGCTTCCGAACTCGATCTGGAACCGCCTCTTGACAATCGGCGCACCCATGCCATCGTCCTCGTCCTCTGGCACCTGCTGGTCGATCATGATGGCACCTGTCTCGCCGATGATCTCTTGAAGCGTGGTACTCGCGAACTCGTCAAAGGAGTCGAGCTGCTGCGAGACCAGGCCCTTGTCGCGGAAGAAAGCCTCAATGACCTGCCAGCAATCCTCGGAAGTGATGGCATTCTCATCGTACTCCTCTTCGACCTCGAAACCGTCCTCGTAAACGTCGCCGTTGGCGTAGGTGGCCATGTTGTGGGGAGAAGCTGCACTCGATGCGCGCGAGTCCAGATGTTCTTTTTCCCGCCGGCGCGCCACGCGCTCTCTTCACCGTAGAATCACGTGCAGTCCGGAAGCCTAGTCGATGGTATCCGATGATAAGACGCGTGCGGTGATGGCGTGGTGCAGCGCAAAGTGCGCAAGGGTTGCGTGGTTCAAATAGACTGGCGCGATCGGATCGCAGAAGACGGAGAGAGCAACTTCTGAGCTGTGGACGGAGGGCGGTCCAGCTCTGTAATAGCGAGTGGCGGAGGTTGGTGAAAGGTAAGTGGTCTTGCAGCAAGGCGGTGGTGTGCACGACTAGGCGGTGGTGCTTTGAGATGTCGAATGTTCCCTCCGCCGCGCGGGTAAACTACGGGCCGCTCCCATGCACGGCAAGTTGTCACATGCATAAGTCAAAGTGAAGTGAGAACTGGATCGTCACTTGTTTGGTGCTATTTGCGAGGGAGAAAAAGAACGGGAATAGGTAGAAGCATACAAAGTGTGCGTACTTGAACATGTGCCAATAGAGTCCTGTGGTTCCTTAAAGTTACAAGCCAATTCCTTCCAACGCATGTTCCCAGGCGCCATCAATGCATAAGTGAAGCACTCGAGCTCACCCACGGCAACTCACTCGATCAGCGTAACGCCCAATCGCAAATTTCTCCCCAAAGCCTTGCCATCTATGAGACTTCTTCCTCCATCTCAGCATCGCCATCATCGCCATCCACCGTGCCTGCAATGCTGTTCAGCCTTCCTCTCTTCCTGCCTGAACCCCACATGCCACCAATACCACTGCCTAGCCTGGCGCCCCCAAGCCCGCCGACCGCCTCAAGCTCATCTCCTCCTACAACACGACCCTCCGCATCGATTCCTTCGCAGAGTTCGAGCATAGTAGAGCGCTTGAGCCGGCGGAAGCTATCCGTCCTTACCACGCGACCCCAGTGTGTCATGCAGAAAGTCGCGGCCCGGCGTTTGAGCCAATCCTCTTGCGCTGTGTTGGCGCGATCAAAGATGAGAGCTGCATGTATCACGTCCAGATCTCTTACCAATCTGTTCACACACAAGTGTCGCAAGCGCGGCATGTCGTAGATGTTGCTCATCACTAGCATGTCAGCGACATCTTCCAGCGTCGGCCCAGCTGCGAGTGAACCGTTCTCGCCGCTAGCGGTCGGTTGTGCCGAGATAGAGTCTGTGTAAAGATAGTAGAGGAATGCCTTGACGGCAGGGTATGGCTCGGGTATGTGCATACGGCGGGTGTGAAACTCTGACATCTGGGCATTGTAGAGACGAGAGAAGTGCGGCCAGCGTGCGGAAAGGATGAGACGGTGGACGTGGATTGGCATGCTGTGGGCTGAAGAGGCAGAGCCATCGGCGACTGACGCAGATGAAGAGTTGGCTTGGAAGGCTGTGCCATCTTCAGAGCCATTCTCGCCATCGTACTCTATGTCCGACAACGCCGTGATGGTGAAGTCTGTCCCCGAGCCAGTCTCCGGAGGCTGATTGAACGTACGGGCCAGATCTGCGCCTATGGCGGAGAGATGCGACGAAGCGTACGTATCTGACGTTGGCATGTTTTGTTCAGCATGCGATTCGTAACTCATTTTGTTGCCTAGTAGACCAAATTTGCGCAGATCGACCGGCAACACATCGCTGAGGTAGTCCTCCGCTTCACCATTGCCGCCTCCGCGTAGCTCCCGAGGGCAGCCAAGTAGCCAGGCATGAGTTCCGTCTGCATTGAGACAGCAGTAATGCCATCTGTACGAGGGTGCGAAGAGGTCTTTGCCGTCCGCCAGCCTCTGCCATCGCAAGGTGTCAAGGTCTAATGCTGAGAGGGAAGTCTCCAGAGGCATGTTGGTGGCCGGAGTAACGAAGTCAAGCATGCACCCGGAACTGAAGACGTGGAAATGCGTGCCAACGCTTTGGATGGGCAAGTTGGGCGACGAGATGAATTTGACTGAGCTGATGGCTCCGGGTGCAACTGGTGGGCTGCGCTGAATTTGGGTTGCTGAGTTGGACTGAACAGAGCTACTATTGGCTGTGTAGCCATTTGAGCCGTATGGTTGTGAGCCACCACCGAAGCCTACGCTGGAGAACGCTGGGCTCAGTGCCCTACTCTCATCGGAGCCATTAACACCGTATGTCGGACCTCCCTCGAAAGCTGGCGAGCCTCTGAAGTCCAGCCACCATATCTCACTCGTTCGCTCCATCTCTTCGCTCATGCCTCCGCTGACCCAAATCTTTCCTCCCCAGACCCATGTAGCATGATCGTATCGCGGGACGAATTTCCACGTCCGGCTCCAGGTCCAGGTCTTGAGGTCGAGGAAGCATATGTCGTCAAGCACGCCATTGTCATTGCCGCTCATGCCGCCACAGACGAACAGCTTGTCGTCATAAACGACCGCAGAGTGTCGAGCTCGGCCTCTCGGAATCGGCCCATGGGTCTCTGGCTGTGTCCAGTGCGCACTTTCGATGTCGAAGATAACGACATCGGAGAGGTGTATGCGATGTTCATTCTCGCCTCCATATACTAGCAGCTTGCTGCCTTGCCATAGACAGGCTGTGTGGCCCATGCGCACGCCTGGAATGTCTCCATAGTTGTCGACAAGACTCCACTGGCGCGCATTGAGATTGAGTTTGAGCACGTGGTTGTACACTTCGTCGGTGTACTGGTCGAAGCCTCCGAATGCATAGATGCAGTCGTTGCCGACGTATGTGACCGAGGCATTGACCAGGCAGGCCGGGCGCTGGCCAACGGTGGTGATGATCTTCGGCAGGTAAGGCTCCGTCGAGTGTCGGCGACTGCCCTTGACCGGCGAGCCAGACATAACAAACGTGTTGTTGGACATGGTCGAGAACCTCGCCGATCCTGCGGCGGGGTGAGAGGAGAGAAGGGCGGAGGGACCAGCGAGGGTGGAGTGGACGGCTGAGAGAGGGGTATGGGGCGGAGGTGGTCGCGCGCTGAAGCCGGCCATTCAAGGATGCTGGTGTCAGTGTCGATACTATTGTACAGTACTGTTAATCCTTGTCCGGGCTCTGAAACGAGTCAGGCTTCATATGCGTCGCAAACAGTGACAGAAGAGGCGCGCGCGGGCCGACTGCAGGCCGATTGCACCTGCATGAGACGTTGGAAGGGCAGCGAGAATAATCACGTGATTTTCGACGTCATTCTCGTTGCCCTGTCAACATCCAGGCAACTGTTTACAAAATGCCACTTCGAGCGTCCAGAAAGCCGTATTCTCTGCCCATCAAGCACTCTCACACCCACACATACGCTCCATACACAACATATCAAACACTCTCAAGCCCACGGGCTTCTCCTGCAACCTCTACCTTCAGTACTGCAAATATCTGCGACTCCATACTAACCGGATCCCTTGACTGGGCCATCTACAGCGCCGACGCCGTTCGCAAAAACTCCAACACTACTTATCTCGCATTAACACCGCGGATATGGCAACTCCAACAGTACTCACTCCCATTAAGCGCCGCGATGGTGTCTTCTCAAATCGTCTCGCTGGTGGCCGCATGCCGCTCACACCCTCTCCTTCAACCCCCAGGACCCAGCTCGTCCAGGATGGTGCCTCCGAGAGCATCCACAACAGCAATGTCAACCTCATGGCTCGCTTCACCCGCTCAATCTCCAAGACCAACGTGCGTGACTCGCCCAAGTCGAACATTGCTAGCCGTCCCTCGCCCCGCCGCGCCGACACTGGCGTCAGCGACTTGTCTCTGACCGGTACTGGTCCTCGTGCAAGCTCGTCAGCCAAGAACACCCCCTCGCGTACGCGCCGCACTGTTTCCGTCCAGCGCACTCCCAAGAGGAGTCAGGGCAAGATCAACTACACCGCTGCCGACCGCTTCGTGCCCAACCGCACCGCCAGCGAGGCCATCTCTTCCGCTGGCGCAGTCGTCAAGCTCGACCGCTCGAGCGGCGACCAGACTCCCAGACGCCCCAAGTCCAGTGCCAGCGAGGGTTCTGCCACCCTTGCTGCTGGTGCTGCCAGTGCTTTCGACCTCGGTCGCCCTCACCTGTCTACTGCCGACACCACCCTGTCCCTTGAGGGTCTCAGCCTGAACGACCGTGAGGATGACGACGATGATGAGGCTCCCAAGAACAAGCTCAGCCCCAACACTGTGGCATACCAGAAGTCGGTCGCCGAGGCATGTGGAGTTTCCATCAAGCAGCGCATCTTGGAGTTCAAGCCTGCTGCTCCCGAGTCTTCCCGTCCCATCGACCTCCGATCTCAGTACAACCGCCCTCTGAAGCCTTCGGCGGCTGCTGCCTCTCAGTTCCGCCGTCGTGTGCTGACCGCGCCAGAGCGTGTTCTTGATGCGCCAGGTCTTGTCGACGACTACTACCTCAACCTCCTTGACTGGTCCTCCGGCAACCAGGTCGCCATTGGTCTTGAGCGTAACGTCTACGTCTGGTCTGCCGAGTCTGGCTCCGTCTCTTCTCTCCTCGAGTGTCCGGAAGACACATACATTTCCTCTGTCAAGTGGTCTGGCGACGGTGCTTACGTCGCTGCTGGCCTTGGTACGGGTGAGGTCCAGATTTGGGACGTCGAGGACGGCACCAAGCTTCGCTCCATGCACGGCCACGAAACCCGTGTTAGTGCGATGGGTTGGAACAAGCACCTGCTCTCCACCGGTGCCCGCTCCGGTCTCGTCTTCAACCACGATGTCCGCATCGCCCAGCACAAGGTTGCCGAGCTCGTCTCCCACACCTCCGAAGTCTGCGGTCTTGAGTGGCGCGCCGACGGTGCCCAGCTCGCTACTGGTGGCAACGACAACCTTGTCTCCATCTGGGACGCCCGCTCTCTGAACGCCCCGAAGTTCCAGAAGACCAACCACAAGGCCGCCATCAAGGCTCTGTCCTGGTGCCCGTGGCAGTCCAACCTCCTCGCCACCGGCGGTGGCAGCCACGACCGCATGATCCACTTCTGGAACACCACCTCTGGCGCTCGCGTCAACAGCATCGACACTGGCAGCCAGGTTACCTCTCTCCGCTGGAGCTCTGGCTACAAGGAGATTGTCTCTTCCTCCGGCTTCCCCGACAACAGCTTGAGCATCTGGAGCTACCCGACTCTTGTCAAGAACGTCGAGATCCCGGCCCACGAGTCCCGTGTCTTGCACTCTGCTCTTAGCCCTGACGGCCAGATGCTCGCCACCGCCGCTGCGGACGAGTCGCTCAAGTTCTGGAAGGTCTTCGAGAAGAAGGCCGGCTCGGGATCTCTTGCTGCCGGTGGCAGCTCTTCGGCAAAGGCCAGCCTCACCAAGGCCACCACCATCCGCTGAAAAGGATTCTCTCTGGTGAGCCTCACAGCACAGCAAACGTCTCGTACTTCTTCTCTCTTGGGCGGTCATGGGGACTATGAAACGGGCAGTTTTGGATTTCCAGTAACAGCACAATTGGTTTAATAGGAACGGGATCGGTTGGGAGTTTTCTGAAATTTTTGATCTTTTTGATCTTTTTGTTAAGGGAATTAGTCTTGAAGAAAATGGACTACTATACACACTCACTTTCGCTATATTGCTCTCGTGAACGCAAAGAAAATGAAAGAAAAATTGGAGGACTGGCGACAGTCCTCCAGCCAATAAAAAGAAAATTGCTCGTCCGGTTGGGTATGTTGTGTTGAGTTTGCTGCCGTAGTGGTGTAGTATTGTTGTGCTGTTGCTCCTGTTCAAGACGGATGTAATCCGGATGCTCTATGCATGCTCGCCGACAGAAAGTCGCCAGCTTCATTTACGTCTTGTCTTTGATCTCCTGGGTCGTTTAAAAGAGTCCCTGAAAGACAGCAGTCAGCATGTATGTAAGATGTCCGAGGCTACGTTCGACGTGCCAATCATCGCCATCGCAGAAGGGTGATGAACTTACTATCACGTCGCCGTTGGGTCGCTTGAGCGATGCTCCGGCGGCTATGGGGATCTTGTCTAGGTTATCCAGTCCGGCTGCTTCTGCTAATCCTCCTTCTTGCTAAAGTAAGGAGATGGTCAGTCAAAGAATCGAATTACATATCAAAGCAAGTTGTTTGAAGCGACGTACTCTGGCATGGCGCATGGTAGGCAAGGCGAGGGCCACTGCCACGAAAGCTAGTAGGGTGCATGTAATCTTCATGGTTGCGTGTATGGGTCTTGTGGTTGACAGGTACGGTCAAGTAGTTTGGCAGTAGACTCGGCAAGTTGAACTGTGGTTTTGAGAAAGATGGCGGGATGTAATCCCCTTATGCCTGGCCTTCATGTTGTCCATTTGTAGATGTCTTGGCCGTTCAGCACATTGACCAGAGACTGAGCCACGCGCTCGTGTGCGAGATTGGAGATATCTCTTGGAGCGGGCGGGACGTTGTGTTTGTTGACGAAGTGTCTTATGTGAAGGTGATATAGGTCGCTTCTAAAATTGGACGTTGAGTCCGGATTCCTAAAGCTCCGATTGATCCGCGAAATGCATAGGCATGCTACAAGATCTTCATTAGTAGATAGGAGTAGCAATTTTTGTATGTCTCTTGCCATGCCATTTTGACCACTTGGGTGTCGAGAGAGTCCTAAGCAGTGGTCAATATACCGAGATCTTGAAGCTGGAGTTGAACCGTCAGCAAGACATGGAAAGCTCTCCATCCACATGGCTAATGTCTATCCCCCGAAGACGGAGATTCAGGACGAATTGTTTACCCATCTTGATATGTTACATGTATGCAAGTTCTTCCCGTGACATCGTTTGTCCCAGCAGAACGCGTCAAGATTGTGGATCCATCTCCGACACAACTACAATACGAACGATTAGCATCTCCAAACAGCGATGTGAAGTGAAGCTTCTTCCACACATGGAGTGTTGATCAGAGATGCATGTGATGATAGGTGGTTGTGGTCGGAAAACAGATCATGATACCGAGCAGGCAAACAAACGTTCCACCTCACTCTTCCTAGACCTAGGCTCGCTCTCGAGGGACAAATAAATCGAGACAGATTCGGTAGTCATTGGCAGCAGCCCATCCCAGTTTATTTGTCCTTTGAGAGGCTCGGCCCATCATGACCCCGCTTCATGGCAGCTGCCTTGCGTCCGCCAACGACACCAACCTCATCCACCACTAAATCACGCAATAATGGCACCAGTTCTATTCGCCGCCGTGCTTGCACTATTCATCACAAAGTTCGCCTCACTCACAGCCGTCACCATCTACTTCATCAACAGTTGAGCCATCAAATAGGGTGGTAGGCAGCAAACTCACATCCGCCACCAAAGCAATCCCAACG
>Ga0265797_10002496_pt1 | contig 30800 bp, 24 predicted proteins | sample P2T30metagenome_FD_192433 | JGI IMG/M metagenome (GOLD analysis project Ga0265797, IMG submission 192433) | Plant litter microbial communities from East Loma Ridge, Irvine, California - P2 T30 | ecosystem: Environmental > Terrestrial > Plant litter > Unclassified | place: USA: California... | reverse complement strand
TAACAAACTACACCTCAGGATCCAAAGTTTCTCAATGCTCGTCGATCCTTTCATCACCCACCGAACCAAGACAATCATCTTCCACTTCACGTAGTTGTTCCTCAATTCCCAGACTTTATAGGCCTAGCACTCGACCGACGACATCAACAACCATGGCAACCTCCAGTTCGTAAAGAGGCCGCCAGATTTCCGTCTTTGACCTGCTGAGATGTAATGACCGTCTTGCGGCAGCACAAATTATGACAACATGTGGTATTGGTGGCTTCACAATATCGTGGACAAGTACTTGCCAGTGAGAGAGCAGTCTCCATGTCCGTGGCTCTCGATGTCGAGCACTGCTCACAAAGAATATCATCGACCAGGCGGAGAGCGTACAACGAGGAGTTCGATTCCACAGAGAGGCTCGATCTTGAAAGGTTGACTGTGATCGAAGAGGCGATACAACGATCGATTCGAAGGATTCCTGTTGCAACTGACAATCACAATCAACAATTACAAGAGACAACACATGAGAAGACACGGAAATCAGAGTAAGTTATGGAGTTGTGTTTAATACGAGAGATATGGCGTAGAGCCAGATTATGTGACGCCAAAGTAGTCGAGTCAAGACCACTTTGAGTGTATGAGAAAAAGTTCCAATTCCAGTTCCATCCTATCCAACATTCAAGCGTCGTCGCGGTGTATCTATATTACTCGGGCCGAGACTACTCGGAGCGAGGGTATTTGTCGTGCATGCTCATCCGGGCTGAGGCGTGCTTTGTGTGAACAAGCGTCATCGCTTAAGAGCGGTAGCTGGCAGGGGCGTTGTAAGAAGAGGGGCTGTCGTAGCTGGGAGGGGCGGCAGAGCCGGTGGAGTAGGCGGCAGGTGCAGGGGCGGAAGAAGTGGGAGCAGAGTCGCAGGCGGACTCGTAGGCGGGAGCGGCATCCTTAGCAGGGGCAGACTCGTAGGCGGGAGCGGACTCCTGGGCGGGGGAAGCCTCGTAAGAGGGCTCCTCAGACTTGTAGGCAGGGGGAGCAGACTCGTAGGCGGGAGCAGACTCGTAAGAAGGAGCAGACTCAGAGGGGGTAGGCTTGTCAGCCTCACCGTGGCCACCAAGGTGGACGCCACCGATCTCAAGAGAGCCCTCGCCCTTGCCAGAGCCAGAGGCACCGCCACCGATACCGGCACCGAGACCGTGAGCGGAAATACCGCCAATGTCGAGCGAGCCAGAGCCAGAGCCACCGAGGCCGAACTGGCCAAGGATACCGCCCATGAAGCCACCAGCCGCCTCAAGACCGCCGTTGGAAGCACCGGTCAGACCAAGACCGCTGATCAGGCCCTCAATACCACCGTGGGCACCAGCACCGACACCGCCGTGAGCACCAGCGGAGAAATCGGCGTTGACGTCAAAGAAGGCAGAGATATCGGCAGATGCCTTGCCGTTGTACTTGCCACCGAGCTGCTTAAGACCGCCGCAAAGAGCACCGACACCGGCAGTGGCAGAGACAGATGCGTCGAATGAAGCACCACCACCGATACCAGCACCAGCACCGGCGTGAGCACCAGCACCGGCACCAGCGCCGGCAGAGAAGGAAGCGCCAGCGGAAAGGGCGGCAGAGAAATCGACACCGGCCTGGCCAGAAAGCTGGGCGGAGCCGTCGGCGGAACCGGAAACACCGGCAACGACGAGGCCACCGAAAAGGGCACCGAGGCCGACTTCAGCCTTGCTGTCGATCGATCCCTGGATGTTGCCCGAGACGTGAAGCATGGCGTCGAGACCAGCGGAGAATTTGGCGGAGGCACCACCGAAGACCTGACCCGAAACACCAGCGTCGGCCGCGATTTCAGCATCGCCGTTGAGAGAAGCACCGATGGAGGCGATACCCTTGATACAGGCCATGGCATCGGCGTCAGTCAGGTCGAGACCAGCCTGGGCCTTGACCTCAGCCTTGAAGGCGACGCGCACGCCAGCACCAGCCTGGAGACGGCCCTTGACGCCGGAGCAGATCGAAGGAAGCTTGGCCTCGAGTCCAGCAGAAACACCGGCAGCGAGCTGAACGTCAGCGTCGGCGGCGACGGACGCACCAGCACCTGCGTGGGCACCGGCACCAGCACCGGCACCAGCACCGGCACCACCGTGAGCTCCAACACCACCAAGGATGTTGGAAACCAAGCCACCAGCGAGGCCACCAATAAGGCCAGCGCCAGCACCAACACCAGCACCACCGTGAGCGCCAACACCGGCACCACCGTGAGCACCAGCGCCAGCTCCCGCACCAGCTCCAGCGCCACCGTGAGCGCCGAACGAAGCACCGCCTTGAGCACCAGCTCCAGCACCAGCGGTGTGCTTACCCATCAGGCCACCGAGAAGGCCACCTTGAGCACCAGCTTGAGCACCACCGTGGGCACCACCGAAAAGACCACCGCCGAGAAGACCGAAAGTGCGGCGTTCGAGCTGGTTGACATCCTGGGCAGGGGCAGCAGAAGCGGCGGCGACGAGAGCCGCAAGAGTGAAAGCGTAGGCAACCATTTTGACGTTTGTGTTGTTGTAGTTGTTGTTGTTTGTGTTGTTCAGGTGTTTAGAGAGCGTGGGTATTAGGTAGTTTAAGCGAGTGTGGTTGTTGTAAAAACGAAAGCGAGTGTAGTATTAAACACAAATGTAAAAAGCGAACGACGAGAGATGGAAGGCTGGAATTGACTGGAGAGAGAAATGTTACTCTACCTGGGAGTCTTCATGGTTTATATGGCGAAGTACAGTTGCAGCGCCCAAGGCGAACGCACTGAGAGATCGGGTGGCTTCGGTGAGGATACTCCACGCGAGTCGCCCACACGTTGGCACGAGGGCCATGTTGTGGCGTTGCGCCGGCTGTCGAATGGTATTCTTGGGTCGTCAAAGATGCAATCGTCCCAAGAAGGCGTTAGTCCACGAGTCGGCAGGTCGTAGCAGCAGACCGGCCGTTGTGACTATTGGTGTTGAACGCAGCGGTTTCTCTGTAGAGCCCAAGCAGCGTTTCATCACAGTGCCCAAGCGCAGGGGGTTGACGACGGCTGTTGGCTGCAGACAGGCTGGATTTGGTTTTTCGAGGGTTCACCACTGGTCGAGAGCATGACTGCAACGGCGAAGCATGCGCAAGCCTGGACAAGATGGTGATCAGCGTAAAGACGTTGTGGGCGATGGATACGCATATCTCTCCAGAGTCTCGGTGCAGCGGCGTGCAGTATGTGCAATGCTGCAAAGGAGTAAGGTGAGGTGGACTCTGAGGTGGGCTCGGATCCGCACGGCAATCCATTTCGGGCTAGAGATCATCACGGGAAGGGCCGTCGGACCTGCTGATCCACCTGCCCGGGACCGGATGCCTGGGTTTCTTTGCGTGTCACGGTGCCCCCTGAGGCTGTTCGCAGTGTTGTTCAGCCCCACGCGTTCTACGTTCTTGGTTCTCTTCTCGACCGTCTGTTTCATACCTATTTTCATAAGCGAATACGTTGGAAGCACTGCTGATATCCCGCGCAATGAATCGCATCTTCTTGTTGACTCGGCGAACACGGCGTCTTGCACATCGCTGCCTGCAAGATATTCCTCAACTGTCAAGACCAACTTGTGCATGGGCCAGCACCACACGCCGTTTGCACATCATCTTCTACGCCCCATAAGCTTCAGAGGCTAAGTACAACTAGGAATCCTCTTCATTGGTAGGCCTTATGGCTTCATCTCCGCCTGACGGTAGTATCTGGTGAACATCAATAATAGTAGAGGTGAGTCAATGTTCATTGCTATACTACCACAGCAGACGACGACCATACAGACAACGAGTATATCCTACGTTCTCACCCATTGCAGTCCGAGCCTACACATGCACGCGAGTTTGATCCGCTGCGCTACTTAGCGGATTCCGGTACACAGCTAGCGTCACGACTCACCTCGCCACGCGTTTCAGATCAACCTCTCTAGTCTACAAATCACAAGGCTTCCGGAAGTAGTAACCCAATTACACGACAATGATGGATTTCCCAAAGCCTAAAACTACACCGTCCCTTGGACCAATGAGTCGAGCCCGCCAAGTCGGAATTCTCCCGACTACCGAAAAGTGACAAGTCACATTCGCCTACAGCAGATTGAGATCACCTCTCGAAGGATTTGTCTGCGCAAAAGATACGAATTTTAGCCACTGCATTCGGTGTTGCCAAGTCCATTGGGGGAGACCGGTAAACAACCGCCGTGCTATTGCTTCTTCCATCATCAGTGATGAGGAAATGTTGAGAACAAGGTCCCCGTCCAGCCCTGCAAGCAAGCGAACTGACTAGGTAAAGACGCACTGCGCTCGTATCTCTAAACGGCAACGCTCGCGCTTTCCTCATCGCCATGCTCGCATCGCTTGCAAAGACCTTGCGTTGACCAGAGTCGTCCTCACCATGCGAGAGCTAACTCCATCCAAACCCCTTGGGCCAGTGGCGATGCGTGCATATTGGTCACTAGCGGCCAGCTTCCAGCCTGCACATCCGGAGCTTTCGATCCGAGCCCACTACTGGGTAGACGTTAAAGCGTGATTATGTATACTGATCGGATCTATCCATGGCGTGCAACGACGGGCCAGATGCTTCGAATGATCTTCCTATCAAAGCGCGTTGCCCAAGGACATGCACCGTTGTCGTTGAGGCTCTTCAGGTGTGGCTAGTAAACAAACACACAGAGTTGAGGGTAGTGTGGAATGACAGCAAGAGACAGAAAGCTTCACCATCCCCTGACTCTGTCGAATTGGAATATCGAGATTAGGAAAACGATTTGCTCAATAATCGGAAGAGACTTGTTGAGTGATCTGCCTCCTGATCAACAGGGATTGACCCATGGTAGTCGCTCACATGTTTTCTTCCCTGCATGCATCACCGTATTCGTGACCGCCTGAGTTGGTGTGATCACCACAAGGACCGTTGCAATAAACGACGTGCCTTGTCCTCTTCATGTCGTCTCTGATAGATCCGTGCAGAGTCGAGATCGGCCGTTTCCATCAATATCTTCTTTTGACGACTTCCAAACTTCCTTTGCCGGCTCTTTCTTGCGCTATCAAGACTTACCGCTTTTATCGATCTCAGTATCCCTTCTCTTTCAACTATTGCGTACTCGATGTTTGCTTCATTCCACTCAATACTCCCTGGCGAATGTTGTGCCTTCCGAGCGAACGAATAACGAGAACGACCCAGCGAGTTGCAAGCATGAACGATCACCTTGGCATTTGTTGACCGATGGCTGATTCAATATCCATTTCACTCGCACTCAAACATGACGATAGCTCGACCAAATCCCCAAAGGTGCTTTCCATTGAATACCGTGGCCTAGGAGAACAAAAGACGATACCAAACATCCAAGAAGTCGAAAAAAAGTCCCACAAACCGCTTCGCCTATCAGCTGTACTTCTAGGTAGTCATCAATCGGCCTTCACCAGTCCTGATCACATCACAGGCGACCCACCACAAGCTCTCAGTCCGTCACACGACGCTGTATTCCGATCCCATAATCAACCTCACCTCCACCCTCGCCACCCTCGACGTCCCCATCCGTCCACGCCTCAGGATCCCCCCAAGCCTCCTCTCTCCTCCGCAAAAACGCCTCCCATTCCCTCCTCGCCAACCCTCCCTCCCCAGGCGCGTGCCCAAAATTCGGCGGCGGAACATACGTAGTCCCCGTAGCAGCAACGGCACCGGCAGTAGAAGCAGCCCTCACCCTCTGGCTCCGCCTCAGATTCGACACCCATAACGGGTCGTCAAAGTCAAGGATCCCCCGCGTCAACGCCTCGAACCTCGCCGCCCGCGCAGCCATTTCTCGCTCCCTGATCACTCGCCTGCGCTCTCTGTCTGCGATCAAGCTTGGGGATAGCATCATGGCTTTCTGGCGCTCGAAGCGGCGGGATTGGAGTTCGTCGGATGGGCTGGGAGGGGAGACCTGCTGCGGCGGCGAAATTTGTGGCTGCTGCTGCTGCTGCTGTTGGCGTTCTGGCGAGGGATTGTGGCTGTGTGGTGCGGGCTGACCACTCTTTCCGCTTCTTCGAGGTAAGGACTGCGGCGTAAGCAGGCTGGCGTTGAACTTTTCTGCCTCCTGCCATAGTTTGTGCTGCTTCTCGGTGGCAAGGTTTGGAGGAATTGAAATCGTTCGGTCGACGGTCTGGCGGTCCGGGGTCACTGGTGGTGTCAATGGACGCTCGGGAGGGTGGACGGTGGGTTCTGGCGGATGGTCCATGGTGAGTTTGAGGGTCGTGTGTCGTTTTGCTTGTAGGAGGATCCTTATGTGCCGGCGCAGTGATTGCTGGCGAGATTCGACCGGTGGCGCGTTTTGTCTAGGTTATTGTTAGGGACGCATTGTCGGATGCGGCGTGTATGTGTATGTGCATGAGTGCGCAAGAGCGGGTAGTGTGCCGAGAAGGTCAAAGGAAGGAGCGAGTGCAGGAGGTCCGAGCAAGACATCAGCCTCAAATGAAGTGATGTCTAACACGTGGTTTCACATGCCGACGATGTTGCATGCCCCATGATACACCTCTTGCACGTGACAAACTAGCGAGTCTCACGCCATTGGGCATCCCAGCGAGAATGTGTACATGTGCAATTTTGGATCGCTTGGAAAAGCCTGATTTGTCTTGTGAACGAAAGAGCTCTTGCGAGACACTACCAATAGGAAGAACAAGTCAAAGCGCTTGATCAACGACAGTCTATGTCGCAACCTGAAAATCAAGTCAATAGTAAGAACAAGAATGAGTATAGCCCCCCAGGCCCTCTCAAACAGCCAACTCCACCTCTCCCCCAACCCCAGGCGCCCAACACCTCGCTGAAAAGCACGATGCACAATTCAGCCCTAATGTAGCATATCGTCCCCCAAATGTCAACTTCCCGTAGGCCAACACCACTCAGTCATTACCGTTCTCGACAAGCTCGTAGAACAACAAGTACACCTCCTTCTGCATACCGAGCACATCAGACGTCTTGCTCTCCTTGATCTTGTCGTCACTAATCCTCCACCAGCGATCCTGCGGCTTGCGCTTCCGTGTGATGGTTTCTGCAGCCTTGTCTGCCGCCCTGCTGAAAGTGCTGATGACGCTTTGGTTCCTCCTGGGCTGCTGATCGTCGCTCTTCCTTCGTTCTACAGGAGGCGTCGGAAGGCCAGGGGTGGGGATCGCATCGAAGGGTACGCTCGTCGGCGCTCGGCGTCTGTCCGTAGAGGCGTGCAAGGAGCTTGAAGAGCTTGAAGGTGTGTCGAGGCGAAGCGAAGAAGGCATGCGGTCTTTACTTGCTTTGGCACCAAGGTGTGGGCTGGGAGCTGCGGACATTTGAGGACTCGGGACGGGGCTGGCTTGATGGCTGAAGATGCCCTCGCGGCCCATGTTGTTGGGAGTCGAATATGGCGCATTCAGCCATTGCCTCCTGAAAGTTTCGTAGTGCCCACTGTTGTGACCGCCCTTGTGTGTCACCACGGACAGAAGACGGTAGGTTCTGCGGTCCAGAAGGCCGCCAAGTGGAAGCCGCTCCGGGAAAGAGACCTTTGCCGTGTTCTTCGAAGAGCTTGATGTATGGTCCCACACAGAGCGGCTGAGGTGTATGGCCAGAACACGTGGGAACGATGCGATGCGCATGTGGCGCGCAATCCTACGCTTCGGCGCTGCTGACGTATCGGGGAGTTCTACATCTTCTGGAGGTTTCTCGGGGTCTTCAACAATCGCTTGCTGAATCTTGGCGTGATCAGATTCCAGTTTACTGCGCTGCTCAGTCGTGAGACTAGTCTTTGTAAGCTGTCGGGCAGTAGCTTGGAGAGCATGATCGAGTCTACAGCGGTCGCATCGATAGTCATCGATATGTTCTACTTTTAGCATGCCGTCGAAGCATGCGTTTAGTGTTGTTGAGTTCGTGTCGTTCGGGACGTTTAGTGTCATTGTGACAAACGAGCTTGGCGAGGCTTTGGGCATGAAGTGGCAGTGCGTGCATTCGACCTGCGACTCGATTTTGCCCTCGAATGGAAACGTGTATGCCTCAGTATCTTCGTCGTCATCTCCTTCGTCTTCTTCGTTTTCGTCTGCAGCGGCAGTCTTTGCGTTTGTCTCGGATGATACAGGCTCCAGTAACTGCTCTGCGGCCTGCTTCGCGACGGCGTCAACGGGAAATCCAGTGGCTGTGTCGTCCGCACCGTCATCAGGCTTGATCGTTTCCTCTGATCTATCCAGCCCGCCGGTCGATTTCGTAGGATCCAAATTCAACTGGCTAGCACTATTGGCGGCTACAGCGTGCTTTCTGCGCGCCTGGCCACGAACCTTCCTACCTGCGTGGTACTCGTCGCCCAAGCGCTCCGTAACGATTTGCAAGAACTCCTGCGCATCTTGCTGATATCTGCTGACTCTCGTCTTGAAAGCCTCCTCAACAACTCTGATGAAACCCTGAGCAGAGATGGTCTTTTTGTAAATCGGCCGCTCGTTCAAAGCGTCTAGAACCTCCTTGAGACCCGCCGTTATGACGCCTCTCTGCAGACCGAGCAGCTTCCAATCAGGCAGCGGCTTTCCGTCCTTCTTCTGTTCCTCTTCGACAGCCGCATCGATATTCTCATACAGCGAGGGCCCGTCCAATTTTCTGCGATGCAGTTCGCGGATCAGGTACATGCGCAATTCGGGCAAGCCAGCCAGGGCTTGCAGGACCGAGTTGATGAAGCAATCGTTTGCGGGATTGCTCAATCCAACGATGCCCTTTTTCCGCGTGCTCCGGGAGGGGTTGGCGGCCTCATCGTCCAGGAAGTAGGTCGGCCCAAAAACATAGACCAGGGCGGCGGCTGTCAGGGATGCGCCCGCTGCGTAGGCAGCTATGGTGAGCGGTTTCTCCTGCATCTCCGAGCGTGTCTTGCGCATGCAAGGCGAGAGCGCGTTTCGAGCAGCAGTAAGAGTAGTAGTATTCAATCCAGCAACCGAGAAGTGCCAATTCTTTCGGGCTACAGGGTGGTGCTCGGCTTAGGGATGTTCTAGTCCAGCGGTACAATCCAGGGTTTCGTGAGGAGACAATGCAGCCATGTCTACGCCCATCGGAGGAAGACAGGCTGCCGGTTTTGTGAAGAGAGGTTGGAGGGGAGAATGGTACCTGAGCAGTTGCAGGTAATGTGCGCAAAAGTCGAGGGTTCCCTGCGTGGAGCGAATGCGGCCCCAATATTGAAATGCACCGAGACCGTTCACCGAGGCAGGACCTTAGAAGCGCGTGCATAATTCCGCCCGCCTGACCTTCCCTTTCTGGCTCGGATATGTCGTGGAAGTGCTTCTAGTACTGGACGATTGATGATCGCTGGTAGTGCTGCCAATCACTCACAGCAATGGCAGCACCTTTACGACCTACTCTACTGCCGCAGTGCTCTGCCTGCGCGCGCAGCTATGCATTTGGAGGCCTTCGCGAGGCCGGATCTGGGCCTGCAGGCTTGATGCAGGTCAGGGGAAAAAAGAAGCTGGCCAAAAACACGTCCTCCGCCGTCCCTGTGAGGCTGTTGAAGGATTTGAAGACATTCGGAAAGAAGGGTATGCTGCAATGTTTGAGACCGCCAATGGCAACGCGGCATGATGGCTAATACAATCCTGCGCAGGCTCAATTGTCCCCATATCAATGGGCCGAATGCGAAACGAATGGTTCCCTCGCCGAATCGCCGAGTACGTGCCACAAGCAGAAGTGCGCACCCTTCGATTGAACAACACAGCCATGGAGCGCGACGTCGAGTTTGGCGTTTCAGATCTCGCGGCGCAAATCAGCAAGTCCGCCGCGGACAAGCAGCGTCAGGACGAATACACCGTACGCAAGGCACCGGAGATCGCAAAGGTGGCACCGGAGCGCAGCATCCAACTTCTCGACATCTTCGTTCCCAAAACACTGGACTTCTACAGACAGCCTCTGCCCGAGGAGACCAAGGAGGCGGAGCCCGAACCTATGGATGCGTTTGGCAGTGGTGCGGCCGGCGAGCTTTTCGCCGCAAGACAGAGACGGGAGGACAAGCTCAAGGCGAGCCAGCCGAAGGGTATCTACGGCAGTGTGAGCACACACGATATTTTGGCCGCCGTGCGGGCTGCGATGGAGAACAATGATGAATCTGCGAGGGTCCTCATCAACGAGTCGGACCTCAAGTTTGTTAACGCTGGAACCGAGGTGGAAGAGCTCGCCAGGGTGAAGCACGTGGGCAGCTACACGATTGAGATCATGATCAAGGGCGCGGAAACAGGACTCAGGAGAACAGTCAAAGTGCACGCTCAGGAGGCGTAAAATGTATAAAACCTGTAAGCATAAAATCCAATGTACAATATCGAGGCTGCGGAGACGAGTTGGGATCGAGGATTGCTGTACTCGATTCGCGAAAACGAATTCGACTTGCCAATCACGCTCCATCAAGCGACCACTTAATCCCGGAAAGACCGTGATTGACCTCAATCGAAGACATTGCCTACATGTCCCGATCTTGACTTTGGTACCCAAACCGCCGGAGTTAAAAATCGGATTTTACAGCATGTCTCCGAAGAGATAGACGACATCGATGCCAAGTTGCCAACTCCTCAACCATATCAATCTTATCCAAATCCCCAGCAACCGTACGTCTCTCCCTTGCCTCCAAGAAGAACCATCGTTTACAACAAGGCACCCACCCGCAACCCAACAACCGCTCCACCAGCCAACCCACTCCAGAAATGTCCTCCCCCCTCACAACCACCATGCGCCAAACCACCGACGCCTTCATCCGCGCCTGGGAAGAGTGGAAAGTCGAGCCCGTCATGGCCGTCCGAGCCCCCGATTGCACAATAAGCCAGTTCCCAACCTCGCTCCAAATCCCCGACAGGGACAACGATGCTTTCCGAAAGTGGTTCGGCGGGGTCGAAGACCTGTTGTCAAACTGCAAGGTAAGGTAGAGTCAGTCTGGGAAGAAGTCAAAACGAAAAATGCTTCCAACTACTGTAAAGCGAACACAACAACTCACCAATTTCTCAGATGACGATCCACGACTACTTCTCTTCGGCCGAAGAACGCAGAGCTTGGGTGCATTGTTCCATGACTGCTGATCGGAAGGGGAGTGAGCGGCCGTATGAGATGGAGTATATGTTTGTTTTGTCGTTCGATCACAGCGGGGAAAATATTGAGCGGATCGTTGAGATGATGGATAGCCATCGCGTGCGGGAGGCTTGGGGGCAGGCTGCTGAGGTTGAGTTTAATCGAGGGTAGTTACGGTGGTTACACGATGGGATGGATAATGGCATGTGTGTTGCGGAGGTTCGAGATGACGATCGTTGTTTGGCGTCCGTGAATTTGTGTGTTACATTACCATAGGTTGAACATTTGTGTAAATAAGCCACCGACGTGGTTGATCAAAGATACACAACTTACTCACAAGGGCGGGTTAGTAAACACTAGAAGAGCAAACGTTTGTAGATGATGAAATCGATAGTTGTCATCCTACAACGAGGCTATATCCCCAAGTCTCGCCGCAAGGTTCCCCTCTGTCGCCATCAACTTGACGATGTTCAGAACACTCTCCACCGCCTCTGTCGCTTGGGCAGCTGTCAACTGCGCATCGTCGTAGAGGAACGAACATTGGAGAGTGTCTTTGTCCAGCAGACTGAAGTTCCATTGAGCGGCGCGATCGTTCCACGAGTGGTAGTTCAACAGCTGGATTCTCTCGGTGGAAATTTCGTTCAAAGGGGTAGGAAGCCAGTTGAAAACCTGACAGCGCGCGGCCTGGTCGAGCCAGTAGCGCTGGGTCGAAGAAAGGGCGGCGACGATAGAGGCCCAGGGCGCTTGAGCGTGTTGGGAGTCTAACTTTTGCTGGGCCATGTTGTTGGAGAGGAAGTCGAGGACCGTTTGGTCGCTGGAGGCCGTGATGAAATTGATGTTGTGGCAGATCAAGCCTCCGTCGATGTTCAGAGGAGAAGGCAGTCGGGATTCGAGTATGGGCTCAAGGAAAGGCCATGTTCGTGCGGCTTCGAGATTGGCGAAGATTGCTGTGGACTGCGAAGTTTGTGTGAGGGTGTAAAGAGCAACTGCGCTTTTCGCGATGATGGAAGCGTCGATGGAGTGTTTGCGTTTGAGCTCGGCCAACTCTGTGGTCTTGGTTTGGAGTACGATCGGTGTGCCACGCGGCCGTCCAATTGCATCGTCAGTGCTGATGCGTGGTGTATCAGACTCGGGGTGCCAATCGTTCTCGTGGCCGATGAATAGACCAGGTGCCTTGAAGGGTGGCCAGAAAGCCTCGTCAGAAGCTGGCAAGGCTTTGAGCTTGCGCATTTGATACTCCAAGCTTCGCTGACCCCTGGATCCATCCTTGTGCGATCTATATAAGTCTGCAAAGATGCGATTTGGGATCGGTTGGCTCATCCTTGAAGGTTGTGATGATAAAGCCGCTTCAAAGTTCTTCAAGAACGTCCTCATGGTCAGGCCGTCCAAGATTTGATGGTGGGTAAACAAGAACAGGGCAACATCATCGGAGCCCTTGATGGGGGTAATCTGAATCCGGCAGGCCGGTCTCCAAGGCCCAACCATGGGAAGCTCAAGATCTCTCGACATTGGTACGAGCGCTTCGTGATCGACTGGATCAGATTGCACGAACCATGCCCGTGGCAGTGAAGTCGTTTTGATGACAACGTGTAGCATGTCTGAGACACCTCCTCCGGTCGTGAAAGGTACCATGACCACCCGAAAGGAAGGATGTATATCCAGCGTTGCCCTCACAGCTTTCCCGACGTCTTGAACTCTTGAGCCGAGACCCTTTAGCTTGAGCAAGAAGCGATGATTGCTAGAGTTACTGCGCGCCATGCTGGCCCAGAAGATGCGCGTCGAGTCTTGAGGCTGGAACAAATCCTCTACATCTTTGCCCCAATCAAAGCCCATGGATTGAAGATGCTCTTTCAGGATTGCCTGCCGTTCCGGACCAGGAAAGTCGTCATCGGAGAATCGTGAGCTTTCCGAGATAAGTGATTGGATCCCGCCAGAGCCTTCGGCCTGTGTCTGCACGTAGTATTTGTCCAGAATGGCTGCTTGCTTCGTCGGAGTCACGTTCTCGACTACTTGGGCAAATGTTATCTTCTTCCCAAGCCTTTTCTCGACGTCGTAGCAGAATCGAATGATGAGTAGACTATCGACGAAGTCCGCCATCGATGAGTGAGCATGCACAGTGTCTCCATCGGTACTCGTGAGCTCCTGCCACAACTTCACGACTTGTTGAACGGTGTCCGTTTTAGCTTCATCATACCGATTACTATCGTCTAATGCTTTAGGAAGCAGTTCACGAAGGCGTTTTTTGTGCAGTTTCCCGTTTGGTGTTTTTGGAAATGTTTCGAGTCCCAGATCCTGGACGGTGTAAACCTTCGCAGGTCGGAACGAAACTCCTAGTAGCTTCTCGACTCTTTTCAATACCTGCTTCTTGAGGGCCAGGATGTCGTTGTGATTGGATACCTCAAGCACAGCAACAGGGACTTCTCCCATGACAGCATCAGCAAGTCCGACGACTTGGGACTAGGAGTGAGAGGGTTAGTCGTTGCTCAGGGACAGAGTTGCCTAGATGTTTGCGTACCTTTACACCCTCGATCCCATCGATGCAATTCTCAATGTACCCGGGACTCATGTTCTCGCCACCTCGAATGATCATGTCTTTGTATCGACCCTGGATGAATACTTCTCCCGTTCGTTTCATCAAAGCGGCATCCCCACTTTTGAACCAGGTCCGGCTCCCATCGTTGCAGAAAGCCTCGTTCTGGTAGATCTCATCGCCCGCCAGATAACCATCGATGACAGAAGGCCCACTCATTTGCAATTCTCCCGTTTGGCCACGGGATAGAACATGCCCTGTTTCGGGGTCACAGATGCGTATGCTACAACCGGGTACAACATATCCGCAGTAGCAAAGGTCGCCGTGCCAAACAATGGGATCGTTGTGGTGCGCCATGAGACATATCATTCCCTCAGTCATGCCCCAAGTATTCAAGACACTCCGAGGTTGGAAAGATGCCCTGACGAGTTCGACAACATCTTTGCTGATGTAATCGGTCCCGAGCACGAACGTCTCAACCTGACGGTATGCGCCAGCCACGAAGTTCGGTTGGCTGATTACCGAGTACACCATGCTTGGAGCCAACGCAAGACCCGTACATCCAAGGGTGTCCAATGTGTGTAAGCATGTAGCAGGGTCGAATTGCCTGGTGGCGAGGCACACGGTACCAGCCTTGTACAGTGTCATCAGAGAGAGCCATACGCCTAAGCCGTGAAACATCGGGCCGGAGACGAGTTGGCGGGTATTGTGATGGAAGCCGAGATATGCAGTTCCATGATGTAACACATGACTGACTGCTCTAGCCGAGATTGGGCAAGCTTTTGGCAAGTTGGTGGTTCCCGAGGTGAACATTATGAGTGGAAAATGCTTTTCCTGTCTTGCCACAGACACGGCGTGGCCGAAGTCTTCCGACATTGGCACTTGCGTGTGTAGGCTGTCTTGCAAAGTCGTCCATTGCACGTCTTGCGGAATGTTCTCGCCGCCCCACACGAAGAAGAAGGTTGGGCGCTCGTCACTTCCTGCGGTCGGAATATAGCGGTTCAGCGCCTTTGCCTGCTCGGGGGAGCTGACCAAGACACCACGTGGTTTGACGGTTTTGAAGATGTGAGAAGCGTGTTGCGCATCTTCCGCGAAGGCAGGATTGGTGGTTGCCCATGTAACACCGATTCGCATACAGGCCAGCATACAGACGAGGTTTTCGACACCACTGACCATGAAGACCGCTAACCGATCTCCGGTTCGCAATCCCAAACGCAGGAAGTGTCGAGCCACAGTCTCGGCCCCTGCGGCAAGCTGAGCATATGTCCAGGCGAAGGTCTTGGAGGTGCCAACATGCCTAAGCGGTTGCGGAAGCAATGAGCTCAAGTGTTCTGCTGGCTCATAGAGGGTGGCGATTGCCGGATGGTCTGGCCGCTCTGCGACATTTCTGTCCAGGGTGTCCCATATGGTCGTATCAAGATAGATTGGGTCGGTCAATGCCTGAGCAGTCATTTTGGTGGCCATGCTCGAGGAAGATGTTGACTTGGACCAAGGTAGTTGATGTAGGGGGAGAACAGCGAAAGGCTGGCAGGGTGCGCGTTTGGAATCGCTTGTCGGGTTAATTAATATGAACAGTACAACTCAAGGGCATCAGGATAAGCGACGTCTAGACTGTAGCACAGTCAGCTTATGCAGACGTGTCTACACGATAGCGCCATGACGCGTTCGCTGATTTTATACCATCTGTTGAATCGGTCTGTCAGACCGTCCAAAGAGTGCGTGTATGATTTGCTACTTACAAAGTAGTCGAACCTTATCGTGCATACTCGTTCAGGTGGCCGGGACTCTTACTTGATGTCGGTACAGCCACGGCTTCTGACGACTATATCCAGTGTGTCAGCATGTGGCCTCTATGTAAGCTCTTAGGTAGTTCAGCGGTCTGAGTAACAGGGATCCAGAGTACTATTTACCGAGTTGAGCCTCCAGGGTTGAACGATCCATCTCGTTATTGTTGCCCCACGTGTGGTCATGCGAAAACCTAAACGGGATGTGCTCAAGACGATCAGCCCCACACATTACCATATCCTTTCGTCGATCTCTCAATACTAGAGTACTCATATGTGTTACTCTCAGCTTCTGAAGTAGAATCTCAAAAAAGAGTAGTCACGTGTAGTTCAGGATGGGATGGGTATATGTCTCACAGAAGATCGCTGGTTAGAATTCGTGATTTCGTATGTATCATTGCTCTAAGATGTATATACATACAAAGAAGCCATCAACGGGATTGACCAAAGGAAATGACCTGCTTATCAAAGCGGGTTACTAAACATTAGAAGAAGTAAAGAGCCAACTATCAAAGTCGACTTACGGGCAGAAGACAACCTTGAAGTCCGTCTTGCCGTGGTAGCAAACAGTATCAGCAGGGCTACCGTTCTTAGTCTGGTCCGGGTTGGTCCAGCCCTGGTCGAGTGGGCAGTCCCATGGGAAGCAAGTTTTGCTAGGACACTGTTTGGAGCCGTTTCCGTTCGGGATCGGATAAACGCCAACTCCTACATCCATATCAGAGCCTTCCATCACGCTCAAGTTATAGGCAGATCCACCAATGCCTTTGTACTCGCTATAGCCGAATTCGAATAGAGCTTGGTGCGCCCACTGGCGCGAAGTGCCCCACTCGGCGTGGCCGGAAAGGCGCATACCGAGATCTTTGTAGAGAGCGACGATGGTGTGCATCTGCTTGTGAGCAATGTTAACGGGCTTGGAACGCTCGAGCATTTGGAAGCCGGGGGTGATTTGGTAGAGAGCGAACTGCTTGGTCCAGGGGCAGTTGTTCCAGACGTTGATGTTGAATGTCTCCCCGGAGCCGCGCTCGACAAGAGTGTTGTCGATTGGACTCGCTGTAGCCGTCAAGGCGAACAGCGAGGCGAAGAAGAACTTTGAAGTGTACATGTTGAAGTAAAGACCGTGGTGGAGTTGTGGAAGTGTGTTTCCTCAAGAGGTCGGCCGAGGCCTTGCCTCAGTGATATGCTTGTACCAGTTGGGAGGCGATATTCTGAGAAATGACTGTCGTTCTTTGTCCTTTGTCCGATGGCAAAGGCTCGCCGAAGAGCGAGGACAATGGGACAATGGAGACAAGGACTTTTATAGCACAGATAGATGGCGAAGTTCCGGGGATGAAAGAAGGCGTCCAAGCCATGGAGACCTCCCAAATAAGGGGCAGATGGTATGGTCGTAGCAATGTACATTGTGACCAAGACGCGGCTGTAATGGTTGAATCCAGAGTCGAGAATGGGGGTGACCTGATGAGTGTTGTTGTCTTTGAACTCGTTGGAAATGTTGTAGAGCATGATGAGAAGGGCGTACATTGTGACCTGTGATATATACAAGCCACGAGCGTTATTGTGTCTACAATGCGTTCGGTTGGTATGTGAAAACTGGAAGGCTGGTCAGTAGACGTTTGGAAGACAACATTCGTCAGAGGCAGTCATCGTATCGCCCATTTTCGTCATCTCAACCTTCGAGACTATCATCAACGGCGATATTGATACTGCGTGTAGTTGGAGTTGCTCGTAGACCAGAGGGACACTGCGGTCGAAGGCCAAAAACTCGCACAGCGCCACGTGACCAAAGTCAGCGCCATCGGCAACGATCTTGTCGCCATCCCGACGTCTGCGAGCAACACGCCATGAGTGGTATTCGATTTCGTGCTCGTCCAAATACAGCTCTAGGCATGGAGAGCAAACCATGGATGTTCAGTGTTTCGAGTTGCAAAGCTTCGTACGCGTCAGCCCCGGCGTTCTTCCAGCATTCCAAGACCGAGCTGCACGTTTCAAAAGCTGTCGCCATCGCACGATGGAGTCTATCCGCCGCCATGTGGTCTTCCACGACCCCCGAGACGTGCATGAAAGCATCCCAAGTCTGGAGAGAAGACGATCAGATGATCTGATGATCCTCAGGGCTGGGTAGAGTCGATACACGCCGGCGCGTGGTGGAGTTTGTGGTGCAACAAGACTCGGCTGGGGCTGATGTCCAGAATAGACCAGGGCAAGTGGGCAAATCTGACCAGAACAAGACTCGTCGCCGCGCCCTGGCCGCTTCTTACTTTACATGAACCGTTCCTGGCGCATGACTTGACTCGGATTGGAGCACATTGTACTGCTTTCAGTAGGCGCATGGACGAAGGGAGGAAGACGGGATGGCGTTCCAGGCACACGGCTCTCCGCGAACGATCTTCCTCTCCGCGTTTCACCTCGTCGTCAAGCTCCACCAACCTGCAACATCACCCACCACATCACAAACTCGGCGCCATCAACCACCTACACCACCTACCTGGGCGGCATGGGATAGGCCCATCTATGTGACGACCATGAGTCTCAACATCCTCAACGGCTTCTCCACGTCGGGACCTTGGACCATCGACGACATGGCTACGAGAGTAGGTATAAGACTCCCATTCCCGTTCCTCCTCATCCTCATTCTTCTCATCATCCAACAAACAATACAATACAGTGCTGTGCGCTTCTTTCATCTTCCTCTTTCTTCAGTCGCTTCAGCAGGATCTGGTATCCTCTTCACACATCCCATCACTCAACAAAAAACAACAATCTTTCACACAACAACAACAACAACAACAACAACAACCACTTCACTACCGCAACCATGAAGTCCGTCATCGCCTTCTCCGCTCTTCTCGCCCTCGTGGCCGCTGCTCCCATGCCTCAGGGCAGCTACGCATCCGCTGGCGGGGCTAGCAGCGACGTTCCATCTGTTCCTGGTGGAGACGACGCCGGCGCTGCTGCGCCGACTGGTACCTACCCCGAAGGTGCTGCCGCTCCTACTGGTGGTGCCGCTGCTGGCGGAAGTGGTTCATCTGACGCTTCTCCTCCTCCCTACCCTACTGCGGACGCTGCTTCTGGTTCTGCCGAAGGCGGAGTTGCTGCTCCGAGCGGCGGTGCTTCAGCCGGTGGCTCTGCTTCTGGCGGACTCGGCGGCTCTGGCGGACTTGGAGGTCTGGGCGGACTTGGTGGCTCTGGCGGTCTCGGTGGCTCTGGCGGTCTCGGTGGCTCCGGTGGACTTGGAGGCCTTGGAGGACTCGGTGGTCACGGTGGCTCTCACGGCGGTCTCGGCGGAATCTTCGGAGGTGGTTCAGGCCTTGGCGGTCTCTTCGGAGGCGGCTCATCGGACGGCCCTACCATCTCGATTCCGGGCATGGGCGGCGACTCTGGCGCCGACGCTCCGGAAACTCCCAGCCCGGGCGGTTACGACTCTGGCGCATCTGCCCCGGAAACCCCAGCAGTCCCCGAGATTCCTTCGGGCGGCGAGACCGAGACTGATGCTGGCTCGGCTACCCCTGAAGCTCCCTCTGGCTACGAGGGTGGCGCTGATGCCGGCGCTGGTCTAGAGGCAGGTACTGATCTCGGAGCTGGCGCAGACGCTGGCGCTGATGCGGGCGCGGGAACTGGCCTCGAGGCTGGCACTGACCTTGGAGCTGGCGCCGACGCTGGCGCTGAGGCTGGCGGCGAGACCGACGCTGACGCCGCGGCTGGTACTCCCTCCACCGACGCCCCAGCTGGCGACGACTCTTCCGCCGCACCCTACACCGACGCCCCCGCCACCGACGATTCCGCCTCTTCTGGCGAGGAGACCCCTTCTCCCTACCAGAAGAAGTAAAGCCGCAGAGACGAAGTAATGCCTCCCTTTGGCCTTTCTATCACGCCCTAGTAGAAAGCGAAGGGCTGATTTGAAAAAGATCAGCTTTGTTGCCCTGATTGGAGAGAAAGTAATTTTACTTGGCCCCATGTTTTTGTCCGGCCTTGCCACTCATTTGGAAAAAGATATAAATTGCAAAAGATAGCTTTGCAGGGGAATGAATCTGTACATTATTGGAGTCCTCGTTGTCCATCCAAGAGCTATGTATACACCACACTCATCCAACCGCTCCTTCCCTCCCTCTCAATCCCCCCCCTCCCCACTCCCAGCAGCAACAATCGCCCACTCAGCAACGGTAGCACCCGTCCCATTGAACTCGTCCGCCGTGCCCTCCGTAGCCCTATTCCCTCTGATAGCCAGCATAGCAAACCTACCACTCCACACGGGCGTCTCTAGCGTAACATTCGTCGTATTCCCCGAATAAGGCACAATGTCGCTCGCTTTCTCAGGGTCGTAGATTCTGCTGACAGCGACGGCGTTGTCGCTCGTTACGTTCACCGCGCCAGACGGGGAAGGGGAGGATGAATTGGAGAAAGTGACGACGTAACTGCGCGGGGGAGCTTGTGCCCAATCGAAGCGCAGTTCGCTGATTTGGACGAAAGGTTCGGGGAGCTGGATGGTGATTGTTGAGGTCTGGTTGGACTGGGTCGGTTGCCATTTCGTGCTGATTGCGCCGTCGATGGCGCTTAAGGGGAATTGACCTGGCGAGTAGTCCGTGTCGCTGGTGACGGTTTGGCATTGCGCGATGTTGCTGGGTACTGTCTTTTTGAAACCCGCCCGCCTATTTTCAAGAGTTACGGTGCCGTTGAGGTAGAGGTTGTGGATTGTTGCGTTCCCGGAGCTCACAGACCCATCAAGGCCAACGGTCACGGGGATTGGGGCTGTCGCGAAGGTGCTGTTCGCCGATGGGAGGGGATCCGGTAAGCGTTGGAGGGTTGTGTGCGTGCTGTTTGAGGTTGCGTTGACTGGCCAGCCTTGCCAGTAGATCGTCCTGTAGTCGAGATGTGGGATCTGCGGCGGCAAGTCGGGGTCCACGTTCAAGGAATCGATCATCAGACGTAGGCCCAAGTAGCCGAAGACCGCAACGCGGTGAGCCCCACCGATTCCAGTGAGGAAAGGGTAGGCTGGGTGCGTACCTCCGTTGGCGTCCCAATCGTCGAGCAGCTGCTCGCTGAATTGGAACCAGGGTGCTCTCGTATACGGTTGGGAACCGTACAGATCGTACGTGTATGAGGAGCAGCCGGATGGTGAGACTTCGCTCGCAACAATGCTGAAGACTCCATATGTCATGCCAGGTCCGTTGAGAGTCTGCTTGCCAGCGTAATAGTCCAAGTTTGACAACGAATACGGATTGGGGTACGGAAGGAAATCGTCAACGAGGACAACATCGGCCTGCTTGACAGAGATGGAGCCGTTCATGGTCTGGTACTCAAGGATGATGTTGGCAGGTTCATAGACAGGTACGTTGATGAGACTCGAGATATTGGCCCAGGTTTCGTTCGCTCCAAGGCCAAATCGGTTGCGGATAGTGTTGGTACTGTCGAGGTGGGTCTTCATAAGCACCATCGTGTAGCCGACGTTGGTCTGGAAGTTGGCGTATTCGTCGGGATCGGTAGCGTTGTATAGGTCGTACAACTTTGAGGTCTCGTTGTAGATGACAACATCGGCATAGAACTGGGCGATCGCGTTGTAGACTGGGAAGAGCTCCTCACGGAAGAGTTGAGTATCACCGCTTGCGATCCAGTAGCTGTACATCTGTAATCCTATGTCCCCGTTTATGTGGTACTCGTAGTCGAAACAAGGTCCAGTACCAGTGCAGTTGCCGTGCCGTCCAGAAGTCCAGCTGTATACCGCTCCCTCGGGCGAAAACATGCCGCTCTCATTCTGGGACGATTGATAAGCCGTCAACACGTTTGCCTGTGCTTGAGGGAAGCGCTCCGATCTGTAGCGAGCGATTTGTCGCGCAGCCTGGGGATAGGCGACCACCAGCCCAGGTTGCATCCATACGTCGCTATCCCTATAAGTTCATCTAGTCAGTATCAACCTTTTTGATGAATGAACGAGCGCAACGACGTACCAGAATATCATCCCGCCATAGGTATCGCTTCCCAGGCCACCAACAGCGATGCTGTTGACGTCCAGCTTGGTGTTGTTTCCCGCCGCAGTGATTGCATTGGCACCAACAGTCTCTTTCAGCAGATGGAACGGATTGGTGACAGCGGTGATTTGTAGCTCCAGGATATTCGGATCATCAGGTATGCTTCCATTGGGATATCGATAGTCATCGACGCTGTCTGGAGTCATGATGCTTTCCCACTCAGTAATATGGGAAGCGAGAAGCTCGGCGTAGCCTTGCTGGGCAGCGGACCAAGATGCGTTCAGGGCAGTTGTCTGTGGATCGTCAAAGGCGTCGCTCGAAGCACCGCCGATGTACTTTGTGACAATGCTCGTCTGCCCGGCTCTCAGCTCCACTTTCATCGATTGCGCGATCGACGAGCTGTTCGCGCCAACTAAGTTCTCGTCGGTGATCTGCGCGCGGCTCTCTTTGTCACAACTGTCGTCTCCGACTAAGGCTGAGTACATGTATGCCGTGACGTTCTCGATCCCGGAAGGTCTGACAGCTGAGAAGATGAATGGAAGAACTGGCTCGTAACCTTTCTCAACAAACTGGGTTCTGAGTGCGCAGTCACCATCAATCAGATCGATGACACTGGCATTCACGTCCCTCAGAGGCGTGAGTTTAAGCTGTACCGCCGCTTGGTTGACGTAGAGCTTGTGAACGAACATTTCGTACTCGACATCAACCGCAGGACCGTCGCTGGGAGTCCAGGTATAACACCATCGCATCGTGCCAGCACGTATATCCAGTGTTGAGCTGAATCCAGCGATCTGTTCCATCGGCACGCTCGCATCAAGCACCTCATCGCCAATCTTGACATGCAAACCAGACCAGTGCGGTACGCCGCTGATGACGCTCTCGCCGCCATACTGGTTGAGCCATTCGAAGTTGGTGCCGTTGGTCGTTGGCTGCTCGTCCCAGAAGCCCGCGATAGTAGCAAAAGTCTGCCTTCGGTCGAACAGTGGCCACCCATTGATGTTATCGCCATTTACTGGCGTATCGGCTTCGAAGAAAGGCCCTGCTGCCGCGACGTTGATACCGAGATAGCCGTTTGCAAGCGACATGCGGGACTGGTAGTGTCCTTGATCGAGCTGGGTGGTGGTGATGCGCCAATTTGCATCATCCCAAATCGTGCCATCAAAGCGTGTATTGTAAACATGGCCGTTGCTCAAGCCAGTGCCCAGCAAGAGCGTGAAGAAAAGCGCGGTTGAAGGGGAGAACATCTTCTCTAACCAGGGTATCAAAGTCAGCACCGCTATCGGCAAGGCCACAAGCATGATCAGTCGCGTGTACGACGTGTGGGAAGTTGCAGGGCTCGATGCACGTCGTCCGCTCTGCTCCCGTGGTTGTGTGGCACCGCGCTGCATCGAGTTTACAAGCAAGTATGCAGGAAGCCTCGTCCACAGCTTCAGTGACCACCGTGTAGGCTCAAGGGTAGGATCTCAGGTAATGCCCACATTCCAGGACATACTTACATCAGGATGAGCTGGCATGTGCGGATGTCTGTTTGTCTTGCCCAAGAGTCACGCAAGCTTCGTCCAGGTATTCTGTTTGTAGTGAGACATGCACAGCTTGTGACTATACACGTTTCGCAAAAGACAAGGTCAGTCGCATGCGAATGCCGCCCACACTCTATACCGCGGTGGTGGCAGACGATACCAATTGACTCCGGCGTCAGCCGGCGGCTGTAGCGTGATGATGATGATCTGTGATCCATCCGGGTGAACCGCATGTACCAGAAGCTTGCTGAGGTGCCATGAGTAACCGCGTGGTACGCGTGGTTGTGGGGTTTCCGAAGTGCAGATCCTTGGAAGCCTGTTCAAGCCTTGTAAACCGAAAGTCAATCCTACTTTAGTGACAGTCTCGTCAAGCTGTCGTCAGAAGTGCCTGGAGATCGTTGTCGAAGAGCAACCTAGTGGAAGTATATCGTAGTCATAATTATGCCGACATGCAGATGTACTTCACCACTTGAGCCCGCTCTGGACATAGGGCAACAGTGACAATTCACCTTAAGAAAAAGAAAAGTATCTGAATTTCAAGTAACGGAATCTGTAGGTATCTATCATTGGTTCCGTGTCCCATGTTGAATAATCTCCCACCCCCACACGGCCGAGCCCTGTCCGTATATGCAGGCTGGCCATGATGTATGCCTGAGTAACGCCTTGCTTGAACGCTTTGATGTTGAATGCAATTCTATGCCGTGTTAAACCCTTCATTTGCCCATGTTTATCGTCGATCCAATCCCGCTTTACGTGGGCATAGGGGCGTCCTTGCCGGTCAAGCCGCCGATGGTATCCTCTGGTGGAGCGCAACTGGGATGTGTGTTAGCAATCATGTACGACACTCCAGAGACAAAACAATATCAGTCACTTACCTGCAGAAGAGGTTCATGTCGCCATAGGCGTCATCCAACCTGGTGACGGTGGGCCAGAACTTCTTCTCCTTCAGCCACGGCAGAGGGTAGGCGGCGACTTCACGGGTGTAGCTACGATCCCATTCGCCAACGATGAGGTCCTTCATAGTGTGCGGCGACATCTTAAGCGCATTGCCCTCCCTCGGTTGTTCGCCAGACTCGATAGCGGCAATTTCCTTGCGAATGGAAATGAGAGCGTCGCAGAAACGGTCGAGCTCGGCCTTGCTCTCGGACTCGGTGGGCTCAATCATGAGGGTGTTGGCTACGGGCCAGCTCATGGTCGGGGCGTGGAAGCCGTAATCTTGCAGACGCTTGGCGATGTCGATGACTTCAATGCCGGCAGACTGCTTGAACTGGCGAGCGTCGAGGATGAACTCGTGTGCGCAACGGCCATTCTCATTGGTGTAGAGGATCTCGTAGTGAGGCTTCAGGCGGGAGAGAATGTAGTTCGCGTTGAGGAGCGTGATCTTGGTGGCGTGAGTGAGACCGCGGGCGCCCATCATCTTGATGTATGACCAGCTGATGGGGAGAATGCTTGCAGATCCCCACGGCGCACCAGAGATGGGAGCAATGGCCTTCGAGCCTCCAACGTTTGCGACGAGCGGGTGTCCGGGCAGGAACGGTGATAGGTGCTCTGCGACACCGATGGGGCCGACACCAGGTCCACCGCCTCCGTGAGGGATACAGAAGGTCTTGTGCAAGTTGAGATGGCAGACATCAGCGCCAATCTCACCAGGCGAGCACAGACCGATCTGTGCGTTCATGTTGGCACCATCCATGTAAACCTGACCGCCGTGCTCGTGGACGACCTGGCAGGCCTCCTTGACCTGCGGCTCGAAGACACCGAAAGTGCTGGGGTAGGTCACCATGAAGGCGCCAAGCTCTTCACTGTGCTTCTTGCACTTGGCTTTAAGGTCGGCCATGTCAAGGTTGCCGGTGGTGGCGTCGCACTTGACTGTGACAACACGCATGCCGGCCATGGCAGCACTGGCAGGGTTGGTGCCATGAGCAGAGACGGGAATCAAGCAGATGTCGCGTTTCTTTCCAGGCTGCTGTTCGAGGTACTTGCGGATGACACGAAGACCAGCAAACTCACCCTGTGCACCGGAGTTGGGCTGAAGAGAAACCGAGTGGAAGCCAGTGATCTCTGAAAGATCCGCTTCGAGCTCCCTGATCAACTCTGCGTAACCCTTGGACTGCTCAGGCGGGGCGAATGGGTGAATGTTGGAGAATTCAGGCCAGGTGATGGGCGCCATCTCGGTCGCTGCGTTGAGCTTCATTGTGCAGGATCCGAGAGGAATCATGGAGTGAACCAGCGACAAGTCCTTGGACTGGAGGTGGTACATGTAGCGCATGAGTTCAGTCTCGGAGTGGTAGGTGTTGAAGACGGGGTGGGTGAGGTACTCAGAGGTACGCTTCAGCGATTCCGGGACAGCAGGCACGTTACCAATGCTAGCAGCCAGCTCGTCCACATCGACGCTGTCAGTGGAGAAAGCTCGCAGAATCTCTTCAACCTGCTTCTTGCCGACAGTCTCGTCAAGCGATATGCCAATGTGGTCGTTGTCAACGACACGGAAGTTGGTGAGGAACAGCTGAGCAACCTTGGCAGCGAAAGCTGGAGCGTCCTTCTTCTTCACAACGACAGTGTCGAAAGCAACGGGCTTGCGGACCTCAAGACCTGCCTGTTCCAAGCCGTTCGCGACAACCTGGGTCATCTTGGCAACCTTCTCAGCGATGCGCTTGAGGCCTGCTGGTCCGTGGTAGATAGCGTACATGGCAGACATGTTGGCGAGTAACGCCTGCGCAGTGCAGATGTTGCTGGTGGCCTTCTCACGCCTGATGTGCTGCTCACGGGTCTGCAATGCAAGACGTGCGGCCTTGTCGCCGAGTCTGTCCTTCGACAGACCGATGATGCGAGCGGGAATCTTCCTCTTGTACGCTTCACTGACAGCGAAGAACGCTGCGTGTGGACCACCGAATCCAAAGGGCACACCAAAGCGCTGCGCATTGCCGAAAGCGACATCTGCGCCAAACTCGCCAGGCGGAGTGAGAAGGGTCAATGCTAGCAGGTCGGTGCCCACAGAGAAAGTGCCTTTCAGGTTGTGTACCTTGTCGGCCAGACTCCTGTAGTCCTCAACACCACCATATGTGTCCGGGTACTGTGCAAGCACACCAACCAAGTCCTCGCCAACCGCATCGACACGTTCACAGTTGTTCTTCAAGACGTCCGCGACCTCAATGGTGATACCGAATCCTTGTGCTCTGCTTTCAAGCACTGCAATCGTCTGAGGGTGGCAGAGGTGCGAGACGAGGTAGACCTTGTTTGCGCGCTTTTGCCTGGACATGGGAAGCGAGTTGATGGAAAGGGTCATGGCCTCGGCGGCGGCCGTGGCCTCGTCCAGGACGGATGCATTGGAGTACGCAAGACCGGTCAAGTCTGTGACCATGGTCTGGAAGTTCAACAACGACTCCAGCCTGCCCTGGCTGATCTCGGGCTGGTATGGGGTGTAGCTTGTGTACCACGCAGGGTTCTCAAGGATGTTGCGCTTTATGGTTTCGGGTGTCCTGGTACCTGAGTATCCACAGCCAATGTAGCTCTTGTAAACTTTGTTCTCGCTGGCGATCTCGCGCAACCTTGCAAGCAGCTGGCTTTCGGAATAGCCGCCTTCGCTAGTCGCCATCGATCCAGACTCGAGTTTGGGGCCTTCAACCTTCAAGTCTTTGCTCGAGAGGATATCAGCAGGCAAAACTGAGCGGACAAAGTCGTCCAGGCTCTTCGCAGGCGGGTCCAGGGCCTTGAGCATGGCCTCTGAGGATTCCGAGTTCGGGCCAATGTGGCGACGCGGGAAAGTGTCGAGGGGGGTGAAGATGGACTCATTGTCGATCTTGGGATCGCTGCCGCGAGTGTCGTCGGTGGTGCTCGAGTAGAATGGCCTAGCAGATGTGCGAGAGAACTGCTGAGCTCTCGCGACAGGACGGTTGAGCAAGACACATCGCGGGGAGAGAGGGCGGCGTGTAGCCAGCCACTGCGCACGCAGACGCATGGCGACAGATGAGGCGCTCATGTTGTGCGAGTGAGGGAGAGTCGCCCAATCAATGCAGTCGGGTAACTTCTTCTTCACTGGCAGGCAAACGGGAATGTCGCCTTTAGCTTTAGTGAAAAGGTGCCTGTTGGCGGTATGGGGTGGGGTGAGTGAGTGAGCACAGTGGAGGGACAATGGGTTGAGGGTTGACCAAAGAAAAAAAGGTGAGTCGAGTGCCTACGAGAGTTTTGACAAGAATCGCCTTGTACTGATGATCGTCGCCCCCGAAGACTATGCCGTGGGCAAAGAGCTGTGATTTCTTCGCCTAGGTAGGTAATCGCTTCCTTGTACCACGCCCTACGCTTCGATGGCCGGCGGCTTATCTCTCGGCTCTCGGCCTTAGCCCGTGCCACGACCCACTTTCTCGGCGGTTGCTATTGTTGTTCCAAGCCTTCCATTCGATCGTGAGGCAATCCATTTAGCAAGACACATTTGCACAGAGGCGGTCCTGCATGCTGACTGCTTCACGTGTAGCTGTTTGCACGTGTAGCTATTTTCACGTGTAGCTAGAGGTACTTTCACGTGCCCGCACGCTTTGTAGCTCTAGGCAGCATTGAGGTAGGAGATCATCTATAACAGTCGTGCACTCACACCACACGACAACCAAACGACTGCCACAACAGAATACCAACATGGCCTCCCAACAGTCAACCCACGCTCCTGGCGTCACCTTCAAAGCCAACGGCACGAAGGTGGTCATCCCTCTCGAAAACAACCCTGATGTCTTCACGAAACTCATCCAATCCCTCGGAGTGTCGCCACAGCTGGGCTTCCACGACATTTACAGCCTCGACCCGGAGATGACCTCTTATCTCCCGCGCCCAGTCCACAGCATCATCTTCATTGCACCGAGCGACGTCTACTACAAGTTGCACGGCAGCTCACCAAACGTCGCGGTCGAAGACATCACGTTCGATGGCAGCGGCGAAGACCAGCCAGTGACCTGGTTCCCACAGACCATCGGCAACTCTTGTGGTCTCATGGCTCTCATTCACTGCGTCGGCAACGGTACCGCAAAGCAATACGTGCAGCCAGACTCTCTCCTCGACAAGCTCTTGAAAGAGGCGATTCCTCTCAAGTCCGCCCAACGCGCCGACGTGCTCTATCACTCCTCCGAACTCGAGCACGCTCACATGGCTGCTGCGCTCAAAGGCGATTCCCGCGCTCCGGCTTCTGACGAAGGTGTCGGCTTCCACTTCCTTGCTTTTGTCAAGGGCAAGGACGGCCACTTGTACGAGCTCAACGGTTCTTGGGATGGTCCGCTTGATCACGGTCTGTTGCCGGATGGAGACGATCTCATGAGCGAGACGGCTTTGGAAATGGGCGTTGGAAAGTACATCAAACTTGCCGATGGCAGTATTGAGTACAGCATGGTGGCGCTGGCGACCAATCCTGAGGTTTGAGGTAGGTGCTGGAGAGCCGCTTCGTTCGACTCGATGGCACGAGCAGGTGAAGCAACTGTTGTGATGATTAATGATTCAACGATGGAGTTGTATGTTTTGTTGACAGAGCCCCGACCAATCATTGAAATTATTCCAAGAATTGGGTAATCGTGTGGGGACCATCGGGGTAGCGCTTATCAGCCGCGTTATACCATCACCCTGGTATGCCAAAGTTTGTTGAGCACTGACAGACGTACGGGAAGGCCGTGATGTCGTCGATTAGTAACTTACTGATACAAACATGTTTCCAATACAACGAAGCTACTGATACAACCGCTCACAAAAATCGGATTCATCAAGATACTGGTATCCGAAACTGCTGTCTCACTGGCGTGGGTGTAGTTCGACATGCGAAAGTCGCTAATACTACCACAAAAGGACTATACTTCCGGTTACATTAACAGACTTCAGCAAGCGCTGAGGATGGCATTACTTGGAGCATGTATCCCATATGCTTGAAGCGCAGGGAGGAAATCGTATCGTTGGAACAAGTGTAGTCAGGTACTGGAGAATGGCTGTCGATTTTGAACCGCTGCACGGCGGAGATGAGAGAAATCATGCATTCTATATTTGCAATCCTCTCCAATAGCAGTTTTGACAGCCGTCAGGACAGAATCTTTCGACTTGCTCTGATGGCAGAATCGATTCAGTTCAAACCTTTGCAGATCAGTCAGAGTCTTAGTACTTTATACTCGATCCCTCGTCATTAGTGAGTGTCCGCTGCACCTGCGTTTCCTGTAAAGCACTTTTCCAAAGCGTGAGACGTTGGTGGCGAGGCCGGTTAAAATCCACCCCTCTTGGCAGAGCTGACCAGCCGTCTCTCTTTCCTCTCTAGACACACGGCACGATAACACTGTGCAGGACATGTCATGCCAATTTTGCGCCTCATCGCGTCTCGACCTTCGCGTAACGGTAGGATCACCAACTCGCCCAGGCAAGCTTGACGGCAGGCTTCATCCCGCAGCGAAGGAGTTGTGAATACGGTAAGAATCTCGCTTCCAAAAGCAGTCACAGTTGCTCTATTCGCCACGGAGTATGTTTCATTGCGGGCCGGAAACCACACCCTGGCCATGCATCTATCTCCAGCAGTACGGGTGTCCTGTTATTTGGATCCGAACATTACTGCAGTTCTCGTAGACTGGAGCCTTCAATGCCATTGGTGTCGCTACATAAGATGGCATTTCGAAGGAAGCGACTCCTTTGATTCACCACTACTACCATCGCAGCTGGTCTGCCTTACTGGTTGCTTTCCTCTCACGAACCATGGCCGTATTCAACACCCTCCTGCTCTTCTGCCTGGCAGCAGTCTTCAGCAATGCTTTCATGTTTCACAAGCGAGCTGCGATAGACGATTGCTTGAGCAAAGCTTCGGTTCCAGCTGACAAGGCTGGATCTTCAACCTGGACCGCGGATATCAAGCCCTTCAATTCACGTCTTCCATACACGCCTGCAGCAGTGGCCGTCCCCACCACCATTCCGCAAATACAATCTGCGGTCAACTGCGGTCGTGCATCTGGACTCAAAGTTTCTGCGAAGTCAGGAGGGCACTCGTACTCGTCTTCCGGTCTGGGCGGGGAGAACGGACATCTGGTGATCCAGCTTGATCGTATGTTCAATGTCACCTTGAACAAGACTAGCAATATCGCAACTGTACAGCCTGGAGCCAGACTCGGACACATCGCGAACGAGTTAGTCAAGCAAGGCAACAGAGCCATCTCCGCTGGAACATGCCCAGGGTCAGTCGTAGTGTCTACTAGCAAAGGCATCCTCTAATGAAGTAATAGGGTCGGAGTCAGTGGACACTCCCTGCACGGCGGGTACGGAATGAGTTCCCACAAATACGGTCTTGCGACTGACTGGATCATCGGCATGACCGTGGTCCTCGCAAACGGCACCATCGCACGCTGCAACGCAAAAGAGAATCCTGACTTGTTCTGGGCGCTCAGAGGGGCAGGTTCGAACTATGGGATCGTGGCTTCATATGAGTTCGCAACATTCGCTGCGCCGGCGCAAGTGACTTACTTCAACATGCCCGCTCGATGGAACGCTACGACGGCGCCTGGATTTCTAACCGCCGTTGAGAATTACACCAAGACAGTGATGCCGGCCGAGCTTACAATGCGCATGTCTGGATCCAGTTACTCGAACTCCTTCGAGGGAATGTTCTTTGGCGATGTCGCTGGGCTGAAGGCTGCCTTGAAACCTCTACAGGACAAGACTGGCATGGTGCTTCAGACTGCCGTCAACACCACATGGCTGAAAGCTTTCGAGCACTATGCCAACGCTAACACGGATCCTACCACACCATACTCGATGGTAAGCTGACTTCCGCATCATGTCGAGAGTTCAAGCCTAATTGCTGACAATACACCACCAGCAAGAGAACTTCTACGCCAAAAGCCTGACGCTCAAAAGTCTCAACGGCACCTCCCTCCGCAACTTCGTCGACTACTGGTTCACCAACGGCCCCAAGAACACCAGAAGCTGGTGGTTCCAGCTCGACCTCCACGGTGGCGCCAACTCGGCCGTCACCAACGGCGACTTCAGCCTTTCATC
>Ga0265797_10002495_pt1 | contig 30802 bp, 27 predicted proteins | sample P2T30metagenome_FD_192433 | JGI IMG/M metagenome (GOLD analysis project Ga0265797, IMG submission 192433) | Plant litter microbial communities from East Loma Ridge, Irvine, California - P2 T30 | ecosystem: Environmental > Terrestrial > Plant litter > Unclassified | place: USA: California... | reverse complement strand
CGACCCTTCCGCTTCCGGTCCCGACTTTGGACCAACGAGGGCGTGCACGACCAAGGTGGTACTCCGACGCACGGGAAGAGCACGGGAACGCGCTAGGACTACACGCGAGGCCGTGAAATCGCGCATGCGGCAGCTCATGATGGCATTACGAGCAGAGGTGGATATACCATACTACGGATTATAACTGCAGAGCGGATGCAACGTCGCAGAGACACTGAGCATTCTTGTACTTTAATACCCTAACGTAATGTAAAACAACCAAATCAAAACAAACACGAGGAAAGCAACGCATCATTCTGCTTGGTAGCTGTGCCGTTCAAGCTTTCTCCGTGACCGTGCCGTGCTTGTGGGGAGATCCGCAAATCTACCCCACTGTCTTGACATGCGGCTACAAAACGTTGAGCCCGCTATGTCGTGACACGCGGAGATGTAGCTAGTCCGAGAGACATTCCGCGATGCGTCCATTGAGTATTGTAACTGTTCTAGTCGGTGGAGCAAGACCCAGGTGACATGCAGCCGGGACCAAGATGTGAAAGAGAACTCTGACCTGTGGCGCCTACTGCATGCGTGTGTCTACTCGTTGAAGCAAACGCGATGGGTTCCTTGAAGACATGTTCGTGTTACCTACGATTGACAAAGACAAGGAATTCCATATTACCTACATTGCCACTCTAATCTCTAATCTCGAGCATGTTTCAATGGATCTTGTTCCCTCAGCTCGCCGTCATCGTGTTTATCGCATGGCGCATGGAAGATCTCAAGAACCAAGTAAGTCGCTTCTTCTACGCACTACGGGCTACCACAAGCTTCAAGCCCCGAAGCTTCGAATCTGGAAGTGCGCCTTCGTCTTCACCATCCCCACATGTCGGTGCGAACTACATGAGCCCGCATGTTCCTATTCGCTCAATGTCGGCACGATTCCCCATGATCATCCCCCGCACGACTCTCGCTTATGCATGGTGCATGAATACGCCCAGCCTTCTTGCTAGCTGCCCTTCCTGCTGTTCAGCGTCATCGAGGGCTACTTCGCTGCGGGGAATCGCACAACCGACCATCAACGAAAATGGCGCCAAATGCAGGTGCCGCTGACAGCACCGCAGAAAGCTATAAAAGGTTCAAGTCGCAATGGATGCCCGGGGATGTCCAGGCAGCACTCGACTGGTTCAGCACAGCCATCATGTCGCGCTCAAGCTTTCTTCAAGCTTCAACGCTACTCTCCTCTTTTCTAGCGTTAACATCTGGTCAGACACCTATCAGTTCGTCTGACGGCGGTTGGAGCACCACACTCGCTGGAACCCCTACCTCGTTTCGCTCCGTCTTCACTCTCCCTGCCTCGGCTGATCAGGGCGTTGACCAGATCCCTAACATCTACGATCCGGAAGCTGTCAACGCGCAGGATGTCTGCCCAGGATACAAGGCATCCGGTCTCGAACAGGGTGATCGCGGGCTGAGCGCCACCTTGACACTGGCTGGAGCTGCTTGCAACGTCTACGGCACAGATATTGAAGAGCTAGACCTGAAGGTTGAGTACCAATCTAAGGGAAGGCTGGCTGTCAGTATTGTACCAAAGCATCTTGACGCTAGCAATCAATCCCAATGGATTGTACCCGAGGATCTTATTCCACGGCCGCAAGCCGAAGACTCTTCTGAGGGCACAGACCTCAAGTTTGACTGTAAGTAAACAATTTGAAGCCCTGAATGTCTTAGCACGTTTTCGCCTGGATAACGAGAGAGCTCGACTAACACATATGCAAGGGGGTAACGAACCATCTTTCTGGTTCAATGTTGGCCGTCGCTCTACTGGAGACATCATCTTCACTACTCAGGGTACAAAACTCATTTATGAGAACCAGTTTATCGAGTTTGTGAACAGCCTACCTGAGGACTACAACCTCTACGGTCTAGGAGAACGTATCCATGGCCTTCGCCTGAACAACAACTTCACCGCAACCATCTATGCTGCTGATGTGGGTGACCCAATCGACCGCAATTTGTACGGTAGTCATCCCTTCTACCTAGAAACCCGCTACTTCGAGAAGGGCGGGAATGGCAGCAAGACTCCCTTGAAGCAGTCTGAGCTTCAGCAGCCCAGCCTTGGCTATGACAGCAAACCCACCGGTTCGGCGTATGAGTCGCGCTCTCATGGTGTTTACTACCGCAACACGCACGGCATGGATGTCGTTATGAAGCCTGACCATCTTTCATGGAGAACATTGGGAGGTGCAATTGATCTGTTCTTCTTCGATGGACCTTCCCAACCAGAAGTGACCAAGGAGTACCAGAAGTCAGCGATTGGACTGCCTGCCATGCAACAGTACTGGACATTAGGTTTCCATCAATGTCGATGGGGATACCGTAACTGGACGGAGACGAGAGAAATTGTTGAGACTATGAAGGCCTTTAATATCCCCATGGGTAAGTTGGTCCTTACTTGACGTAATACATGTGTTTCCTTACTAACTATGAGCAGAAACGATTTGGCTTGACATTGACTACATGGACCAGTACCGAGATTTTACGCTTGATCCCGTGTCATTCCCTCCCTCTGGTGTCAAAGAATTCTTTGACTTCCTTCATGGAAACAACCAGCACTTCGTACCCATTGTGGACGCTGCTATCTATATTCCGAACCCATTGAACGCCAGTGATGCTTACGACACCTACGCTCGCGGAAACGATTCCGATGTGTTCCTGAGGAATCCCGATGGTAGTCAATACATTGGCGCTGTATGGCCCGGATACACTGTCTTCCCAGACTGGCTGTCTTCCAACGGTGTAGCGTGGTGGGTCAAGGAGATGGTTGAATGGTACAAGGAAGTGCCATTTAGCGGCTTCTGGGTGGACATGACTGAAGTCTCCTCATTCTGCGTCGGTTCCTGCGGTTCCGGAAACGTTACCTTGAACCCTGCTCACCCACCCTTCTCTCTCCCTGGCGAGGTTGGCAACGTCGTTTTCGATTATCCAGAAGGCTTTAACATCACCAATGCAACTGAGGCCGCTTCGGCTTCAGCTGGCGCATCAAGCCAGGCCGCACCAACAGCACCTACGGAGACGGCTGCTACAACTACCAGCTACTTCCGATCAACGCCTACACCCGGTGTGCGCAACGTCAACTACCCTCCATACGTCATCAACCATGTCCAAGCCGGAGCTGATCTTGCTGTCCACGCGGTCAGTCCCAATGCAACACATCAGAATGGTGTTGAAGAGTACGATGTCCACAACCTTTTCGGTCACCAGATCATCAACGCCACCTACCAGGGTCTTCTTCAAGTCTTCCCTGGTAAGCGGCCCTTCATCATCGGACGTTCTACCTTTGCTGGTAGCGGCAAGTGGGCCGGCCACTGGGGTGGTGATAATGCATCAAAGTGGGCTTATATGTTCTTTTCAATTCCCCAAGCTCTGTCGTTCTCGCTTTTCGGTATCCCCATGTTTGGTGTCGACACCTGCGGATTCAACGGCAACACCGACATGGAGCTTTGCGCTCGCTGGATGCAACTTTCTGCTTTCTTCCCCTTCTACCGCAACCACAACGTGCTCTCTGCCATTCCCCAGGAACCCTACCGCTGGGAGGCAGTGGCTTCTGCATCCAGGACCGCTATGCACATCCGATACTCCTTACTGCCCTACATGTACACCCTCTTCAATGACGCCCACACTACTGGCTCTACTGTCATGCGTGCGCTAGCGTGGGAGTTCCCCAATGAGCCTCAGCTCGCAGGTGTTGACACACAGTTCATGCTGGGTCCTAACATCCTGATCACTCCTGTCCTTGAGCCTCAGGTCGACACCGTCAATGGAGTGTTCCCTGGTATCGTCGACGGCGAGAGCTGGTTCGACTGGTACTCTGGTGAACGCGTCGAGGCGGAGGCTGGCGTCAACACCACCATCTCTGCTCCTTTGGGTCATATTCCCGTGTACGTTCGCGGTGGCTCAGTCCTTCCGATCCAAGAACCCGGTTACACAACGACCGAGTCCCGCAACAACCCATGGGGTCTCATCGTTGCGCTCTCAACAGATGGCACTGCTTCTGGTAACTTGTATGTTGATGACGGCGAGTCTTTAGAGCCAGAATCGTGCCTGGACGTTACGTTTGCTGCTATGACTGGACAGCTGAAGGTCAATGTTGAGGGCGAGTTCAAGGACACGAACGCGCTTGCTAATGTGACCATTCTGGGTGCTCCAGCAGTTGGACAGGTCAAGTTGAACGGCGAGACAATCGATGCAAGCAAGGTGAGTTACAACTCTACTAGCAGCGTCCTAAAGCTGTCAGGCTTGAACGACTTGACTAGTGGGGGAGCTTGGCAGGGAAGCTGGACCCTAAGCTGGGAATAAGGGGTAACATTTTCAACGGTACTCAGTGGGTCATGACTTAAGTATCATCGACCATGGTAAATAATGACCGTTCCGCTCGATTAGCGAGCTAATCCTAGTCATGAATTCACTACGTTTGAAATCTAAAATTTGACCTTCATGCTTGACAAATTAACATTTCCTCGGAGCGCGTTGTCCTGCCAGTCTTCCAGGTTTTAAGACGAGCGGAGTCGTTCACGAATGACGTCATAACGGGAACTTGCACCTCCAAGGATACGACAGAGGCCCCCAAAGGAAACCCTGCGTACCACCATGGTGTTCTCTCACACACGAAGAAAGTTCGCTTGGAACTTCCTGATCGACCTAACATACCTGAACGATTGAAAAAGCAACTACACCATGCCGCCTAAGAAGCTAAACCAGCAAGAACCCTCCGCCGTCCCTGATATCGACGAGCTCAAAAGCATAGCCGCGAAATCAGATTCGCCAGAAGACAAACTCAAAGAGGCTGCCGCAAGTGCTGAATCTGCTCTCGCCTCGGCCAAGACGGCTTCGTCGCTGCGTTCCGCCGCCGAGACGATCAAGGACCCAAAGAAACGGGAGAAATACCTACAAGATGCGTATAACAAGGAAATTGAGGCGCACGGAAACTCTAAAAAGGCGCGTGTACTGAGCTCAGGCGCGTTCCAAGGCAGTGTAGGGGGTGGTGGTATCGGTATGGCTGTTGGCGCTGGACTGGGTACTGTGGTGGGTACGCTGGTCGGTACTGTGGCCACGATACCCACAACGGCTGTTGGAACGTTGGTTGGTGCGGGCGTGGGTGGTGTGCATGGGCCGTGGGTCAAGCTTGGTGGAGGGAAGAAAGACGATAAAGATAAGAACAAGGATGGACAGGCAGAAGGCGACGGCACTGGTAATGCGGATGAAAAGGATGTCGATGGACAGATTCAAGATCAGATGGGTGGGGAAGAAGATGGTATACCGGATCCTGAGGCACTAAGACGGGCGGCAGATGAGTTTGCGCAACAGCGGAAAGCTGAACAAGGAGAGAACGATGATGGAAATAGGGAAAACAAGGAGAAGAAGAAACCGAGGAAGATTGAGGTACGAAGTAAATAAGCTGCATAGGGGACTGCAATAGGCGAACTGGGGACATTTCTTCTCATCATTTTGCTTGGGGGATGCATATTTGGCGCTATTATGATACAAGCATTAGGTTTTATGGCATAGTATATAGATTCGACTTGGTGCTTCTCCTTGACTCATCTCGGTGCACAAGATGAAAGCATTCCAATCCTATTCATCGGTGCACGACTACCCCGGCACCCTCACCCATACTTCTTACCTTGCCCTCGACAACCCGTTCAGGCAATCCCAAGTCCGTACATATCTCATCGAAACAATGCATACCATCCAGAAACCTCAACAAAGGCAAACCGCTCTTGTCACGGTCGCTCACCAAGCCCTCAAAAACCGGATGTTCTTCCTTGTGGACACTAAGATGGTGGGAATTCTGTTGCTGATGAGGGTTCAAAGACATGGAAGCGATGCTCGGTCTGTGTATCGAGAAAGACGGGTGATGTGTGTGGATGTTGGGCTGGGAAGTGTGGTGACCATGGGTTTGGATACTTGGTTGAGAGGAGTGATGCATGCGATCATGACCACGGATCGTGGTGGTGTCTGAGTCTCGAGGGTTTGCGAGTGAGGTTGCGGCGCTTGTTTGCAGGCTTGTTGGTGGCGCGGGAGGTAAGGTTGTCGAGGTTGCTATCGCGTACTTGTGTACACGGTAGAGGAAACCTTTGATGATGCCGAAGGTAATAAAGCGGCGTACATCAACACCATGGAGTAAGTCCAGATTCTCCAGTACCCAGTTTTTCAGAGCCAGACCCTGGCGTAGCGATGTATATAGCGTTATCAATGTCTCATGACTCGTTTGCCATATGTTCTCTGCTTCCTCTTCCTTCTTTTGCGCCGCAACGTGACTATCAAACTCTGATATTTTGAGTGTAGACCCCACAGTCCCGCTTTGTTGCGATGACAAAGACGACGTCGAGCTGCGCTCGTCTCGACTTCTCTCAGAAACCTCACTGTCCATCCGCGCCGTCTTGGCATTAGAACCCAGCCTCATTCGCGGCACGCTGACGTAGCGCATACATTCTTCTTTGACTTCTGCGTCCACAATAAAACTGCCAATCTCCGCTGTTGGCGCATATATGGCGCTAAAGCTGAAGATATCCAAAAGTATCAAGCATCCGTAGTAGACCAGATGTTGAATGGCTCGCCTAGTCAAAGAAAGATCGGTATCAGCCAGTTGTGCAATGTGGGATATCGAGTTGATACCGTTGACATATGGGAGGATTCGGTTGAGAGTAAGGTCCGAAGACACGGGCTGTTGAAGACTTGAAATAGATATGGTGAGCAAGGGCACTTGATGCGCGAGAATGGGTGGAGGAGGCGGCCGTGTAGGAAACAATTTCAGGTTGATGGTATTCGAGTCATCTGGAGATTGGTTAGCATGCCAAATACTATGTATTAATGAGGGACAGTATATACCAATTGGTATCATGCACTCAGCGTAGTTGTTCAGATCCTCGAGCACCATCTCGCACAGCGCATACACCTTGCTTCCGCCGCCGATTCCGAAACCACCAACACCATCATCCGTTCCCCATCCAACATTCCCTTCTTCATCTTCCCAGATGCCCTCTTCTTCTCTAGACAAGAAGCCGCCCTGCTCTTCCAGTCCTCTCAACAGGCGCCCCAACTTCCTCACCACTTCACCATAGCAGGCCCAATCACGCTCATTTTCGCCAATTACGATGGCGAAATTGAATATGAACTCATTTCTGCTGTACTTTCCCTCTCTTATGCAAACAGGGTATCCGATGACACGATGGTGGTTGATGCAGAAGGTGAGTAGGCGGTCGCAGAACTGTTGTGTGGGTATGAGGAATTGCGTGACCGAAGAGAAGGGAAAGAGTGGTGTGGTGAGAGCCGATGGGAGGCTGGACGGCATTATGGCGCCCGCGGGCACCTGGTGAAGGACGCGATTTCCTTTGATATGTTAGAGAGTTTTGTTAGGACGCGGTCATCTTGCAGGAAGTACCTTTTTCATGATGAAAGCGAGTGTAGAATATGGCTTTGATCGCGCGCGTAGGCATTGAAGGTTGTAGGCTATACCGCCAAAGTTTTGCCGGGGACTACATGGTGAGTGCTGCGTCGCAGAGTTGCCCTGTGGGGACTTTGGGGGGAGCTTCCGAGGTGTCTTGGTCTGTGCAGCGGGCCATGAACCAGGCTCCACATGGCGCCTTCATCATTGCGGAGATTGAGTAGTCTTCTTTGGACGGCAAGATTCAGCTTGAGCGTCACAACACGATACCGCGGTAAGCACGAAAAGATTGCGGTCAGGTGAAAATGGGTTATTATTCGTATGTAATGTAGGAATCGTGCACTGGCCGATAGGCTTCATAAAGATAACAAGGATAGCGAGAAGGTATACACAGAAGCGAATATGCAGCATCCGTAATCTACAACATGCGATGAAACTATGCTGGGACCGAATGATGCGCGCACTGGAGAGAGCGTTGGGGGTATATGGCGGAAATAGAATAAATGGCCCATCCAAACAACACCCGTGATCCGACAATGTTCCAAAGATCCGAAAGAAGAGACCCGTGTATGAAGAGAAGAAAAGTGCGTTAGGCGTTGATGATGAGGTTACGCTGACTGGTATCTTCAGGATAAGCCCCAAAGACAAAACGATAGAGCTCGCGCAACCACTTGAATGCCTCGCTGCGGCCCAACCATTGCACAGATCGTCCAATCTCAAGCGCCGTCAGCCTGCGGAGCGGCTGAGTGTGAACGTTTCGTAGGGTTGGGTCTGCAAGAACAAGTTTTCGATAGCTGTCAAACAACTGACTCTGCCATGTCTCGGCGCCGAAGCTGTTGGACGGTAAGGCACGAATGAAATCTGGGAGGGGTATTTGGCGGTTGTAGCCAGTATTGATGGCTGCCTTGATGATCAACCCTTTCAGGCGAACTAAGTTGGCATCTTCTCGGCCCGCGGTAGCCGTGGAAGAAGTGTGGTGCGAAGCGTCCGAATATGTGGAGAGGTTGGAAGAAGCGGATGACCAGCGGTCATGAGTTCGTGTCATACCAGCTTCTGGACCAAGAACAAGTATGTTAGGAACATTCGGCTCGTCCGCTGGTGAGAACTCTTCGCGATCGTCAAAAATTGTAGTCGGCGTCTCTGGCTGGATTGGCGTCGCCCGTCGCGAGGAGATGGCAGAATGATACGATTGGTTTACACTGGAAGACCGTCCAGACCGGTCCGAATACGCAGCCTGGGATCGATGTGTCACAGAACTCCGGCCGACCGAAAAGGCATACTGGGTCGGTCGTGGGGTGCCGCGGTCCGGTCGTACTTGTGTCCAGCCTTCACGAAACAAGTCGCACAACTCCCAACATGCCTGTATGGCCGAACCTAGTAGCTCCTCGTCGGCGGGCTTGCCATCTCGGCTGTTTTGGCGGAGGCTGAATAGCATTTCTGCCAAAGACCAGCATGCGTGCAGCAATGAGTCCGTCTCTTCTGGAAGAGAAGTCCGCTGCTTCATCAGGCGATGACATAGCGTCAAGTAGAAATCCAGTGTGCGTTCACGGAATGTTTCCGGTAGTGTGCGATCGTGTGCGTTGTAGAGATGGTTGTTCAGCTCGAAGCTGACTCTGAGCACCGAGTCTGAAGCTTCATCGCCGCGTTGGCGAACATCAAACAGTGCTTGACAAAAGTCTCGGCAAAGCTCCAGCGTGGGCCGGATCTGCGTGGAAGGGTTCTCTTCTCTGCTCTCGTAAAGTTTCTGGCAAAGTCGCCAGCATGTTCTCCAAGCATGCTCTTGCATATCGGGACTCCCACCGGAGTAGTGGAACATGCGTGTTCGGTGATGCTGGCTAAGTTTGGCCAGCGAGTTGCAGAGTATCCAGCATTCGTCCAGTGCACTTCTCAAGGCAGCGACTTCCTTTTCTGATTCATGGATACCGTGAATGGCCTGGCCCATTGTTTGTGTGCCAATCGACATGGATTCGCCGTCTTGCGATTGTGATGACTGGCTGTCATCCTGTTCGATGACGGAGCTCGCAGAAGATTCGACGGCAGCATGGTCTTCGTACTCGGCAATATCTATGCACGTTAGCATGTGATGGGTACAAGGCTCGACGAGACATACCAGCGAGATTGATGCTTTTGCGAACGCTGCGTCGTCTAAGGTCTTCCTCGAAATCTTGTCTTGTCTGCGCACGCGGCGTGCTGCGGTCTGCAACCGAGTTTGACACGGCGGTATCAATTGGGGTTGTGTGAGCAGACGCTGTTTGCTTGTCTTCAACATCGGGAAGCATGTTGGCTTCTGGCGTCGATGGCGATTCAACCGCGGTATGATCCGACGTGTTTGCGCTCGACGACGCGCCGGACGTGCTCATCCGGCTCTGGCTTGCACGTCAGCCATGCAGTGCAACCGCGATAGGAATGAGACTCACAAACTGTTTGAAGCTGTCGGGCGCATGGATGACAGATGGGGGAGCATCGTCCGAGTCTGCCCTTCGCACGGCGGTGTTGAGCTTGTGGGTATGGGGCTGTCACAGGTTAGGTGACTGGGTGAAGGGGTGACGATGGATGTGTTGACATGATATCATACCTTTGTCTGGCCGTCCTGGCTCGCCGGGCTCACAATGTCGTCAGTGCCCGGCGATCTAATGTCGCTCATGCCATCCTCGCTCGGGTGGTTCTCTTGGGCATCCTCTTCGATCTGTAGTGGGGTCAGCCCCGCGTGTTCCCACATGCGGCCACGACATGATTCACCTCAGTATGGTCGGTATGGCTCGTGCCGTTGCTGTCAACGGGCGAGGGGTCTACGGAAGCCGGATACGGGCTCGGTGGTGGTTGGAGATGGTCCGACGTGTGACCCGAGGATCTTGGGGAGTCCATGTTAGCCCGCAGTCCCCAATGCTCTCCAGACGAGGGCGTCGCACCTATTTGAGAAGACATGGGCAAAGGTGCCCGGCGAGCTGGGCGAGTCCGTGTAGGGGCTGAATGCCGACATGGACTTTAGGCCACTCGGTGACGGCATGAGCTGCGTCGCGGTTGCCATGCCTCACGCTGCTCTGGAGGAGGGCACAACAGATGCTGCGCCAGAGCTGCGCCGGATCTGCGCTGTTGTGGGCGGGGGACACGAGGGAACAAAAAAAGAGGCCCGTCTCCAGATCGGCTGCCTATCACTCCAGACGACAATGTTGGCGAGGCTGAGCGGCGAGTCACGAATCAGAAGGGAATGCGCGGCGCGAAGGGGGGGTGGGCGGGCGGGCGACGAGAGCGCTTGCGTCTATGGGAAAGAAGGACGGGACGAGGCTTATCAGAGCAGACCAGCTGCCGGGAAGAGGCTCAAGGTACGGCGTCGGCGTGTAAAGTGGTGTCGTTGTTTCAACACAGCGACTCTGCCTCGGTGGAGACTCTCAGCGCAGGCGGCGTCAAGCTGGTGTACCCAGCAGCGAACATGCTCGCCCGACCGTGCACCATGGCCCGCTTACAACACCTGTCCGTTCACCACCACCCCTTGGCGCCGCAGACGAATCGCCGCCCGGGGAGCTGCTAAGCTCCAGGGATGAACTGCAGATTAAGCGCCCAGGGCCACGCTAGATTGCGGGCATGCTCAGCGATCCCGCGCCGTGCGTGCCAGAGACACGACACTGGATCCTCTAGAACAGCCATCGCTGGGAACCTGGGTCCATGTGCCGTCTAACGGTGCGAACACCTTCGCTATACTCTACTACTCTGATGCCGTCCCGGACAGAACAGACGGCTGCGGCACCCTCCAGAGCCTAGGTAAGCACTCCCTTGGCATCGTCTATTCACCCAGCATTAGTTCCTCGCATGGCGAACGTTGCTGCAGAAGACTAGGGCCAGGCCTCCATGAGACGCTAATGCACCCTCCCCCAAAAGGCTCTATCAGCTGCGCTGAGACAGCAGCAGTGTGTGCGGCACAGCCAATATGCCCGTCTAGCCGTTTGCTCTGTCTCCAGTTCCGGCCCCATCGACAATCGACGTGGCCGACTTGCATCAAATGGATGCCTCAATGGTGTGATGAATTCCTCCTCGCAACGGTCCGTCGACACATGGCATCTCAAGAGCCTCTTCTTGCTATATCTGTAGGATCGTCATCGGTATCACATATCCGCTAGCTCATCTCCGGATTCTACAAGCGTGTCAGCGTCTCCGGTTACCGTCTGCTCGGATGCTTAGATTGGCCAATTGCATCTCCAACTTTTTGACTTGCACACGAAAGCACAGAATTTTCCCTTACTCCAACCTACCACAGTTCACGCCGCGCAAGTCTCCAATATTTTACGCTGGTCTGACCTACTGGCCTACAGGCAGCCACCTTGTCCGTCTTCACAAACACACGAGCTGCCCTTCTGCGTGCGACCTGCGCCGCTCCCGCGTTTGACATTAGCCGCGCCCAAGGCGGCTTGCCAATAAGCGCCGTGGAGCACAGGTCTTTCTCTCGGTCTTTGTATGACCGACAGGCACAGAACAATCTCCCAGATGACTGACAGGAGGCTGCAGCTTCGGCTTGCATGACTCCCTGCACACACCTTAGTGACCGATGTGAATGTGTCCTTGAGACCAATTGTACCCAATCTGGATTCTGTGGGTGATACCAAAACCAACATCATAAGGCACGCTACGTTGGTCTACTAGTGGTAGTCTTCCTTCGAGGAAGGTGTCAAACATACCTGGTGTCCCACTCGCGTTGATAACTTTGCGTAGACATCCAACCGAAGCAACCCCGCTCTCACGTTATCGGCGCTTACTCCCACCGTCTCTTTGGCAAGCATCTCCACCACCAACGGTACCCTCCTAAACTGGTTCGGGTACTGGCATCCAGATAGCTCCAAGCATTCAAGATCATAACAAAGGGCGGCCTGAAAGCGATCCCGGCTAGCGACAGCCACGCGACATCCCAGCGTGCCGGTACGATCACTACCCGAAAAGCTGACGTTTTTTTTTTGTTCTTCACCATTGTCAATTCCCTAAACAGGAAAACGAGCATACAAGCGAGGTCCACCAACAATGGCATGGTAACAGACATCTCGATCTTAAACTGCTTTGTCATCGAGTGTTGCAATGACCTCCAACAAGCGGGGTTCGCCCTACCAACAGCTACACTGCCTTGCGGTTCTTGTTTTTTCATGTCAGGCCAGACCGTCTTTGCAGACTCTTACCGTTCAGAAGATCATGCGAATCACGATGAAGAGATCTGAAGCCACCGCACTTTCCATGACGCTGCTCATAGCATGAAATCTCCGAGGGGCTCAGCTATTTAGGAACACTCCCTCCCGTTCCGGGCGCTTCTGCAATCCATAGAATGTGCTTTTCGGGTGATCGTCAGCCCTAAAAAAGCACATCGACGCCTCAGAATCAGAGATACTGTTTGTTGCAGTCTGCCTTAGACAAGCACAGTGTATGTACAGCCTCGTGCGACTGGCGCTGTGCGGCATCATGGGGGTTCAATGTTTCACTACGTCTTGAACGTACGCCTCTGTGTAGGTGATCACCAAACAATGCATGGAAGCCGATGTCATGTGTCGCGTAATAGCACTGGGTCTTGCAATACACCACTGCCAGTCGTAGCTTCCTCGACGCATTCACCCTATACAAGAGAAAAATCGAACAGGTAGAGATAGTAAACTTTACTTTGCAGCTTACATTAGCTCCTAACAAGAGAGATTATAGGGATTAATAGTATTGTAGGCTTCTAGGTTCTCTATGTATGTCTATATAGCTCTAACACGCTTTATTGTAGTAGGAAGAAGTACTCTGCTTAAATGAGATATTTAGTTTCTCTCTTTGGCGTAGTGCATTCACTAACAAAACTCTTGCACGTATGCTTGCTGAGTACAGTGAGAGGTGAAAACAACATTTGATCCAGAACACGATTACAAGCGCCTTCTAAGTTGCTCAAGACCAATAGCACACTAATGTACCACTTAGTATGCATTGTTAGGATCAAGGAAGCTTTACTTCCAGTGGTCGTTCCATTCCTTTTCCAACGCCGTCATGTTGTCTTGAATAATAGCCGCCTGCATAGCCTTTTCGCTAGCCTTGGCCATTTGCGCATTCGTCGCACTCCAATCAATCTATACTACTATCAGCCTTGTTCTATTCAGTCATAACCATACGCCAATCCACCGAGTACTCACTGGGGGTCCGATCCATCCGCTGACAGTCCATTGCGTGCTAGCCATCCTAGCCTGCGATTGAGCGATCCTCATCTGATTCATATGCATATTCTCCTGCATCTTCAGCTGCTGGAACTCTTGCTTCATGCGTGCAAGCTGAATATCCAATTCTTGCATCTTGTTGTTTCGTGCCTGAATCTTCTGCCGAAAAGTTGACAGGTCATTGGTACGGCAGGCGTCTGTGAAGTAGGTCTGAAGGCGGGGAGAGTAGAGGTCACACATGAAACCACCAGGGTGTGGTTCTTGAGCCCTGAACTGCGAGAGGATCGCTGGTCGCGGTGAACTGGAGTAGAGGGGCTCAACGTGTTTGAGGTAGCAGTCTTCACAAGCGGTGAACTCGGATGCCATGGATGACAAGCAGTATTGTTTCTCTCCTTTGACCGAATTCCCCTTTTGGCAGACAGGGACTGGTGCCCACTTCTTGACAAAATCGATCAGTGGTGTAACGTCCCGGGTTTTGGTTTCCAGTGTAATTTCTGCAACGCTGGCGATCTTGTCAACGTACTCTAGACACCGTTGTTGTCCATTTCCTTGAGTCATAAGGTCGCAGGTTGCAAGTAGCGCTTGTCCATCCGCAACTGGCGCAAAAATCCGCTTCAGGCAAGGAAAGATGATGTTGATATGCGCAACGCAGTCCGAACAGGCCGTCATTTCCTCGACCAGCGATCCGGTCTTTGGGTCTCGAAGAGAATACCATGTCCTCGTTACGGCCGGTTTCCCCCCTTTTTTGACCTCTGTATCCTCCATGTTGAAGTTTGGGCAAATACCATCCTTGTCTCTCTGAATACTTGAAATTTCGCCCAACAAGCTCAGATCAGGCTGGCCCTGTTGAAATAGCCACATGTAGGCTAGTCTTACCCATAAGAACGAGAAATCGCACATAGTCTGAAGTTGGGGGTTTGCCGGTTTGGCGGATTGTGCAGAAATAAGGGAAGCATAGCGAGTACCGCGGAAAGATGTGTTATAGCAGTCCGGACAGATGTCAAAATTTGGGATTCGTCTTGGTGAACTGATTTGCAGCCAGTCATTGTGTCCTTGTGTAAAGCTCGACCGCCCGCACAACCCAAGCGTTGGGTACTGTTTCGTCTGTGGTGTTCCTGACTGTGAAGACGATGAATTTCGAGGCGGGAGAGGTGGGGGCCGAACCTAGAGATTGATGTAGGAAATCAGTACATGTCTCGCATGCAGTTCGTACGGGAACATCACTAACCAGAGGCATGTCTTGTATGGAAAGATATCTAACTGAATAGAATGATGGAAAAGCCACCAGCAGGACATCCGATAGTGAAAACGATGTTTTGCTAAGACGGAAGAGACCACCTATCTTTTGGCGTCTGAATACTTCTAGGCTACATAATGAGTAGCTTGCCGAGGCCCTTAGCTGAAGAGGCTGAAAAGTCGTCCGAATACGATACCGGTGAAGGCCAGCCCCGCAATGAGCGCCCAAATCAAGGTCATCGAAGCGCCACGCATGTCGGACCTTCTACATGCGTTGCGCATCAAAGTGTTTTGTGCATGCGAAGTGGAGGGATCGACGGGCTGCGGCCCATTGAATCATGAATAAATTCGATGGCGGCCAATGGACTCATGCAATCAGCGACAATGAAAACGTCTTGTGTCGATGATTGCGGAATTCAGCCGTGACAGTAGTCTTTGCAAAGCAGTGGTAGTTTGCGGGATGGCGGTAGACGCATGATCTGCTCTGCAAGAAGTGTCGGAGCCGAGCGGTTGACACCACGCCATTCGCTACGGCTCTCGCTTGCCCTTCACCAGAATCAAGAGTATGAACAGCCACGCTATTTTAGCTCAGCAAGGCTTGTATCATTGTGTATAAACTAAACGAGCGTGAAATGCCCGGGAGGTATTCGGTCGAACTGCATCCGAGCTCATGCCGGTGGGCACCTGAGGTTCACAAGATGTGTTTAGTTTCTCTCTTTGATGTAGTGCTAAGTAGCTTAATAAATTACATCTCTGCTACAAGCCTCATATTCTGCTCCTTGATCAGGGGCGAAAGAGAATGTACCAAGTGAACAGATCCAACAAGCCGCCTTGTGTAGTTTCGAGAGATAGGTTGAGTACTGCGGAAGGTAGATAGACCACTATATGCTCAATGATGTATTGTTTCTTGAAGATGATTCGACTTTGCCGCTAAAGAAAGTCGCTCACGTCGTCTTAGCAATACTAACAACGTTTCGCAAGGTGCCAAAAGGCAACACGTCGGCGATCCTTTTCTTACTAGCGAACAGCATGACCAGTCTGTCCAACCCACACCCCCAGCCACCAGTCGGCGGCATACCCCATTCCAATGCCTCGAGATAACTCTCGTCGATGGCGCCCTCACCCTCGGGATGGAAGTCACGCTGTTGAATGAACTTGCGACGCTGTTCGAACGGCGAGTTTTCTTCTTCGTATGCGTTGACATATTCGCGGCCGTGGATGAAGAGCTCCACACGAGATGCGACACGTTGTCCAGTGACCTCGTCAATGTATGACTTTGAGAGGGGAGAAAGTGCTTCCGGGTGTTGGGTGATGAATGTAGGGTTTTTACAGAGAGGCTCGATGTAGATCTCCGCGAGAGTATCAAGAAGACGTGGAAGAGTGGGATTGGGCGGGATGTCGAGGTCCAGCTCACCAAATAGCTGTAACAGCTTGTCAGAAGCTTCCGATGATGATAGATCAGGGAGCTTGCAACCACAAGCTTGCTCGATTGTGGGTATGAAGGGCAATTGAGCAAAAGGCTGTGCGAAATCAATATCCTCCGGCGACGCTAGGGTAGGGAAGTACGTGGATCTCAATGACTCAATCGCGGTATGAAGACCGTGTACCAACTGCTCTGTCCTGGCGACGACTGTGTGCAGGTTCGCGCCAACTTCGTAGAATTCGCAAGTTGAGAATTCTGGGTTATGCGTGTTGTCCACACCTTCATTTCTGAAGGCACGTCCAATCTCGAAGATCTTATCCTGTCCTCCAACAATCAGCCGCTTAAGGTTGAGCTCAGGTGCTATCCTGAGCCTAATAGGAGTATTGGATAGCTCGTTTGCGACAGTCTCAAAGGGTCGTGCAATAGCACCTCCAGCGTTAACGTCGAACATGGGTGTCTCCACTTCCAAAAAGCCGCTCTGTATGAAGTATGTGCGCACGTAGTCATAGATCAGCGCCCGGAGACGAAGGACATCGCCAGGCTCGTCGCTTGTGAGCGCGTGAATGTGTGGTCGTCGCGCAAGTGTCTCGGCATCGTCAACCCTCTCTGGGAGGTGATGAAGGCATGGCGCGAGAATCTGGGGTACGTCGAGGGCAAGAATTGAGAGCTGTCCACTCGATGTCTTTGTAGGGTTACCGTTGATGGCTTTGCAGCATTAGAGTCTATTATCAAGCTTGACGGCTTCATCACTTACACACCCAGTCACCAACCCGAGCGACTTTCTTGAAATTCTTAAAGTTCTCATCAAGGCCGTCTTGAGGTGTGAGCTTCTTCAGCTCTACCATGACCTGCAATCGCTGTGTATCACGTTCAATATCGAGGAACATTAGCTTGGAGCCAAGCAGTCGCACTGAGCGCACCCTTCCTGACACTGTCAGAACCGGACCGGTGCTCACGGGTAGTGAATCATACCAAACACAGACACACGATCAGGAGTTGTTTCTTGGATGCCATCGTACTTGGCATTAAAATCACGTATCGATAAGTTGTGCGCATCCGCGGAATAAGCCAGCCTAGGGTGATAATCACCCAAGGGCTTCACCTTGCCCAGGTGCTCCAAGCGCTTCTGCTTCTCTACATCATGTGGGCCAGTATATGCGTCAGCGGCTAGGCTCTGAACAAAGCGCCGCTGAACAGAAAGATATGCTCGCGCATGTTCCGGTCTGATGGAGCGACTAGCCTGATGAAGGTACGGGCGGAGAAAGTTCAAGGTTGGCCGGCTCATGGTTCCTTTATCTCGTTAGCTACTAGTCGCAGAGAACGTGTCATAATGAATATGTAGTGAAGACGGGTTCAGTAAAGGGTATGGTGAAGTCAACCGCCCGAAGGCGTCATTCGCAACGGTTCTAAGGTTGTTTTGGATCATCATAGGAAGGGTTGTGGGCTGCGGCGCTTGCGAAGCTTGACAGAGCTCAACGAGGGACTGATGATGCATATCAATCGATCCATTGAGCGCTGGTAAGCAACGCAAGGCACCTGTGTATGTAATGAAATGTTGTAGACTTACCTTTCTCTGGAACATGCCTGTGACGGCACGCCGATGACAAGTAATGGATGGAATGTCGAGGTGAGAGAACTTTCACCTCAGACTGCCAAAGCTCGGCCCATCCGCAGTTGAGCCGTCAAGCGAGCGCAAAGCGGCTGTGCGCAGTCACATGATTCACTAGCGTGCCAAGCATCTTTGTGCTTATATTCTAGCTTTCCGTCGAAAGTAGTTTTGCATACTTGTTCGTGAAAACCTATCCATCCCCTACATTTAGCCTGCTAACATTATCTAGACCTTCTTGCGACTCATCAAGCTCAAGTATTTGATGGTCTGACAACGTCGCCTCCATTGCACAGCGGGGTGTGGTGTTGTCATGAATCTCCTTCGGGGGCTTCAGCGGGGCAATTTTTGCTGGTCTGCCACTGCGGCTTTTCTTTTTCATTGATTCCAGTGCCTTGTGTGCATTGGGTTGAGGAAGAAGTTTGACTGAATGACAAAGCGCGGCCATAGATGTTTGAGGATGTCTACCCGACCAACTCAAGCCATTATGGTGCGGCCAAGGATGTTGTAGGATGTTTACCTAGGCATCCTCAAAGTTATACTGGCGGCCGAGGACGTAGAGGGTTTAGTATAGGCGGGATCTTGAGCAGACCTGAGGGTGGCTAGAAAGCCAGAGCATTGTCAAGACATCCTGGTTTTACTGGCTTTGGGGGTAGCTGTCTGTACCTATCTTCCTACTACAACAGACTATATTACAGCTATATAAATATTTATAGAGAATCTAGAAGTCTACAACACTATTAGTCTTTATAAACTGTTGTTAAGAGCTAATGTAAGCTGTAAGGTAGAGCTTATTATCTCTACTTGTTTTGTTTTCTCTTGTATAGGGTGCATGAACAACACGCCATGACTCCTAAGTGCAAATAGCAGCCTAAAAGTTGTCGCTGACTTGGTCGAGCCATTCGTCTTACTGCTAATGCTCTTCAATCTGGCGCACATGGCAACAAACGAAGTGTCTGTACCTGCGTCAGCACTTACCCAGTCCGTTCACCAAGAGTTTGATGCATGTCAACTCCCCGGATTCTCAGCGTTTAGCAATGATCCAGATGCTCGATCCACCATCATGGTCCTCAGTTGCAAGCCTATAAGTCCTCGCGTTGCCGCTGGCTTGAAGCCCATCACTATTCTACCATGTATGCCTCCACGTCAACTCCAAAGGATCAGTTTCACATGCCTCTTACTCTTGCACGTCACGATTAATCCGGTTTGTCTCTCATATCAACACCCCGAGCTTAATACGACATCAATCCTATATGCCGAGCGAAGGCCGCTCCGAGCATACTCAGTGGTCTGGCCATAGCTCCCTGTCTAGCTCCAACGGCGAAACGCGAAACGCGTGTTGCCCCGCCATGACATCGCCATGACGCTCGTCAGAATTCCCGTCATCAACGTCGATCTGCGCCAGCACATGGCATTTCCGAATTCGCACCTGTTCAGCTCGCGTAGAGCGGACTTGTACCCCTCCATGGCGTGTCATGACGTTAGGCTAGCCCCTCCAAGCGCATGTACAAGGGGGCGGATAATCTTCTGGTTCGCGGTAGTTGTAAGAAGGCTGCAAATTCAACGTCACATGTTGGCAATATGTCATCGGTTTTGTCTCTGTTAGCATTGAAAAGGTAGGCACTCTGCGCATGTTGTCACTTCTCCATCTCCATCCCTCTCTATCAGACCCTTTCCAACTCTGAGCACTTTCTACCCTTCACATAACAGCTGCACATCGAACCTACGCCCAAAATGATGTCCCAAGCAGCTCGCCAGGCCGAGAAGGTCATTGGCCATGGCGATAACGCCACCACCGCGCAGAACGTCACCAACCCTGGCAACGATGAGAGTACAGCCGACTACTCTGAGACAATGAAGGCTCTGGCGTGGTACGGCAAGAACGAGGTCCGAATGATTGACACACCGAAGCCCAAGATTCTAGAGGATCGTGACGTTATCGTCAAGGTCACTGGTTCCACAGTCTGCGGTTCTGACCTGCACTTGCTTCACGGCACTGTCGTGGAGATGCAGAAGGGCGACATTCTCGGACACGAGTTCTGTGGTGTCGTAGACGAGTGCGGCCCCGGTGTCACAAAGTTCAAGAAGGGGTACGTCTATCTCGAAGTTTTTGCTTAGAGGCATCGCTAATAAAATATAGTCAACGAGTCGTTGCCTCCTTCCAGATCGCCTGCGGTGACTGCTACTACTGCAAACAGAAGCTGTCTTCACAGTGCGAGAAGACCAACTCAAACACAATTGAGAACGCAATGTACGGCGGCCGGACAGCAGGCATGTTCGGTTACTCTCACTTCACTGGTGGATATGCTGGTGGTCAAGCAGAGTACACTCGCGTGGCATACGGCGACGTCAACCTACTACCGCTTCCCGATGATGTTCCTGACGAGGCGGGTCTCTTCCTTTCTGACGTTCTGTGCACCTCATGGCACGCCGTTGTCGACACTGGTGTCAACAAGGGTGATGTAGTCGCCATTTGGGGAGCCGGCCCGATTGGACAAATGGCTGCGGATTTCTCTTTGATGCAAGGCGCATCCAGGGTCATCATGATCGACTCTAACTGGCGTCTCGACTTCGTCAAGGCCAGATACCCCAATGTCGATACTCTCGACTTCTCTACACTGGCCAAGGGCGAGTCGGTCACAAGCAAACTCAAGGAGATGTGCAACAACCGCGGTCCAGACGTCAGCATTGAGTGTGCTGCCGGTGAGTACGCCAAGGGCTGGGCACATTACTTCGAGATGATGCTCGGTCTCGAGACCGACACCAGCGAGCTCATCAACGAGATGATTACCAGCACACGGAATATGGGTCGCTGTGGTATTACTGGTGTATACGTCGGCTTCACCAACCACTTCAACATCGGTTCTCTTATGGAGCGTGGTATCCGTCTTATTGGTAACGGTCAAGCACCTGTTCACATGTACTGGGAGTCTCTCCTCCAGATGATCCAGGAGAAACGCATCGACCCGATGAAGATGGTCACCCACCGTGTTCGCCTTGAAGACTTGGACAAAGTCTACTACAAGTTCGAGAAGAAGGAGGATGGCATGCAGAAGGTCTTTGTTGAGACCAAGTGGAGTTTCCCAGCGTCCAAGGATAGCCCTGAGTTGACCAGGTACTAAGCCTGCTTTCATTATACCAGAACATGTAGCATAGTTTAATGATACCAACAAGAATGAAGTAAATAATTATTACATGAACATAAAGCCGTCAAAGACATGTTTTGATAAAGACGTAAATCTATTAATGTATGCATCATCATTTCAATTCAACTGACAATTAATACTATCATCCGAGGCTTATTGTAGGTGGAAACTTCGTCGACGCACAAACCCAATCGATATGCATGACAAAAGGTCGGGGTGTTATGACAATTTAACCCTGACCTTTCTCCATCATCGTTTGACAATGTGTCCCATGATATAAACTTGACTTATTCCTTTCGCATGCTGGAGCTTCGACCCCTCCCTGCCCTCTACCGTTCTGTGCTCGTCTCATTGAGAGCTCGAGCAGCCTCTAACTCCGCTATGAAAGTCTTGAGTCTCTTCACATTTGACCACGCCATCCTCGTTTGGTAGTACTTTGGCACACTGAAAAGAAACCAGACGATGACCCACAAATACCCAATAGCATACTCCGCGCTACGCAGCCACCTTGAGTCTGACCTGAAGCCTAAAAACTTCCGCACCTTGCTCCACTGAGTCGCCACACACCACTCGAATATCATAGGTAGAATCTGCGCAACATAGTAGCATGTGATAGCCCAACAATCGCCAGAAGGGTTCTGTTGCCACCGAACGAGTGAGTGCATAAGGCCGGATACGAAGAAGACAAGCGTATTCTCGACCATTCGCGTGACTGCACCGCGCTTCATACACAGCCAGCCTCTCGTCACACATTTGATGTGGCCTGAGAATGAGTGATAGACATAATTGTGCCAATGCTTCGACCAGTACCTTCTCACCGACCACGCGTTACTAAATGGGCCAAAGAGAGCTGTAGACCACTCTTCCGGGCCGTCTAGCCCCAAACCGACGTAGAGAACGGCGAACACACTGTGATAGCTTTCATACATCCATAAGGACAAGATGCACCAGTCGAACGTGAACTCTAACCGCCAGGTTATCTCTTGGTAGTCCATAGATGTTGGCAGTTGCTGGAAGAATTCCAAGAGCCCTGGTGTCATGTATGCGCTAGGCGGTAGGACAAGAGGGGAGTAGCGTGTTTCGTAGAGGTCGAACAACCTTTGGAGGCCATAGTAAACGAACCCCTTGAGGATATGGTAGCCGACAAATCTCCAGCGCGAGTAGCCGTGGCCTTCTTTCTCAGGTAGCACAACACCGTGCTGGATACGAGTGCTCCGTAAGATAGGTTCGTCAGTCTTCTTATCGGTTGCTGTATATTGCTCTTCTCCGGTCTTTTCTTTCGATGCCGAAACTCCATTGGGGTTTGTCGGTGATTTGTGCTGTTGTCTCTGTTCAAGTACCTGCGTGTGATTCCGATCGAAAAGAACTTTGTATCCCTGTCTGATTCTTTCTTTAGTTTGTTCCTGTTCTCCCATGTCTTGCTTGTCCTTTGGCAGGACCGGCGCAAATTCTACGACGCAGACTTCGTAGCTCATGTGCGCGAACCATATTAGACACGTCCGCGCAAATGTGTCATTTACTAAGAAGTGTGGACAGAGTTGATCCGAGTATCGGAATGCATACCATGTTGGTAAGGCGAGGATGAAGATGGAGAGTTTGCGGTAGAGGCGCCTGGTTGGTGGGAAAGAGAGAATATAGAGGGCGTATAGTATGGCTGTGGTGAAGCACAGTATAGGTGTGGCACCGTTGATAAGTTTCCAGTCCTCTTGCAGGTACTGGCCAGGCATGATGGTGGTATGTGCGATGTGTTACGCAGCCGTGAAATCTTCCAAATGGTCTGAAGTGGCGGTATACCAGAGTGAGAAGATTGGGTTTTCAGAATTAAGAGTGAAATCTTTTTGGTGTGTGCAGGTCGGACTATATAACTGTGGTCGCGAATGTCTAACCACGGTTGGTGTGGTGGGGACTTACGTGAAGTTGTGGTAATAAGACTCCCGAGCCTTGTTACCTGTGAATGTCCACTCAGCTCGATTGCGAGGCGTGGATCCTCGAACCTAGGCTCAAATGTGGAGATGGGTGAAAGGCGGTTCTACTTCGCAGCGCGGCGATTTACCGATTTCCAGCATTCACCGATCTACTATCGTAGACCTTTAACTATTTAGTACTGTGAAAACAATCACACGATACCGCAGTTCTATAGGTCGGGTAATAGAAAATAGTATGTTCCTTTCAGGCTCAGTCCAGTGATCACGGATGTTAGCCCGCTTTGTGATGCTTGCATGGCTTGCGCTGGAGTAGACCTTCTAGTTCAATCCATGGTTTGTCAGACAATGGAAACAGGGTCGTTGTCAGAGGCTCAAATCAGCTAGACCATCTACCAGTTTTTCTATGTATGTGAATTACCAACATCCCCAGGCCTCGGAGCGAAACCGCTGATTGGATATTCGTACGATACTGGCGAGGAAGACGTATCTATTCCTCCTAGAAGCATTACGAATATGCTTAGACACAGTCGTACTGTTGAGTTTGCATGTTTAGCTGGACAAGATTCGATGCTACTGTTGAGGCTCCTACTGCTGTCTTTGAGGAATCGAGGAGAACTGAGACATCGGTGTGATAATTCGCGATTATTTGGTCTTGACTAGGGATGGATCAGGACAAACAGGGAGGTGAAAGGACACTTTTCCTTTGAGGTGCTAATATGGCCTTCATCTGTGGTGCTTTGGGTATCGAGACTCTATGTCTAGCCAGTAAATCGATCTTTGGGTCATTCGGTCGGTCCTGTGATCGGAGTGTAAGAGTTCTAATCATGTTGTTCATCACAAGAAAGCAGGCTATGAGCCAATCTGCTAGACGACTGACTTGTTCGCTATCGTATGCGTCTTTGGTAGTGATTATTCAGCCGGCACAGCATGCTTCATCTGACCAGTCACTCAGGCACAAGTCACTCGCAGCTGACGCTGATCTTGCTTGCAGACTCGTCATGATTACATCTGTCGACAAAAACGCGGACGGACAAAAAGAAAAGAAGGAAAAAGAAAGAGTGCACGGAGGTCTTGCAAAAGACGTATTCGTTTCTCTTGGCTATTGATACGGGGTCCGCGAAACAACAAAAACAAAACGACCGTGTGCGACGTGCTGGCAGTCTGTGTTGTATTGTTGAGATAAGACAAGTTGCCGCTCAACCGCACCAGCGGTCTTGAGTACACGGGTACTAGGTTGTGCCCAGCCAGACGCCTAGCCACAAAGTTGTGGCGCGTGCTGTTTCGAAACCAGTTCCGGGTCGTGGCGCATGAAGGCTACGCGGCCTTGCAGTGTCGCATCCATAGGATCGGCTATATGCATAGCATGGTGTGACGCGGGTGCAGCCGTTGCTTGTGGACGCCAAGGTTGGCTTATGGTGTCTCTGCGGCACTATGCAGCGACGCAACGCCTTGTTGCTACTGAGGCACCATGGCTGATACGATGGGACCTTCACATGCTGGCATACTTGTCGTGGCTAGATTTGACCTTCATGTCCAAGGCTGTCTCATGGAAGTTGCCCTGGACCCTCGACTTCCTTAACTTCTTGACCTCGTCGTCATTGAGACGCCGGCCAATCTGGTCTTCTAGCTCCTTGCGACTAATCTTGACATTCGCCTTCTCTTCCTTGCTCGCCTTGAGCCGCGGCTTGAAGCGGGCTTGCATGCGTATGCGGAAAGTGGTGCTGAAGTCTATGTGTTCGGCGTCGCCCCGTGGTTCTGGGGCTTTCCCAGACGATTCGTCGATGGTCAGGAACTTGTCGCGGGCAGTCTGTAGGGAGAACGCGGAGGGGTTGTCGGGCACGGCAACGACGACAAAGGTTTCTTCGGGAGAGATGGCGGTCGCGGTCGCGCTTAGGACGCCGAACTTGTCGCAGCTCAGATATCTACATCATGTCAGTCGCGTCTTTTGCATGTCCTCTGAAGCTCCGTGCCTTCCGTGATGGCCCTTCAGACTGAGCTGTTCGGTGCCAGCGATGCGATTCGCGACGAAGACCTGGCGCACATCGTGCGGTTCAGCCGTCGCGACATCGCCCTCGACTATGTTCTCCAATTCGCTTGCAAAGACCTTTCCGTTGGCGTCGCATGCCAGGCACGTGTTCGGCGAGTCGGTGGGCAGCACAATGACTATAGGTCCTGAGATGTCTGTCGGCGCATCTGCGCTCACCCAAGAGTCGTCGCTCTCGGCTTCGGCAGGTGCGCTGGTCGTAAGCTGCTTCGAGGGCTTCTCATCGGCGTCGTAAGGGTCGGCAGCTTTTCTGCGCTTCTTGACCTTCTTGTCACCCTTGAAGTGGAGTGCCTTGGGCATGGTGATGGCGCCGCGATGGTGGTGGTGGTGGTTAGGCGTCGGAGTTGAGAGATCGGAGTTGGCCGAGGCTGAAGCAAATCAGGCAGGTGCAGTCGAGATTCTGATCAGACGAGACCAAACCCGCACTACGAGATCACGATAAAGAAGCAGTACTGGCTACCGAGTGTGAATAGCATCATCAGTCACTGCATCTTGCTCGACGACTAAAATGGCCAACGCTAACGCTGCAGTGAGCCAGAGTGCCGTCGCCGTAGGTCTAGAGGCTCTGAAGAATAGTGAGTGGCATTTGCATCACCACAACCTACAGTGGCTGATATCTCTGTAGACGATGTAGACTTTTCTCTACTCGAAGATGCCTTCGGATCGTCTAGCTTGGGCATTATTGTTGTAAAGGATCTGCCTTCCAAATTCCATGAGCTGCGACATAAATTATTGTCATACGCCTCTGCTCTGGGAAATCTACCAGAAGACGAGTTAGGTGAGCCGCGTTCCCAGACACCCTAATGGGATTGACACTAATAGATGACCAGCCAAACTTGAATCGCCGGCATCCAAATGGCTAGTTGGCTGGAGTTGTGGAAAGGAGACCCTGAAGGACGGCAGATATGACACCCTCAAGGGCTCGTACTACGTCAACTGTGCCAATGGTTTCGAAGAGCAGCAGAAGTCATTCGCTGAAAAGTACCCATCCTTCCCAGAGTACACGGCGCCCAACGTTTGGCCTTCTCAAGAGCTCCTCCCAGGCTTCGAGGACACCTTCCGTGAGCTATGCACTCTCATCATCGACATAGCCGCATTGGTTGCCCGTGCCTGCGACAAGTACGCCGAAGCCAATATCGACGGCTACCAGAAAGGGTACCTTGAGCATGTAGTCAAGACAAGTGTCTCGACCAAAGCCAGACTACTGCACTACTTCCCCAGCCCCTCGTCAGTCCCCGACACATCCAGTGGTGATGAGGACGACTGGTGTGCCACTCATCTTGATCATGGTTGTCTCACAGGTCTCACCTCGGCCATGTTTGTCGACGAAGCCGTCAGTCCTCCAAAGACCGGTACATCATTCGCGCCTCTTCAGGAACTTGACCGCTCACCGGATCCCAAGGCGGGTCTCTACATTCACTCCCGCACCGGTACTGTCACAAAGGTCAGCATACCCCGCGACTGCCTCGCTTTCCAGACTGGCGAAGCACTGGAGATCATCACAAAGGGCAAGTTCAAAGCTGTGCCTCATTTTGTAAGAGGTGCTGCAGCTGGAGGAAAAGTAGCGAGAAACACACTAGCCGTGTTTACGCAGCCGAATCTGTGGGAAAAGGTTGACGAGAAGAGAGACTTTGCGGCCTTTGCCAAGGAAATTGTTGAGAAGAACCACTGAGGCTCAAGCGGTGTTGGTGTAGCGAGCAATAGACCTCAAGTCAGTCAATAGGCGACATGTATAATGACATCACGCATCTCACCCGCTCATTTTACAGGGCCGCCAAGCTCCCGGGCGTTCCTGCCCAAGGTACCCGGGACCTGAGTCAACGGAAAAAACCCAAATGGCGCATGCATGCTGACAGATGGCATTTTGGAATCGCCAGAATTGCATGCCACGACAGTCAGCTGTGGCTTCGTAACGATGCCAGCGCTTGAATCATTATCCACAATGCCGAAATGAGGCTCCTAATCTACGCATGATACAACGCGTCGTCCTGTACGCACTTCTTTGTCGTCGAAGCGCGCTAGGACGTTGCTGTGAGACGCGCTACACACATTGCGCGGCCTCGAAAGTTGAAACACACAAAACAGCGGCTGTCATCTAATCTACGTCGACGATCTCACCCACTGTCAGCCGCCGGCCAAACATGGAGGGTGGGTACTGAGACCCGAAGACGCGCTGCTTTAGGTTCCAATGTTGCGCCACACGTCCAAGGTTTTTCGCCATGGATGCAACGCAACCTCTGCGCATCCCTAGGCAAGCACCCGTTCCTTTAGCCACAGGCAGTGCCAACACAATCACTATATTCGTTTTCTTGCGTGCAGTGCCGAATCCCGGTTGGCGCATCCTCTGTCACCGCCACAGCGAATTGCCCATGCAGGCGGCTTGTTGCCAAGAAATAGAAGGCCTGAAACCGGTGGGGAACATTCACCATCCACCGACGATTATTACGCGGCCACCCATGCTGGCTCGGCGCTTGTTCCCCCTTTCAGCCCCAAAGCCAATTAGACGGCCAAAAATCCCTATTCCTTCTCGACGCATCTCTATCATGCCAAGAGAGCCTATCCGAGATGCCGTCTTCGCATGGGGGAACTTGCTTGCACCCTTGCCATGCACTTAACCTCCTTCTTGGTTCGATTCTACCCACACCAATGCAGCCTCTATAGCTGTCACTGTCGCTCATTTTTCTTCCCTCTCTTGTTTTCCTGCAATCGCTGAGCGTTCTTACACATCACCACTTGGGGCCTGTATATCCCATCATCAGTCGTTAAGTCGTCTGCATGCGTATGTCTTTCCTAGCAAAGGCCCCGTTATCGCTCGCGCGCGCCACCATCTCGAGCCTTGCTACTCCTTTGGAACCCGCCGCTGGTCCCGGAAAGATGGCTTCCAACAATCGCCAGAATGTTACTTGGGTTGAGGTAGGCTGTCATAGTCTAGCCAGACATGGGTGTCTGCTAACCGTCATAGGGTGTTCGTGGAGTCGCTTCGTTCTGGGTTGTCGTAACACATTTATGCCGGGCTTGGGACTACAGCCTTTGGTCACCGCGTGACAACGAGAATGCAGCACCGCAACTACTGCAACTGCCCTTCCTCCGATTACCATTCCAAGGCCGTATCGGTGTTACCATGTTTGCTTTTCTCACCGGTTACGTATGCGCTATCAAACCACTTCGACAGGCCAAATCTGGAAACGTTCCAGCTGCGTTGGAGACATTGGGCAAATCTGCTTTCCGTCGCCCACCGCGACTGATTATGCCCGCAACCATTGCTCTGGTCATTGCGTGGTTTTTTGCCCAAATTGGTGCTTTCGAGGTTGCCCACTTGAGCGACTCTCACTGGTTCCGTCGTTCTGTCCCTACCAACATCGGTGGCCTTGATACGGAAATCCCACGATTGATCAAGAACTTCCAGACGTCTTGGTCCGGCGCCAACAACGAATACGATGACCACCAGTGGGCTCTCTTGCCTCTGCTGCAAGGTGCTTTCCTCATCTACGTTTTGCTCTTCGCCACTGTCTTCATGAAGTTCCGCATGCGCCTCTTTACCTGCATGGTTCTGTTCCTGTGGTACTGGATGCGCACTAGCCCTGAGAAGGGTATGTATTGATCGTTGAACTTGCTCGCAACAATCACTAACATCACTAGAAACTTTCGAGTGCCAGTTCCTCTACGGTGTCATTCTCTGCGATCTCGGCTCCGAGAAGAGCTTCCGCGAATTCATCAACAGCCGTGTCAAGGCTCGACGTATTGCGACCGCATTCCTCATCATCCTCGGCTGGTATGTGGCGTGCTACCCGGGAGAGCACTGGGAGTGGTCGGCTTGGTCTGTTCAGCTTAAGAATATTGGAGACTGGATTATTCCTCAGGGTGCAGCAAGCTACCCTAAGCGCTGGACTGCTATCGGATGGGATCTGATGGTCACCGGAATCTGGCTATCGCCTTCTCTGCAGAGCATGTTCTCGAACAAGCTCTTCATGTGGGTTGGCCGCAACAGTTTCGCCGTATACCTTACCCACGGAACGGTCATGAAGGTTGGCCTAGCTCGCCTGATTTACGGATTCAGCACTGCACCATACCACGTCGAGCAGCCAAAGGATGGTCAGGGCGAAGCTATTGAACACTACATTCCCAGGTCTACAAACTGGTTGGTCTGGGCCCTCGCCATTCCCATCTTCTTCGTCGTCGAATACACCATCGCTCACCTCTGGACCACATACGTCGACGCACAATGCGCGAAAGCCACCAAGTGGCTTGAGGACAAGATGTTCGAGAAGAACGAAGACGAGAAGCACGGTGTCGCAAGTATGGCTTAAATCAACACAATGCGCAAAATTACAAGCATCATCATCAGGAGTTACAGATGAGAACCTCCTGCTCGGTTTTCCTTGTTGTCGGGTTTCATTTTCCGTTTTACGATTTCCTTTGTTTGGGTTTATTACATCTGCGGATACCAACATTCGTCGCATTTCATGGAGTTTCTTTGGTATGGGCAGCAATCAGCATAAAGCATAGAGCTTTCTTAGATGAGGGAAATGTTCTCGTGTCGCAACGACAAGATATGGCCGGCACTGTATAGCGAAGCAAGCGAGTCGAAAGCTCAACAGATTATCTAATTCAACAAATCATCAACTCAAATCTCAAATGCCTCATTCTTGCATCGTGCACCCCATATCACATCCGGCCCGATCCTCGTGACCTTTTTGGTCAGGAATAAGTTCCCGCAGATCTTTGAAGCATCAAATCTTGGCCGCCTCATTATGGGAAGTATCATCGCAAACACTCATCATGCGACAACACAAAGAAAAAAACCACCGAGAAATTGCGCCATCCGGCCACCGCCTATCTCCCCCATCCGTCAGAAAAACCACTCCTTCAGGAACGGCCCCAATCCACACCTTCCCAATTCCTCCACAACGGTCCCCGATACGCATCCTGCAATGACGTACATCCCTGCAGCGGACCCCATTCCTACAACAATCCAGCCCACTCTACTTGACCAAGAAATCCGGACGGCATCACGAGCCACATGCAACAACTTCTTAAGCTTATTGCCAAGCTCGCTGCTAACTGCCGCTTGAGGGACATTAGCCACAAGGGTCTCTTGGCGTTGTTATACCCACGCCGTTATCCCCGTTGGCTGTGGCGGCTGGTGTGGTGTGTGGTGCTGCTGCGCGGACGCATGTGTGTTGCGCATGATGGCGGTGTGCCGGTCAATATCTTTGCGCGATACGAGATGTAAGAGGGCAATGCTTGTGTCGCATGTGTATCTGCTATTTACTGTGATTTGGAAGGTGTGGGGGCCGGGATCGATGGGGTTGGGGTCTCGATGGAGAAAGCCCTGCGGTGGGCCACCTACCGACCTGTGCAGTTGACGGTTTTTTCCTGTAGAAACGTCATCGTCGATTTCGCTCCCGCCAACGCTAGGACTGCCTCTTTCTGCCTCAGCCAAACTCTACCGAGACGTTGACGATCGGGTCTTGTATTACCTCATACAAGGAAAAGACTAGACAGGTACAAAAATAATAAGGTATACCTTACAGTCTACATTATCTCCCAATAAGAAAACTTATAAAGATAAATAACGTTGTAGTCTTCTAAGGTTTCTATTTACATCTATAAAGATCTAATACGCATTATTGTAGTAGGAAGAAGTACTCTGTCCTAAGAGGTGTTTAGTTTCTCTCTTTGATGTATTGGTATTGTCGAACACTTGGTGTCTCTTGCTACGCTTCGTCGCGATGAGTGAGAGTCTCGGGTACTTGGCGAGCGATCTTTTGCTTGGTACCAGCTGCTCAGGCAGCTCTGACATGCGGTTTTACGGGCTGTGTGGTCGAGGGAAGACATACT
>Ga0265797_10002493_pt1 | contig 30811 bp, 24 predicted proteins | sample P2T30metagenome_FD_192433 | JGI IMG/M metagenome (GOLD analysis project Ga0265797, IMG submission 192433) | Plant litter microbial communities from East Loma Ridge, Irvine, California - P2 T30 | ecosystem: Environmental > Terrestrial > Plant litter > Unclassified | place: USA: California... | reverse complement strand
CACTGCTCACCTCGGAAACCTCGCCTTCGATGTCACCCAGGCCGACATTGAGTCCTTCCTCAGCGGATGTGAGGTCACCAACATTCGCATTGTTGAGGACAAGATCTATCACAAGCCCAAGGGCTTCGGCTACGTCGAGTTCGCCACAGTTGACGGCTTGAAGAAGGCCCTCACCCTCACAGAGTCCTCTTTCATGGGCCGCAACATCAGAGTCAGCATTGCTGAGCCTCGTAAGTTTTTATGTTACCTGGACGCTGTTCTTACATGTTTCTGACGTTCACATAGCCAAGGAGCGCCAAGAATCAAACCGTGACTTCTCCGACTGGTCTCGCAAGGGTCCTCTTCCTGAGCTGCCCGGCCAGGGACGTCAAGCTTCAAGGACTTTCGAGCGCCGCCCATTCGAGGACAGATCTGATGCTGGCAGCGAGGTTGGTGGCGGCAAGAGGCCTGGCTACTTCCAGGACGACGGCAAGGTCCGCGATTTCGGAGACTGGTCTCGCAAGGGCCCTCTCTCCCCTACAGCCACTGCCGCTGTCCCTGCTCGCGAGGGCAGAGGCAACCCCACCTGGGGCGAGGGACGTGGCTCTGATGCTGGCTCTCGTCCTCCCCGCAAGGAGTTCCAGGAGAGAGCCCCTACCGCTGCTGAGCAGGATAGCCAATGGCGCGAGAAGATGCGTGCTGACCCAGCACCCGTTGCCAGCCCTGAGGCATCTACCCCATCATCTCCTCAGGTTGCTCAGGCTCCCAAGGAGCGCCCGAGACTGAACCTGACTAAGCGTACCGTCTCGGAGAAGTCTGGTGACGGCCCAGCTGCCGCACCTCAGTCCAAGGCATCACCCTTCGGTGCCGCCCGTCCCACTGACACCGCCAACCGTGATCGTGAGATCGCCGAGAAGCGCGAGCTTGCCATCCGGGAGAAGCGTGAGGCCGACGAGAAGGCTAAGGAGGAGAAGGCTGCCAAGGATGCTGCCGCCAAGCAGGCTCGCAGCGAGCAGGACGACAAGACCACCGAGGGTGGTGCCAGGCGCGCTTCGCGTCAGAACGGTCCTCCTAAGAACAACCCCTGGAGACAGAACGGAGAGCAGAGCGACAAGAACGTCAGCATCCTGAAGCGCGACAACGAGACTGAGCAGGAGGCTCAGCGTGACACTCCCGACGGCAACGCCAACGGCGACATTGTCGCTGACAAGGAGACCAAGCCCCAGGAGATTGTCAGGGATGTCGCTCGCGATGCTGGTGAGGGTGCTAAGCAGACCGAGACCACTGCTGAGACTCTCGAGGACGAGGGATGGTCCACCGTCTCTGCTAAGCCTAAGAACTCTCGCCGTGGCGGCACTCGCGCTATGGCATCTTAGGTGGATGCAAGTCTCACGTGCTTCTAGAAGGCCGGCTGGATATGCCCCTCAGCCGACCGACAAAAATTTCCTCTTCTCAAGCTTCGACGACCTACTTATGGATGCATGGAAACCATCTGGGACAATAACCAGGATTGCAACGCCGCTAGTCACGCTACACGTCTCTCCTCGCAAGCAACCAACCTCACAACGTAACGTACTCCTGGAACCGAAACGAACGACTCCCGCGCACACACACTTCTAGTGTATAGATAAAAACGACTCTTCTTTTTGCAAACTCGACTCTTTGCTGTTGCGTGCAGCGGCGTTATAGCGGCGCTGGCGCAGAGCGATAAGCCTTGCTTTTCCTCTATTTTGGCATTGCGGTCTGCGGCGAGTGCTTTTTCTCTTCCTTGTTGTGGGCGAGGACGGATTTATGCATTTTTTTCTCTAGTGAGTCTGCGAGTCTTGTTATTGTTTGCAGAATGACCAAAAGAATATGTGTTTTCAACTTTTTACGTTTTATTTCTTCCCTGACGTTTCAACCATCTGTCTGAGTTTATTGACCCACGAGCTGGCGTGTGATGATTATACGTGCACGTTGTGGACATGAAGGAGGTGTGTCTTTCTTGGATTTCATTCGATCGGCTGCTAGTCGATCTCGAAGAGCTGCGTTGTAGGCTGATGCACTGATATTGTCTCCCAGCCACCGAAGTTTGAGAGTTCGCCTAATCAAACAGGTCGCGATACTTTGCACACTCTGCGATAACAGAAAGTCGCACCAGAGATGCAACTCCTCAACTAACCAGACAGGAGCGACGTTCGTACCGAAGTTTCTTCCTCGCGCAAAACAAACAGAATCCCGCGCTTCGACCTCTCCGCAGTGCTTTGTCTCTTCTGGTTATTCACTCTGGACCCTGAGAGCACCCGCGACGTCTGCAACACAACACCATCCAGCAGTCCAACCGTACGGCTCTGTCGCTCTGGTTCTTGGCAACACCGACCTCACTTCAATTGCCACTGCGCTTTCCCTTCTTGCCGCCAGGACTGTTGTTGCTGTTCGGTCCGTCAGGATCGTCAGAGTCATCGCTCTCCTCTTCCTTCTCTTCGACAATGTACTCGACCAGCAAGTCAGCCACGGTGCGGCAGGCAGTGATGTCGCTGGTGATCACGCTATAGCCATGGCGCGTGAAGAGGCCTTTCTGGAACGTAGCTTTCGTGACTGCCTGGCGGCGCTCACACAGCTCCTTGACCACAGCCAACGCCTTCTTGCGATCGTTCGGAACGCAAATCGGTCCCATCGCCGTCGACGGCTGCAGAGACAGCTTGAACACGAGCGTGCACTCCGCCGCAGTGTTGAGGCTGCAGCTAGCGATGTGACGCAGCGGAGCCGTCAGCGCCGTCGTGCTCCCTTCGATCAAACGCAAAACCACCGGCTCGTGCTCGCGGGCGTGGATTCTGGGATCCCAGACGCCGAGATCGATCTCGACGGGGCCTAAGATGCGCGCAAAGCGCAGGATTCCGCTGCGCTTGAGCCAGTGTCTGAGAGTCGCGGCGCGGTCTTTGTTGATGCGGTATGCGCGGTTCATGGGCTTGTCGGTCAAGAATTCTCCCGGAGGGCCCGGGTAGGAGAAGGCCGTGAGGGTGTCGGCTACGATGCGGAAAGAGGCGGTGGACCAGAAGATCGCGAGGGTCTCGCGGCGGAGTTGGTGGCTGGTTGCGGTCAGGGCTAGGGCGCTGCGGATCTCTTTCTTCTTGCTGCGAAGGCGCGCGGTGCTGCCGCAGATGTCAAGGCGGAATGTCTCGGCGAGCTGGGCCTTGAAGTAGAAGTGGTAGATGCGGTTGCGAAGCTCGCCGCTGAGCTTGCCGAAGGGAGAAGCGTCCATTGTTCTTTGGAGTGGTGTGAATAGCGGTTTGATTCGGACACGGGTGGTTGATTCGGACTCTGTCATTGTTGGTGGGAATAGGAAAGAGGCTCTTATTGTGTCTTGCCTGGCATTGGGTTGGTCTCCCATGTGATAGACCCACCCTTTCCGGGACGCAGAGGCAACGATGAAACATTCACGTGAATGCCGTGGCCAGCCGTGCTGCTAACAGATGCAGGCATGTGAATAGTGCAACCATCTCTGGGATTCAGTTCTGTGCTGATACTGACTCTTGCTATCTGCGATTCTTGCCGGTACGTTGGGGATCTTGATTGTGGGAAGAAAAGTAGCAGTACATCTTCTGTTGTTGATGTTGATTTGGCGTACCGAGAACGTTATCTGTATATTGGAAATCTCCCTGGGCATCCCGAAGGACTAGAACGGTTTGCTCACATGTTGTCTCGAGGGCTGCTAGTGAACTGAAGACTTCCTCACTCACTCGCTCGTTCGCTCTGACATGCCGTGATTGCAAACATAATTATAGTAGAGGCTCATCTCCTCTCGAAATTGTTTTGAGATCCAGTATCTCTCACAAGATTAGAAGCCTGTCGTTGCTTCGAGCCGTAGACCATGAAACTCGAAGTATCGTAATACATTCCGAATTGCTGCTGGCAGGCGTTGAACCGAGTTGATATCCTCGGAGTTCCCAGTGAAACGCTCACTTGAGGTGCGTCCTGTCATATGTGATGTTCTTCATTCAAGACAGCTTGCGACCAATCTCGCAGTGCCTAGCGAGGCTTTGGTGACCTCAAGGAAATTATCCCATCCTTTGGTGATGTATATGACCGACATTGTCAAGATAGATCAAGAGCCCTGTTCGATGATTTTTGGTAGATCACAAAGGCTGCAATGCACCACACACTGCGCAAAGGACGTACAATCCTTGCGCACGAGTTCACGCTTGACAATGCCACTGAGCTTGTGAATTTCAGAGGTGATGTCAACAGGCATGCGTTGATTGTGAAAAGCCTCACCATTGAGATACAGCCACTACGTGAATCACGTCCACGCTAGATCGACCAGGATTGATTAGTTGTAGAGGTAGCAAACCTAACCGTAAAGATGCTGCAAAAGGAGCACGCCAGTCACCGGCAGGCTTGGGCACAGGAACTGTAGAAGATTATTGCCCAAGCAATTCCAAATAGTGAGCGACGGCGAAGCTTCACTTCACCAAGCTTGACTCGCACCCTTGCCGCTGTACGAGACCGAAATGCCGCCTGGAAGCATTCATTACCGCTCGAGGACGGACCACGATCAAGTTCGTTGCACTAGTCTAACGAAATCTAGATATCGGCTAAGAAGGCGATCATCCGAGTGAAAACCGTGAATCTGAGGAGGGACTCCAGAGGGCAAATGTGTCATTGGATGATGTAATAAAGTTGTTTGTAAAAGCATCAATATATGTGACGACTTACTATATGTGCAGCAAATCGCTCAATCTAGGCACAAATCCATCCACCAGAACTCCAGATCACAAGATCCTTCAATCGAACCTTTCACGCTCGCAAGCGCGAGGTCGGCGCGATTTCCTCGCTAAAAATGCCGCCGAAATCATTATGTCCCCTTCATTTCCACCGAATCGTTACAAAAGAAATAAACAAAAAGAAAATGATGGCCTTTCACTCTCCTAATCCAGGTTCCCGTTTTTGTTTGCAATTCATATGATGCTCCCGCCTCATATACACCTCTGCAAGAAAGCAGCAGTCGCGTGTCGAAAATCGTCCGTAAAAATCATTCAAAGTCGTAAATATCGATCGTGGCGCGCATTCTGTTTTACCTTCCCACAGGCACCCATTCGCGTCTGAGATCCATGCTTCGGTGCACGCGACCACCAGGAGTGAGCGGGATGTTAACCCGGCCACCGCGATGGCTCTCGTCGCCGCTGTCCTCTTCGTCGTCGTATGTATCGCTGAGGCGTGCGAAGTAATCTGACAACCCGCTGGTAGGTGAAGCGATGCTGTCGTATTGCGGAGGGGGCGTAATGAGCGCGGGCGGTGGTGCTTCGTCTTCGAAAGCGGGAGGGTTGAATGATGGGGCGCGCAATATGTGCATTGGGCGCGGCTGGCGGGATGAGTTTGCTGTTGGTAGTTGGCCGTTGAGGTGTGCTGTGGGCGGGCGTGGCAGGGTAGGCCTTTCCAGGAATGGTTCCTGTGAGTTTAGGTTGCCGTTGGCGGCGTTCATGGCGTTCATGGCAGGGTATACGACGGGAGAGTTGCGGCGGCGGGCGGCGCCTGGGCAGCCGCAGTCGTAGAGGTGAGTGCCGTTCACGCCTGATTCTGGTGAGGTGTATGCTGGTAAAGAGATGTTGGCTTGCGTGGCGCGACATGAGAGGATGTGGAAAGGCGAGTCGATTGAGATCTCGAAATGACGGCGTTTCGTAGGATCGTTTTGATCGGGCTTTGAGAGACGCATGACGATCTGTAATTTCATTAGTACAAATGGGATTGGTAAGCGTGGATCAAACGAACCTTTATCCAGTGATGCACCTGGATGTTCTGATATGTCGTATCGCAGTGCAGGCGCTGATGTCTATCCTTCTCCTTCATAGTGTGGCAGCTCGGTAGTTGCACGTTGAATTCCATTTCTGTCGGTCCGACATTGCTATCACCGTGGAGGTTTCCTAGCAGGTTGGTGGTGTCTGTAGGCGTAACGTTTTCACCCCTTGCGGCGCGTACACGAGCATCGTATGGGATTCCGCCGCCAGCCGTGATTCGCATTGTGCTTCCTGGGAAAGCGCTCGTAGGATCACTGTCTGATCGCTTCTCGAAAAGCTGCACTTTTCTCGTAGGTTCCATGCGGTGGACGTGCTTGTTCGAGCAGAAGTACTCGATATTCTCTGTTACCAGCACTTTGATCCTGTGACATTGGACCTTCGCCAATGGTGTGAGTTTGAATGCTATGGGGACCTGAGATCCTAGTGGGAAACTCTTGCCAGATATGACGATATCATAGTGTAGTTGATCTTCCCAGTTCCGGCTGATGGCGATAGGCTCGACCTGCTCCAGGGAACCCTCGCTTGGGGCGCGAATAAGGGTCACTTCTTTTGAGCCAATCAGGTTTGCTCGGAATGCTCCAGATCGCTCAACAGTCGCTTCCAGTTCATACTTGACGCTTCCGAGCTCCACGTCGATGGTTTCGGGTAGCCGGCTGTCGATGGGTAGCTCGAAGTTGTACATATAATCTCCAGGCAAAAATGTCCTGTACCCTTTTGCTGCCACCGAAGGACCGTCTTTAGGAGCATCGCCCTTTCCAAAGCTCCTCGATTGGTTGACTTGTAGTGAAAGCTTCTTCGCATCTCTGGACGTCAGATTGAGCGAAGAGCCGTTTGGCGACCTGTGTGCTGATAGTGGATCCAGCCTTGTCGCGCTGGTAGCAGAACCTTCGCTTCCCTTAGCCAGCTGAACGTGGTCTGCGCCGGTACTCCTCTCCGCGCTATCGAATTGTGCGTTGAAGAAAGGCCATGTGTGGTTCATGATGTTGTTAGTCTCCTCGAACTCGGATTTCTTCGGCGGAATGCCCTCAGGCCACTTCGTGATCGCCTTGCCGCGGAATTTTAGTGTGATAGCCTTGATCTTTGCGGATTTTTGCACGCGCACGTGCAAGCTGCCGCGGAGCATGGCGGTGTTGCCCGGTACAGCCTCCGCGTTCTCGAATCCTTGTAGGAACAATACCGGCTCAGCCAGATGTACACCAACAGAGACACCGTTACCGGCCGCCAGCGGCTTCTCCTCTTCGATATTCACTGGTATCACGCCGTTGCCGAGCGTGCCATTTGCGTTTATTTGTGGTGACACGGCCATACTGTGGACACTGTTCTCGCTCCCACTTGATCGATTCGTGGCATGTCGTACGTCGCTGTTCAGCCTTGGTCTGCTGACCATGCCACTGATTGGGCCACTGATGGACCCTCTGATTGCTCCTCTCATGTTTTCGGAATCTGTCTCCGATGTTCTCGAGGCGAAGCTCCCTGGGGACCAGGATTGCCGATTCCTCTTCTTTTGCAACTTCTCCTGTGTCGAATCGGTCTGTGTCTGTGACTGTGATTGTATCACGGATCTAAGGAACCGTTTTGCTGACTCCCGCGAGACCGCCAGTTTGAATCTTGGTTCACGCTTCGCAGAAGCGTCCGTTGGTTTGGGCGGTTCCGGGATAAAGGCGCCGAGGTTCTGTACTCGGATGCGTCCGGGAGGTGTCCGTCGTGGATTGAAGAAGTCGAGGCTGCGAGAAGAGCGGTGAGACGAAGTTGTAGTTGGTGCTGGTGCTGGTTGAGGTTGTGGTGGTGAGACGTATGAGATGCGGGCTTGGTTCCGGCTACGGTACTCGACGGCTGCCATTGCGGAGTCTGAGTTAGCCTGGTTCTTCTGGGCAAGAGCTGATAGTGCATCATGACAATCTTCCAAGAAAAATGAACGCGGTAGAAAACGAAGAGAAGAATATGAAACGACGACGGAAATGCAGGACCGTCCGAGCTTGCTGTGACAGCACTGGCAGGAAGCATGGTGACACACGGCGTCACCACATGCCAGCACAGGACGCACGAGCGCGTATGTTAAGGAGAAGCGGTGGCACTTACATTCAATTTCCTTTGCCCGTGAGCGAGTCAACAGCGATTGTTGGGCAGCAGTGGTGCAAGGTTGTGTTCTGCGGTTTCAGCGTGGAATTGCGACGGTCAAAGCACTAAGAAGTAGCTGCGGTGCCCTGGTCAGAGGCAGCTGACGTCGTACAGATACAGAGGAAAGCGTCCAAGAAAAGGCTGTGTTGCCAGCAGCAGTCCAAGAACAGCAGACAGGCTTAGACTAAAACGAAACCCCAATCCCTGTTCGGCGGTTGGCACCAGAAAAATGAGCTGGGGTTGGAGATCCTGACGTGGAGTGGAGATCTCGAGTACGAAATGCTACGCAATGCTTTGGAGGCTGGCTCGAGAGACGGTGCCGGATAAGGTTCTCGCTGGCGCTAATCTTGCCCTCCGCGCGGAGACGGCAGATGGCGGATCAGATCAAATGCAGGATGGCGGCGTGGAAAGTTCACGAGGAACGTTGGTAGACATGCAGGGAGGATTGGAAAGGCGGGTGGAAGTATCACGGAGATGGCATAGCAAGTGAATGACAGTAGTGACTGTCGTGTCCTGCGCTGACCGATCTCGACGATGTCGGCGCCGGGCAGCAACAGTATCGATACATCTTCGGGCTTTGGTGCGGATCTAGAGAGTAGCGCAGCAGGCACGCGCTAAAACATGATTTCAGTACTCGAGCGTCGAAACAGTCTGCGCCAAGCTCGTCATCGCTCAAAGCAAGGCGATTGTGCAGCAAATCGGCTTCTTCGGCTGGTCAGCAGTCGAGACTCGAGCGCCGACGTCTTCCGCCATGTCTACTATTCTCTGCCCGTTCGCGATGTTCTCGAACTACGCAGTCCGGAAGCGCGGAAGCAATGCAGCTGTGAGGCGCTCATCTGTCTGTCATGCCACAAGCAGGTACAGCGCGCTGGAAGTGCGCGGCAGTCATGTGTGTAAGTTTGCACACTCTTCCAAATATACCAAGTCGACCCTGCCGTACTTGCCGTGAACCGCCCTTGTCCAGCCTCACCAGCGAAGGAGGAGGCATTCTGGACTTTAGAGAATTACATGTTACACGACTCTCGCAGGGCTGTGTGCAGACGCGAGCCTCGGCACTGCGTCTGCGCAGACATCACACGACTGTCGAGGTCTTGTGTGCGTCTGGTGGCGGCCCTGGGTATCTGGGCGAGCTGCCCCTCATCCGCAGTACAAGTATGTATGCTACTAGGAGCAAAGAGAAAGTCGTCGTAGACAGGCTCGACAGGGTATGGCTGCAGACGTATGTCCAGTCGGATCCACAGGCACAGAACTTTTTTGTGGTCACACTGTAAGCACAGCCAGATGAAGCATCCGGAAATGCGAGTCGCGGGTCGCGCAAGATAAATGAAGTCGCATGCAACAGCTTGCGACGCTGGTAATATATTGCAGAGTTAATCGAGCACCGAGTTTGTGTTTTTGTGTTAGGCTTGATGTCATTGCCCCGAGCTGCGAAAGTCTTATTTACGCCATCCAAACGGTTTTCCAGAGACCGGTGTGCTTTTGCCGTACTGGATGAACCAGCCAGACATAATTCGATGAGAGTGAGCCAGGTTTCCCTACCTCTGTACTCCGCCTCGTCCGCATAGCCCCATGGGTGGTGGGGGACGAGATGATCGGCGCAAGAGTAAGCGGTATCGGCGTGTGTGGCGTCGGCGGTCGGCCCTGATGATCATACAGAACTGCTCGCCAATCTGCAAGACAAATCCTCCCGTAATCGTTCAACTTTTCGAGTTTGATGATATAGATCGGCCCGACCGTTTCGCGTGGGATGATGCTGTAAGCGACTTGTGCGGTGTCTGAAGAAGCACACCGGTCAGCGTGCAACTCACGTGGCGCGCACAGATTGTTCTTTGTAGTAGTCTTTATTCGGGTTGTTATTCGACTTCGGACCTGACTCCAGTGTGCGGGTCCTGAGGTCGCATTGCCCTTGGTCGCTCGTGAAAGGGATTTCGCCGGCCAACAGGCCACACAAAACTGCCAGAAACGACGCTTCAACAGCGTTTTAATGTCGCTTTGAACGTTTTGCCGAGAAAGACTGAGTCGCGCCGGACAAAGCTTGCCTAAACTCATGTGCAGTGTTCAAGTTCAAGTTGTCTGGTGTCGAAAGAAAGTGCAACCCGAGTAACCATAACCCTTGAAGTGAAGTGCTGCCTGGTATCTAAACTTGTGACGTCGATCGGCGTGGGGTAGTCGAGTTGACTGCATGTGGAGTTTATTAAAAGCGCGAGACTTACACGACACGCCACGCCACGCCACGATCTTCCAGCGACGCGCCGCAAACATCTGCAACAGCAACACACATCGGAGAGAATGGCTGAGCACGGTGAGTCGTGTATAGTGGCATATGGTGTCTGCTCTTACTGACAGCTTTGGAAGGACGAGATCTCCTGCCACTCAGGGATGTCGTGGTGTGCAGCACATCTCTTCCTCAGGAAGCTCGCGTGGGTCAAACTCTTTGGACGGAAGCCGATATGTACTTACTGGCAAAACAGATCAGACTCACAGAGCTTGCAAAGCAGATGGGAGCCCATCACGCCTTGGATCTCACAGGCGAAGTCACTCATCTCATAGTTGGCGACAGCAACACTCCGAAATACAGGTACGTCGCTAAAGAGCGACCGGACATTGTTGTTCTGGACCCCGCCTGGATCGATGCAGCGCGAGAAGTCTGGATAGACGGGGGCGATGTGGACGTGCAAGGCCTGGAGCGCATTTACAAGTGTCCGACTTTTGCTGGCCTCAGGATATGCATCACTGGCTTCAACGACCAAGCAGAACGGGCCCGATTGGCTTCCATGATCCAGCACGAGGGCGCAGAATACCACGGCGACCTCACCAAACAAGTCACCCATCTGATAGTGGCCCAGCCTGGGAGCGCAAAACACCGAGCAGCTCGAGATTGGGGGATAAACAGTGTTTCGACAAAGTGGCTAGAAGACAGCGTGGAAAGAGGCATGGCGTTGGACCCGAAGTTCTATGATCCAACGATGCCGTACGAAGAGCAGGGAAAAGGCGCATACAGAAAAGAGACGGCCACTCGGACGAGCTTGGGAAAGCGTTTAAGGAATGAAGAGTCTCAGACATCGGCTGCAAGTGCCAGTAGCAAGAGAAAGCTCAGGCGACATGCCAGTAGACGACTGGAAGACCACAGTCAAGACATGTGGCAGGACATCTCAGCAGCCGATGCTACCACGGTTGCTCCTTCCGAGATGACTGACCAATGGACGGCGGGAGACGAAGACTCTCAGCTCACTTTGGGCAGAACAGTAGCACAGCCGCAAGTCGAACAATCATTCGACGTCCGGCAAGAGAAGAACGTTGCAGTCGCGCCAAAACCTGGAGGTCTGTTCTCCGGCTGGTGTATCGCCACCGATGGATTCGAGAAGGTGAAAGCAAAGCGCCTTGCGCAATACCTCGAACCTAATGGTGCACACATCGTACAAGGCCTGCAAGGTCTGAACTCGATGGGAGAGGAGCAGTACGAAAATCGTTGCCTTCTCGTTCCACATGCCCAGACCGACCAGAGCATGAGCTTGCCTCATGTGGCGACTGGAGTTGTCATTGCTACAGAATGGTGGGTTGAGAGATGTATTCACTACAAGCAAGTCTTGGACCCACAGCAAGATACTCTTAGTCAGCCTCTGTGGAATCTAAACATCTTCGGTTTCTCAAAGTTGACGATTTCGACCACTGGATTCTCTGGGGTTGACTACCGCCAGGTAGCTGAATCGATCAAGCTCGCAGGAGCAACGTATCAAGAACAGCTCACACCAACAATTTCTGTACTCATCAGTGGAACTCCGACAGTAAAGAAGGAGAAGGCCTACTACGCTGCCAAGCACCAGATCCCTGTCGTCACTGCTGACTGGCTATGGGCTTGTCTTGAGAAACAGCGCAAGCCCACAATGGCCAGGTTCAAGATCGAGCTTCCGAAATATGACTCAAACAATGCTACGGGCAATTCATCAGCTGCACCCAGCCCTGCGCCGAGCGAAACATCGAGGAGGTCCGCAGAAACTGGTTCGAAGTGAGCAATATCCCCTTCATTTACTCTGCCGCCTTACTTCGTTACTGATGTATAGACTCAATAGAAAAGACAACCAGGCACTATCGCGGCTCTCCCACACACGAAAACGACAAGTAACACCACCCTTGCCACTACAGGCATTGAAACCGAACACGAAGAGCTCCAAGGCAGCGGGGCCCTTCGTGCACGAAGATGACGACGAGAACGACGACAACGAACATAACGATGATGACACTGCCGGGGCAGTCCAGGATGAAGACCTGAATATGACCCATAAGACGTCAACCAAGGTTGTGCCTTTGCAAGCTATCTCGCCCAATGCGTCTCCACACAAACAACATTTCATTGATCAACAAAAAGTGACCCCCCCAATCGAGGATCACGACGTCCCCGAAGCCATCAACACAGAGAATCAGACCGAGGTGGGAGCGGATGCGAAGGACGGGACAGCGTCTCCTGTAGACGAACCACCCGCGAACTCTGAGCGTCTGCAAACCGACTGGACCGCCAACCTCGCATCTATCATGGAGAGGCAGCAACGCCGCACCGCTTCTTCAGAACACCACACTCCTGCGCAACGCCTGAAACACCGCAAACTCGGCCGCGCTGCAAGCGGAAGCAGTCTAGCCAGCCGCACCAACTCGGGGTCTGTAACGGCGAACCAAGAACTTCGCCAGGGCGACAAGTCCTTCTCGGACTCCTCCGACTCGCATGCCGCCGCGCAAGAAGACTTGCCCAGCACGCAAATCGGCTATGAAACACTGGAGGCGGAGGCTGCGAGGATGCAGATGGCGAAGCGCATGGGAACAAGCTACTCTGATGAGAACAGCGGGACGCGTCTCGCGAGCTTGGGGACTGTGAGAGACAGTGCTGCGCCTGCGAGCGCACCTGGTGGGAGGTCTAGGAACAGGGCGAGAAAGTGAAAGGGCATCATCGTAATGTAGAAGCATGGTACAACAGCACAGAGAGTTCATAGTCGCCTCTTCGACAGGCAAGTGATATACATTCAAGATTCCGCCTCACCAGGCGTCAAAGTTTCCAAACCCGCCACCCTTTCTCTTCTTGATTGGTGGTTCTGGCGCGGGCTCTTCCCACTCTCCAATGATCTCGTCTTCGGCTTCTGGCGCCTGCTCTGCAGCCTTGCGTAGGTACTTGCCCACGCCACCTCCTGCACTGCTCTCATCTACCTTGCCATCGGCTCTGATCCTCTTGCCAGTCCAAGTCGTCCTCTCGTCTTCCGCGCCGCCTTCGCGTCTCAAAGCCTCTTCCTTAGCCTCTTTTGCTTCCTCCTCGGACCGCTCTTTCAAGAACTCCTCGAACGGGTTCACAAAGATGATCACCTCTTCAATCGCGCAGCGTTCCAAAGGATGATCTTTCTCGTCGGTCGGTACTGCTTCGAGGCGAGCCAGCGTTTCTAAACCTTCCATCACGCGACCGAAAACCGTGTGCTTGCGATCCAGATGTGGCGTGGCGCGGTATGTGAGGAAGAACTGCGATGTGTTTGTGTCTTTTCCTTTGTTCGCCATGCTCAGCACTCCGCGCCCATCGTGCGTGAGTGGGCCTTCGAGCTCGTCAGCAAAGGGCATGCCCCAGCAGCTCTGCCCGCCGCGGCCAGTGCCTGTGGGGTCGCCACCTTGCAGCATGAAGTTGCGGATGTTGCGATGGAAGGGAACGCCGTTGTACGCGCCTTTCTTGGCGAGCGTGAGGAAGTTCCAGACGGCTTTGGGGGCGAATTCGGGGTAGAGGGCGAGGTTGATGCTGCCGTGGGTGGTGCGCAGGCTGGCGTAGCCGGTGATCTTGACACGCTTGGGCTTGAGCATGTACTCCTCGTCGCTGAGGATGGCGCGGTCGTTGGATGTGTTTGGCGTCAGGCCTGTGGATGTGAAGGAAGCTGCGGCGGCGCCGCTAGTAAATTGCGCGGCGTTGTAGGGCGCTGGTTTTGTGGTGCGGTGTTTTGATACTTCAGATGCGGCTTTACGAGCGTGTGCTAAGGCTTGCTGCTCAGCAGGAGTTGCCGAGCCCGAGCCTGATTTCTCGCGCTCCTCTCTTCTTTTTGCCACGGCTTCTTTGGCTTTGAGGATCTTTGCGGCAGAGCCGAGATTCTGATCTTTGATTCCAGCGCCACGCTCTGCTTCTTGCTCTGGGGTCAGAGTGCTGGTACCCTCCTTCAAGTGCTTGTATTGGCTGAGATCCCTCGAGGCCACATTCTGAGGGTCCTGCAATGTGATGATATCCTGGCGAGTGAAGGTCTCATCGGTGACCAGGTCTTTCCAGTTCTTGCCTTTGATATTCAGGCGCTCCACAGTATCCCATGCGAAGACGTTGCCCGTATTCTTCAAAGCCACGATGTGCGTGTTGTCGGTAAACACCTTGAACGTGACCGGATCGACGTATTCTCCATCATCGTTCTTTACGAAGTTCAACTTGATCAACTCTGAGCTCTTGAGAGGGTTTCCATCGACTGGGTTTGTTCCATGCTTTTTGATCCAGGGCAAGATGTTGGTTAGGTCGAATATGGTACCATCGGTAGTGCAGACGGGGTGCTCGAATGGTTGGAGTGAGACGGCGCAGAAGTTGAATGGTAACCGCTTGAAGCTTGCGCCTGCTACGCCAGATTTGCGAGCATTCGCTCCTGCTGATGCGCCGAAAGCATCTGCGCTTGACCACTCGCTGTGGGTGATCTGGAGGCGGCGTTATTAGCTGGATTCGATGGTGGTGTATACTAGATGACGACGTACGTACAGCTTGTCGGTACCTGCGATATTGTTAGCAAGCTATATGGCCTGAACGAAGCAGCCTGAACATACCTTTGCCCATATTGACGGTGTTGTTCGGTACTAGACTACGAAGAGCACTACAGAATCTCCAACCATCACATGTCCGCGTTCTCGACTTCAACTTCTGACGTTCTTCCACGCATATACCTGCCTCTTTCGGCAGTTTGCGACAGTTCCACCGAGATTCAACCGACCAGAATATCAACATCACTCAAGTGAACAATAGTTAGTGGCTATCAAGACATAGAGTCAAAACTCCTCACATGATCTACTAACCACTCACAGTATAATAAACTGGCATGGAGGTGGAGCTCTCAGAATCGATGCGCCTAAGTTGTATGCCTAGAACGCGCACACGACCAACATCCCAATCGGGTACTGCTATGTGGTGTGGATACACAACATGCCTTCGGTGTCAGCAAGCATAGGGTGAATTGCAAGTCAGTGAGCGCATGAATCTCACTGAAGTGACACAAATCCTCGGATCTGAGGTTCGACAAGATGACTTCTCCAGCCTAATGTTCAGGTCGTAACGCTGTTACAAGCACAGTTGGAAGCAACTCCAAGGAAGCATGTGGATAGTACTGAAAGCTCCTACCATGACACAGCTCTAATCAATTCCTTCAATGGTAACTGGAGAGGATATTGTTCAACAAGCAGAAGCCACAACACGTGTAGCGCGGATGGCGCCCTATACCAAACACAATGCCCACGTTCCCAAGCAAGCTATAGTCAGTCTTTCTTCTTTCATTTGACACGCCCAAGCGAGTTTGCCGACGGCAATTGGCCAATAGTAGTCGAGCACGGGCGCATCGAAGTAAGGCATCAGTGTCTGCATACCCACCATCCTCACTTGAGTGATGCTTCCTTTGTGCCAACAACAATACTAAGACCACTCACAAAGGTGACTCGACCGAGAGCAAACCAAGCAAACAATACTAAGGCTACGCATCCTCCGCCAGCGAGTACATCAAAACTCGCTGATAATCTCCGGTTCTTTCTCCCGCCTTCTGCAACTTAACAAACCAAAACTCGACCGCAATCACCCACAACGAATACTTAAACCAGCATACCAACCCACAACTCACAACTTCTTCTCTTCACCGATAACTACTTCGATCCTACACTCGCTAAGTCACCGACTTTCAAACCCCACCAACCATCAACATGCAGTTCACCAACATGGAACTTGTCCTCAACAAGAAGGTCGACCAGGGTGCTCCCTACACCAACGGCTGCGTCCTCCAGCGCAAGAAGGTCGACCAGGGCGCTCCCTACACCAACGGCTGCACCGTCTCCTACAAGGTACAACACATTGGTCTCGGCCGCGACACCAGCTGCACAGTCCCGTACGCATAGACGCTAACTTGTCAATAGTAAGCGTTGAACCACGACCTCGCGCCGACTGTACACCCTTTCTCCTGGAGCGTCTCGCTGCACGACAGGGAGTGATGTTTGAGGTGCTTGTTCCTGGTATGCAATGTGCTGAGGGTTTTCCCTTTTCTTTTACGTTGGCTTTGGACCATGAGTCCTTTTAGTACGCGAGAGCTTTGGCTCGCGCACGCTGTCTTCGGGCAGCAAGCGTGGACTTTGCTGCTCGTCGTGCTCAGTTAGTTTGACAGTAGTCGATCCATCAGAACGGCTTTATTTGTCTCATCTTGAATCTCATGTGATGTTGAAATCTGTCTCTGTCTTCACTCGTGCCTTACTCAATGCTTCTTTGGGTATCTTGTTCTAAAGTCCATCTCCTCTTTGCTCCCTCATCATCGCCCTGTATCTTTCAATGACCTCTCTACGAGCATCTCCCAGCTCTTCACGCTTCTTCAAACTTCCAGATGCAACGGGCACGTTGGCCACATCGACCTTTGCTCCCCGGATAGGCTTGAACTTCTCCCTCACTTTGATCAACTCAGGTGGCGCCTGCACCACGTCGTTGATCTTCGCCTTCTGCCCTCGCTTTAGCTTTAATTCTGCCCAAATATCACCTTCCTTGTCGTTGCTTTCGCCAATCGCCCGCGATCGCTTGCCCTTGAACAAAGTATTGACCTCCTCGCCGTACTTGGCCGCATTCTCCTCTTCTAACTCCTCCTGCTTCTCTCTCGCCTCTTCCTTCTGCTCTTGAATCTTCGCCTCCTCCTCTCGCCACGTCGCGTACAACTTGTGCATCTGCTTCTCCTTCTTCGTCCGCCTCTCCTTAATCCCCTCCACCGCCTTGCCCTTCTGAATCAACCCGCTCACTTTAATCGCCTGATCGACTCGCGCATTGTAATCCGACATGCGCTCGCCCGGCTGAATCTTCGGGATGTCTGCCGCCTGCGCCTCCGCCTCCTTAGCACTCTTCGCAGCACTCTTCGCAGTCTTGGCCTTCTTCGCCCGGCGGTCCTCGCCGTCGTCTAGGCCAGAGATGTGGCGCTTGTTGGTCTGCTGTGCGATGAGGCGCTGGAAAGCGCGGGGCGTGTCGTCGACGCCATAGCCCTCGACGATTTCTTTGCCGCCGCGCCGGGGTTTGAGGTCGGAGGCGGGTTTGGGCTTGGCTTTGGCGGTTCCGCGCTTCGGGGCGAGTTTGGAGTTTGCTTTTTTGGAGCCGGTTTTGGTGTAGGCTGCTAAGGGTTGGGCGCTGGTTGTGGGCGCGAGGTTGAAGCTGGTGGGAGGGTTAGGAAGGACTGGAGGTTTATTTCGATTTGAGTATTACGTACTCGTTCGCATTTTGCGTCTTTCTTGTGTGTTTGGTAGGCATTTTGAAGTGTTGCTATCAGTGTTGTAAAGTGCTCGGAAGCATCGATCGTCTGGAACTTTTTGTGAGAGAAAGTCGGAGAGGGTCCGTCCGAGCTTCTGAACATGTGAAAGCGGCAGACCAGCTCCATTCTAGATACTTTGCGCCATCCACAACAACGACAACATTTCAATACTCTGCACCTCTCTACCCGGCCAAATCAACTTGTTGCGTCAACATCTTGCCCAGCATGCCTCCAATGCCCAGCCGCATGACCAAAAACAGGGTCAAAGACTTCCGCTATCGACCAGGAAAGGCCGAGGTCGAGGACGAAGAAGACGAGTTCGACTCTGAGGAGGAGGAAGACGATGCGACAGAAGCGCAAAAACCCTCGGCGCCTGCGCCAAAGGCATCAACATTCCCCAGCCAAAAGAAACTCGCGATCGACTTGAGTAAAGCAGACCAGCAAAGGAGCACTGTTCCAGAAGGACTCACGACCAAAAAAACCGACGACCCTGATTTGGAAGGATTTGAAACCGCGTCAGAATCAGAAGATGAGGCTGCAGATGCGGAAGAGGGCAGTAGTGAAGAGGAAGAGGAGAGCTCAGAAGAAGAAGACAGCAGCTCTGACGACGAGCCAAAGCGACCTATGCTTGCGCCGAAGTTCATATCCAAGGCGCAGCGCAATAAAATGCAGACAACACAACCTACAAAGTCGGCAGAAGATATTGCGGCAGAGGAGGAGCGACGGAGGAAGGAGAAAGCGGATGAAATGCTGCAGGCGCAAATGGAACGCGACCAGATTGCGCGCGCCGCAGGCAAGAAAGCATGGAATGATGATGACAATATTGAAGAAGAGGTTGACGATACAGATGGGCTTGACGAAGAGGCAGAACGTGCGGCGTGGAAATTGCGCGAACTCAAGCGTGTTCGACGCGACCGCCTCGCGATCGAAGAGAAAGAAAAGGAGCGCGAAGAAATCGATCGTAGACGTGCCCTCACCGACGAAGAACGCAAAGCCGAAGACGAAGCGTACATCGCGGCACAGAAAGACGATCAGGAAGGCAAAGGCAAGATGGCATACATGCAAAAGTACTTCCACAAGGGCGCCTTCTTCCAGGGTGACGAGGAGCAGGATGAAGAAGTTAAAGCTGCCCTTAATCGCGATCTGGCTGGAGCACGATTTGAAGATGAAACTGCCAGCAAAGAAGTCTTGCCCGAGTACATGAGGATCAGAGACATGACCAAATTGGGCAAGAAGGGCAGGACCAAATATCAGGATCTCAAGTCTGAGGATACCGGGCGATGGGGAACGTACGAGAACAAGAAGAAACGCTATGATGGTTTGGATGATCGATTCAGGCCTGATGACCCTCGTGATGGCCACGACCGTACAGGTGCTAATGCTGCGCCTGTTGGCGAGCGACGCAGGAGGGACGATGATGATGGGCAAGGGGATCGGGACGGCAAGCGAGCAAAATACGACTGAGGCTGGTCTATCAATTCAAATGCTTTTGTGAGCGTTTTTAGCGAGGCGTCAAGGGCGATTATGTAGGAGAGGTGATCAACATGTCAACGATCGATAGTGAATCAACATAGGCAACCATTCTCAACTTAATGTACAAATTGATTATGTGGAATAGGATTAATTTTGCCGAGTCCAAACACAGCAGTACTCATGTATTACAAGCTGCGATTTTTTTTTGCTATACGACAGATCGATACCTGAAGAGCGAGTGCTTCATTCTGAAGAGCTCTAGCATTAGACTTCACCTCAACGAAGGCAAGCGCGACCGGCGCGCCAAGACTTTTGCTCGCGCGCTCACCCCTCCCCCGCCATCATCAGCACTCCACCGCATCCACTGCTGCTGCATCCACTACCGCCTCTTTTTTGCCGCTAAACCGCTGCAAGGCTTTGCGTTCGACTCCTGGCACGTTCAATCGACTCGGACTTGTATAACGCCACTTGCGCCATAATACAGCTGTCGCAAAAGATGCGAAACGATGGCCTCGGGATTTGACGGACTCGTTGAGCGTCTGCTCTATGATGTCGCGCTCGCAGGCACCGGAGGTCAGTACATCCTCGTGTCGCGCGCGATCAATGCGATTGTCGAGTATCACCGGCATCCTAACGCTTCGCAGGTCTCGGTATCAAAGAACTCGGCAACGCTGTGCGCGAGTTCTACGCGAGTCAAAAGGCTGCCAAAAACTGCCAAAAAACCACAGATGATGATGACAGTCTCTTGTTCTCAGAGACGCCGCCAGACAATGGCCCAATTATCGACGATAACTTCGTCGAGCTCGTATGGCATTGGGTGTCGCGCAACCCTGAGGTGACTGTCGTAGGACAATATCAAGATAAGCCTGCTGTGGCGGACTCGGCCACCGATAATGACGAAGGCGCGACCAACGCGGGCAGCAAGCTTGACGGCTATCGCAAGCAGCGACTCTGCACTGGAGAGGATCGAGTCTGGTACGCGATTGCTGGTCACGGTATCGACTACAAGCGGATCCCATTCCTCGAATTTCAAGCTCTCAGCGTGATCGCAGCACAAGGCACTAAGGGTGTCCTTCAACCCGATGTCACAAGGCTCACTGGGCAAGACAAGAGATCCTTGCCCAAGCGAACTGACAACCTTGCCAAGAACGGCTACATTGTCAAGACTACCGTCATAGCACGCGGTACCAAGACCAGTCTGCTCAAACTAAAGAAGTTCGCTGGCGACAGTGCTCTGCCCGAAGATGAGGGAGCGCCTGGCACAGCGATCATCCAATACAATCTCTGGTTTGACGAAATGATGAGGCTGTTGCGAGAGAATGGCAACATCATGGCGTTCGAAGACATCAGAATTGGTCTTGGCATAAACAAGAAGAGATTCGAGACAAGAGCACTCCACCGTTGCGTCCGTCGTCTGGCCAAGGTCGGCTCTCTGAGAAAAGTCACCGCTAGAGTGGAAGCGCCTGCAAGTCAACCCGACGCCGACATGAAGTCTGTCAGGTCTCTCCAGCTCCTTCGCGATCCCACAGAGATTGACCGTGTAGCTTTTATGAGGAGTGATTGGCAAAGGAGCAAGCTGCTGGACTCCACTCAGATTGCTCAGTTCGCGGCTATGGGAGGAGCTGAAGACGACGATGATGATCTCGAGGAAGCTGAGGCTATCGCTGGCTTTGATGGCGAAGGCGAGGATGTCCGACGGATCTTGAACCGCTCTCCACCACTTTGGAACCCCGATCTTCCTTTCCCCAACTTTTTGTATAATCGGATCAAAGAATCTGGTATCGCCGGAACGTCCTCCAGTGAGCTATATGAAGACTCTGTTGGCCAATTCTGGAAGCGAGCGATGGATGAGATGCTCGTAAAGCTCACAGATCTCTGGCAGTTCTCGCAACCTCCTCATCTCCGCCACCTTGCTATCGTCAAGGATACGTGTCAGAGGGGAAAGCAGCCAACATTCCAGTATCGCACGTACGAAAACTTCGAGAAAGCTGTGGTTATCGGCGACGCATTCTGGGAGGGAGTATTCGGTCCGGAAGAGAAGGGCAAAGGCAAGGCAAAACAGAAGAAAGCTGAAGCCGCCGCCGCTGCTTTGCCGGATGTTGACGAGTGGGGGTTCCAGAAGGTCAACCACAAGCTCTTTGTTGGTCAGAATGGTGCGGCAACTCTGGAAGAATGTCGCAAAAATGCCAAACCAACATTGCAGACTAAGAGTCACACGCTGACGCCTGGTTCTCTGATTGGACGGCCTCCAGGAGTGACCAAGACTCCTGGCAGTGGTACAGGGCGGCCAAAAAAGACGCAAACGATTGAACGTACGCCAACAAGCCGACCTCGAAAGGACCAACCCACAATCGAACAATCTATGCGCAAGACTGCGGGGCAAAAAGCACTCTCCGCAAGCGCCGTGAAACGTACAGCCGATCAGGCAGATCTGGATGCGGACCAAGAATCGGGACCGAATGATCAAACTTTCGACGTCGATCAGACACCAATTCCAGGAGCCAAGAAAGCCAAAGGTCGGCCACGTAAGTCTTTGCGAACCGATGAAGTACCCAGCAGGACATTGCCTACGACGCCGGCCACGGGAAAGAGACGCTCGACTCAGCCGGTAGCGCTCGAGGGCTCTCCTCTACAAAAGAAGCGACCGGCTTCCGGCAACGGCGCAAATACAGAAGAAGAACGACCCGACAAGAGCCTGGGAGTTGAGGCTGAAAGCCCCCGCGAGACTACAGGAACTCCTGGGCAGCTTGTTGACGGTGAGTCGGCAGCTGAGTACTACGCAGACGATTCCAACTGGTCGACTGGACCGGCACCAATCGTGAACGTTGAAGCTGGAATCGAGATCAATCCACCAGGGGCCTACGAGCTCAAAGTTTATAGTTTTCCGTCTCGTGGACGACCACCAAAGGCCAAGATCGCAGTGTTCAGGTCAAGCCGACTTCGCGACTTCCCATGGTATGTGAAAGAAAGACCAATTCCAGGCTCTAGGGCATTCAAAGCTATGCGTCGGAGCATAGCGAAGGATGCCTCAGAAGAAGTCGAGCCTGCTCCTGAGCTACCATATCGTGAGCCATTGGTGCGCCGTGCAATTAAAGCTACTGATGATATGGGTCGAGCTTCCTGGGGCAAACAATCAATGGTCCAGCGTCAAGTTACATCAGTGGATGACACTGTTGGAGGTGCAGAGGCCCCGAATGACACTGATATGACCGCGCCCGAGGTACCGACCGCAGATCTGGATCCCACGCTGACTGAATCTACTGCCGGGCATGCATCCAACGCACCCCTGCCCGACGTGACCGTTCATGACGCTGATGACGAAGACACAGCTGTACGGCAATACAAGAAGGCTGGCGTGACCAAAAACATCGGTGCACTTCACATCAAGCGAAGAAAAGTCGCTATGGACATCGTTCAGACTTGTGGCGGCGTATTCCCTGGCAAGGGAGAAATGTGGTTCCCATTCGTAACCGCATGGCAAAGACAATACAAGCAGACACCTGACCGCCATACTGTCGACAACGTCATGAGAGGACTCGTCACCAGCGGCAAGTTGAAGAAGTTGACGTTCTTCTTCAAGTCAAGAAAGGGCATGACTGTCGAACGCTCGATTTATGTTGAGCCTGAGATCGACCCAAACTCGCCAAAGGTGAAGTTACTCCAAAAGAAAATCATCGATAGCTATCCTGCGACTGTTCTACCTGAAGAGGTCGATATCGCGCCAGAGTTCCGCAAGCAAGCAGCCAGGAATCCTCAAACCACACATCACGCCAAATTGGCCAAAGCAGCAGGTGAAGAGTCGAGCCCGGCACCAAAGGACACGACTGGTACCGCAAACTTACCGCCCCATTACATTCGCGACCAATTCCCCAAAGATGCCAGCATCACAGTCAGACGTACCGGCAATGGCACGGGTCTCGGTGCAATCGACGCGCAACTCCGCAGCATCAAGCACAACCGCAGATTAGCGAGCATCAGGAGAGGCGGTCACCCAAGAAAGATCCTGCCGATGGGCGCTGAGATGGAAGATGGGGTTGGAGAACTTACGTATGAACAGGCCTTGCTGCAAGGCGAACAGAACCCATCGGCATACCTTCATGGGGCCGCCTCGAAGCGCAGTGCTGCCCGTCTACGAGGTTCTGGGCGTAAACTTCCTGGCCGAATTCTTGGATCAAAAGCGAAGCGGAACGCGGCAAACGCGACACGCACACCTGCAGGCCAAACAAAGAGAAGTTTGCCATGGGACGCAATCGGTTATGTTGCTTCACAGGCTGCGCACTCCTTCGTCGATCCCGCGTGGATGGCCATCGTGTCAAAACCCAAACCCCCGCCAAAACGCATCGCACGCATCCAGTGGAAGTGGGTTGATCCGTCTGCAGAAGACTGGTCAGTTTACCCATCTGGTATGGCTGACGATGCAGACTTCGCTGATATGCGCCACGACGAGCCTGCTTCTTTCGGCTTGCTGCTTCCTGATGACAATCAAGTACTGGACAGAAATGGTCTGAGTGAGGCTGTGGATGTCCAATTTGCACCACAGACGATAGACGACATCGTCAACAGCCACATGCTTCCCTCAAGCCCGGAGACAGGTAGCGATGACAATGAGGCGACAAAGTTCTTCAATGAGGTCGAGCGAGTGCAAGCATGGGAGCATCATGTTGTAAAGGCCAAGCAGGCGTTGGCTCGTGGTGCCGACCGCCCATTCATCAATCACACGACGCCCTTGGACATTCCGTGGCCGTTGGACGGCGCCGCGTCCGTGGAAAGACCGTCAGCGCGCGGTAAGCGTGTAAGATCTGGCGACGACGATGAGTCTCCCAAGGTGAAACGTCGGCGCCAGCCTCAGAACAAAGTCTCACGAGCGCAGGCGAAGGTCTACTCCGAGTCTGACCCTCGCAAATACAAGAAGCGCGATCGGAAAGCCGCGGCGAACTTTGGCGACAAGGAACACGATCGACTGGCCAAAGCTGTCGCTTTGGTGTCAGTTGTTGCCGGTGGTGTCTCTTACAAGCGCAATTGGCTGATTGTCGCTCATGCTTTCGGCTATCAGTTTGAGTCAGAGTTCCTTCGTCACCGCTGGGACAAAGTCAGAGACCAAAGGAATCCCGTCGTCAAGCACATGCAGGCGCAAATTTGGGAGCCCTTCCTCGATGCATACGAGCGCGGAATCCTCCCTAAGATTGACTACAATGATCTCGAGGCCACAGACTGGCCTGCACTTATGGAATGGCTGGAGGGTGAAGTCATCACATCGTATGCTGTTGACTACTCCAAACCTGCAGCCTTGATCAACAAAGTGCCAGATCTCCCGGTGACAAGAGAAGACCTCGAATCAAATTTCTTGATCACAGAGACTAGCGCGGATGCGAGCATCAGCCGTGATGAATTTTTCACCGCGGTGGTGGATAAGAGAAGGAGAGATGTCGCAACCATGAGTCTCAATGGATTGCCACTGGAGCCTAGCGGCTCATCAAGTCGCCGTGATGAGACCACCGATCTTCTTCGTTCTTGGGCGCGTGCTGTCGTTTTGACAGACGATTCGAACTACAACATGGGCGAGGCGTACAAGAAGATCAGGAAGTTCGGCGATCAATTGCTCGATGCTACAGTCAAAGACCTGTGTGCAGAGAAGATCTTGCAGGTCAAGAAGAAGGGACGACGCTTGCCTGGCAGGAACCTCAAGCTGGACGAGACGAATTTCCTCCCCATGTTCAAGAGATGGTCAGACAAGCAAGGTCCCGAGCACTTGTTCCTGACTAGGGTGGCAAAGAAGCGCGCCGAGGTGCTCGACACCCTACAACGCCAAGATCACTACGAACTTGAGTACAGCGCGGAAGATGAGCTGTACGTTGTCTTGACGAACATGGTCGGTCAGGGACTCCTGGCCGTCAAGTCCAAGATTCCCGAGCGAAACGACGATTTCGACGCTCCATTCCCCAAGATCACAGCGTGGGGCTACGCCGGCTTCAGCTACAATGTCAGGACGTTCGACAAGAACCGTCTCCGCTTCTCGATCATCTACGAGAAGACGGACAAATTCACGTCCGAGCACGGCCTAAAGAACGATATTGCGATCCCTATTCGTCCGCCGCACTATGCAAACGAAGACGGCTACCGCATCCCACTGTGGGTCGACATCCACGACAAGCTGCTCCCACGCATGTGGGAGATGGTCGTACGTTCTGTGCTCAACCTGGTCGTCTTCAGACCGGGTATTAACGCTGCGGATATCGAGGAAGCCCACAAGGGCAAGATCTGGGCATGGGAAGTCGAGCTACTGATGAGTTGGATGGAGGAGACTAGCGTGGCGGAGCGGACTGGTCCGGGTGAGGAAGTCGATGGGATGTGGAAGGGTGGATGGAAGGTCGGCGAGTGGTGGTATTGTGCTGCGCTTTGCCCGGCGTTGAATGAGCAGGCTGGTGTTGTTGAGGTGTGAGGTGCAAGAGGGCGAAACAGCTTCACGACACTCAGCTATGCCTTTTGGTGTGTTTGACATCATGAGAGGATGTCGAGTTTTGCCTGCTGTAGTATATAATATCCCTTCAACTTCAATCGATGTTGATGGAGTGTAGTCTAGTTTACATGACAACGAAGCTTACTGTGAATCACAAATGCAATATTGTGAATGTTCTAGCTGACCTATTTATAAAGTCGATGCCTGTGATTAGTGAACATGTGAAATATATGGAGATCCTTACTAATCGTGTCTCATTATTCTTGAGCTGATGTTGTTTGTTGGTGGCACTTGCTCGTGCCTCTTCACAGCACAGCTGGCCTCAGGGTCCAAACGTCATCCTTCGAGTCTCCATCAATTCAAATCAATTGAAATATCCCACCGCCTAAACACCTTCCTGCACACAACAACAAGAACAGCAAAAACCATGGTCCGGATCCCCCAATTCCTCACCGCGGCCCTCGCCATCACCGGCGCCTCAGCGGCCTCGGCAGTCAAAGACCTCCTCCCCTCCAACTTCGACGACATCGTCCTCAACTCCGGCAAGCCCGCGCTCGTCGAGTTCTTCGCGCCCTGGTGCGGCCACTGCAAGACCCTCGCGCCCATCTACGAGGAGCTGGGCCACGCCTTCGAGCACTCGGACAAAGTCACCATCGCCAAAGTCGACGCCGACGCCCACAAGGAGCTCGGCCGCAAGCATGGCGTGCAGGGCTTCCCCACGCTGAAGTGGTTCGAGAACGGCAAGATCGATGACTACAAGGGTGGACGGGATCTCGAGAGTCTGGTTGCGTTTGTTTCGGGCAAGACGGGCGTGCAGATGAAGGCGAAGAAGAAGGAGAAGAGCAATGTGGAGATGTTGACGGATTCGACTTTCAAGGAGAAGGTTGGTGGGGAGAAGGATGTGCTTGTTGCTTTCACTGCGCCTTGGTGTGGACGTGAGTATATCTTGAAGGATCCAGCAGTGACTTTCAAGCACGGCAAAGCTAACGATCTACCTCAACAGACTGCAAGACCCTCGCACCCATCTGGGAGCAGCTAGCCACCGACTTCGCCTCTGAGCCCAACGTCCTCGTCGCCAAGGTCGACTGCGAAGCTCCCAACGCCAAAGCCACCGCGCAAGAAGCCGGTGTCAAGTCTTACCCTACCATCAAGTACTACCCTGCTGGCTCCTCCGAGGCAGTACCTTACAACTCTGGTCGCAGCGAGGCCGACTTCATTTCATTCCTGAACGAGAAGGCCGGTACCTTCCGCGTCGCTGGCGGCGGTCTCAATGCTCTGGCCGGTACGATCCCCTCTCTGGACACCATCGTGCGCACCCTGCAGACCGGCGGTGCCAAGGCGCAGGAGGAGTTCACGAAGGCTGTTGGTAGCGCCAAGGAGCAGTATGCCGAGTACTACAGCAAGGTCGCTAAGAAGAGCGAGGAGAACTCTGGCTATGTTGAGAAGGAGCTCGCCAGGCTGCAGAGCTTGCTCAAGAAGGGCGGTCTTACGGCTGAGAAGGTTGACGACTTGGTCAGGAGGAGCAACATCTTGAACGTGTTCAAGGGCTCTGACGAGAAGAGCGAACTTTAGAGGAATGATTTGAGGAATTCATGAGGAGGACTGGCATGACTCTTTTTGTGAGAGTCGCGGAGAAAAAAGCATACGTATCATGAGTGATTGTATCATATGGCTTGATGAGAATATAGGTTTGACTTTGATAGATGGATTGTGAATCATCCTTGCGAGCCGATACGAGAGAGTTCCAACTCTCGTTCATCCTTCTCTACCTGGCCAGACCAAAATCGCGGGTCCTGGTTGCCTTCCTTTGATCAGTCCACGGTTGAGCAGACCTTGGCCTCCGCTCTGTAAAATCACAGCAGGTCGTTAAGCAAAGCCATGTAGATGTCTTCTGCCACATCGATCTTCCCTCTTTGAACAACGCCACACTTCTAGCAGCATCGTCGAGAGCCACCCTCAGATAATCGCAGTAAATCGCCAAACATTCAAGTCAAAATCTCCCAAAGCCTATCGCCCCCTCTCAAGCCACGCCCACAGCAGCAGCATCACCATTCCCAGCAACACCACCCTGTCCCTCCTCCTGCTTCCCCGCCGCAAACGCCGCATGCTCGTTATGCCTCTTGTAATAAAACGACCCCTCCCTAGGCTGCAACCCCGGACTCAACCCTGCCCAAATCGTCTCCAGGATCCTCTGCACCCCCATCTCGTGCCCCCCATCCCGATTCCAGACCTGCACCAGCATACTCCCGAACCTCACCCCTAAACTCACACCACAAATATCGTCTCTGAACGTCGTCACGCCTTCTTCCTCCACCGCCGCTTGCAGTTGCTCCCCGATCGCAAGCATGCAGACCTCCTTCCAGAATTCTGGCGCCAGTTGTTTGGGGACGCGGAACGTCCAGGAGCCGCCGGAGACGTTCCGTGGGTCTTCCCAGATGGGTTTGACGCCGCGCTTGAAGAGGTGCACGCTGTCGCGGAGAGGGAGGAGGGTGGTGTCGAAGTTGTTGAAGAGGTTCCAGAAGGAGCGGATGTCGTTGACTTCGGCGAGGCGCACGAGGCGCTCTTCATATGCTGCGCTGGAGTCGTTGGTGGAGGGTGATTGAGGGCCGTTGGTGTTGGCGTGGCCGCGGTCTTGACGGTCGTGCCAGAAGTCCCAGCTGTGGACTAGGGGTGGGGCGCGGTTCTTTTGCAGGCGGGCTTGCAGGAAGTTGCGCATTTCGGCGCCGCGGGCGGGGGTTGTTGTTGGGAGGTCGGTGGAGGGGGAGACGGTGAGGTTGGGTGGGGCGGCCATGGTGGGTGGTGTTGTTGTGGTGTATTGTACTGAGGAAAGTTGTAGGAGAGGTGTGTGTTTCTGGTATTGATCGCTAAATGTCGAAGATAGAGGAAGTGTTGGTGGGGAGTGATAGACGCTGCGTGTCTTTGTTTGCTGCTGCTGCTGCTGCTGTTCTGGTGTCAAGGGCCGTGGGCCAACAAAGGCGTATCCCCGATGAGCACGTGAAGAGGGACAAAGTAAATGCTTCTTCTTCTTCTGACAAGCCAAAGAGGAGAGAGGATTCTAAGGAACGTGGTTATAGAGAGGAAGGAGTAGGTAGACCTAGCTGTAGACAGTTCCTACTTGCCCTGAAGTGAAGTGTAGCTGGACCCCTGCAAGGCATAATGTGCGGCTGGTCGTCAGGAGATGCTTGCGACGGAGATTGCTGGCGTTTCAGAAGAGGCATGCCCTCTGTCCAACTGCACATCCAACATCACTCACTCGCACGATTGGCAGTCGAGGCGCATACTGTGACATGACAGCAACAGTGCCAACCGCTTTTAATAGCTGTACAAACAGGTACATGCACAGGCAAGACACGCCCCCCTCTGTGCAGATCTCATGACGTCCCGTTCACAACGTCAAGGAAGGCCTGACCCGTTGCTTTTGTGGGGCTGTCTGTACATTGCGAAGAAGATTAGTCTGAGCGATTGGCTCTCTCGCTAAACGGTATCATGCCGAGTCCGATACCGATACCGATACCGATACCGAGGACGTCGAAGGATGCGCGGCGCTGGGCTGGGCTGGGCTGAGCTTGAGGCTATACACTCCACCAGATATCCGAGCTATACGATACCGACGATGATTGATGTGCCTGGAAGGATGTGGCTGTACGGTGTGATACGCGTGGAGCCGTGAATTTATGAGAAGACAAGTAAGGACGAAAGGTATATAAGGATCGAAAGAGTCCTTCGATAGAACAATCTCCTTCTCATCCAACCAACGCTACTTCATCGAAGTCCAATTTCCATTCACGAAACATACACGATCGCCGCAGCAGTCTTCATTCATCTCTCAGAAGATCAATTGCAACACAACAAGCATCCACAACAACCGACCACATCGAACTCCTTCGATCCACATATCCTCGCCTCAACACTCAACACAAACAACAATGGGTCTCCTCAAGTCAGGCATCAAGTACGGCGGTATCGCCTACGCTCTCAATGCCATTAGCAAAGGCGTGACCGCTCATGAAGAGGGCAAAACAGCTGCTGCGACCAGCCAGCATGCACAGCAGCCACAACAACTACCTCAGTACCCCGGCCGAGGCCCTTACTACGACCAGTCTGGTTATATGCACCAAAACTGGTGTGACTCCTCTTGTGGCCATCAATGCAATGGCAAGTCGAAGTGAGGGGTTGAAATATTGGCGGAGGGACGTGTAGTGTTCGGACGAGTGTACAGTAGGATGGTGTGGGCAGCTTTGGGGTACTGGTTATGGTCTCTTAAATTGGGGTTCTGCGATATAGACGGATGGTTTTTTTTTTCGGCTTTCATTTTTAGATACATCGAAATAACCCGGAATGTCCATCATATCATCATGTGTTTAGATGGTAACAAGATTACTCATGTCATGCTTGGAAAAGCCGTGGTTCGAATCGATCGTTGGAAGCGTCTCGCAACGTCAGCTGTGCAACCTCACTATAATATCAACACCAACTCCGTAACCGGCAAAACGATCGTATGTACGCATACCCTCAGCCTCATTTCCATTCTGCATGTCGTAGTCACAATGCTTGCTCCTCCTTCCTTCCCTTGAATGTGATCGTCGTCAATGTTCGGACTCACATCTAACCCCTCTTCGTGAGAGTTCCAACAACGTGCGGCAAAGTATCATACTTGCCCTCTCCAACACCAGGCTTCAAATCGACCTTTTCCCACTCACCAGCCTGCAACAGCCACTCATCAGTCGGTCTGCAGATATCACAGCCGCCAAAGAAGTGCGGCCAAATTTGATTAATGAAACCTAAAAAAGCAAAATCGCCAAGTTAGCACACCTCCATCATCACTTTCCACAAAAAAGAAGAAAAAGCTCACGTTGCCACCCTCCCACAAACTCCCCCTGATACTTCGTCCTAACATGCTCGTAAACAATCCACTTCCCCCCCTCCCTCAGCAGCGGATACAAATCCCCAATCACCCTCTCCGGCCCGGGAATACTGCACAAACACTGCACCGTCACAATCGTATCAACGCTCCCCTTCTGCACCCCACCTTTACTCCCCAACTCCTCCGCCCCACACCCAATAATCTCATAGACCCCCTCCAGCCCAGCCTTGACCGCATTCGCCCTCAACTCCGCGTGCAAACCCACATTCGGCTCCACGCCGTAGATCTTCGTGATACTGGGGTTGAGAGCGCGAGCGTATAAGAAGAGCCATTGGCCTGAGCCGGGCCCGATGTCGAGGACGGTGCCGGAGGCGTTGTTCTGGATCAAGGGAGTGACTTTGGGGGCGGCGTTTTCGGCGGCGCGGGCGCCGAACCAGGTCCAGAAGCGCGCGAACCAGATTTCTTTGAAGAGAGAGATGGAGGTGAGGGGGGCGAAGTCGCGGGTTTGGAGGAGGGAGAGGATGGTGCTGGGGATGTAGGTGGCGGAGTAGTAAATTAGGAGGAGGGGGCCGAGGAGGGTGAGGGGGGTGGATTGTTGGGGTGGTGGTGGTGGTTGTGCCATGGT
>Ga0265797_10002492_pt1 | contig 30814 bp, 33 predicted proteins | sample P2T30metagenome_FD_192433 | JGI IMG/M metagenome (GOLD analysis project Ga0265797, IMG submission 192433) | Plant litter microbial communities from East Loma Ridge, Irvine, California - P2 T30 | ecosystem: Environmental > Terrestrial > Plant litter > Unclassified | place: USA: California... | reverse complement strand
ATATTCTGGTCAAGCGAAAATGAGCACAGGCAGCGGGAATAGGGTAGACAGCCCTCATCGTGAGGACCTTGATCTTCCAAACCTCGGGTAAAGCTCCAACAACTATCGTAAGAGCCGCGATCTAACCACACTGTGAAGGCCTAACGATATCATAATTGCAGTGATGGGTATTACAGGTTGTGGAAAGACAACTTTTGTCAATTTCCTTGCGGATAAGCAGTTGAAAGTTGGTCACGGCTTAGATTCATGTAAGAGACAGTATGTGATTTGCGCATGTCCTTGTCTAATGGCTTCGAGGCACATCATCAGTACAGGTAGCACATGGCAAGCTCGAAGATGGCACTAAGATCTATCTCGTTGATACACCAGGATTCGATGATACGAAACGCACTGATTCTCAGATTCTCGTGGAGATTGTACTTTGGCTTAACAAGGCCCATATATCCAACGTGAAGCTAGCAGGTATCATATACCTCCATAAAATATCCGACACCCGGCTTGGTGGTAGCGGTACCAAGAATCTCAGGATGTTCCAGGCACTGTGCGGTGAGAAATCTCTCGGAAGCGTCGTCTTAGCATCGACAATGTGGGATGTGACAGCGGAGCACATTAGCGTCCAAAGAGAAGAAGAACTAAAGAGCAACCCCGATTTCTGGAAGGAAATGATTGATCACGGCAGTCAAGTATTCCGCCAGAACAAGGGAAAAGAGTCGGCACTCGAGATTGTCAGGTACTTGATAGCCAAGAAGAGACCAGTGACGCTAGGTATTCAAGTAGAGATGGTTGACGAGAAGAGAGATCTTGTCGATACAAGCGCAGGGAGTGGGCTAGCTTCAGAAGCAGAATCAGTTGTCCGGCGTTACGAAGCCAAAATGATGGACTTGGAGAAGCAACTAAGGGAAGCACGAGAGAGCAACAACAAACAAGTCCAAGAACTTTTGGAGCAGACTAAGGAACAGTATCAAGAGGTACTTGGAAAGCAGCGGCAGGAGATCTCTAACCTGCAAATCAGCTCAACACAGCTGCTTGAACAGACCAAGAAACAATTTGAGCAATATGAGCAAGCTCAGAGGGAAATGATGAAACGCGTTGAGGAAAACCACAAGCGAGATTTGGTGAAGCAGAAGAAGCAGATTAAACAGCAGCTTCATCGGGATTTAACGGGGTCTCTATGTACCATGATGTAGCTAAGGCCATGTGTCGCGAGTCACGTACCAGGTGCTGTTAGTGGTTACTCGCGTTGTTTTGTCTGATGAGGTCCTGATTTCCATATTCGTTATGTAGCTCTTGTCTATATGGAACTAGCTAAAGGGGCAATCTTGACGCATGGTCATGCGCATTGATTGCCGGTATATGTGTGGTTGATAGCCTTCAGCTCTGGCTAAGGACGATGTTAGAACTACGATTCAATGATTTGCGATGGAAACGATACAGAGGTGTATGCCTATCAGTAGTGTTGCACTTGGAGATGTGAGTTCCAAAAATAAGCACGTGCGTATGATTCCTCTCGGGCGTACATGCGTGTCGTGACGCCGACGGGGCTCACTCACCCCACGTTTCGCCGGAGCCGGGAACGATGAGTGTACCAGTTCGGAATTGGTCTAGCGTAACGACAGGGGTGTAAAGTCCGATGTCAGAAGTCGCGAATGACACCGTCACGGCTACCCGAGTGTCAACGCCTCCTTAAATATCGACAATGCCACGATGAGCGAAAGCCAGAAGCTCCTGCATGGGCATCTTTCAGACAGCGACTCGGAACCTGAACACGAACAGAAGACGAGTCCACGGAACCTGTCGCCATCTCCTACCTCATCGCGAACTGCTTCCGTGTCCCCAGCACCCCCGGGATCACGTCCAAATGGCGGCATCAGGCGCCAATCGTCCTTTGCACAGCCGCGGCCTGATGGCGCACCCAGGACGCCGAATCGGGTGCGCTTCGAAGAGCCGAGAAGTTCGATGAATGGAAACGGCAACAATACTGGCGACTGGCTAGAGCTGGGAGCCGACAACTACATGGATGATCCAGACGGGCAAGAAAGAGTGCAAAGACTTCCGCTGCTTACCGGCATCGAGGCACCCAGTGTCACGGTCGCAAACGAGTCGTTCAATCCCGAAGACCACCTGGAGAACGCGCGGCCGCGAAGCGGGATGCGAAGCGCCTTCATGAACATGGCAAATAGCATCATGTAAGGTTTGGAATAGCAGATATTGGACACGAGAGACTAACACGAAACAGAGGTGCTGGAATCATCGGCCAGCCATACGCTATCCGTAACGCAGGCCTCATAACAGGGACCGCGCTCCTCATCGGCCTCACCATCGTCGTGGACTGGACAATACGGCTAATAGTCATAAACTCCAAGCTCAGCGGAACCGACTCGTTCCAAGCCACGGTACAACATTGCTTTGGGAAGTCGGGGCTGATAGCAATTTCTTTGGCGCAATGGCTATTGTATGTTTACCGTGCCGCAATCGGAAAGCAATGTATTAACAACGTGCAGTGCCTTTGGTGGCATGGTGGCCTTTTGTGTCATTGTCGGCGACACGATACCTAGGGTTCTGAACTCGTTCTTCCCTTCGTTGGAGGATATGCCCTTTCTCTGGCTCCTTGTCAACAGGAGAGCCGTGATGATATTGCTCATTCTCGGCATATCATTTCCTTTGTCACTCTACCGTGACATCTCCAAAGTAGCACCACCTGGAACCCGAGCGTAACATGAGCTAACACTAAGCAGCTCGCCAAAGCCAGCGGCTTTGCACTTGTCAGCATGATTGTCATCATCATAACCGTCGCGACGCAAGCCTTCCGCGTACCCCCAGAATCCAAAGGCCAACTCCGTGGTTCGCTCGTTATAAACTCGGGCATATTCGAAGCCATAGGCGTAATCTCCTTCGCTTTTGTGTGTCATCACAACAGCCTGCTCATCTATGGCTCTCTGCGCAAACCTACCATTGACCGCTTCTCGCGCGTAACACACTATAGCACCAGCATTTCCCTGGTTGCATGTCTCGTCATGGCTCTCTCAGGTTATTTGACATTTGGCGACAAGACGCTCGGCAATGTGCTTAATAACTTCCCAGACGATAACCTCATGGTCAACATTGCGCGCCTGTTCTTTGGCCTCAACATGCTCACCACTCTCCCTCTCGAAGCCTTTGTGTGTCGAGAGGTAATGAACAACTACTGGTTCCCCGACGAACCCTACAATCCTAACCGCCACCTCATCTTTACCTCTTCGCTCGTCCTTGGCGCACTTACCCTGTCTCTTCTTACCTGCGATCTCGGCATTGTGTTCGAACTTTTTGGCGCTACCTCTGCGTGCGCATTAGCGTTTATCCTTCCGCCTCTATGTTATATGAAATTGAGTCAGAAGAGCAGCAAGACATACCTTGCCGGAGCTGTTGTAGCATTTGGATGTACAGTCATGGTCATTAGCATCATCAAGACTACGAGCAAGACGATGATGGGGAACAATGAGAGCGTCAAGTGTGGTTAATCTTGCTTCTCGTATCACAGCAATGCATTGGGCGGCGTCTATGATATACATTGCATTACACGGCGCGCAAGCGCCAGACATGACAGTTTTCACGTTGTTGTCGGGAGAGCCGGATAGATTTATCATAGAAGCACAAGCGACCAAGCCGAGTCGCATCATAGCGACGATGGTGACTTTATCATGTCTGCTAGTTTGAAGTGATTTTAGCATCAATCGATTATAGATCACCCCGCGCCTTCACAGGTCCCACTTCACGGCTACTTCGGCAGGCCATCCCTGGAATTCCGTAGATCTGAGCGCGAACAAGCTCACTAGCTCTACTCTGGTACCCGAACTGCGGTACACCAAGACCGACAAGCCTGTGAACAACGACCTAGTCCCACATAACCCTCCTACACCACGCTAAAAAAGCACAATGTCGCAGCTCAATTGCTTTTAAGAAGTCACATTTTTTGTGGTATCCAGCTCCGTCTTTGCAGATTAGCCATGACGATGCGGCTGCTGCCAATGATGGAAACCGCTGATCTTGTCCTCTATTCGGCAGGATTGACGTCATGCGATACGGGGTACCCGAACCCTGCTTTTGACGACACATGTGATACCAAGACAGCCAGCGATGAGAAGGGGGGAATGGCTGTAATATATAACACGTGCATACGCTCAGGGTCCATGTCTTTTTTCTATTCTAAAGTATACAAGTTGTAGAAAGAAGAAGAAGAAGAAGTTACCAATTCCTAACTACAACCATACCTACCGACGAACCTCTATAACAAAAACAACCCCAACATTCAGTCAAAGGAGTAGAATAAAGATGCCTCTCTTCGGGTCCAAACGCGAGCCCTCACCCCCTCCTCCCCCTCCCCCGGCTCAAAAACACTCCATGTTCTCGCGCCGCCGTTCCTCCTCGCCTTCCTACCGCGACTCCCGTCACAGCAGCAGCTCCGCCAGTCGCACAACAACTACACATCATAGTACCAGCTCGCCTAAACGCACGTCTGGCATGTTCAGCCGCAGCAGCGGCTCTGGCGACCCGAGTATTGCGACTGCGAAACAGAGTCTGATGAATGCGGAAGCAGCGGAGCGGGATGCAGATCGGGCCTTGTTTGTGGCGAGGAATGCAGTGAGGGAGGCTAGGGAACATGTACATCGGTTGGAGAGGGAGGCAGCTGAGGAGTAAGTTTATGTTTTCATCTCTTTATTTTATCTTTAAATTGGATGTGGGCTAATAGGTTTGATCAGGGCACGACTTGCGAAGATCAAGCAGGGTGAGGCCAAGGCGTTGGGCAAGAAGGGCAAGATGCTGGGAAGACATGATCATATGTAGGGGCCGCTGATGTGTGTCAAGTTTTGGTTGGTGAGATGGTTTCATGAGAGATGACTTTTTCTTCAGCATAATATGTCGTTGAGCAAGGAGTTATGTTGGCTTGTTTTTTGTAGCTTTGTGGTTTTTATATGAAATTCTCTCATGTTCTTTTTGCTTGTGCAGTCTCTCTTCTTCTGCGAATGTGTCTTGTCTTCTTGTTCGTGTGTACGGACATATCATGGGAAATTCTGTACTTGCGGAGCATGCCTTTTCGGGAAACGGCTAATGATACATAATGTTTCCATGCGCTTGTCAGAGTAGTTATTTTGTACAAAACTGCCCTAGTTATTAACACTACCCAACCTGAAGCTACAGCAAAATAAATCTACTCCTTTATCTTCTCTAACCTCCAATATGAAACCAACCCATCCGGTTCGCCCCTGTTGGCTCACCAGCCTCAACGAATCTTTTCATCATTCCTCTTTCACGTCCTTGGAAGACCACCAAGTCCTAGAACGCTTTCGAGATTGACGAGATCAAGCGACTCGAGCGCCTCCGCTCCAAGCGGTTCCCTCTTGGCGGTTAGTCTGGAAGAGGTTCGCAAGCAGCGAGCTAATGCAAAATTGAAGATTACGCTTGCTAGAGGCTATTGGGAGTACGTTGTTGGTAGGGAGAAGATATTGAAAGCACTGGATGAGTGGCCGAAGACTCTTGCAGAGAGATTGGAGAATGAGAGGAACAAGATAAGGCATAGGGTTATGCAGTTGCCTAAGCGGGAAGTGGATGAGCGACGGCTTTGTTAGTGTAGAGATTGATTGGGATGGTAGCGAGAGTTAGAGTGGGTGAGGGCCGGGCGATCGGGCTTGAGGCAAGGGTAGAGACTGGGTGTATCCTAGGAAAATGGATTATCCTGTAGATGCAGCTCTCCTCACAGTCGGCAGCTTAGGAAGCTGGAAGATTTCTACAGAAGATTTTGGACATTCTGGTAAGCGATACTAGCGAGTGCGCTCTTGGGATGTAGAATGAACTCGTAATAGATTGTGGTTGCTCTTTGTGTCCTTGGTATAAGATGCATGTAGTCACATTAGCAACTAGTGCTATAGTATTAGCCTGCATTAGTAATTCCTCTAGAATTACTTTAAACTAGTACAAAACTATGTATTGTCATCCTATACAACATGGTGTACTAGCATGCATACCGTGGTTTATCCTCCATGTCGAGTGCCCGGTATTTATACACATACACCCAAGTATACAGCCGCCATCCGAGGCTCCTGAGAAGTACTCAAAACCATATATAGTTTTACTTCTTTTCGGGAAGTGGTACATAATGATCTGTTCGTCGCAATTGTCTCTTCGCTAGTATAACCGTCAGTTGTAAAATCTGTGAGCTTGATGCGATTGACTCCTTTAGCGAGATACTCGCAAAAGCCTGTATTTGTAACGGCGTTCTCTGTGCCTGCCTGGTCACTGATAGACGGAGTGTCTCCTTCCTCGATTGTTTCCCGACTGGCCTTCCTACATTCAATCTGGGAAGTTACCTTGTCAAAACCTCCCCCACTTTGGGCACAGGATATGGCCCTAACAATGTATGAGCACCTGCCTGTCCTTCAGCAAGCGTGTGATGTCTCCCACGTTCCGAAAACATGTGTTCTCGACCACGTACTGCGTGAAGCTCTTATAGATCAATATGTCCTTTCAGGAATCTAGGCAGCTGCCGCTGACAAGCGCGCAGAAGTTTCTTATTGTCATCAGTCTTGCCCGCCAACTCTACGGCTCCGGGAGATCCATGTGTACTTGCTGTGACCGCTCCTCGAATCGATCAAGTTTGGCATTCATGTATCCTTCTGACCCTGTACCTTTGCTTCTACTATAGCTAGTTCGCGTTCTGGACTCGAAGAGCGGTGCTAGGCAAGAATGTGGAGTCTAAGCGCATGTATCGGGGTATCGAGGTATCGAGGTATCGGGGTCATCGTCGGAGACACTTCCGGGTGCTAGGATGGAGAGGAAAGAGCTCGGCGACAGTCTTTTCTTGATTTGAGCAGGCTTATGTACACGTATAGGGCGGTGTTGTTGGTGCTGTTTGCTTTCAAAGGTAGCGATCGGCGAAGGGTTGACGGAACGTATTTTGGGGGTCTTGATTGCTTTGCTCAGGTCTTTCATGTTTGCTGGTTCAGATGTGAGGTAACTATTATTGACAAGAACGTGAATCTAGCATTGTCGCTTTCGTCATTTTGTCGCTGCTGGCGGGAGAGCTTTCGGACTGTGGTGAATTAGAAGCAGTAGGAAAACAATCTGTGTAATCGGCGCTAACATGTCTCAGATGTTTTCCTGCACTCAAGCACCATTGGTTGACTCGTTTCTTCGAGGTCGCAGACTTACCACCAGTTTGTTGATTCTTCTCACTCTTTCGTCGTATGAATTGGGGTTCTTTCCATATCCAGGGGGGCTTGTCATAGCTGTAGTCTGCTTGTGATAACGCTTCCTCAAGCCGGCCGCTATGGTTATTTGCATTTCTCGTTCTTGGCCAAGTGATTTTCTCTAATTCTTGGAGTGACTTTCTCAGCGGGAGCTCTGATAAGCTCATCATTTTGAGCTGGGAAAGCATGCAGTAGTTGATGCAGCCCGCAGTGTCGTCGGACTACGTATTTTTTTTCATAATCATATTTAGCTCGCCTGTACCAAACTGCTACAGCCCATTCTAAGATGCTCTCAAGGCGTGATTTGGTGTTCTCTTACTCCTAGAGATTTTTTTTCGCCGCGGGGGTCTCGCGCAATTCACCCTCCCCCAAATATATTTCGATGAATACCAGACTCCAAACTGCAAAACTGGTACCAAAAGTAGTACAGAGCTCGCTGTAACTACCCCGAACCTATTTGTGTTCTCCATCCAATGTGGTGGTGTTGTACTTCCACATTTGCATTCCGTGGGTGATCCCTAGCCACACACCATCGCCAGGCCTGCCTCACTCTCAACGGCAATTCAGGGTCTAGTAATCAATCACTCCGGTTCTTCATCATCCCTTACTCGCATCTCAACACCGTAACCATAGGTATACTCGAGGCTGTACGAACATCGCGAAGCTCGTGGCATCCTCCTCCAATTTTGGTGGCGTGATGCCGATTCCGACGAGACTAGATATTGTTGTCAATCCTCATCTGGGATGAGTCTAAGACAGGGAGCTCCTGCGGTAAGGCTAGCGGCCTTGCCAGTGGTGGCGTATATACTCGCCGCCCCGCCTCTAGCTCCAATTCTTCCACACTCCACTCCACTCCACTACCGCAACGCCGCCTTCCTCAATTTCCTAACTTTTCCATCGTGTAATAGAGCTCAATTCGTTGGCTCTCAACTCTTTCGAGCTCTTCCTGGCATTTCCGAGAGCAAGCCTGGCTTCCCCACACGCCTTTTTGGAGTCGCGGTAATGATGGCAAGACATCGACATCGACATCGACATCACACCAGTAAGTCACTTACTCACACCCCCTACCTTTCCGAAGCTCAGTGCATGCTATGTACCCGGCCTCGCGACGTTCTGGAGCTACGCCGGACTCGTCGCCCACTTCGCGATGTGGACTCTAAACATAGCTTCACTTCAGCGACGCCTACCCCCTCAATGTTACAACAAACTCCATAAATTCTGCTATTTCTTGATTGTGCTGAAACTCAGTTGTATCATATAGAAAGTCCTTGGGGCTTCTTCACCTTCCCTACGCGCTGTCCTTCTCCCAGAAAAAAAATTAATTCGATTAGGGCATCGGCCCATCAATACCGAACATAAATTATAATCCGGCCCCCTTGGAGGTATGAGAACTCGGAGCGCTCACATATAACCACCAATCTCTAAAGCTACCGCAGGGATGGAGATCGGGCATATCCAAAATGTTTTCATCATCTGTCTCCCATCTTAGGTCAGGAAACAACCATGACTTAGGATGAGAGATGAATGCGCATATCAGGAAAGACGAGGCTCCAATAATCATAATCCAAGAAAAGATCAAATCCTCGAGACCGGTCTAGCTCCATAGCCCTACTCGAGGCCAAATTCACGTGGCCCTCCTCTTCCTGTGCCGTACAATACGGCCTGCCGATGTCTGGAACTGTACAGGGAATGATTCCATTCTCTGGACAATGGCAGATCACCAGAACCAACACAAATAGGACTCTAAAGATATCAATCCAGAACACGTTGAGTTCTTTGTCAAACGGTGCCAGGATCACAAAACCAACGCGGCAGGGCGCTGCCTACCACATGGATCATATTTTGTCGACCTCGCACGTCCGGATTCCGTTCACAAGAAGCAGTCGTACGACATCTTCCATAATGATACCTTCAGCGACTTGATGCGCTGCCATGAAAGTTCGTATGCCGAACAACCATCATGTCTGGTCCCCTAGGGTTCTGTTTACAACCTCAGTGTAGAAGAGCATTGCCACACACAGTCGAGTTCGTTTTCAGGCACGGTCGATATAGGCATCCGCTTTGAGTTGGATGTGAGGTTTCAAATTCACCGCCAGACTTAGAGCTGATACCGACACCGGCTTCTTCTCTTAAAAACATATGACCACGGGCCCTAACTGGCAGCGACGGTTTCAAAGGTATTACCGAAAGCTACAATCGGAAGGTCTGCCAGATTAATGACGAGCGGAAAGTCCACCAGATTAACGACGAGTGGAAGATCCGCCAGATTAACGACAAGCAAGTTCGGACATATCCAACATGGGAGTGATCCGGGTGGAGAGACAAAGGTGTCATTTTTTTTAAAGGGTGCCGGGTAGGATGGACCGGTATCCAGCTTGCTCTTAGGTTTGCTTCACCTTCTCTTCAACTTCCTGATTCCAAGACATAAGGATCCAATATATTCCATCTCTTTCTTAGCCCCCACTTCCCACGGAGAGTAGTTCGCACAAGCCGTATTCCCCGCTACCGTAAGTGCGCAGTCTACAACTTCGAATGTTCGCTGACTTTGAATCCTCCAGACTAAAACATAAAGCCGTCCTCTCGGAAAAAGCGCTCTATTCGTTTTGAAGATGCAGAATGGATCTTGAGGATGCAGGGGCAATGATGGTAGACGCTAGGAAGTATGGCGGCGTAGCTAGGCGTAGCTAGGGATGCCGACCCCCACTCGCTACCGCGCGCCATCCTTCCCAAAGTTCAGACATCATCGTTCCTGTTCCGCAATCTCTTCTCTTAAATGGCCTTTACCACTTCAGCGATCTCATCTTCGGCCTGTGTATCGTTTTTCTGGAGTCTACCGGCGTCTGGGAAGATGTTATCATGTTCATCCGACGGCTTGGCTTGATCATCACGCGTAAACTTATTTGGCATCATTGGCCCTTTGTGCTGTTCCTCGAAGATGCCATACGCCAACCAGAGAACCATCGTTGGTTCACCAGTCGCTTTTGTAGCCAAATACGGGCAAGGAAACGTGTGATACGTCTTCATGGGACTTGGGAAGATCTATGCCGGGCTCTTTGGCATACTGGAAGCCAGATCTTGATCCCTCCTCATATCCCTCGATGTCCTGGGTCTGATCTCGGAACCAAGTGTACCTAAAGAGATGGATGGCTACCCTCGCAATACATTCTATGGAGCGTGTAGGATTTCTATATATCATTGCTAAGTCTTAGCAAGCTTTTCGCCAGTCTGGAAGAGATGATCCAATTGGTTAAGCATCCTAAAATAATTCTGTCAGCGTACCCGCAGTTAAGGATGCTTCCGGTTTTCTCCTAAAGAGGCAGATCTGATGTCACTGCCGTATGCTGAAAGCTCTGCGATACTCATAAGACGTGGTCTTTGTTATCCGCTATGCCGCTTACCTAACGCCTTCCGAATAATACGGGCCCTCATTGACTATGCTGCAAAATGTCGCACCTGCTCGGAACTTCCATCCTTGGCTTGCGGGTGCGACATCTAGTACCAGCCCGACATCCGCTGGCTTCTTGACAGAGGTCAAGGCTCTCGATATGTATTTCAGGGGAACACCGGTCTTTTAATTGCGGCTTAGCGAATGGTATCACCCTTCATCCCTTCCGGTTACCCATCGCCGCCATTTTCCCGCTTCCGCCTCTCACAATGGTATGTTTCAGCGGTATGATAGTCGGTTATCCCTCCCTTGTCCTACAATCAGCGTACAAGTAATTTGTTTCACCTATCGCTATTTTATCGGGATGCTGGGGCCCCTCGTGGCCTCGTGGTGGGCTTACGCGGCGAGCGACACGAGTCGAATAGCTCGAAAGATGCGCGCGGAATCTGCTGCGGGTATCGGCGATATGCTTCCAGCGACTGAGTTCTCTATAACATGGCATCGAAGTTGACGTTCTGCGATGTTGTCGTCGAGGTAAAGGTCACGCTCGGGCTTGCTCAAGGCACTGCCGCGGAACAGCCACTAAGCCGCATGGATGACCATTGTAACTCCGATCGGACTATTGGACTTAAGACGCGAGGGCCAATGTAGGCTGCTATACACGAAGTCAGCGAATGAGGCCGATGTGCTGTTCTGTCTTGAGCTGTTGGCGTCTCCCTCGAATTGGTCAATTGGCCACCACACCGCTATGCTTTCCGGAGCTGTAGATATACTGCTCGGTTATGGAAAATACTTGCAACACGTCTCTTGGCTCCACCGTTCCTTCATGTCCTATTCCTGTTGGGTTTTATGTGGTGGTGCCAGGTTCTGTCGTGATCATCTGCTTCAGCGAACGGCGGAAACGGTGGCACTACCAAAGTCAGCAGCCGGTTTCAGCGGCGATGATGTGTAAATCCCCTGGTCGCACACCTCTATACCTCCAAGAATATGCTAAGGCGTTGTGGTAATTGCAACAGTTGCTGTTGGTGTGGCTAGAGAGACAGCATGGCGGCTTAGGTGATAGAAGCTCACCACTTAGCCCCGCCAAGATAGAAGCCGTATTAGGAGTTACTGCGATGCGCCAGAAGCTCAACAGTGGCTCGTGAATGCTTCTTCTGCGTTCCGATACATTGCAAGTACCACTGGTAGCTTGTCCTCTCTGTGACTGCGGAGCTTTGCCGCACGACATGGGGTCTTACCTTAAGCATGCGCAGCGTTGGAGGTTCATCTATACCGCAGCTGCTCATGCAACTTAGTTCCTATGAGTCTTCTTCTTCAAAGTGGAGAGGGACGTACAGGCTTCACTTTTGAGCAAGGTGCATTGTGTAGCAAAGATGTCTACAATCCTCTAGTCACAACATGTCTACGAGGGAAGACTTCTCCTACGCTTTCGAATGCGAAGTTTGGGACAAACAAAAGATTCTGCACAAACACATGGTATGCTCACTGCTACCAACACCTACATATTATGTTTTCTCGCCTCTTTAGTCCTCTATTCCGGACCTTAGCTCGTTGTCGATCCTTGGTATCGATGTATCCTTCAGCCTTTTCTCTCAGTGTAGCATCCATGCCACTTTCAACTCTCAGTACACCGGTATGGGTTCGGATTATCGGTGTATTTTGACGACATAGCGCAGATGCTAGATGGAGGCGGCTGTTAGGGATCGCTGGTTTTGGTGCCAATGACTCGTATCCCTTGATGGCAATCGGTCAACGCAGATACTGTAAACGTGTCCCGGTATCCAAAAGACTCTCGGTGACTTTCAGGCAGCCTCCACCTACTCTACATAACCTTGTGGGCCCGGTGGTGCCAGAACTCCGGCAGAACCCCGGCACTGGCGGCGGTTACCCAAATCGTCACCATAGTGCCGTGCAATGTCAGTTGGAGAGCTATAAGCCTGAGGGAAGTTTGTAAATGCATGAGCTGGGTTCTAAATGGCTTCCGAATAGCACCATGAGCTTTCTGGGTCCCAAACTGGGGTTGCAGTGGATTAGAGCTCACTGTCACTGAGTTCTTGGCGTTTCCCATGACAAACGCTGGAGCCCTCTTGGACCTGTCTATTTAGCTGGTACCTTTTGAGTTACCTCTCGCTCTTTGGCAACAAACCAAAAAATCTGCCCCATCCCCCTCCACAACAACAACAACAACAACAACAAAAACAACAGCAATAAAAATGTCTGCCCCAGGGGTTTCCCCTTCCACCAGTTCCGCACCACCAACGGCTGGTCCTGCGCAACTTGCTCCTCCACCAATGCCGCCTAGTCATCAAGGTCCGCCCGGCTTGTCTCAGGCCCCACCTCCACACCCCACCAGTCCACCGCCCGTAATTAATATTCCATTTGAGCATTGGATGGCGGAAAGGAGGGCTTGGGAGCAAGGCTTGTCGGTGCGTGACTGGCATATCTTCTTCCACTCATTACCTCTTGAGTGGCAGTATGACTTCTGGCGGCGCCGTTACGGTTAGGTAGAGGACAAGGGAAGAGGGCCAGGCCACGACAAGGATGAGTATGAGGACGAGGACGAGGAAGAGGACGATGATGATAATGATGGTGATGATGGTGATGATGGTGACATGGCTGGGAGAGTTGGCATTTGGACATTTCCGGGCATTGTCGGTGCCACACTTCGGCGTACGACGCAATTAAAAGCTTTTTCTTCCACACTGCGTTTTCCGTAGACTTTTTGTGATGCTTTTGACTCTTTCTTGTGATCTACCCTGATACGCTCCAGGCTACTAACGGCTGTGTTGGTTTGGAATTTCTATGCACGGAGGATATTCATGCTTGCCTCTGGTCTTCGATGCAACTTGCAACATGGGAAATGTAGTTATCCTTATGAAGAATCTAAAGAATGCTCATAACTATTTCCTCAATGATAGTTGCGCGGTTTAATCTTAAGACATAAATATGGAGCTTGACGAGAGAAGAAGAAAATCACGTCACGATGAAAATTGGCAAAGGTAGTCAAAACAATACATGTGGTGAACGCAATAAAGGAAATATGAGCATATTAGAATTTACGTGTGAGAAGATCGGGTATTCCCGATGTAATCGAAATAGTCAGATAGTACACTTGAGAATTGCGCAGCATCGAGTCAACAAAGTGAAGGAGAGATGACGTTGCGACAAATGACAGAGCGCGATTACTAAAAACGGCAACTGCCGCCTTGGCAGACATCGAGCTGCGCGAACATCACCGAGCCTCACGACAGTATCAAGAACGCGCAGAGCACGACGCCCGCCCATTGACCATTCTCACTCTTCCAGCCGCCCAGGCGCCCGACATTCGAGATGTCGATGGCTAAGAATGTAAAGACGACGGTGTTTTCGGTACGATACCCATAGATGGACCTGGACATGCCTTTGACCAAACGCCCCTCCGTACCGCTTCCCACATTCTGACAATAGTACTAATTGCTTTATTTCAGAAATACACTGTCCAGCCCACTGGTATCTATGCTGCGATTAACAGGCTCTTCGCCCTCGATCCCAAGCGATCGACGGGTATCCCCATGAACCCGCAATTCCGCAACCCACCCCCAGGTGGTCTTGACCCCAACTCCTACGACGACCCTGTCACTGTCCCTGCTGCCGATATCGCCGAAAATCCTTACTGGAAGCGTGATGTGCGACGACGATATCCCAGGCTGTCAACCGTCACCCAATCAGACGCGGTTGCGCTGCTCTCAGTTGGAAGCGCGGCAGCACCAAAGCAGGACTTGATTGGCGAGGCAGGCACCAAATCACTCGTCGCCGCGCAAGAGGAGGGCACGAAGGGACTGGCAGTTGCGTTTGAGAAGAACACCGGCCTCGCAAAGGACGTACTAGGTCCTGGTGGTCTTCCCCCGCTACCGAGCGGGCTGCACAATACCGGTATTGCAGGACAGAAGCGATACGACTTGGAGAGCGAGCAGTCATACGGGGCAGAGTAAGCATCAAGTTGATTTGCTACTGAAAGACATCGCTAACGAGATACAGGTACCCATGCCGGACATTTGCTTGAGCATCAGCGGGTCGCTAAGTAGGTAGAGAAAGACAATAGAAGTTCTGTACACAAGACCGTTTTTCTTATGTGCTTCTATGGGGATTACGTTACTTATTCGTTTGCCACTATGGCGAATCTACGTTCATGTTATTTGTTCCTCGAAGTCCAGATTCACCGTGTGTTCCACAACTCCGCACTATTCTCATTCGATAACAACATGCACTTCACCATTCACCCGTTTCTTCCCTCTAGCACGAGCAAGAAAAGCACGATCAGGGTCCAAACTTATGTCTTGGCATTGCTGTTTGCGACTTCCACATCCGCCACCACGCCTGCACCTTGACAGCACCCCACCCCACCTGCCGCACGACTATCTTACCTACGCAACTCGCCACAGTTGCAGACATGAGCAGTTCTCCGGGAAAAGGAGCAACAGATCTGGGTGCAGCCCCCCTCAATTTCATCTACGCCTGCTCTGTGTGCTATGCCTCGTTCGCCGACGTCTATGAGGGCCATAACGAGACTGTTCAGGGTCTGTCAGATGGTATCAACCCCAAAGAGCGTCTTGTGACTCGCACCTTTCTCGCCAGCTGTTGTCATGTGTTCTGTAGCTCTCACCTTGAAGGCGGCGGTTAGTAAACGACGATATAACTCGAGAGAGCTAGCTGCTCACAAAGTCGTAACAGGACCGCCATTCCACCCGGCCGGAAAAAGACCGAAAGCACCATGCCCCGTATGTATCAAGGAGAAAAAGGATACCACCGAGCGGGAGCTCTACTCCATTCGCGGCTTCCACAAGGACGAATACGACCCTCAGATCCCGCCTTCCTGGTTCACTGCACCTCCCATCCGTCTCGATGGTAGCGGGAAGGAGATGGAGGCTCTACGAGTACATTACCTATGCAAGAATATCTAAGAGAAGCGACCACTAACAATGTCCAGTTTCAGTACATTGCGCTTATACGATACTGCCAGAATACCCATGCGGCTTGTAAACCTCTTCGAAGCACCCTCGTTGCGGCAGAAAAAAAGCTTGTCAGCATGCAGGATCTCATATCAGGAGAGCACGCAAAGGTATCAGGCCTGCAGCAAGAGAACGAGCGACTGAGAGCACAGAACAAGCAAATTGAGGCCATGAAAGCGGAAATTGAGCGACTACAGAGCTTTGAGCAGGAGATTGAGCGCTTACGCCGCGTGAACGTCAACCCACGGGATCTCGAGACGTTTATCGAAAACAAGACGGCGATACGTCACTACCTGAAGCTTGTTCCGCAGCTATTGGAGTAGGTAACGCTGCCTTGTCAAGGATTACAACACTAAAATATTCCAGTCAAAATGATCAGATGCAAAAGCGGCTAACTAAGCTTGGCTTCGCTATGGCACTGGAGCCCATATCCAAGTTTACAGGCATCGATCCGCACGCACTAGACAGCGACGATGATTATCACGGCGAAGGTAACAGCAATGCCGCCGCGCTTTTACGGAATACTGCGTCAAGCCATACAGCTGGTAGATCTGTGCATACATCAGGCAGGCCAGAAACAGCGTCTTCGGGTGCTTTTTTTCATCGACCCATGAAGCGACAGCGCCTTGACTCGCCTCTCCCCAACAAGTTGCAGGTTGACCATCCTTCGAGTAGAGATGCAATGCCACCCCCGCCAAAGCTCATGTCACGGATGAGCTCCGTGCGCAAGATGTTTCCAAGCCTCAGGAAGAAGTTCTCTAACACTTGTTCTACGCCTGTCATGGAGGACATCTCGGAGAGCACTGGCGACATTTGTGTGTATGCAGATGAGCATATCCAGGACACCACTATTGACCAATACCCATCACGCAATCAATTTCGTAGCGAGACACCATACATGTCAGGAGCATTGCCCATCGAGCAATCTTCTCAAGACTTAGAACGCCGAGGATCGCAGCTTCTCACTAGCGTAGGAATGCATGACAACCGATCCGAGTTCACTTTCCGAACATCATCGCCGATCAAGTTGGATAGGCAGAACGCCAATCGTCGTTCCCAATTGCCTACCGAGCCTTCATACATTCGACTCATGGACGGTTTATCCAGCGATAACGGGGTAGAACTAGGCCTGAAAGACCCTCGTGAGAACACAGCAGCAGACTATCAGCATGAGGGTGGAAGTAGGCAAGTGATGCGTAATCTTTGGGATGACCACAATTTTCAAGAAGCAGGATACCAGAAGCGTTGGGACTTTGGACACCCGTCCATGTACCAATCGCCCCAGGAATCATCTACTTCTGTCGATTTCTGTCAGCAACATGCAGGCCAACACCAAACTAACGGGCATACGAACAGAACATACAACCAGCCATTTGGCCCAGCTACTCCAGCTTCCAAGAGACAGCAGAATCCAGGCCATCAGATGGAGAGCGTAGTAAGTCCCTATTTTAGAGATGGTCGCAATCAGGCCCAAATCTACCCGGAACCCGGACTCGCTGAACGTCAAGGTAGTTCCATTCATTTCGGGGCCTATCTGTCACAAAAGGCAAGGATGGGCGACCCCCAACCGGGTTGGCATGAACCCCGGGGCCTCAACGGGCTTTCGTTCTTTGATTCCCCGGTTGACTCAAGAAATGAGCCTATTGAAACAGGGCATCAGCGAAGAATAATAGAGATAGATTCCATGTCTACATCAGATCATTTTGAAACTCGTCGTATCAACTCCCGTGGGTTCATCACTCGACCAGAACCAGGGCGTTCACCGTATTCGAACGACAGTGCTTATAGCTCATTGCAAAACAAGTCTTTTCCTGTACGACAGGCACCCGCACATGTCCGAGCAAGCCTCAATTTACCGTACAGAAACCGACCTACTTACTCTCGCATTGAGCGAGTTCCTTCATCTATGCCTTCTAGTGTTCCACGTCGCTCACCCACTCGCATGCAACCTCAGTGGAAGAATCTACAGCGGGCAGGTGTAAGGAGTAGCCGCAACGCTCTTGGTAGCAGCACCCAACATGGGCTAGCTGCCTCAACAAGGAACCATTTTCAGGGCTCTGTTGGGCGCAATGTCAGGCGCTAGCAGATCTTGTGCAGATGTAAGCACATCTAGACTGGCTGAGATGCGAAACAAGGGTGTATTTCCGGACGGTGGCGGTCAGGGGCTTATATCCGAAGTCGTCTACAGTGTATATAAAAAAGATGAATGGAAAACCTATGGAATTGGAACTCTATCGGCGATCTTTACATGGGCATGTGTATGTGTTTGCTTATTGTGGCTGAGGAGTGCTATCCGAGGTACGACTTCAGGTCCATATTGAGCCCCATGCTCACAAATTGGAGCTGGTGCATCGGCGTTTCGACGAATGCGTTACGGAGGCTAGTACAGCGTTCAAAGAAAAGGTTTATGTTGTCATCAGAGTGTTTGTACCCGGTAGCCTCTTTTTCCAAAGTGCATTGGGGCTCGATCAGGAAGACTTCTCCGTGGTGCGTACCAGGCCCACGGCTTTCCAATCTCGCCAAGGGGCATGGCGAACTACTTTACCCTGCAAAGGTGCCGAGAAACAAGCATGACACCAGGAGAATTAATATGCGGCGCATCTGCAGCGAATGTTCGCTGGTATGCACGGACCCATCAACGCTTTGCATTGAGCGTTCCTATTGGCCTGGTGAAGCCTGCGCGAGTGACGCCTGGAATCTCAGAGCGCAGGTTGCAGATCTTTAGCGGTTGGTCCGTTGTTTCAACATTAATTGTCCTTACTCCCGTTTATCCCACCTATGGCGACCCCTGATACTCCGCAATTGTTCAAACACCTGATTTGCCTTACTAGCCATTCTTGGCCGCATGCCGCTCCTGTAATATACTCGAGCAATCTATGCGGCATCGAGGCAGCAAGACACAGGTCAGCGGGGTTTGCATTCGTCATTTTCATAGTGGTATCAGATGATCGGCTGCTCATTTCCAGGACGGATACGGGATTCTAGGGCCGGCCTACCCGTTTGGTAATACGCTATGGCAATATGGGGTGCTGTATAAAAGGGATTATTGCCAGGTTTGTTTGAATGACAAGACAGTTCAAGCTTTTCCTCGGTATTCTTCTACATTCTCTTAACAATGCTTCTTAACAATCTTTTTGCGGTAGCCGCTCTGGCCAGCGCTGCCTTTGCGGCTCCGGCTGAAAAACGCCAGACCCGCAAGATGAAGTATTTCGGCATCAACGAGTCCGGTGCTGAGTTTGGCGAGACCAAGTTTCCTGGTGTTTACGGCGTCGATTACACTTGGTATGATCTGGGCACGATCGACCAGTTCATGAGTCAAGGCATGAATATGATCCGTCTGAACTTTTGTAAGTCGTTCAATCTCACGATAACCTATAGTTTACTAACAAGCACCAGTGATGGAGCGCCTAACCCCCAACTCCCTCACCGGCGCTTTCGACGCCAACTACCTGGGCAACCTGACCCAACAAGTCAACCACATCACCAGCAAAGGCGGCTACGCCATGATCCAGCCGCACAACTATGGACGCTTCATGGGCAACATCATCACCGACACAGCGGCCTTCAAGACGTGGTGGACCAACGTAGCGGCCAAGTTCAAGGACAACGCCCTCGTCGTCTTCGACACAAACAACGAGTTCCACGACATGCCCCAGGACCTCGTCTTCAACCTCAACCAAGCCGCCATTGACGGCATCCGCGCAGCCGGCGCCACAAAACAAACCATCACGCCCGAGGGAAACTCCTGGACCGGTGCCTGGACCTGGGTCTCGTCCGGCAACGCCGCCAGCCTTGTTAACCTCAAGGACCCCCAGAACAAGCTCGTGTACCAGATGCACCAGTACCTCGACTCTGACGGCAGCGGCACCTCTGCCACCTGTGTTTCCAAGACCATCTTCTCCGAGAGACTCCAGGCAGCGACCAAGTGGCTCAAGGACAACAAAAAGGTGGGCATCATCGGCGAGTTTGCCGGAGGAAACAACGCACTGTGCATCAGTGCGCTCCAGGACGGTCTCAGCTACATGCAGAAGAACTCGGATGTGTGGCAGGGTGCGATTTGGTGGGCGGCTGGCCCGTGGTGGAGCAACTACATCTACAACATGGAGCCCCCGAGCACCCCTGGCTGGACTACGCTTTTGCCGGCGATTAAGAGCTACTTTGTTTAAAACAGTGGCTCTTTAACTCCGAGGCGGAAGCAAGGGGTTTCTTGGGAGTGTTGAGAAAAAGAGGGGACGGTTGACTTTGCTTCGTTGTATATATCTTCTTCTTTTTTTTTGAGGTGCTTTCTTCGCACTTTCGTGTATATACATGTACGTTCTTTGCATCTTGCGGCAAGGTGTTCCCTTTCGATTTGGGGGACCCTTGCTGAAATGTCAAACAAATTTATCGGTATCGTCTGCTCTCGATCAACCTTGTGCGTGTGAGAATGGCTGGTGGTGCTCGCTTCAAGTGCATATTTTATGCTCTCCAATTCCATTGACTATATGCATTGCTGGCTGCTGGGTGATGATGAGCATATATCGTTTGATATCGTAAAGCAACCAAGATACCTCAGTTGAAATTTCTAGATAAAGACTAATTTACAATACAAGATTTCCAAGATTTCTTGCTTATGAGTACCGTCATGCAGCGACAGAAACCAAACACTACGGTCTCCCCGCCCATGTCTTGGTCAAATACTCCTCCGCACTCGTAAACTTATACTCTGGAAACCTATCATTCCACTCTTGACTAACATTCCAACTGCCCCTCCTAATTGCCTCGAAAAATGACGTCAGAAACTCCCTGGAGAAAGCCGCCTCCACGCTCTTGGGAATTATCGGATGAGAAATCTGCGGAATCCAACTAGTCTTTACCACGTCCTTTTGCAAATCCTCGCTTTTCACAGACTCGACAAGCCAATCTCCGCCGCGAATCTTCTTGCCGAGCTCCAGTAGTTCATTGATGGTAGTGCAAGAGCCCTTGATACCGCCGATACGGGGCCAGGGCCTCGCTGTATCATCAAGAGCTTTGGACAGGATCTGCGAGCAGTCTTGGACGGCGGTTAGGGCGATGGGCTGGTTCCCGTCATCGAGGACAATGCACCTTCTGTTTTCAAAGTCGAGGAAGAAGGGCCAGGTATCGTAGTCTGTTTCCAGGGGGTACGGATGGGCAAAGTACTCAGTGCAGACTGAGGGTTGGAAGAGGCAGACTTCTAGCTTGCCGAGTTTGCCTTGCTTTTCGACGTCTTCAATGTACTCTCTGAACAGATCTTTGTTTTTATAGCTCGGCACCCCGTTGTTGCTTGCGATGCACCATTCTGAGGGCGCGAAGCGGGTAGCCCCTACGGCAAGGGAGGCGTGGAGAAGGTTCTTTTGCGCAATATTGTCAGGGTCTAGCATCGGTATGACAAAGGAAAGGACGGTATGGAAGCCTTGGAGTGCGTTGGTCAGGGCAGCGAGGTCGGTGTAGTCGATTTGTTTGTAGGTGACATATGGAGAAGGATGCGGGGTTGAACGCGCAGAGCGGGTGAAGATTGTGATCTCATGGTTTCCCGATGCTACGGCCGTCTTGAGCATGTTGGTCGCGACATCTGTACAGTGTAAGCTAGAGTCATGTTTGGTCTTTGAATCTCGTAACAAGGTCTTGGTGTGAGAGCTTGGGATATATAGAGGGGAAGCATACTTCCAGTGCCACCCGCTACTGCGACTTTGACCATGGCTGCGCTACACTTTCCGTTTTTGATATTTATACGATAGTTGATTGGCCTGTCGAACTCGAATCTATAAAAACGCTAGCCTCCGAAAACAACCATAGAAATCGCAGCCTCTTTATAGTCCTCAACGATCTGCAACTCCTCTTTTCTCCACTTTTTGGTACGCCGCTAGTTGTGCTGTTCCGCCGAAACTACACCTGTCATAACTAGGCACTGATAGGCGCTCGAAGCGCTATGAGCCATCATACCACCGTAGATTCAGCATTTCGAAACCTCCACCAAAAGCATTGTTAATATTAGTAGGTGGAAGGTTGGAAGTGCGTAGGGAATGCATGTAACATGTAGTTATAGTTTATTTCGCCTGATACTGTACGTATTAGATAATCTCGGGCCGGTGTTATGTCTTCCGCAGTAATATGACTCGATGCCAACAGGGTTCCCACCAGATAAGCCGGTTCTCTGGCACGTGATTGATGTGAATAGCATGAGTGCTAAACTGGTGCTAGATATATGGCGAGAAGATGTTGTACTTAGTATGGAATTTTGTGATTGCAATATAGAAAAGAAGAGAGTGTTATACTAGCACCTCGTACTCAATTGAAAAATAGTATTTACGCTGTGAATATGCGCAAACAGGGCAGCTTTGAGCATACAATAAGTGAATTTGTTCGAATTTGAAACTGTCGCAACGCCGATTTTCCAATGTGTTGTATTTAGTATACAGATAATCTAATAATCAGTTGGGTATATGTTGAGAAGATGTGGAATGAAGTGCTAGTTGTGAGACCATCCTGCTCAAGCATCAATGAGCGGAACCTCAGGTAACGGCTTCTCGGGCAGCGGTTTGCTCGGTAGTGGTTTCATCGCTTCAGCATACGCCGGTGGTTGTGATGAACTTCCACCCTCGTCAGGGTCGTCTCTATACGCCCATTCTCCGTTCAGCAGCACGCCCTCCTCTTCTGCAATCCTTTCCCTCCTCATGTTCTCCCATACATGCTCCATGCCGTCCCACTTCATCAGCTCGCGTTGCGCAAGAATCCACTTGACAAGTCTCCAGATGGCGAATGACGTGACAAGAGCGCCGAGTATACTGCCAAGGATGACCCAGATCAGGTACCAAGAGTGCCAGTGCACGAATTCGCCAAACAGGTCGCGCAGTGTCCCCTTCTTGCCATAGTTGCCCCACTCTTCCTCTTTGTAAAGGAAACGAGTTCCGTCTTCTGCCCAGACATCATTGCCGAGAAAGTGGCCTATCCTGCCCCAGAGAGTCAAGGGGGTCTTGGCTGGGAATGTGTAAGCTCGAGCGACTAGGCGCATGTCGACAAGCTGGTATTCGTATGTCTTGTCGGCGCCGACCTGGCCGAATGGGTCGGCAGCGTTGCTTTCTCGTCCGTTACTGCTCTTCTCCGTCTTCACCGGTATTCCCTTGACGAGCATCCACAACATCTTCTGCTCTCGGTTGTCAAACTGCCAAGCTGAATCACCAGGATATGCCTCCGATTTTCCAATGACATCTACAGCAACCTGCCAATATTCTGCACCTTCATCCTTGTCCTTTCCTTCGTATTCTGTCCGAGTGGTCGTGTATAGATAATCGAAGTCTATGGGAGAGCGCGACAGGGCTAGTCTCCGCCACTCACGAGAGTCGGGGTTTAGTAGACGCTCACTGAGGTCTGTGTTGGAGAGTTCGGGCGGGTACTGGGCAATATCGAAGCGAGGAGGAGTAGGTATGGTCGGAAGAGGGTACAGCGGTTCACTATTAAGGAGGACCGTGCGATTGTCATGGGCGAGGGTGATGTTCAGAAGCTGCCATGGGCACTGTTTAGCCTTCTGGTCGCATGTGTCGAGTGGGGGTTTGAGGCCGAGGGTTGACATACGAGTATTTGATCACCATTCACAATCTTCCCATCCACCACCTTGCCGTTCACAACCTTTTCCTCGCGATTCACATACGGGCAGTCCTTGCATTCAATCTTCGCAATGTAGGACAATCCGGGTACTACTGCCGTGACATGTGCGATAGGCTGTGCGCACGCTTTGACCTTTGCAGTGTCTGTGGGGTCGCTACAGTTGAGTGCTTTGGGTATTTCTGCGACGCGTACCGAGGCTGTAAGCGGAAGTAGCAGCGCTATACCAAAAAGCCGCATGGTGAGCTCGCTGAGCTGGTGATGGTGAATGACGGAAAGCCGCGCCTCGCCAGCCATGTCAGGGGCGTAGCGCGTGGCGGAGAGCGGGCAAGGGGGTGGGGGCGTCTAGCCGACGTAGGACAGAACCTATCACTGAAACCCCGCAGAACCATCTCAACGCTCTTGGGGTTTCTATTTCCATCTCCGCCGTCGCATTGCCACTTCACGTTTCTGACGAGATCTCTGTACGGTCCTTTTCAGATACGATGGTAGCTTTACAGCGGCTTAGCTTCCGTCCAATTAACGTTGGACCTTAACATACGCCCAACTACATCCGATCGATCTTCGCGATCTGCACGACCCTGCGCCCCGTGTTGTGTACAGCGCAAAAAACCTTGATTTCCTCATATTCGCCTGTTACAGAGGCTGATCATACCTCATCAAGGCTTGAGATCCCTGTTTGGCTGGATGCCTGATCCGCTGGAACAAGGCTGAGTAAAGGACGAGTGTACTACGCCTTACGAAAGCAACTGTTCCGATCACTCTGTCAAGAGCAAGCATTCCTTTAAGAGAGCGTAGGAGTAGAGCTATTACCTATACTCACATATATCTCACCATCTACTGTCTCCCCTACAACCACAAAAGCTTCCTGCCTTTTCGCTTTCTTTGAACACAGCCATGAAGAGCCAAGCCACTTTGGTAGCCACGCACAAGGACGAAAAGCCCAACATCCTTCAGGAACCAACAAACCAACCCATCTTGAGCCAACAAACTCCGTCCTATACTTTGAAATCATCAAAAGTCCCATCCAGTATTGAAGCAAGTTTGAAAGATGATGGTAGCGATACAAATGACGATACTGCTGCTAAGAAATCAAAGGGACGCAAAATGTATGAAGAATTCTTACCCACGCAGCATTATACCATCGTTCCCATTACTAACCAGCCAATAGAAAGGAAGTTGGTGAAAACTTAGCAATTGGAACGCTGGCGGGATTGGGACATCTCTTACAGGCCATCACTTGAGTTATAGTGACTCAGTCTCGCCTGCAAAGCTGTCCATTTAGCGATTTTCAATATGCTCTATTTACGATACATCTTTCAGTATAAACAAGGTACCATGCATTCCAAGCTCGTAGCACACATAGCTATCTTTGAATTTGTGGTGCGTTTGTCAGTTTCCAACACTAGGACCCATGACGTCACAGTATGAGATCACAGCTGCACATCACACAAGCACCCTACAAAATCAGAGTTTGGCCTCCTAACGCACACGTCGCATACTCCAAAACGAAACAAGGCACCAAAACCGACTACTGTCTATGCACATATACATCCTGCCATCGAAACCAGTCACATAACAAGCCATGCCGTCCTCTTCAACCTTCCAATCATTCTCCACAACCAGCAGCACCACCACCATCAACGGTCGTACAACCTCGCAGTCCGAGCAAACCTACTCAGACCCCACCGGTACCCGCACACAACGTACACACCAAGCACACGGCGAAGCCCCGCGCGTGGAACGATCCGAGACGGATGCTGCGGGGAGGCGATTGGAGGACCCTAGATCCACGGACGCAAAGAGAATACAGGATGTGACCGAGGAAGAGGATGCGAAGCAAAAGGGGAGAGAGTATGAGGAGAGGATGGAGGAGGAGTATGCAAAGAGAGAAGGGGGTGCTTAAGCTTGGGTAGTAAGGAGAAGAAGAGTAGTTGAAACGAGGTTAGGAGTAAACCGTGATTCTCGTTTGTCGCCATGACATGTACTAGTTCCCCTCCCCTCAAAAAAGACAACAAACTTAGGAAGTAAGCTGTAGATAGATAGATAGCTTTGTGATGCTTTCGCAATAGAAACAATAGCTGGCAGATGTCCTAAATGTAGCTTACAGACTTGTCTGTTGTAAAACTTCTGTGCAATCACAAGACAACTCGACGCCACCACCCAAATACCATCTCACCTGATCCTATCCTACATACCTACAAAGTCCGGTGGGTACAAACTTACCTTTGACCCAATATCCGTCCTCATCCCACCCCCGGGTTTTCCCAACTTCAGTATCCGCTTTTAGCGTTGCCGGCTCGCCTCGATAGCCGTCGCACGTGCTTTGTTTGCCTGCAGCTGCCGACACTAGCCGGACATAGACGGGCGCAACACCAGGGGATCGCGATACATTGCAGCCCTTGCAGTGGGCCGGTTTGCGAGAATCTACGGCATTACGCAGCCTTTGTCACGTTCCGCGCCATGGACCAGCTGGTGGTTAGTGCGGAGTTGAGGGTATTGAGGGTGAGAGGGGCGGGCGGATGGCGGTGGGAAAAAGGAAGGAGGTACTTAAGGGAGGACCGGTTTTCCTCGTTGCAAGAAAAAAGTTGGGTTTGCTTTCTTTGCTTGTTCTTTTAACAAAACTCATCCCTATCGCGTGAGAAGAAAACGAGTGTATCGGGTGTGATGATGAGATTTTGCATATTGCAATAACAACCACCCAATCTGCATATATATATATATATATATATATATATACAACACGCGACAGGCACGCCTCGACTTTGTGTGTTGTACAGTAAAAGCGCCCGATTATGGCTATTCTACTGCTTCTTGCTTCCGTCTTTGGAGGCTTGGCTTGCTACGTGCGTCATCCCTTCCTTCCTCCCGCGCATCAAGATTTGGACTTTGACTAAAACGAAAATTACTAGATTCTTGGTGTGATCATCTACCGATTGACCTTGCACCCACTCGCCAAATACCCAGGTCCTTTTCTCGCCAAAATCACAGACATCTACCTCGCCTACTATGCGTACAAAGGATCTCGGCATCTTGCCTTCCACCGCGCTCACGAGCAGTATGGAACACATGTCCGTCTGGGCCCAAACCTGCTCTCCGTCAACACCGCCACGGGCCTGAAAACAATTTACGGCTTCCGGTCCAATGTAAAGAAGGCCTCGTTTTACGAAGCCTTCCCGAGCACACCAAAGGCCGTCAGCGTACACAGTGCGATTGACAAGATGCAACATGCACGCAAGAGGCGAGTGATGAGCCATGCGTTCAGCGATTCGGCAATCAAGAGCTTGGAAAAGTACATCTTGGCCAATGTGCGCGTAGGCTGTGAGCTACTAGGGCGCAAGAGCAACAACTGGAGTGGAGAAAAGAGCGTGGGCGACGAGAAAGACGGGGGCTGGAATGATGCCTGGAACACGGCGCACTGGTGCGAGTGGCTCGTCTTTGACATTATGGGAGATTTGGTGTTTGGCAAGGCTTTTGGCATGTTGGAGAGTCCGGTCAACCGGTTTGCGACGCAGTTGGTGGGCAATGCCGCACATCGCCATCTCATCTGTGGCACACATCTTACAATCCACAACTGGCACTTGGACAAGCTGTTCTTCCGCAAGATTGCCGGACAGCGCGCGCAGTACATGCAGTATAGCAAGGGCCAGGCCATGGAGCGCACAAAGCTTGGTGTGGATGTCGACCGCAAGGACTTCTTCTACTACCTTCTCAACGCAAAGGATCCGGAAACCGGCAATGGCTTCAGCATGGACGAGCTGTGGGGAGAGTCGAATCTGCTGATTATTGCTGGCTCAGATACGACGTCAACGGCCCTGGCCGGTACCTTTTTCTACCTCGCCAATAACCCGTCGGCGATGCAAAAGGTGTGCAAGGAGATCCGCGAGGCTTTTGCTGACGTCGAGGAGATTGTAACTGGGCCTAGACTTGGCGCTTGCTCGTTCCTACGTGCCTGCATCGACGAGACAATGCGCATGACGCCACCCGTAGCTGGTGCTCTACCACGCGAAGTTCTTGCTGGCGGCTTGGATGTTGATGGCCACCATATCCCCGCTGGCATCGATGTCGGCGTCCCTATCTACGCTATCCATCACAACCCCGACTACTTCCCGCAACCATTCGACTACATTCCTGAGCGCTGGCTTTCGGATCCCGCCGTCAACCCACTCCATCACAGCCTGGCTGCGGCACAGTCGGCATACAATCCCTTCAGCGTTGGTCCCCGGGGCTGTATCGGCAAGGGTCTGGCGTACGTAGAGCTGACGGTAACGATTGCGCGGGTGTTGTACTTGTACGATATGAGGTTGGCGCCAGGCACAAGCCTGGGTGCTGGAAGCAAAGATTTGGAGGTCGGCAGGACAAGGGCGACTGAGTATCAGATCCAAGATGTATTTGCAAGTAAGAAGGATGGGCCGATTCTGCAATTCCGAGCTAGAGCGTAGGATAGTAGACAGCCAATGCATGTCAATACAATATCGTACAAAACCAATACTTTAACTACTTCACTTTCTTGGCGCGTGTTGACTAAGCTAAAGACGAAGATTCGGTATTATATGGTGTTTTTTCAATACCATGGTCATGGGTTTGCGGCCAGCGATCAAATTCCCGTGCAAGATGTGACACGCAGCTTGTGCATCCTCCGCCTTTGAGAACATTATGTAAACATGATCTCCGCTGTACGTTCCGCTAGGTAGCTTCAGCGTTCGCCGAGTATGAAAGTCGACTCCTTCAACGTCGTATCCATGGAGCCGTTTGTATAACCCCTGCATGATGCGCTTCCGGAACCCTGCAAATGCCGAGCACGGGGGTAGGTTTCCAACTCTGATAATCCTGCCTTGTAGTCTGGCCTCACGGAGGTATCCTGGAAACCTGTCGTGCGGTCTGCGGTATCTGCACGCTGAGATATCGCTCGAGTGGTTCGCATACCATCCTTTTGACATGCTGGACACGATGTTTTTGGTGGCGAGGTCCTTTAGCCATTCTGTCTGAATGGCAAGCTCCTCTCCCGCCAGGCGCCATCTCGGCAGAGCGGCAAGCAGCCGTTTTTTGTGAAAGTCGTCTGGGATTTCCAAATAACAATACCCAAGGTGACGCCGTAAATTGGAGGAACGTTTCTGGATCCACAGTGATTTACTGTTCATCGTGATCAGCGCGCGCGGCATGGGTCAAATTTGGTGGACACGAACACTTACACGCTGATTTTGTGCTTTTTCAGTAGTTTTCTCACGTCCCAATCGTCTGCGCGACTGGGTAATGATATGCGAATAATATGCGGTAGTCTTTCGGCGGAAAAGCCAAAGAGATCATGTCGCCAGTCAATGGGAAGAATGGGTAATGGTGGTGATAGTGCTAAGAATGGTCCGGCAGGCTGGGCAGTTTGATCTACTGATAGCGAAGCGGAAGAATGTAAAGGTCGGATTGAAGCTATCAGACGAGGTTGCCAAGAAACTCTTTTTACAAGTGGCGCCGCTCTAGCTGGTAATGCGGTGCAGGATGCTATATGAGACACAATCCCAGTAATGGAAGCTCTGAACGCAGCCATATCCGGACCAGGTACCGAGTTGCAGATTTTCTAGTTCGACGCCAACAAGAGACACAAATTGCAAGTTCGAGGTCGAGGCCCTAGAGGCGAAAGCTGGTGTTTGGGGCTTTTTGTCTCCTGGTTAGCGCCTTGGCAACGAAAACGTAGAGAAATATCGCTGAGCGTTGTTTCGCACATGACAACCCAGTGCAAGAACTCTTCAACTGTCGGCACGACCAGTTTACCTCGTAAAACTTGCCGTCTATCATATTCAGCGCTACTCTCCCCAATGGCTGTACCTAGGACGCTCTTGCGGGGCCGGTGTCTTCTCTTGAGGACAGCACCTTGCATACGCGTCACACCATGGATGCCATCAATTAAAACATGCTTTTCGAGGCGCCACTTTACGCCCAGTATAAGGGCATACGAAGACATTACTATTACGCCTTCAGGAGGACCGGAAATTGCCTCGACAGATGCACGCGAGGAGGTGATTGTAGACCGTGCGACACCTGTGAACCATGCACAGACGGTCGTTCTGCTGAAAGTTCCCAAACGGACGGGAAAACAGGAATTAATCAATCTGCTAGAGCGTGACGGATTCACTGTGTAAGTCTTTTGTTACATGGTGTTTTCAGGCCGCGGTCCAATTCAATGGCTAACGAGCAGCTAGCAAGAAACTGCAAATGCAGATAGACCGCTTCACCTTCCATAACAACACTATTGTGTTTGTGGAATTGGCAAGTAAAGAGGAAGCTGAACGAATAGTCGAACGGTGGGGCAAGGGAACATCGCTGAGTGAAGGGCTTAGAGTCCGGCCGATAAAAGACGACTTCCACTGGGGTGAAGCGGACTTGGGGGGCCAAACGGTGGCTTTCAAGTCTCGGTATCTCATCGCCCAAGGCAGTGCAGCACGCGATGCGCTGCGTACTCTGGAAGAACGCCGGCGAATGATGCTTTCGGTCCACACACCTGGTTGGTCCCCCGAGTCTGCTGTTAGCGTGGCCAGAGAAAATGCTCTACGGATCATGGAGAGATTGTTCTCCAAGTACAGGGTAGAAAGCATAGGCGATATAGCCCCTTTCTACGGTGACAAACAGGGAACCCCCCGCCTACTATGCATGGTGGACTTTGCGACCAAGGAAGATGCCAACAACGCTGCCAAAGAAATTGATGATACAGAAGTTGAGGGTCGACTGACGTGGTTACGACGTTCCAAGGCAGCTGCGTGGAGGACGCACCAGTACGCAAAGTTTGAGCCAGAATACGTGGCTGAACTTCAGGAGAAGGGTGTGTTGACCAAGGAGACTTATGAAGACAAGTACAACAATCCATTGCCAAAGGACAAGAAGAAGAAGAAGTGGACCAGCAGGTAGGCGGTTGAAAAGGAGCAAGGAGATGCGCCCGGCTCTGTTTGACCGTTACCCATCGTTTCCGTCAATCAAGTTTCCAATTCTGGCAGCCTGACGATGGGATATGTCAGAAGGTTGCCCAGGTTGGAGGGCAAGGCTGGGCGTGGGTGGACTAGTACGGGCTTGGGTGAAGTGGATTGTAGTTTAGGTGTTGCACAAGGTTGTAAACAAGAACAAGAAAGCAGCTATATCTACCCTAGCTAGGCGAACTGAGACGGACACAATGCAACGTGGTAAGCTGGACATTGCGGCGTACCATAGCGAGGATCAAGCGCGATGTGCTAACCATTGGCTACCTACCTGTCTTGTACGTGAATGCCAAAGGACATGTGCCGATGTCCGTGGATTGTCGGACAACGGGGGCCCGAAGTACGACACCACCGTCACAGCAGCAGGCCAAGATGCCGAAACAGGCAATTAGCCTGAGCACCATTGAAACCGTTCGGCAATACGGTCGCTCAGGCCCGACGGCCATCGGAGCGCGGTCTTTAATGTGAAGCGACGAACCACTGTGTCAAGTGCGAGCGAAGATGGTCGAGGCCCGTTCATTGAACGGGTGTGTCGCATTCCGATGCAGCAGCGTACGTACGTACGTAGGGGGACCTGCACATATCCAAAGTTGGATAACGGCTCGGGCAAACCCAGCATGCCGAGGACGCAAGAAAAGGCAGAAAGAAAGAAAAACC
>Ga0265797_10002491_pt1 | contig 30867 bp, 26 predicted proteins | sample P2T30metagenome_FD_192433 | JGI IMG/M metagenome (GOLD analysis project Ga0265797, IMG submission 192433) | Plant litter microbial communities from East Loma Ridge, Irvine, California - P2 T30 | ecosystem: Environmental > Terrestrial > Plant litter > Unclassified | place: USA: California... | reverse complement strand
CAGGCGTTCGGAAGAGTAACCCAATAGGTTACTCTTCCGAACGCCTGCTTGCACGGGGTCTTCCTGCCTCAGAGCCGCACGCTGTAATGCGTGAACTTATCGCCGTAAGCCCCGGTGAGCAGGGCCACCGTTTCGGGCGAGACCGGGCCGCACAACTCGTAGTGCACCAGGTCCATCGGCACCGGGTGCGCGGCTCCCACCGGGGTAGCCAGGGCCAGGTGGGCCGTAAAGGCGGCCTCGTCGGCGAACGCTTCGTGCAGGAAATATTCGTCGGAGCCGGCGCGGGCGTAGCGCTCGTAGGCCAGCACGTTGGCCGGGCCTTCGGTGGCCACCACGGCCTGCAACAGCCCGTGTAGGTGGTCGAAGGCGGGTTGGTCGGCGGGGGCGACGCGCACCACGGCGGTGAGGTGCACCGCTTTTTCGTTAGCAGACATACGGGGCGGGCTTAAACGGTGACAATGACTTTGCCGACGGTGTTCTTGGTTTCAATCAGGCGGTGCGCTTGCGGCATTTCAGCCAGCGGAAACGTCTGGGCGATGTGGGTCTTCACGGCCCCCGTGGCCAGCAGGTCCGCAATACGGGCCAGGTCGGCGGCATCGGGGTGCACGGCTACCCGCTGGCCCGTGAGGTGTTTTTCGGCCAGCAATTGCTGGAAGGGCTCGTCCAAATCCACGATGAGGCTCATCAGGCGGCCGCCGGGCTTGAGGGCCGCCGCCGAGCGCTCGATGTGGCGGGGCTCGGCATCGCTCCATACCGAATCATGCACTAGGTCGGCATCCGTTACCAACTCTTCGAAGCGCTGGGTTTCGTAGTCGATGAACTCATCGGCTCCCAGGCCCAGCAGGAAGTCTTTGTTGGCCGCGGTGCCCACCGCCACGACGTAGGCGCCAATATGCTTGGCAAACTGCACGGCGTAGTGCCCCACGCCGCCCGAGGCGCCATGAATAATGACTTTCTCGCCCTGCTGGAGTTGGCCATGGCTCAGCAGCGACTGCCAGGCCGTGAGGGCGGCCGTGGTGGCCCCGGCGGCCTCGGCGAAGGAGATGGCCGCGGGCTTGAGAGCGAGGTCGCCGGGCACGGTGGCCACGTATTCGGCATAGCCCTGAGAATGCGTAAGCATGTTGACCATACCGAAGACCTCATCGCCGGGTTTGAAGGCGGTGACGTTGGTCCCAACTTCCGTGACGATGCCGGCAATGTCCCACCCCAGCACGATGTGCGGCTCGTTGCCCTGGATTTTGTAGATGAATTCGAGGGCCTGCTGGTTGCGCCGGGAAAAGGCGTCGGCCGGGTTCACGCTGATGGCTTTTACGTGGACGAGCACCTGGTCGGCGGTGATGGTGGGGATGGGCAGGTCGGCCAGCACCAGATTTTCGGGCGGGCCGACGGCGGTTAAAACAATGGCTTTCATGGAAGCAAAAAAAAGCGGTTACTTGATGGTGCAAAGGTGCTGATTCCAGTATCTTTACGTCAAGTATGCACCTTTTTGTATCCTACATACCAAAAGGATACCATGCTGATAGTCAACTCATTTATTTTGCCATGAACCATACAAAACCCGCCCCGGAGTGCTGCGTCGACTTTGCATTCCAGCGCATCGGGGGTAAATACAAGGGCCGCATCCTGTGGAGCATCCACGGCAGCGGCCTGCTGCGCTACGGCCAACTCAAAAAATCTATCAGCGGCATTACGCCCAAAATGCTGACCCAAACGCTGCGTGAGCTGGAGCAGGACAAGCTCGTGCACCGAGAGGTGTACCTGGAAGTGCCGCCCCGGGTAGAATACACGCTCACCGAATCGGGCAAAAAGCTTATCCCCTTCATCGAGTACCTCAAGCAGTGGGTGGAGGAGCTCGTGGAGCAGGACGCCACTATCGACCTCCACGCCTAGGGAAGCGTTCGCTCTCCCTTATCCCTTCGTTTGGGAGCAGCGCTGAGATAGGGGGCGCCACACTAGCAATCGAAACGCGCGGCCTGCTGCGCCTAGCTGCCCGGTGCCTCTACCGTTGTTTTCCGTTCTTACTATTGTGTGCCCCCGATAAGCATGACGTTCTTTCAAATTTTTAAACACCCTCTTAAAAGCCCTTGCCGCCCTGGCAAGGGCTTTTTTTTGTGCTTATCCGAAAAAATCTTGTTACTATACCATTACTAATCAGGCTTATTCTTGGATTCGACAGCCAGTCCGCCTACCTTCGGCGCTGGCTTTTCTCTCTTTTTCGCTTTGTTAAACAACCTGTTGCGTATGAATTTTTCTTTATTCGGCAATATATCCTGGCGGCTGCTCGGTAGCCTGTGGCTGGTACTGGTGCTGCTGCCGCTGCTGGGCTGGGGGCAGACGACGATTTTCAACGAGACCTTCGGCACGCCGTCGGGCAGCCCCAGCATCGCCACATACGCCAATGGCACGGCGCCGGCCACCTTCTCTACCAAGGGCAACGGCTACACCTACAGTGCGGGCGGCGCGGCCAACGGGGCGGATATCCGCCCCAGCAGTGCATCGAGCGGCTACACCGGGGCTACCGGCAGCGGCAATGCCTTTTTTACCAGCAGCAATGGCGAGTACGGCTTTGCCATTGCTGGCATCAACGCCAGCAGCTACAGCGGCCTGTCGCTGTCGTTTGGCCTGCGTAAGGAAGCCGCTTTGGCTTATACGCTGGTGGTCGACTACTCCGTTGACAACGGCGTGAGCTACACCCCGCTCACGGTGGGCGGGCTGCCCGGCAGCACGGCGGCCGCTGGCTGGTACGGCATTACGGGCGTAGCGGTACCGGCGACGGCGCAGGTAGCTGGCCTGGTGCTGCGCTTTCGCAAAACAGGCTCAACCGCCCTGCGGGTCGATGATATTATCCTAACCGGCACGGTGGCGGCGGGCACGCCCCTGCTCAGCACCACCGGCACGCTCACGGCTTTCAGCACGCCCGTGGGCACGCCCTCAGCGGCCCAGAGCTATACCCTGACGGGCAGCAGCCTGGCCGCCGACGTGACGGTAACGGCCCCCACGGGCTACGAGGTGTCGCAGACGAGCGCCACTGCGGGCTTCGCGGCTACCCAGACCGTGGCGCCAAGCAGCGGCAGCGCCTCGGCCACCATCTACGTGCGCCTGACCGGGGCCACGGCCGGCGCCTTTAGCGGCAGCGTGACGCATACGAGCACGACGGCCTCGGCCAGCGTGGCCGTGGCCGGCAACACCGCGGGCCTGACGGTGACGCCCACCAGCCTCAGCAATTTCAGCACCCCGCAGAATACGGCCTCGGCTTACCAGGCCTATGCCCTGACGGGCGCGGGCCTGAGCGGCAGCGTGACCGTGACGGCACCCAGCGGCTACGAGGTGGCCCAGGGCGCGGGCACCAGCACCACTAGTCCTGGCTCTTTCACCGCCAGCCTCACCGTGACGCAGGCCAATGCTACGAATGGTCGCACTATTTATGTGCGCCTGGCCGCTACCCTGGCCGGCACCTACACCGATGCGGTGACCAACGCCGCCACCGGCGCGGCTACCCAGTCCGTGGCCGTGAGCGGCACCGTTACCCCGCCCGCGCTAACGGTAAACCCCACCAGCCTGAGCGACTTCAGCAACACGCAGGGTACGGCTTCGGCCTACCAGGCCTATGCCCTGACGGGCGCGGGCCTGGGCAGCGGCGTGACCGTGACGGCCCCCAGCGGCTACGAGGTAGCCCAGGGCGTGGGCACCTCGACTACGGCGCCGGGCGCCTTTACCACCAGCCTCACCGTATCGCAGGCCAATGCGACGGCCGGCCGCACCATCTACGTGCGCCTGGCCGCCGCGACCCTGGCTGGCTCTTATACGGGCTCCGTCACCAATGCCACTACCGGCGCTACTACCCAGTCCGTGGCCCTGAGCGGCACCGTGGCGGCCCCCGCCCCGACGCTGGCCGCCAGCCCCGCCTCGCTGGCCGCCTTCAACGCCCCGACCGGCACGTCGTCGGCCAGCCAGACCTACACCCTGACGGGCGCCAACCTGACCAGCGACATCACCTTGACGGCCCCCGCGGGCTTTGAGGTGTCGCTGACCGGGACGGCGGGCTCTTACGCCAGCACCGCCACCGCCCCGGCGGCCAGCGTGCAGGCCAGCGGCGGCCAGGCCATCTTCGTGCACCTGCTCAGCGGCACTGCTGGTACTTATGGTGGCGATATCGTGAACGCGGGTGGGGGTGCTCCCACCCGGAACGTGGCGGTGAGCGGCACCGTGGTGGCCTTCCCGGCGGCCGCGCCGGCGCCTACCGTGGCGGCGGGCTCCCTCACTATCTCCTCGGCTGTGCTCACGCTGGGCGCGGGCACGGGCACTAACCTGCTGGTGGTCGTGCGCCCCAGCACCTCGGCCGCTACAGCCCCTACCAACGGCACCGCCTACCCGGGCGCGGCCGCCTACGGCACGGGCGCGGCCCTGGGCGCGGGCTTCGTGGTGTTTGCGGGCACCAATGCCAGTAGCGTGACCGTCACTGGCCTGGCCCCCGCCAGCAGCTACGTGGCCGACGTGTATACCTACAACGTGGGCACGGCCGCCGGCGGCGAAGCCTACGGCCCGGCCAGCGGCACCAGCGAGCCTTTTACCACGCTCACGCCGCCGCCTTCGGCGGCCGGCGTACTGCTGCTCGAAGAAGACTTTGACTACGCCAGCGGCACCGTGCTTTCGCAAACGGCTGGCACCGGCTGGCTGCGCCAGGGCAACACCAGTGCCATTCCGGTGGCTACGGCCAGCGGCAACCAGGCGCGCTACACCTACCCGCAGGGCGCCAGCTTCGCTACCGTCAAGCCCAGCGGCTTCACCGAGTCGTCGCAGGTGCGCATGACGGGCGCCTCCAGCGCCGAGGACATTTACAAGCCCTTCGCCACCGCCCCGACGGGTGGCAACACCCTCTACGCGGCGGCCCTCATCAACCTGTCGGCCGTAGTGGGCGGCGATTATTTCTTCTCGTTCAGCAATAGCTCGACCAACTTCGTGGGCCGGGTATTTGCGCAGCCCGCCACCGGGGGCTACCAGTTGGGACTCAACGCCAACAGCGCCCCGGGCAACTATACCGGGGCCCCGGTCATGAGCTTCAACACCACCTACCTGATGGTGCTGAAGGTGGACAATTCTTCGGGTGATGACGTGGTCAGCCTGTTCATCTTCGACAACTCCACTACCACGGCCCTGCCCGTTACCGAGCCGGCCACGCCCAGCGTGGGGCCGGTGTCGTCGAACACCACGGCGCTGGCCAGCCTGAATGCTGTGCTGCTGCGGCAGTCGAGCGGCACCTTCCCCACCCTCACCCTCGACAACCTGCGCGTAGCCAGCGGCTGGGGCGCCGTGGTGGGCCAGCCGGTCTTCACGGCCGGCACGGCTACGCTGGGCGCGGGCAGCTACTACGGCGTGCGCGTATCGGGCACCACCACCCGCGTTGCCACCACCGGCCTGGCAGCCATTGAGAAAATCCTGGACCTCGACGGCGGCACCATCGCCACCACCGCCAACCCGCTGGTGCTGCGCTACCGCACCCCCACCACCCCGCCCGACGACTTCCAACTCCTGATAGCCGCCGGCGGCACCAGCTACGTCGATGGCCCCATTAGCCGCGAGGTAGCGGCCGGGGCCGGCCCCTCGCAGCTCTTCCCCATCGGCCGCAACGGTAACTACCGCCCGCTCACGCTCAACATCGACATCGCCCCCAACGTGGCTACCCTGTACACGGCCTCGCAAACCGAGGGCCAGCCAGCCGACCAAACGTTGAACGACCCACTGGTGCGCATTTCGCGGGTGCGCTACTACACCCTCACGCCCAGCCCGGTGCCCGCCGCCGGCACCTTCTCGGGGAGCGTGGAACTGAGCTATGGCAGCGACGATGGCGTGACCGACCCCAGCGCCGCCGACTTTGTAGTGGCCAAAAACAGCAACGACGGCAGCCACTGGACGAGCCTCAGCCGGCAGTCGAACACGAGCACCATGCTCAAGTCGGGCAGCTTCCAGAGCTTCTCGGACTTTGCCCTGGGCAACACCGACCCCGCCATTACCGCCAACCCGCTGCCGGTGCAGCTCACCAGCCTCACGGCGGCCCGTGCGGCCAGCGGCGTGCAGGTGGCCTGGGCCACGGCCAGCGAAGTCAACAGCGCCAAGTTTGTGGTCGAGCGCTCGCTTGATGGCTACACCTACGCGCCCGTGGCCAGCGTAGCCGCCCAGGGCTCGACCCAGCAGGCGCACCGCTACGCCAGCCTCGACCGCACGGCCCCGGCCGGCCTGCTCTACTACCGCCTGCGCCAGGTCGATGTAGATGGCATTGCGCATTACTCGCCCACCGTCACCGTGGCCGGGGCTACCGCCGAGTTTGCCCTCACCCCCAACCCCGCCCGCGAAAGCCTGCACCTGCTCACCGAGCAGCCCACGCCCTACCTCGTGCGCACGGCCCTGGGCCAGGTAGCCCTGCAAGGCACCACTGCCGCCGGCACCACCACCGTAGCCGTGGAGCGACTGCCGGCCGGCGTGTATTTCTTTGAGCTGTACACTGGCACCGGCCGCGTAGTACGGCGCTTCGTGAAGGAATAACGACTACTTCTGACATAAAAAAGGCCCCGGGCAAGTAGCCCGGGGCCTTTTTTATGCGCTTGTTTTCAAATTACGTCATGAACAAGACTAGGGGCAGGAGGCCCTTCGGCCGCCCGCTGGTCGCGGAGCCAGGCGCGGGCCTGGTCTTCTTCGGTGAAGTAAAAGGGAAAGACGTTGTAGGCCGTAATCTGGCGCAGCAGCTGCTCGTTGCACTGCCCCTCCACCTGCGGGCGCTGGCCCGGCCGCACCACGCAGGCAATGAACAGCGGCTGGCCCACGACCTGGCTGGCCCGCTGCGCAAAGTCGGTGCTGAACCACTCAGCAAAGGCCGCGTCGTGCCAGTTGCGCCGCCGCATATCCATCAGCCAGAAGCGGCAGTCGTGCGCCTCGGCGGCTACTAGCAGCTGGCCGTAGCAGGCGGGCAGCGCGGCTGTGGGCACTGGCCCGGCCCACTCGCCCCGCAGCAGCCCGGCCACCGGCTCGTAGGCCCAGCTAAATTCATCGACTGGGGTATGGGGTAGCGCAAGGGTCATGGGTACAGGTTACCCACCACCTCTTCACGCGCAAGGAGCGTGGGAGTCGGGTAGGGTGCGCGCTAAACCAGCCGGCGCGCAGAATAGTTCCTTAAATGCAGGTATTTGCTAGCTGGCTTAGCGCGCTAGCCGTCGAGCATATCCTAATTGCGTTGGCACCGTACAAGGGTACCTATCCGCCTGCCGCGCCAGTGAGGCTCAATTACTGAGAGCCCGCGCGACGGCTTTTTTTTATGCCTACTCCTACCCTAGCGCTTCCCAAGTCGAAGCCGGCCCAACCGGCTGCTTCGCCCGCTACCACAAAAACTGCATCTGCCGTTTCTACTAAAGCTGCTACTACTTCGCCCGCCGTTATGGCGCCCGTGCGCGATGGTTTTGGGGCGCTACCCCACGCCGCTGGCACCACCTTCCGGGTGTGGGCGCCGGCCGCCAGCGCCGTGTCGGTGGTCGGCACGTTCAATGATTGGGACAAAAACGCCCACCCGCTGCAAGCCGAAAGCGACGGCAACTGGGCTGGCGACCTGCCCGGCGTGAAAGCTGGCGACGGCTATAAGTTTGCCCTTACCACGCCCGCCGGCGAACTGACCCGCAACGACCCCTACGCCCGCGCCGTCACCAACTCGGCCGGCCACTCGCTGGTGTTTGATACGCTGGACTTCGACTGGGAAGGCGACAACTTTCAGATGCCCGCCTGGAACGACCTCATCATCTACGAGCTGCACATCGGCACCTTCAACGCCAAGGAGGCCGGCCACCCCGGCACCTTCCGCGACGTAATCGAGCGCCTCGGCTACTTGCAAAGCCTGGGCATCAACTGCATCGAAGTCATGCCGGCCACCGAGTTTCCGGGGGCTTACTCCTGGGGTTACAACCCGTCTAACCCCTTTGCCCTCGAAAGCGACTACGGCGGAGCCGAGGCGTTCCGCGAATTGGTGAAGGCAGCCCACCAGCACGGCATCGCCATCATTCTGGACGTGGTGTACAACCACTTCGGCCCCGGCGACCTCGATTTGTGGCAGTTTGACGGCTGGCAGGAAAACGACGGCGGCGGCATCTACTTCTACAACGACTGGCGCGCCGAAACGCCCTGGGGCCACAACCGCCCCGACTACGGCCGCCCCGAGGTACGCCGCTACATCCGCGACAATGCCCTGATGTGGCTGCAAGACTACCACTGCGACGGCCTGCGCATGGATGCCATTGCCTTCATCCGCAACGTGAAGGGCGAGGAAGACCCCAGCGCCGACCTGCCCGACGGCTGGACGCTCATGCGCTGGGTAAATGAGGAAATCCGGGCTACTCAGCCCTGGAAAATCACCATTGCCGAAGACCTGCGCGGCAACCCCGCCATCACCGCCCCCACCGAAGCCGGCGGCGAAGGCTTCTCGGCCCAGTGGTCGTCGTCGTTCATCTACCCCATGCACCAGGCCCTCACGGCCTTCGCCGATGCCGACCGCGACATGCACGCCGTGAGCCACGCCATTTGCACGGCCTACAATGGCGATGCGTTCCAGCGCGTTATTTACACCGAAAGCCACGACGAGGTAGCCAACGGCAAAAGCCGCCTGCCCGAAGAAATAGCCCCCGGCAACGTCGAGAATTACTTCGCTAAAAAGCGTATGGTACTCGGCGCCAGCCTCACGCTCACCGCGCCCGGCATTCCCATGCTGTTCCAGGGCCAGGAGTTTCTGGCTCCCGGCTCGTTCAACGACACCGAGCCGCTGGAATGGGACTGGGCCGAGGCGCACGCCGGCCTCACGCAGCTCTACCGCGACCTCATCGCGCTGCGGCGCGACCTGCGCGGCGTCACGCCGGGCCTGCGCGGCCAGGGCTGCCACGTTTTCCACGTCAACAACGACGCCAAGGTCATTGCCTTCGCCCGCTGGGACGGCCGCCCCGAGGATGCCACCATCATCGTCGCCAACTTTGGCAACCAGGCGCACGAGGGCTACACCATTGGCCTGCCCGCCGCCGGCGAGTGGACCGTCCGCTTCAACTCGGACTGGACCGGCTACGACGCCGATTTCCAGAACTTCCCTTGCTTCAGCAGCCACGCCGAGCGCGGCGAATACGATGGCTACCCGCAGCACGGCAATGTCGCGCTGGGGCCGTATGCCGTGGTAGTGCTGTCGCGCTAGGCTTAAGGGAGTAAAAGAGAGAGGGGTGAAGGAGTGAATGTCGTAGAAAGCATTCACTCCTTCACCCCTCTCTCACTCACTCCTTAATAGCTACACCGGCGCTTGGTCGTAGCGCTCGCCAGCCGGGGTGGGCCAGCCGCCTTCAAACATGATTTCGCCCAGCGGCTTGCGGCTGCGGGGAGCGGTTTCGCGCTCTTTCAGCGGGTCGGGCAGGCTATCGGCGCTGCCGGGGTAGCCGATGGTGAATACCGACACCAACTCGTATTCGGCCGGAATCTGGAAGGCGGTGCGGGCACCCTCCTGCGAGAAGCCGGCCATCTGGTGAATCTGCACGCCCAGTTCCACGCCCTGGATGGCGAGGGTCGCCACGGCCTGGCCCACGTCGTGCTTGGCCCAGGCGTTGGGGTTGCTGTCGTGCGAGAACGTGGTTTTGGCCACGGCAATGGCCAGCGCCGACGCCTTTTTGGCCCAGGCCTGGTTGAATTCAGCCAGGGTACCTAGGATTTTATGGAAAGCCTCGGGGCTGCTCTGCTGGCTGCCCACGATGAAGCGCCAGGGCTGCTCGCCAAAGCACGAGGCCGCCGAACCGGCCGCCGTGAAGAGCTGCTGGAGCACCTCCGTAGACACGGGCTGGTCGGCATAAGCGCGAGGGCTGCGGCGCTGCGTGAGCTGGGGCAGAATGGGGTACTCGGTGGGGAGGACGTTGGAAAGGTCGGACATAAGAAGGGGAATTTGACGCCTCTAAAGCTACTGGCCGGGCTTTATGTTTTCGCAAGGGCACCGCTGCCGGCCGTTTTTTAGCGTAGGAAGTACGGAGTGGCCCGGCTTACCTTGCCGGGGCTATTTCCCGCCCGTTTCCTTTTCGCCTATGCAGTCCCAGCCCCACGCGCCCGAAGCCCTGTTTCCCGATTCGTTATTAATAGAAGTAGCCTGGGAAGTATGCAACCAGGTGGGCGGCATCTACACCGTTATCCGCTCCAAGGTGCCGGCCACCATGCCGGCCTGGGGCGGCCGCTACTGCCTGCTGGGCCCCTACTTTCCGCAGCAGGCCCAGGGCGAGTTTGAGGCCTACGACGACCAGCAGCTCGCCGGCATGAACGACCCCTACGCCACGGCCGTGCGCACGCTGCGCGCCCAGGGCATGGATATCTGCCTGGGCGTGTGGCTCGTAACGGGCCGGCCCCGCGTGGTGCTCATCAACCCGTTTCAGAAATACAATGAGCTAGCCACGCTGAAAAGCGACCTCTGGCGCGACCACCAGATACCTGCCCCCGACAACGACGACCTGCTGCACCAAGTCATCGCCTTCGGCCACCTAGCTACCCAGTTTATCGAAACCGTAGCCCGCCAAACGGTAGACCAATGGAAAGTGGTCGCCCATTTCCACGAGTGGATGACGGGCGTGGCCATCCCCGAGCTGCGCCGCCGCCAGGTGCCCGTGCACCTCGTGTTTACCACGCACGCCACGCTGCTGGGTCGCTACCTGGCCATGAACGACCCCGATTTTTATGACCACCTCATGCTGGTCGATTGGCGGAGCCAGGCGCGGCACTTCAACATCGAGCCCGCCGTGAGTATGGAGCGCGCCGCCGCCCACGGCAGCCACGTCTTCACCACCGTGAGCGAGCTGACGGTGCGCGAGTGCATCTACCTGCTGGATAGAATCCCCGACGCGGTGCTGCCCAACGGCCTCAATATCGAGCGCTTCGTGGCCCTGCACGAGTTTCAAAACCTGCACAAGCTCTACAAGGATAAAATCCACGAGTTTGTGATGGCGCACTTTTTTCAGAGCTACTCCTTCGACCTCGACCAGACGCTGTACCTCTTCACGTCGGGCCGCTACGAGTACCATAACAAGGGCTTTGACCTCACGCTGGAGGCGCTGGCCCGGCTCAACCACCGCTTGCAGCAAAGCGGGCTGGAAGGCCAGGTCGTGATGTTCTTCATCACCAAGCGCCCCTACACCAGCATCAACCCGCTCGTGCTGCAAAGCCGCGCCCAGCTCGAAGAAGTGCGCCAGACCTGCCGCGCCATCGAGGAGCAGGTCGGCGAACGCCTGTTCTACGCCGCCGCGGCCAGCCAGGACCACCGCCTGCCCGACCTCGACAGCATGGTCGATGACTACTGGAAGCTGCGCTATCGCCGTGGCCTGCAAAGCTGGAAAACCTCGGCCCTGCCCTCCGTCATCACCCACAACCTGGTGAACGACCAGGACGATGACATCCTGAACTTCGTGCGCCGCGCCAACTTGGTGAACAACCAGCACGACCGCGTGAAGATTGTGTATCACCCTGACTTTGTGAGCACTACTTCGCCGCTCTTCGGTATGGACTACGGGCAGTTTGTGCGCGGCTGCCACCTGGGCGTGTTCCCCAGCTACTACGAGCCCTGGGGCTACACCCCGCTCGAATGCGTGGCCCGCGGCGTGCCGGCCGTGACCAGCGACCTCTCCGGCTTCGGCGACTACGTGCAGAAAAACGTGGGCGAGCACGAGGACAAAGGTATTTTCGTGGTGCGCCGCCAGGAGCGCACCTTCGACCAGGCCGCCGAGGAACTGACCGACATGCTTTGGAATTTCGTGCTGCTCAGCCGCCGCGAGCGCATCACCCAGCGCAACCGGGTAGAAAGCTCCGCCGATATTTTCGACTGGAAAAACCTGCGCGTGTACTACGACCGGGCCTATGCGCTGGCCCTGGAGCGGCAGTAGTTATTTTGCACAGAGCTGGGGGAGTAAAAAGGAGTTTCACGGAGTGGCCCTACTCCGTGAAGCTCCTTTCTACTCCCCTAACTCTGTGCAAAAATTTCTTATGCGCCGCGTCTTAATACTCTGCTTACTTGCCACTACCGCCACGCTGGCCCACGAGTTCTGGCTTCAGCCGGCCAGCTTCCGGGTAGTAGCCGGCGCGGCGGTACCACTCCGCTTAATAATAGGCGAAAACTTTACCGGCAAAACCTGGCCCCGCCCCACGCGCCGGGTGCGCCGCTTCGTGCGCTACGGCCCCGGCGGCGCGGCCGACTCTACTAACTTGCGCCCCGCGCTACTCGCCGACTCGCTGGCCCCGGCCCTCACCTGCGCCACGCCCGGCACGCACCTACTGGCCCTCACGAGCCGGCTGGCTTACCTCGAGTTGCCCGCCGCCGAGTTCACCGCCTACCTGCGCGAGGAGGGCCTGGGCTACGCCCTGCGCCAACGCCAGGCAGCCGGCGAAGCCACCACCAAGCCTGGCCGCGAAGCCTACCAACGCTGCGCCAAGGCGCTGGTGCTGGCCACGAGTGGCCCCCGCCTGCCCGGCGCCGCTGCCGATACCGCTTTTCGCCGCGTGCTGGGCCTGCCGCTGGAGTTGGTGCCCGAGCAAAACCCCTACCGGCTGCGGCCCGGCGCGGCCCTCACCCTGCGTGTGCTGCGCCACGGGCAGCCCGTGCCGGGCGCGCAGGTACAGGTGTGGCAAGTTTCCGCCCCCGATTCTAAACCAACGGCGAGACCGGCGGTTACTCATTTCGCGACCTTTAGCAACGCGCAGGGCCGTGTGCTGCTGCGCCTTGCTGGGGCCGGCCCCTACCTACTAGCTATCGTGCGAATGGAGAATGCGCTCCCCGCGCTGACCCTGCCGGGCTCCACCGCCCGGCCCGACTGGCTGAGTACCTGGGCGACGCTCACCTTCGGCGGGCCTGCTGAAAGTACTAACGGCCATTAGACTCAACCTGCCAAGCAGTTACCGCTTACCCTTCGCCCCGGCCTGGTTTCGCGTTTTCCTTTTTATCCCTACCTTCGCCACTCAGCACCAAAATCTCATCCTCCCGCCGCGGTTTTATGAAGTACTCCATCGATAAAAAAGAGAGCTACACCGTCATCACTATTGATGAAAAAAAGCTTGATACCACCGTTGCGCCTGACCTGAAATCGGAGTTTGTTAAGCTCAACGCTGAAGGCAGTAACAACCTGATACTCGACCTCCAAAACGTAAAATACACCGATTCGTCGGGCCTCAGCTCCATCCTCATTGCCAACCGCCTCTGCAATTCTACGGGCGGCCTGCTGGTCCTCACCGGCCTGCAAGACCACGTGCTGAAGCTCATCACCATCAGCAAGCTGGAGTCGGTGCTGCACATCCTGCCCACGGTAGAAGAAGGCATCGACCGCATCTTTTTGCACACCATCGAGCGCGACCTGACGGACAAGGAGTAGTTTTTTTCTAGGCTGCTAGCTATTGGCTGTTGGCTGTTGGCTCTCCCCGGGAGGGCTAACAGCTAAACGTCAGTAGCTTTTTTCGCTACTAAGCGCCAGCAGTTTCAGTTACAGCATTTTACCGTGACTTTCGAGCTTCAGATATTGGGCAGCGGCTCGGCCACACCGATGGTGGGCCGCCATCCCACGGCCCAACTCCTGGCCGTGGGCGAGGGCCGCTACCTCATCGACTGCGGCGAGGGCACCCAGCTGCGGCTGCTGGAGCACCGCCGCCGCCTAAGCTCGCTCCGGGTAGTTTTTATTTCGCACCTGCACGGCGACCATTATTTCGGATTGTTTGGGTTGCTCAGCACCCTGCACCTGCAAGGCCGCCAGGAGCCCCTCACCATCGTGGGCCCGCCCGGCCTGGAGCTGATACTCACCACCCAGGCCCTGCACTCGCAGATGCAGCCGGGCTACAACATCACCTTCGTGCCCGTCGATACCGAGGCCCACGCTGTGGTGTATGAAGATGCCCTGGTGAAGGTGTGGTCACTGCCTATGCGCCACCGCATTCCGTGCGCCGGCTATCTCTTCGAGGAGCAGCCCCGCCGCGCCAAGCTGGTGAAGGAGCGCCTGCCCGCCGGCCTCACCCCTGCCGAGCTCGGCCAGCTGGCCAGCGGCCAGGACCTGCCGGCCGACGAGGCTACCGGCCGCCCCGCCCTGGCCCACGCCGACGTATCGGTGCCAGCCGCGCCGCCCCGCCGCTACGCCTTCTGCTCCGACACCCGTTACCAGCCTGAGCTGGCCGAGCTTGTCCACGGAGTCGATTTGCTCTACCACGAAGCCACTTTTCTGGAAGAGCTGCGCGAGCGGGCCGCCACCACCTACCACAGCACCGCCCGGCAGGCCGCCGCCACAGCCCGCGACGCCGACGCACACCGGCTGCTCATCGGCCACTTCTCCTCGCGCTACAAGGAGCTGGCCTGGCACCTCAAAGAAGCGCAGGCCGTGTTTGCCTGGACCGAGCTGGCTACCGAGGGCCTGGTAGTAAGCGTCTAACCACGCCCGCCCACCGCTACCATGACTACCTACGCCCACAAAAAGCAGCAGCTGTACCTCGTGCTCAGCGGCATCTTCCTGGTCAATACGCTGCTGGCCGAAATCATCGGCGTCAAGATATTCTCGGTCGAGAAGACGTTTGGCCTTAGCGGCAACCTCACGGCTGGGGTGCTCGTGTGGCCGGTGGTGTTTATCTCTACCGACGTTATCAACGAATACTTCGGCCGTAAGGGCGTGCTGCGCATCACCTTCCTCACGGTGGGGCTGATTTTGTACGCCTTCCTGGTTATCCTGGGCACTACCAAGCTGGTACCCGCCGATTTCTGGCTCGACCTCAACAAGGTCGATGCGCTGGGCCGGCCCTTCAACATCGAGTTTGCCTACCAAAGCATTTTCCGGCAGGGGCTGGGCATTATTATCGGCTCACTCACGGCCTTTGTGATTGGGCAGGTGCTCGATGCCAGCGTGTTTCAGCTGTTTCGGCGCGTCACGGGCAGCCGGTATATCTGGCTGCGGGCCACGGGCTCCACGCTGGTGTCGCAGCTCGTGGACAGCTTCGTGGTGCTCTACGTGGCGTTTTATTTATTTGGCAACTGGTCAATGGCGCAGGTGCTGGAAGTTGCCCGCTTTAATTACTGGTATAAGTTTGTGGCAGCCATCGTGCTTACGCCGGTGCTTTACCTGGCGCATTACGCCATCGACCGCTACCTCGGGCCAGCCGAAACGGCAGAGGCGCAGGCGGAGGCGCTGGCCGATACGGCAGCCTGACACGCTACTTTCGCCCTCACCTTTTTTCTTTTTTTACTGCCCATGCGTACTCCGCTACTTTTGCTTGCCGCCGCTTTTTGCCCGTTGCTGGGGCTAGCCCAGGCGCTCACCGCCACTTCCTACGAGTTGGCCGACGGCAGCAAGGGCACGGGCCAGTTGACAGTGCAGCCCGGCTACCACACGAAGCTGCTGCTGACCGATGGGGCGGCCGCGCCCGGCAGCAAAGCCGCCAAGAAGAGTAAGGAGATTGATGCTGATAAGGTGCGCTCCTTCGAGGTGGGAAGTGACCACTATGTACTCGTGCGCAGCATGAAGCTCGGCACCGGCATGCCAATGACGATGGGCATGACCAAGAAGGATGAGTTTGCCAAGGTGCTGGAAACCGGCAAGCTGGAACTGCTTCAGTACGAGGTAGACTACACAACTAGTTCGCGTAGCCGCCCGCTGCCCGGTATGCCAACCTATGGTACCGGCCGCGACTACCAGGGCCATACCCAGACGGTGTACATCCTGCGGCGGGCCGGCGAAGACGATGCCCTCATGATTCCGACTAATACCAAGAAGATTCAGGATATGATGAAGCCTTATTTTGCTGGCCGCCCCGACCTGCAAAAGCGGCTGGCGACCCCTCCCACCTCCGAGGCCGAGTACCGGGCGCTGGTGCTGGCCTATAACGCCGCGAAATAAGCAGCTCCCCCCCAGCCGGCCTGTTTACCTTACTGCTACGCCCCGGCTGCGCCATTGAACGGTACTTGCTGTCCTGCCCGAAGCAACGGCAGGGCAGCAAGTACTAAATGAGCCAGGCGCTCAATACCCAGACGCCGCTCAACCTGACCACCGTGCAGGCCACGAAGTAACTTTGCCCCCATGTCACGTATCCTCACCGGCATTCAGAGCACCGGCCGCCCACATTTGGGCAACCTGCTCGGGGCCATCCTCCCGGCCATCGAGCTGTCGAAAAACCCGGCCAACGAGTCGCTCTACTTCATTGCCGATTTGCACTCGCTCACTACCGTGCGCGACCCCGCGCTGCTGCGCGCCAATACCTACGCCGTGGCGGCGGCCTGGCTGGCCTGCGGCTTCGACACCGAGAAAAACCTGTTCTACCGGCAGTCTGACGTGCCGCAGGTGACCGAGCTAACGTGGTACCTGTCGTGCTTCACGCCCTACCCAATGCTGGCCAACGCGCACAGCTTCAAGGATAAGAGTGATAAGCTGTCGGACGTGAACGCCGGCCTCTTCACCTACCCGGTGCTGATGGCAGCTGATATCCTGCTCTACGACGCCGAGGTGGTGCCCGTAGGCAAAGACCAGGTTCAGCACCTCGAAATCGCCCGCGATATTGCCAAGGCCTTCAACAACCGCTACGGCGACACGCTCGTGGAGCCCCAGGCCCGCGTCGATGCCGAGCTGATGACCATTCCGGGTACCGACGGGGCCAAGATGAGCAAGAGCTACGGCAACATCATCGATATTTTTCTGCCGGAAAAAGAGTTGCTCAAGGCCATTAAAACTATTATTTCGGATAGCACGCCGCTCGAAATCCCCAAGAACCCCGATACCGACACCACTTTCAAGCTGTACTCGCTGCTGGCCTCGCCCGAGGAAACTACCGCTATGCGCCAGCGCTACGAGGCCGGCGGCTACGGCTACGGCCACGCCAAACAGGCGCTGTATGAGCTGATTTTGCAACGCTTCGCCACCGAGCGCGAGCGCTTCAATTTCTACATGAACAACATGCCCGAAATCGACGCCCAGCTCGCCATCGGTGCCCGGCGCGCCCAGGAATACGGTGCCAACGTGCTCGCTAAAGTGCGCCAGAAAGTGGGCTACGGAACGCAGATTTAACGGATGAAACGGATTTCGCGGATACGCCCGCTACGCGGGCTGACTACGCGGGGGTATCTCGTACTCGTATTGAATATATACCTGGCCAGCCCGCGTAGTCAGCTTGGCGCAGCCAAGCGTATCCGCGAAATCCGTTTCATCCGTTAAATCTGCGGTCAGGTTTGCTGGTTGGTGAAGCTGAAGCCGACTTTGCTGCCGCGGCTTACCTGCTGGTTTTCGAGCTTTTGCTTTACGCTGATGCGTTGGATTTCGGGGAGCGGCGGGGCGATGAGGTCGTTGTTTACGGCCGCAATCATGGCGCTTTCCACGAATAGGCGCAGCGACTCGGGCGTGACCTGGCTGGCACTCATGTCGTTGCCGGGCAGCTGAAGCTGCTCCACACCTTCGAGAAAGTAGTGGCTGTCGATGTTGATGAGCAGGCGGCCTAGCAGGTAGCCGGGGTCGTTGAGGCGCTGGTAGCGAATGCTGTCGGCCATGAAGTTGTAGGCCATGATGTGGCCGAAGAAGCGCCGCCGAAAGTCAGCCTCCACGTAGGGCGTGCTAAGCGGGCCGAAGTCGTCGGGGAAGGTGACGATGTTGGAGTGCATGACGAACACCAGCAAATCGCCCGAGAAGCGAATGTGAAACTCCATCTCGTTTACCGACTGATAATCAATCTTCACGCTATAGTCCGAGTTGGCCGTCACTTTATGCGTCAGCTCCAGGCAGAGCTGCTGCGACACCTGGCGGAGCAGGGTAAACGCATTTTGGGTAGCCCGAAAAATAGCCTGCTTAGCGCTGGATTTTTCAGTCAGGCCCTGGGCGATGAGGTTGAGGCGGTCGGGCGGCAGCACCTGCGGTGGCGTTTGTGCCGGGCCTTCGGGGGTGGGCGACGCGGCAGCTTTTTTGGGACGGGCGCTTTTTTTGCGAGCGGCGGGCGGGCTAGCGGGGGCGGCAGAGGCAGCAGTTTTGGCCATCAGTAAGTGGATAAAGGACAGCGGGGCAATAAGCCAGCAAGCTACGTTACTGACCAGTTACGTGGGTCGGCGGGTTTTGGGTGGCCGGCTAGCCAGGATGCTTGTGGGCGGGCCAAGCCACCTATTGGCCGAAGCTGCGTCCTTGCCAGCGGCCCAAACTGAACGGCGGCCTTAATTTCAACCCTCCAAACTTTATTTTCTGAACATGATACAGCACACAGTCCGCCAGGCGGGCGTGGCAATGGCCCTGCTGCTGGCCGGCACCACTACGACGTGGGCGCAATTCGGCCCCGGCACGCAGTGGACCAAAGACGGTTATGGCTACTTGAAGGTCGAAAAAGATGAGATTGTGCAGCTCGACGCCCGCAAAACGGGCCAGCCCACCCTCATTCTCAGTAAGCAGCAACTCACGCCGCAGGGTGCCACGGCCCCGCTGAAGGTGCGCCGCTTTTCGCTTTCCGAAGATGGCAAGCAGGTGCTGCTCAATACTAATACCCGGAAAGTATGGCGCTACGATACGCGCGGCGACTACTGGGTGTATGACCTCAACACCAAGCAATTGACCCAGCTTGGCAAGGGCCGACCAGAGTCGTCACTGATGTTTGCCAAGTTTTCGCCCGATGGCAAAAAAGTGGCTTACGTGAGTGAGCACAACCTATTTGTGGAAAACCTGGCTGACCATCGCATTACGCAGCTCACGCAGGATGGCACCGACCGGCTCATCAACGGCACCTTCGACTGGGTGTACGAGGAGGAGCTGGATTGCCGCGATGGCTTCCGCTGGGCACCTGATGGCCAGAGCCTGGCCTACTGGCAGCTCGACGCCACCAAGACGCGCAACTACCTGATGCTGAACACGACGGATGCGCTGTATCCGTACACCATTCCGGTGGAGTACCCGGTAGTGGGCCAGGACCCCAGCCGCGCCCGCATCGGCGTGGTAGCGGCGGCCGGCGGGGCGACCAAATGGATGGACATCCCCGGCGATGCCGTGCAGCACTATCTGCCGCGCATGGAATGGGCCGGCCCGGGCGAACTGATTGTGCAGCAGCTCAACCGCCGCCAGAACGAGAGCAACATTATCCTGGTAAACGCGGCCAGCGGCGCGGCTAAGCCCATTTTTAAGGATACCGACAAAGCCTGGGTTGATGCCAAGGACGGCGCGGTGGGCTGGAACTGGATTGAGGGCGGCAAGCGCTTTGTGTGGGCCAGCGAAAAGGACGGCTGGCGCCACCTTTATGCCATCGACCGCAGCGGCAAGGAGCAGCTGCTGACACCCGGCGACTACGACGTTATCAGCCTTGAAAATATCAGCGAGCCTACGGGCACGATTTATTTCATGGCCTCGCCCGCCAATGCCACCCAGACCTACCTCTACAAGGTGGCGCTGAAGGGTGGCAAGGCCGAGCGCGTGACGCCCGCCGGCCTCACTGGCTCCAACGGCTACGACATTTCGCCCAACGGCAAAATCGCGTTGCACACTTTCTCCAACACCGCTACCTACCCAGTGGGCGATGTGGTGAGCCTGCCCGCGCACCAGCGCCTGAGCGGCGGCGAGGTACCCGAGCAAGCCAAGAAGCTGACGCTGCCCAAGACGGAGTTTTTTCAGGTGAAAACTGCCGATGGCGTGACGCTCGACGGCTGGATGGTGAAGCCCACCAACTTCGACCCCGCTAAAAAGTACCCCATCGTATTCATGGTGTACGGCGAGCCGGCCAGCCAAACTGTGACCGACCGCTTCGGCACGGGTGCCAACCGCCTCTACCAGGGCAGCATGGCCGATGACGGCTACATCTACGCCTCGCTCGAAAACCGGGGCGCACCCGCCCCGCGCGGCCGCGAGTTCCGCAAGGCCATTTACCACAACATCGGGGCGCTCAACATCCGCGACCAGGCGCTGGGGGCCAGCGAGGTGCTCAAGAACAAATGGGTGGACACCAGCCGCGTGGCCGTGTGGGGCTGGAGCGGCGGCGGCAGCAGCACGCTCAGCCTGCTGATGCAGTACCCCAAAATCTACAAAACGGGTATCTCTATCGCCGCCGTGGATAACCAGCTCAACTACGACAACATCTACCAGGAGCGCTACATGGGCCTGCTGCCCGAAGACAAGCACTACTTCGTGGACAACTCACCGCTGGCCCACGCCAAAAACCTGCGCGGCAACCTGCTGCTCATCCACGGCACCGGCGACGACAACGTGCACTACAACAACGCCGAGCAGATGATTAACGAGCTCATTAAGTACAACAAGACCTTCCAGCTCATGAGCTACCCCAACCGCACGCACGGCATTTCCGAGGGCGAGGGCACCAGCCGCCACCTGGCCAGCACCTACACCAAGTTCCTCAAGGAAAACTGCCCCCCCGGCGGCCGCTAGCCTGCTAGCCCTTAGTGAATAAATAGAAAAGGCCCCGCTCCTCACTGGAAGCGGGGCCTTTTTGAGTTCCGGGCGGGTGCTGCCGAGCAGCAGCCGTGGCTACAGAAACAGCGACCCGATGGCCAGCACCAGCGGCACGGTCATCACCAACGCGCCCAGCTTGAGAAACTGCCAGGCGCTGACTTCGATGCTTTCGCGCCGCAGGGCCACCAGCCACAGGATGGTCGCTAGCGAGCCCGTCACCGAGAGGTTGGGGCCGAGGTCAATGCCGATTAGCATGGCGCTTTTGATGGTTTCTGACACGTGGGCGGTTTGCAGCACATTGCCCGTGATGAGGCCGGCGGGCAGGTTGTTCAGCACGTTGCAGAGCAGCGCCACCCCTACCCCGCTCACCCAGGTGGTGCCAGCGGCCGACTGCCCAGCTCCACGCGTGAGCAGCGCGCTGAGCCATTCGGTTACGCCTGTCTTGTTCAGACCTTCTACCAGCACAAACAGGCCCGCCACCAGCGGCAGCACCGACCACGACACGCTTTTGGCAACCGCCACCGGGCTTTTGCGCACGATGAGCAGCACGATGGCCGTGGTAAGCCCCCCCGTGATGGCCGTGGGCAACCCCAGTGGCTTGTCGAAAGCCGAGGCCACCAGCAGGACCACCGCCGTACCCGCAATGCCCCCCAGCGCCACCTTGCCGCCGCGCTCCAACGTGGGCAAGTTTATCGCTTTCTCAATGCTTTCGCGTAGCGCGGCGCGCTGGGTGTAGCGCAGCACGGCGTAGGTAGCCCCAATGGCCACGGCCGCCGGCAGCAGGTAGCGCGGCAACCACTCCAGCAGCGGCGGCATGTGGGCACCGTAGATGACGAGGTTGGCCGGGTTGGAAATGGGCAGCACAAACGAGGCCGCATTGGCAATGAAGGCGCAGATGAAGAGGTATGGCAGCGGGTTTTTGACCTTAGCAGCCTTCACCACTGCCGCCACGGCCGGCGTGAGCACCACGGCCGTGGCATCGTTGGAAAGAAAGGTGGTCACGATAATTCCCACCAAGTAGATGAGCAAAAACAGCCGCTGGGCCGACCCCTGGGCCAGCCGCGCGGCATGGGCCGCCAGCCAGTCGAAGAGCTTTTCCTCGCGGGCTACTTCAGCCAGCAGCATCATACCCGTCAGAAACAGGTACACGTCCAGACCTTTGGCTACGCCCGCCAGGCCCTCAGCCGGAGTTAGGAGGTGGAGAATAAGCAGCAGCACGGCCCCGCCCACAGCCCACACAAACTCGGGTACTTTGAAGGGGCGAATGATAACCAGGGCGATGGAAAACGCCACAATAATCCAGATTAAGCTTATCGTCATTGATATAGAGGCAGTATTTTTTTGCGTAAGCAGTTAGAGTTGATGCACAGGCACGCTGCTTACCGCATTCAGCATAATTGCCTGGGCCACTGCATGCCAGCGCAGCTTTATGTAAGCGCTGGGTGAAGGCCATGCCTTGCGATTAGGGCCGGGCTGCATACCCAGGATACCATTCCGGTAGGCCGCCCTGCGCGCAGTAGCACCGGCTTTCTAAGGTGGACTGCTTACGCCCCTAGACCGGATAGGTTCAGCCGATTACCAAGCCACTTTCACGACGTACCTGCTGGTTGCCATTTCTTTAACCAACCTTCATCTACTAGCCGGTGCTACCTCTGTAGCCTGGCTGGCTTGGCTATCGATAATGTGTTGTTTCTCAAATTTTTAAACAAAAAAGGCGGTCCGGCAAACGCTGTGCGCTGCCCGACCGCCTTTCCCCTTATTTTTTGCTGCCCGCTAGCCTACGGGGCGTAGCAGCCGGCTCCAGCGCACCTTGTGCAGCCAGTCGGCGTGAGGGTCGAGGGAGAGCCACACAAACACGGCCTTGCCCACTACGTGGTCTTCGGGCACGAAGCCCCAGAAACGCGAGTCTTCTGAGTTATGCCGATTATCGCCCATCATAAAGTAATAATTTTGCTTGATAGTATAGCTGGTCAGCGGCCGGCCGTTTTGCTGTATCATACCATCCTGCCAGGTGATGCCCACATTATGCTCATACTGGCTCACGATTTTGTAGTAAATCGCGGCATTAGCCGGCGTGAGGGTGATAGTCTGACCTTTCTTGGGCACTGGCAGCGGGCCGTAGTCATCGAGCTGCCACTGGCGCGGCACCGCACTCACGGCACCCGACACATCAAAGTCAGCCACGTCGGGGAAAAGCTGCGCGGCCGGCGCGACCACGGTGAGCGACTTCACGTAGGGCTGCTGCCGGAAGTAGGCAGCTACGCTGGCCGGGCAGCTGATGAAGTAGCCAAGCTGGCCGGTTTCGGGATTGGCACCAGCCGCCGGGATGCCGTCGGGCTGGGTATAATCGGCCACAGCTTGGTCGTGGAGTGCCTGGCGCACCTCGTCGTTGGGCATTGGCACTGCCATGAAGTAGGTGGTCTGCGGGGCACCGGCGATAGCACCTGGCTGGCCGTTCAGAAAAATCTGTCCACTGCGGATGGCCAGCGTATCGCCGGCTACTGCAATGCAGCGCTTAATGAGAAACGTACGCAGGTCGGCTGGCCGCTGCTGTTCGTGCGGCACATGAAACACCACTACATCATTGTGCTGCACCGAGCTGAAGCCCGGAAAACGATACGTAGGCAACTGAATCAGGTCGGAGTAGCTCTTGCTACCCAGCACTGGCAGCGTCTGGTGCGTGAGGGGCACCTGCAAGGGCGTTTGGGGTGTGATAGGGCCGTAGTGCAGCTTGCTCACAAACAGGTAGTCGCCCACCAGTAGCGAGTGCTCCATGCTCTCCGATGGAATAACGTAGGCCTCTACTGCCGACCAACGCAGCAGCGAGGCCGCAATAACTGCAAATAACAGTGAATCAACCCACTGACGCGAACTGCTCTTGGGAGTTGGCGGTGTGCTGGAGCGGCGAGCAAAGAGGGCCATGAATACATAAGGAGAAAGGTGTGAAGCTGCAACGCTGCCCGACCCTCTTCTAGTACTTAGGAATAAAAAACCCCTGGCACAATGCCCACCGCTGTGCAACGCACAGGAAAGTAGCACGGGCCCTGCACATTGTCCTTGCTTTCCTAGTATCAAGAAGCCGTCTTTACTGGAGGCCGGTCACCCTAGCTCCGCTGAGAAACTGGGACGGTGGAGCTAGCAGCCTCAACCGCGCCGCTTGCGACCACGAAAAATACTGCGCGTAGGCTGAGCGCCGGATTGAGCCTGATTGGCGCGGGGCTGGTCGTTGTGCCCGGTACCATTATCGAGATTTCGCTGGGGCACCCCGTTCGGAAAGGTGTTATCGGTTGCTCCACCCAAATGCTTGTCAGTGTAGCCCCTGGGATAAGCCGGCACCGATGGCGCGGGCAGCGTGTTGCCGGGCTGGCCAGCAGTGGATAGGCTACCCGACTGAGGCACCGCCGCTGGCGTAGCCGCCTGGGGTACCTGGGCCACGGCAGGGCTAGCGGCGGCCAGTGTTAGGAAGGGAATGAATAGGAGGCAGGTGCGCATGGGTAGAAGCCGGGCCACTGTTGCGTGCGGGCCTCAGACGTGTACGGTAAAGCGGCATAATCGGCTTGGCCGACAGTGCCTCAGTGCCAAGCGGCGGAGCAGTTATGTTAGCCAGCAGCCCCCTTTTTTACTACACCGGCTCTTGCTACGGCCCACCAGCCCCGGTATCGTTTAAAATAAAAAAGCCCCTAGCGCAGTGCCAGGGGCTTTTTTTCAATGCAGAGAAGGAGGGATTCGAACCCCCGGACCTGTTACAGTCAGCGGTTTTCAAGACCGCCGCAATCGACCACTCTGCCACTTCTCTAGAAAAATAAAATGGTAAAACGGTAACTAAGCAAAGAGTGGAAGCCACTTTACAAAGAAACTATTTCACCATTTCGTAGAGAGGGGGGGATTCGAACCCCCGATACCCTTGCAGGTATAACGGATTTCGAATCCGTCGCATTCGACCACTCTGCCACCTCTCTAGGGTCCCAAACGAGTGGTTGGGGTTGCAAAAGTAGTGGGGAATCGGGGATTTGAAAGAGTGCCGCCGGAGTTTTTTGCAAACTTTCTGCTAGTGGCCTCACTATCAATTCCTCATTTTTCTCAGGCTTCTTTAGGCAGCACCTCTAGCCGGCCGGTTACGGCGTCGATGCTTACGTTGACCTCAAAGCCGATGATGAGTGTCATGCACACAAACTCCAGCCACACCATAAAGCCCACTAGCGCCCCGATAGAGCCATAGAAGGTGTTGTAGGAGTTGAAGATACGCACGTAGAGCGTGAACAGAAACGACACTAGGAAGATGAGCAGCGTAGCCACCATCGCCCCGGTCGAGATGAACGGCCATTTATCGTGCACCGGCGGCACGAAGTAGTAAATGACGCAGGTAGTAGTGAGAAACAGGCCGATAAGCGAGCCGTAGCGCAGCACCAGAATCATGAATTCGGTGGAGCTTTCGGGCACGATTTCGTAGAATACCAGCCCGTCAATAATAAAGGTGCCGAAGAAGATGCCGGCGATGGCGATAACCAGGATAAGGGCTAGCGCAAAGGTCAACCCGGTGGCTATTACGCGTTTGTGCAGATAGCCCCGGTGCTTGAACCATGGATATTTTTTCTCAAACGCGTCGAGCAGGGCCATGATGCCGTTGCTGCTCAGCACCAGGGCCGACACGAAACCGAAGGAGAGCAAGCCGCCGTGCGGAATACGCACTATATCCTCGATGGTGCCCGCCGTGGCCGAGTACAGCTCATGGGGCATGATGTCGGCCAGGAACTGGAGGATGTCCACGTCCAGGTTGGGCACCGGAATGTACGGAATAAGCGTGAACAGGAAAATAATGGTCGGAAACAGGGCCAGCGTGAGGTTGAAGGCCATGTAGGCAGCGCGCTTTTCGAGCGAGTCGAGGCGCAGCTCGTGCAGCACCCGCTCGCCCACCTCATACACCGAGATGCGGCCCCCACGCATCCGTTGGCGCTTGCCCCACGCGAGCAGCGTGCGGTAGGCGCGGTGGCGGCGCACATCGGGCAGCGTGGCACGGCGGCGGGCAGGGGGAGCGAGCATAGGCAAGAGCGCAAGCTTAATTACGCTAGGCGTTGAGTATAAGGAGCCATTTTGTAGGTAACACCAAACGCAGACTACAAAGTCCACGCTACTTACCGAAGGCAGCCGGCGCAGGCGCGTCGCCGGGCGTAGCGCGGCCGGGGCCGAGCGGCAGGTCAGCCTCGTTGTCTGAGAAATACGGGGCCAGCTTTTCCCGCACGCTGTCGGGGATGGGCACCGGGCGGCCGGTGGCGGTGCTCACGAATACCATCAGCGTGTAGCCTTCGGTGAGCAGCTCGGCGGCCTCGTTACGGATTTCGTACTCAAATTTTACCCGGGAGCCTTCGGCCAGCTCGCGCAGCATGACGCGGATAGTCAGCAGGTCGTCGTAGCGGGCGGGGCGGCGAAAGCGGGTGTGCAACTCCCCCACCGGCATGCCTACGCCCTGCGCCTCCAGGTCTTTGTAGCGGATGCCCAGCTCCCGAAACGACTCGGTGCGGGCTACCTCAAAGTAGGCTGCGTAGTTGCCGTGATAGACGTAGCCCATCTGGTCAGTTTCGGCGTAGCGCACGCGGATTTGAATGTCGGCCTGGTACATAGTAGCTAATTAAAACGTCATTGCGAGCTTGCGAAGCAAGCGCATCAAGATGACTCGTTTGGGCTTCGTTCAGGTGCGCTTGCTTCGCAAGCTCGCAATGACAGACGAGTTTAATTTGTCAAAAAATAAACTATCGGATACCCGCCCGCGTGAGCGCTGCCTGGTAGCGGTGGGCGTTCACAAGATGCTGCTGCTCATTTGCGGCGAAGGCGTGGTAGCCGCTGAAATCGTCCTTGGCGCAGAAGTAAAGGTAGTCGTTGTCCTCGGGGTGCAGCACGGCGTTGATGCTGGCGATGCTGGGCAGGTCGATGGGGCCGGGCGGCAGGCCGGCGTATTTATAGGTATTGTAGGGCGAGTCTTTTTGCAGGTGCACGTTGAGCACGCGCTTGATGCCGAAGTCGCCGTTGGCGTACACCACGGTGGGGTCGGCTTGCAGCTTCATGCCACGCTTGAGGCGGTTGAGGTACACCCCGGCGATGCGAGGGCGCTCGTCGGCGTGCTGCTGCTGCTCAGCTTCCACGATGCTGGCCAGGGTGCTCACCTGCACGCGGGTGAGGCCCAGCTTCTGGCGGGCCTCATCACGTTCGGGCGTCCAGAATTTCTCGTACTCGGTTTTCATGCGCTGCATGAGGTTTTGGGCCGAGGTATTCCAGTACAGCTCGTACGTATTAGGAATAAACATCGAGAGCACCGTGGTGGTGTCGAAACCCAGGCTCTTGGTGTAGCTGGGGCTGCTGAGCAGCGAGTCGATTTGGCGGGGCTTGGCGTCGATTTGCTTGCTGAGCTTGGTGGCTAGCTCGCGGCGCAGGCGCACGTTGGTGAAGGTGAGCTTGAGCGGCGTCTGGCGGCCCGACTTCAGCAGGTTGATTACCTGGCGGTTGGTCATGCCGGTTTTCAGCTCGTAGCGGCCGGGCTTCACGGCACCGGGCTTGTTATAGCCCATCAGCTTGCCCACGAAGTGCAGCGAGAGCTTATCGATAACGGCCCCGGTATTCTCGGTGGCTACCAGAGCCCGCTGCCAGTCGTCGCCCTTGTGAATGTACACGAACGTCGGCAAGTCCTTGGTATCGACGTTAGTAGTATAAAAAATCTGGAAGAAATAGTACGAGAAGCACACCAGGATGAGGCCGGTAATCACGCTCACGGTAGCAAAGCGGTTGCGGCGCTTAATGGAATCAGCCCGGTACTCGACAGCGGACTTTTTGACAGGTTCAGACATGGAGCGGGGAATAAGAGCCTCAAAATTAACGCTGCCCCGCCCTACGAACGCGACTAGCCTAAACAACTGGCGGCGCTTTTGCTTATAACCCCCAACCGAAAGCCGGCTAGCCGCCCAAAACCGCCGGCCGTAGTACCTTTCCCGCCCCAAAGGGCCGCCCCGGCTGCCCATCGTTATTCATTATTACTTTTTCTGCCCTATGGCCGCTACCCTGCTCCGCATCCACCCCGATAACCCGCCCCAAAACCGCATTCTGCAAGTAGTGGACGTGCTGCGCAAAGGCGGGCTTATTATTTACCCCACCGATACGGTTTATGGCATTGGCTGCGACATCAACAATGCGAAAGCCGTCGAAAAGCTCTGCCGCATCAAGGGCTTAAAGCCCGAAAAGGCTAACCTGAGCTTTATCTGCCACGACTTATCGCACATCAGCGACTACGCGCACGGCATTACCACGCCGGTATTTAAGGTGATTAAGAAGGCCTTGCCCGGCCCGTTCACGTTCATCTTCGAGGCTAGCCCCAACGCCCCGCGCTACGGCGGCGTGAAGCGCAGCACGGTGGGCATCCGGGTACCGGATAACCAGATTGTGCGCCAGATTGTGAAAGAATTTGGCACGCCCATCGTGAGCACCTCGGTACGCGAAAGCGAGGAGACGCTGGAAGAATACGTGACCGACCCCGACCTGATTTTTGAGAAATATCGCTCGCTCGTGGACCTCGTCATCGACGGCGGCTTTGGCGGCAACGTGCCCAGCACCATCATCGACTGCACCAAGGACGACTTCGACCTGGTGCGCGAGGGCCTGGGTGACATCGAACAGTTTTTGTAATCGCTCAGCGGTGCTTGCATAAAATAAAAGCGGCCGTCCTGCCAGGTGCAGGGCGGCCGCTTTTATTTTATTGACTAGCCGGTCTGGTATGTTTCCAGCGGCGGTGCGTCCAAAGATATTGCTCGGGTGTAGCCCGAATATCGGCCTCCAGATGCCGGATAAATGCCTCGGTAGCGGGAAATCGCTGGGCCTCATCCGGCGAGTTGGCGCCGGCTGCCACGGCGCGCCCATTGGGCAACTCGGTAAATTTCACTTCGTAGTAGCCGCGCCGCACGCGCCGGATGCCCACGTAGAGCACCGCGCAATCAAGCTGCTGGGCCAGCCGGTCGGCGCTGGTGTAGAAGCCGGCCTCCTGGTGCAGGAAGCTGGTCCAGTACGGGCGGTCGTCCTTGCCGGCGGCCTGGTCGGTGAGCAGGCTGAGCGTGCGGCCCTCGCCCCCATGCTGCACGAGGTAACGCAGGGTGGCCAGCATGGGCACGGCATCGGCCCCCAGCCGCGTGCGCAGCCGCCGCATAAAGTACTCGAAGAATTTATTGGTGAGCGGCTTGTACACGCCCGCCGCCCGGCCCGGAAACTCCAGTGCCGCGCCCGAGAGTATCCACTCCCAGTTGCCCCGGTGCGAGCCCAGCGAGAGCACCATCCGGTTTTCGGCAAAGTGCCGGGTCATCAGCTCAGGATTCACGAAGCGCATCCGCCGCTGTAACTCGACTGGTGAGATAGCGGCTAACTTTAATATTTCGACCACCACTTGGGCAAAATGCCAGTAGAACTGGTGACCGATGCGCTCAACTTCAGCCGCGCTTTTTTCGGGAAAGGATTTGCGTAAATTTTCTTGCACTACGCCCCAGCGGTAGCGCACCACGTAGCGCAGCAGCAAGTAGATAGCGCCCGCTAGGCCATGCAGCACGGCCAGCGGCAGGTGTGCCAGCGCCAGCAACGGCCAAGTGAGCAAGCGGTAGGACCACGGCACAGCCGGGTGAGCACTCATCGGGGCACGGCGGCCCCGGCCGGGGCGTATTCGGTGAGGCTGCGCTGGCCGCTTTGGCTTTGGGTGGCCAGCACTTTTTTGGTGGTTGCGTCGCGGGCTTCGATGGTGAGCGTGAAGGGGCCAGCCGGGATAGGGCCTAGCGGGAGTTGGCCTACTATGGCCGTGGGCCGGCCGCCCTGCGTGGTTACGAGCGGCGCGTCGGCATCGGCGGCAGTGCCGTCTTCGGCAGCGAGGTGGTAGTGCAGGCTCACCTTGCGGCCAGCCGGCACGGCGTTCAATTCGGTATAGAAGAAGATATTATCGGCACCCCGGCCATAGTAGCCGCCGCCCGCCCGCGTGAGCAGGTAGCCACCGCGATTGAAAACGCTTTCGGCGCCAGCCTTAGCGGCAGGCTTCGCCAGGAAAACAAGGTCGCTGAAGGCGGGCGCGGTGGGCGCGGCTACCACGAGTTGCTGCTCCACAATAGTTTCGCCGTTGGCACTCTTGTACTGGTCGCGGATGCGGCCGCGCAGCGTGTAGGAACCATCGGGCACGGTCACGCGCTTGAGGAAGCTCAGCGGGTTTTTGATGGCGATGGTGGTGTCGCTGAGCACGGGCGGCTTGAGCGTCACGGTTTCGTGCCAGGCCGAGGTGCCGTCGGCTTTCAGAATATCCAAATCGACCACCGCCGACGACTGGAACGACTTAGGCGCCCGCTGCCGGTAGGTGAGCGGCTGCGTGGGCACCACTACGGATATTTCCACCTCGCCGCCCTTCTGCACTTGGTCAAGGTTGCGAAACTTAGCCACTTGCAAAAGGAGCTGCGGCGGGCCAGCCTGGGCGGTGAGGCTAGCGGCCAGGGCCAGCGAGAAGAACAACGGGAGAACGCGCATAGCGACAAAAATAAGCGGTACGCCCGCCCCAGGGCCATTACCGTGCCGGGCGGCTACCTTGCGGCCATGTCCGTTGTTCTTACCGAGCTGCATTACTTGCCCTCGATTCCCTTTTTTCAGCAATTACTGAGTGCCGATAAGCTGCTGCTCGACGCCCACGAGCACTACCACAAGCAGACCTATCGCAACCGCGCGCTTGTGCTCACGGCGCAGGGGCCGCAGCCGCTCACGGTGCCCGTAGTGGATGGCGCCCGGTCCGAAAAAATCCGCACTAGCGAGATTGAAATCGACTACCGCCAGAACTGGATGCACCGTCATTTTCGCACTCTGCAAACCGCCTACGGGGCCTCGCCGTATTTTGGGTACTACGCCGATTATTTGCAGGATATTTATGTGCAAAAGCCGGCGCGCCTCTGGGACCTGAACCTCGCCTTTTTGCACTTGCTGCTGCGCTGCCTGCGCTGGCCCCTGCCCCTCGATTTCACCACCGAATACCTGTCCCCGACCGCGCCGCTGGCCCCTGCCCTGCTCGACCGGCGCGACTTCCTGACACCCAAAAGCAGCTTACCCGCGCCCGAACCTGACAGTCCGTCGTACCGGCCCTACCCGCAGGTTTTTGGTACCGCATTTGTACCAGGGCTCAGTGTGCTGGATTTATTGTTTATGCAAGGGCCGGCCGCCGGACAGTTTTTATAGGACAGGCGCTTAGCCATTTTTAATTTGTCCGAACCTTCGTTCGCAGGCGCTTGTTTTTCTCATAATCCGCTTTCCTTTACGTATCGTTGTAGCGCAACTATTCGGGCCGTTTTCGGTACAGCTACTATCTGCGTCTTATTTCTATCTTGCTTGCATGGAAGCTAAATTTTCAAACCGCGTCAAGGAGGTTATTTCCTTGAGCCGGGAGGAGGCCATCCGGCTCGGCCACGAC
>Ga0265797_10002490_pt1 | contig 30872 bp, 15 predicted proteins | sample P2T30metagenome_FD_192433 | JGI IMG/M metagenome (GOLD analysis project Ga0265797, IMG submission 192433) | Plant litter microbial communities from East Loma Ridge, Irvine, California - P2 T30 | ecosystem: Environmental > Terrestrial > Plant litter > Unclassified | place: USA: California... | reverse complement strand
TGAAGACGCCAGCCATTGGTGGCCTGTCGTGTCGCCGCCGATGGCGGCTCCTATGTACCAACGAGAAATAGGAGGAGGCTCAACAACACAATACGATGGCAGTAGAGGAAGCGCGCAGTCGCAATTGCCCAATGGAGGTTGCAACTTCCGCGAGTTGACGCTGGGCGCGCGAGCACCGGTATGCGGTTGCAAGCGCTTTTGGTTGAATGGCAGCAGTGCTCTGGGAGCGCAGGACAAGCAGGACTTTTGCTTCTGCGGACACCATGCCTGCTTTCACCACGCTGGAAGCCAAACACTTTCAGCGCCTGTTACGACGGCGGTGAGCGCAGTGCAAGATGAGGCCGCCCATCACGTGCGCGGTCGCAACACGCCAGATGGGTACTACGCCGTACACAATGCTGGCGCTGGAGCGTCGCCGAAGCCATCCGCTGGATTGGGCATACAGGCGGACTTCCCCTCGCAATCGCGCTCTATCAACACTCGCATGTGGGATGCGTTGAATGGATTCGCGCGGAACCAGGATGATGGAACTGCTTCGATTACAACTTCGAAACTTCCATCTACGGCTGTCCCCAGCATCAATGGCGACGCGATACCACCATATCAACCACGGTCAATGGGCCCTCCACTCCACATCCCCTCACTATCGCTTGCGAGAGCTGGACTGGACGAATATGGAGGAAGCGCAACCGAAGTCGCGACTCCGAGCGTAGCTGGTACTCCGGATCTCCAAGCATTTATTCCTCCAGGCTATCAGCCTCGATCGTCGCCAGCACGACTACCTGCTATTCAGTCTTTGGGCCGAGTGTCAACGCTTACGCCACAACAACAGCAGTCAGAAACTATCAACACAACGAACCACCTTCTGTCTCGCGATGTGGAGAATATGCTGCAAAGCTACGGACGCCGCCTCGATGTTCTGGAGACGATATCCTTCTCTCACGTCCCCATCGAAGAAGTGCAAGACAAGTTCGAGAACTTCGACGACCGCCTTCTCGACTTTGAGCAATGGCGTACCGAGCGCGACCAGGAGCGTGAACAAGAGGCTCTGGATCGAGCAAGCAACTCAGCAAGAGAAGCAGGCAGCAAGCGACGTAGGCTTCTCCCTGACCAGATCTCATTCTCATCCAGTGGATCGTTCGACAGTGCAGCCGCTATGCATACAGAAGCAGCAGTGCTGGCTACCGTGGCAACAAACCTCGAGCTTGAACCTCGCTTCGAGGCTCTTGAGAATCGCATGATGGACCTCGAAAATGCTGCGATGCCTTCCTTTGCGCGGCCATGGGAAGTGCAGGTTGTCTTGCTCCCTTGGGGCAGCAATCTACGAGGCATATGGTTCACTTCCAGCGATGCGACACAGCAGTCTCAGCGATCTGCTTTGCAGAGCTCTGCGGAATGGACGGGTCCCAAAACTGCTCCGAAAGTGTCATTCCAGTCATCCGCGTCCACAGCATGGACGACTGAGTCGATCGAAGCATGGGCCGAAGATGCACAGGACTGGCTGTCGCCCAAAGCTTGCGGGCCAGCAGGAGATGTATTCCAGCGTCTTGCTAGCAGAGGCCTAGTTCGTGATCTCGAATTCACCAACTCTTCGTCGAAGCACATCTGGGACACGATCACGTACGCGTTCCGACGCGTGCTCCCAGAGAAGTCGCCCGCCGATTCTGACCTTCTCGAACAATATCACGGCTTACACGCACGTTTCCTGCCGCTGAGGAAAGTTCGCAAATCTACACGCTTGCGATTTCTCAATCCTGCCGAGATGGTGACTTCCGCATCTTGGACCGCAGACTTTCTCGAGTCGAGTGCGATGATGAAGGTCAACGACGGACAGCGTCGCTTGTACATCACTACACCTCACGCGTATCTGCAGAATGGCGTTGACAAGTGGACATGGAAGACACTGAAAGATCTTCCGGCTCGTGATGAAGAAGGAGAAGTGCGCCACAAGATCGGCAGGAACGTCGCCATCGAGGCTTGTTGGTCGTATAATGATAAGTTGGATTACGTGCCCAGTTTGCACTCATCCTTCGGCTCGCGTGCGTCTCACAAGTCGCACCCCGACTCCAGTTCGCCGCACCAGGTCCCCGACCAACCCATGTCCCCCCTCTCAGACGCCCGACCGCTCCGCCAAAGGACAATCTCCAGCTCTCTCCCAACCTACGAACCCGCAGCCCTCGCCCTCAAACGCCGCGCAGCCTCTTTTGAAACCCTCGGCAACGCACCCATGTCTTCAGATCCTCCAAGCCTAGCCACCGCCAAGCGTGCCCGCCTGTCCGTCTCGCCCGAAGCCGAGCGCAGAGGCGTCGGCTTCACTCCTCGCCTCTCGCGCGAGCCGCCATCGCCGTTCCACTCAGACGTCAACATGGTTGATTCGCGCAGCCAAGGCGCCACGAGCAAGCGAGGCACGACGCCTTTCGCTTATGCCACCCCACACAGCAACTCTACTCTGATGGGGATTGCGGGCCTGATGGGCTGTGGCGACGACGATACCGTGCTCGGCACCGATCTTGCTGACGAGGAGTGGCAAGGCGTTGGAGATGGGCTCGACGATGAGGAAGAGGAAGATGACCAGGACGACGATGACGATGAGAGCGTGGCGAGTGGCGAGAACAGTTCATATGGCGATACTGATGTGGACGAGGAAGAAGGGATGACGATTTACGAATTTTGAGCATTTTTTTGCTTGATTTCTATTTTTTCTCCATGCTTTGGTGTTTTTGAAGGCGAGCATCGGCGTTCGTGGGGTTTTTCGTGTTTTTTTGGCATTTGGCATTTGGGTTCTTTGCTTTTCCTGCTCAAACGTTTGGTTTTGTTCTTCTTTTTGCGTTACGCGAGCGTCGTGGGAAAACTCTACTCAAGTGTGCATATCGAAATCGCGGATGTTCATGACTCTCCCCTTACTGACTAGAACTAGCAGGCAAAATCGAGATTGTATGTATTAGTGAGAAGCGGAGTCGATGGGGTGGGTTTACATAAGCATATAGGATAACACAAACACACACGGACAGACACACAGAGAGAGAGAGAGAGGGTGGGAGAGAAAGGTAGGCAGACAGATAGACAGATAGTGAATCTCCAATCAAACATATGTTATAACATTATTTAACGCATGGCTCACTGCAGTGATTGTTTTGCTTGGTTTCGTTGCACAGGAGAGGGTGAGTTTGGATATGTTGGATTAATATCGGGTCACCATGGACCTTGGGTTGTAGCTCACGAACGCTTCAGATTGGATAAATATGCAGCTGGCCGACATGGCTCGCTCGCTCGCCCGGACAATCATAAAGCATCAAAGCAATAGCAACAGCATCCGCAGCAATTCTCTCCAATCAAATGAAGTTCAGATCAGATCAGAATCGTACCAAAGGAGATCCAAAAACACAAGACCTCCCGCAGGGTCATGACCGCACCGCACCAAAACCGCCCGAAACACTTTCAGTCAAATCGTGAAGAAAACTCCAGCAAGCCAACCAGTGGCTAGATTAAACAATCCACACATGAATACAAGCCGCAAACACTCAACAGTACCAAGCCACTTCGAACCCATGTCATTCGCCGCTCAAGCCTTGTGCACAACAACCCACACAGGCGGCAAACTATCGCCGCGCTTGCCCGTCCAGCCCATGCTCGACAGCGAGGCTCCAGCGCGGTCGCCGCCGTACTCGATGGTCGTTCCCTGTTGAAATTATCATCGTCAGCAAAGTTTCCAATCAAAAGTTGAAGACACAGTCGAGTGTCCTCGCAGTCAAGTGTTCTCGTTTTGCTCGGATGTCCTCGCTATGCTCGCTTCACTCGCAACTTACCTTCGCCCAAGCCCCAGCCCCCTTCTCAACAACCTCCGTAACAGCCCAGCCCTTCGGATCGGCTTTGCCGCCGAGAACGTTCTCGATGACCATGGCGGGTGTGAAGGTTGTGGCGACGTTGAAGATTTTGAAATTGCTGTCATCACCCAAATGTCAGTACAAGTTCATGAATTACCATTTGTATCGAAGTAAGGAGCCACGCAGACAGTGCAGGAAGGGCGGGTAAATACTCACAACGACTTCCCCGAATGCTTATCCTCCCAGACCTTGCTCGACTTGTTGAAAATGTGCAACTTCGTGTGCTCGGCGGGGAACATGTAGTTCGCTCCGGCTCTCAGCTGGGGAGGTTCGTTGGGAGCGCCTTTGGCCGAACCCGAGGATGATGAAGACTTCTTGGAAGCCGTGGAAGCGGCTTTGAAGATCGGAGCGGCGTAGGCGATGGGTTGGGCTTGCGGGACGCAGACGTACTGGGTGTGCATGACCAGGAGGGGAGCGGCGGGAGCTGGGGGAGCTGCTGGGGGGAGAGGGGCGGAGGCAGAGGCTGCTTCTGGGGTGGGGTAGGGGGGGATGTAGCCGGAACCTGCACGCCAAGTGAATGGCACTGAGTCCATGAAGCTGTGGGATGAGGTGGGCGTTGATGGTCGTCCGAGGGGGACGGTGGGTTAAGTAGGTTGGCGGAGGCCTTCGAGGTTTGTTGGATTGTTTGGTCAGGCTGGGTTTGGAGTCGTGGCAAGCAGTTGTTGGTGGTGATGGTAGGGAAGAAGAGGATTGCCAAACTCGAGGCAAACCGGGGCTTCTTAACTGCGTCCTGGAGCGACAGCAAACACGCCGCAGTCAATGCTGCAAGATTCTGGAACGTCCACGAGGTCGCTGCTATGCACTGTTGACTCGAAATTTCGAACAAGCGCTGGCAGGTAGTGTGCGTGTGCAGTTGTGACATGGCCATTGTGGTGCGAGCGGGAATGTTTTAGAAGAGTCAGGATAGGTTTGGCACACACGTGCTCGAACGTGAGAGACAAACAGGCAAATCATATGCCCGGCGTTGTGTAAAACATGTCAGCTGATAGCGTGGAAGCCTAAAACATAGATGTCGGGGGAATGTGATAGAGAAAGATAACCTGCGAATTCAGGCAGCAACATCAAATGTTTGTGGTATCTCCAATCGTACAATAGCTTGCTTACGTGCGTCGGGTATGCTCAATGCGAGCCAGCCACAACAGCCAATCCCTGATAAACCGCCCTCCGGACTGCCCAGAACGTGCCCTCTCTTCCTTGTGTGCGATATTGCGGCACGGAAAGACCACCGGAGCCTGCCTCGACTTCGATCCTGCCACTTGCGCCTTTGCGCACGACTACGCTGCCATCGACAAGTAGGGTTCCCTCGCCACGGAACTCGGCTTGGTGGCCTAAGCCACGAAGAAGTGCGCGGAGGTCTGCGATGCGCAAGTCGCCCACGTGAATGGGATGTGTGGTAGCGTGGTGTGCTGTCGTTGAAAGAGAAGTGATGGTTGGCTGGGGAAGAATGTCCAGGACTGGTATGGCCGCTACCTCCGTGTCTGTGGAAGGCTTCGCGCCAGCCTCTTGCTTGATGAGCTTAAGCTTCTTGCGGGCAGAGTCGTCTTCGGCCTCTGCTTGGTCTTCGGATGATGGCGCTAGCTCGGCAGCCAGCTGGCCTGTGAGCGCGACAACTCCGAGACCTTTCACATTCTGCCAGACAAGCTTCTTGACGAGTCTGCTGCTCAGCTTCAGCGACCAGGCGTTGGTGTCAACGCTGGCATCTACGACCTCACCTACCAGAGGAGAGAAGACTTCAGCCGCGCCAGCTCCGGCAAGCAGCTCGCGGCACTCTCCTGCCAGTGAAGTAGTTTCGCTTTGTGATCCCGAAATCAGGATGAGCTTTCGTGGTCGGATCAGAGGGATTAACATCTGCAGATCACGCTTTTCGAACAATCCTGTGTAGTCGACGTGGGCGATCTTCAAGTGAAGCTCGAGGCTCACTTCCCTGTAGCCAATCTTCTGTGGGCCTTCTGACCCTGCGTCTTCAGGTTCGTAGTCGCTCTCTTCGTTGCTGTCGCTGTTGTCGTCGATTGCTGCGCCGTCCTTGCCAGCAGCTTCACCAGTGGCTCTCGCAATGGCAGCGTCGATATCATCAGGCTCATGCTTTTTGTCGCCCTTGGCACGTTTGTTGGTAGGCTTTGAGTCACGACGGCCCTTCGAAGCAGGCGCAACATCGCCCCACTTACGCTTCTGACCAAGCGCGTTGTCCTGCCCTGATTCGTCTTTAGCGTCCGCGCCTTCCATGTCGTCCTTCTCTTCTGCGCGGAGGTAGTCTTCGGGTTTGATCAAGTCGCCAAAGTCGTCTCCACGGTGCTTTGGGGCAATGAAGGGGAACACCTTCTCGCGGCCACGCTTGTTGCGTACATCGTAGTCGTACACTCCTTTTCCTTTGATGAGAACGTTGATGCCGAGATCCTCATTTGAAATGCCGACCTTCCGCTTGTGTGATTGTGTTATTTGATTGGAAAGGTTCAGCGCTTTGCCCTGGTGCTCAGCGTCTTCGTCGTCGTCTGATGAATCAGAGGACACTGATGCCTGGTCATCGATGAGGTCAGCACCTGCAGTGTCGCCGACGATGGTGTTGTCGCCTTGTTGTGTTGAATGTAATTGCCGTTGGCGAGCGAGGTATTGGTTGTAAAGAAGGACTTCATCACCTTCCAGTGGCTTGATGTCGGGCTGGCGAATCTGAATAGTTGTGCCGCTGCAGTCGACGATCTTAGCTCCGGAGTGGTTTGTGGTCTGAGCTGCACCATTTTGCCATTGACTCCATAGCTGAGCACCAAGACCGGTTGCGCCTTGCTCTTCAGCAGTCGATTGCTCGGTTATGATCACCAGGTTTCGCGAGTCCTTTGCCAAAGCCTGCATTGCCAGCCGTGAGAAGCCCCACTCTAAGCTCGAGTCGCTCGCGAGAATGATGGCAGGGCTCTTTCGTCGCAAAATTCTCTCTAGCTGACTCTGTTTCTCGATTTGCTTCACATGGTTCCAGTCCAATGGATGTACAGCTGAGTCTTTTCCTTTGCCAGTCATTGCGGCTTCGGCGTCTCGCATGACGCTTTCGTCCATCCACTCCAGCATACTTTGTAGGTAGCGCATGGTGGCTTTTGAGGTTTTATTGGCCATGTAAATATGAGCGTTCTTGTATGTTGCCGAGTGAGGGCCATCGACGTTCTCGCGCCAGACTTGGTTCAGAAGGAAAGCGATCTCAAGGACCCTCGCCGAGGAATCAGCTGGGATGAGCACTTTGCCACCCTGCGCGATGGTGTCTCTGACTAATGTGACCAGAGTCTCATCGCGCTTCTTTCGCGACAATGGATTTGCCTTTTCGATTCCTCTGGAACTGCAGATGAGTGCTGTCGGTTGACGTAGAGGCTCGATGATCTCAGCACCGCCAGTACTCGAAGACAGCCATGCAGCTCCGGGTGATAAATTTTCCCTGGTCTGGTTCCAGTCTGCGGCATATACAATGCTTTCCAGGCCATGCTGTATATGCCAGATTGTGCCTCCGAGTGTGTGTCCGGCGGAATAAGCAGTGACCGTCAGTCCTCCAAGCGGTGGTGAGAACGGCGAAGGAATCGGTTGATGTGGCTGGCTGTACTTCAACGAGTTGATCGCATTGAAATACCCAGAGATCTCCTCCACGGTTGGCGGCTGTAGAAGCAAGTTGCTTCCTTCATTGTTGCCCTCTTCTCCAACATTGCCTGTTCCCAATGCTGATGCCGGTACAACACTTGCGGCAGCCTTCGAGCTGGTGTACAAATCCTCCACCAGTGCTCTTCCTAGATTCACCACGGGAATTGTCGCGTACACCGGTATTTTGTTGAACTGCGGAATGTGCTTGCAGCAATGCGCGTACGCGCCCAAGTGGTCCAGAGTAGGGTGTGTGAGCAGAATGACGGAAAGTGTCGAGACATGCTGGGCGATATGGTCGAGCTTCGATGTCGCGAATGAAGAGTCCCAGCCTACATCTATGAGGATCTTGACGCCGCCGTCGAGCTCGAGGAGAGATGATGAGGCTGGCGAAGCGGATTGCGCGCCGAGCAGAGGAGTGAAGGTGAACATGATGAGCTTGCGCGCTGGGTGTATGTATTGTTCTACCGGTCGCGCATGATTGAGCTGAGTGGTTCAGAAGTTCGTACAGTGATGAGGTCTTGCGACAGGCTGAGTGCTGGTGTTTGTACTATTTAATGGGCAGCTCTGGCATTCACATGCTACACAACGCGGGTGAAGCCAGCGATCAATCCTCGTCCGTGCGCTTCGACAGCTTTGTTGCAGCGCCTGGATCGCATTCAAGTGAGCAACTACGGTAGCAACACCAACACCAACACCATTGGAAAAATCATACCCTTGCGACATCACCACCAACCTTCTACCAAGCGCAAATCCTCGGATCCTCATACCGACGCATTGTACGCGCACCATCGGCACCCCGAATTGCTTTCTTCAAGCTCCACAGCGCGCACGCGACAGAAAAGGGCAGGACCAGACAGGCGCACGCATCGAACAGCGCGAAGATGGCACACAGCAGAGAAAAGGGTGGTAGGGTGGTCTTCATCGGCAACATCCCATATGGTCAGTAGCAGAGACATCCTCTTTATTGCGCCCTCATGCGACAGCAGCTAACATTCCACCAGGCGTGAGTGAGGAGCAAATCTGCGAGATCTTCGGCCGCGCTGGCCAGGTCGTCAACTTCCGCCTCGTATACGACAAGGAGACTGGCAGACCCAAAGGCTTCGGCTTCCTGGAATACACAGACGTGGATGCGGCGGCGGCGGCAGTCAGAAATCTGAATGAATTCGAGCTCAACGGGAGGACCTTGCGGGTGGACTATAGTAACGACAACGATAAGGGCAACCGAGCGGGCGGAGCGGGAGACTTTGACGGCGGTGGACGGCCGCCGCCTCCTGCGCATTTCAACATGAACATGACCGGTCAGACAAACGGAGCGGCACCAGACGTCCTGCCTCCTCTGCCATCAGGCGTACAGCTTCCCGCAGGCCTCAGCGCTCCGGACGCGATCTCGCAAACACTATCACAAATCGATCCTGCACAGCTTCTGGACATCCTCAGTCAAATGAAAACTCTCACACAGCAAGAGCCTGCTCGCGCCACAGCTCTCCTACAGCAAGCACCCCAGCTAGGATACGCCATCTTCCAGTCTCTCCTCCTGATGCGCCTCGTCTCTACCGATGTTCTCCACAGTCTCATCCAGCAGTCTACCCAGGCGCCTGCTCCTGCTGCTCCGCCCTCACAGCCACCACAGATGCCTTACGGCCAACCGCCACCAGGCTACCCTCCCCAGCCGCCGTTCGGAGTGCCACCTCCCGGATACGGCGCACCACCTGCTGGATACGCACCTACGCCGCCTCAACAACAAGCTTATCAGCCGCCACCGCCGCAACAAGCTGCGCCTCCTGCCGCTGGTGGCCAGGATCAAGCACAGCTCATGCAAACCATCATGGCTCTGACTAGAGAGCAGGTCATGGCTCTCGATGCAAGCTCAAGGGACCAGATCTTGGCCCTCAGGAGTCAGATGGGTGCGCCTTTGTAGGCCTGTGTTGATGCGGAAGTGTCTCACGGAATTGGACTGAGACGATTGTATTGTGCTTCACGGAGAAAGTTCTCGTGCTTTTTTACAGCAAGGCGTTCGGGCGATATGTATTGCGCAGGAGAGCGTGAATAGGAGTCTCGCTGAGACTGGGATTAAAATCAAACTCACGAGACGGCTCATCTGTCTTCAATCGGTGTATGCCGTGGTTGAAATGTATTATAACTATGATACCAACAATTCCTGTCCCCACAGTCCAACCACTCCTCACACTAGTTACGATACAGTTGACGCACTGATTCACAATCTCGATTCCGCCTGAATTCCCATATTCCGCAACAAAGCTCCCTCAACCCTCTCACTCACACCAACAACCCAAAACTTCGTCTCATTGAGAAGCACGATCTCGCCCTTCTTCGTGAAGCAGAAATTCGCCACGCCTCCAGGGCACATCACTTTGCCAATGAGAATTCCTCCAGGTGACCAAACGTTCAAACCATCTCCACAGCCGCTGTAGACATTGCCTTCTAAGTCACACTTGATCCCGTCTGGGATGCCGGTGGTAGAAGTGGCGAAGAGCCGCTTGTTGGACAGGAAGGCGGAGGAGGAGCGGGGGATGATGTCGAAGGCATATCTGTACGAAAGATTGATTGTTAGTAAAGACATTTCCAACGCTGGAGAAACTTTCAGAACAGTGGGTGGTGATATGCTTACATCGTCCTTGCCCTCCCCTCATCCGTAGTGCCATCTCCATGAATCCAATCCGTATCCGTCACATACACCATCTTCTCGTCCGGCGAGAAACAAATCCCATTCGGCCTCCCAAACCCATCAGCCACAACCCTCACATCTCCCGACACAGGATCGAATCGATAGACGTGCGAGCGAAGCTGCGGTGCTGGTCTAAAGCCTTGCTCGAAACCGTAAATGGGGTCCGTGAACCAGATACTACCATCGGTGTGTAAGACGACGTCGTTAGGGGAGTTGAACTGCCGGCCGTGGAAATTGTCGAGGAGGGTGTGGGTTTTGTAGGGGGGAGAAGGGGACATGTGGATTAGGGATGAGGGGGTTGATGTCGAGCCTTGAGCGCAGAACAAAACTCCGCTTTTGTAGTTGATGCCTCCGTTGCCCATTTGAATGTCAGTGGGTATTTCCTCCGAGGACCAGGTTCCGTTTTTGTCACGGGAGATTTTGCTGATCTTGATACTTGATGAAGAGCCATGGCCTAGACGATTGCTCGTCACGAACACTGCATCTTGATCAGGGATGTAGACGCCTGCTTCGTGGGCGAAGGGCCAGGTTTGTTCTACGGCGAGGGTGATGGTTGGGTTTGGGCCTAGGATTGCTTCGAACGAGGGATCGTAGATGGCGAAATGTGGATTCGAGGTATGGGCTGTTGTTGTGTTGGTGGTTTTTGGATCGATGACGGCTTGGTCTTTCTTCGATATACGCTGTGGGCTAAGTCAGTGGCGATGCACATCGATAGCTTGACTGGTCGTTTTACTCACTTTGCAGTTAGGTGGAAGGGCCATATTGGTCTTGGTCTTGGATCTACCAATCGCTAGATCTTGCAGAACTCGGTTAACATGGACTGATGCCACTAATGTTTGTTCGGTTATTGCACATGTCAGTAGGCGATGTATCTACCGAGGAGTTCGATATCAGTCGCCGTCAATCGCCGGTACCTTATACGAGGTGGCTGCCACCATTCATCGACCACGCGGCACCTGCAGGAGCACTAGGCTATGCACTAGTCTCGGTAATTTGCGTGTGAGGTCTCCACTTCCTTCAGCCTTGTTGGTGGAGGTACCTTCTACTGTAGTCTACGGCATCTGTTGGCTTTTGTGAGAGGGAGAGTCATTTGAATCTAAATCTACACGTATACGCAAGAACGCGAGTGCCATGCGATGGCTGCAGGGCGCCATTGAGGTACGGTCTCACAGGCTGGCACCTCACAAGCATGGCTCAGTTCTTGAGGCGCTCAGGCGTCGTTGGACATAGATTGTCGCTCGGCACAATCACATCGGCTCTTCGGCTCCTACAATGAACTCCTTGTGGCCGACTGCTTCGATGCATACCACACATGTGATTGAGCTTCATCACAACCGAACCACAATACAAATAGGCGTCTGTCGGCCTTCGACAACAACGAAACAGATCTGTCAAGGAACGACTGGAAAGCTTAATTTCACCTGCCGACTCCTGCTTGAAGCCCGATCGTGTCACGCCTTCGCAAAGCGTCCAAATAAGATTCGCCGTTGCTGCCAGACAAGCTTTACGATCAAACGCCGTCATTCACCGAGCAGTCTGGGCCGTCCGATAAGGTTCTTCCATGAACCAGCAACACTCGATAAACTGGAATATCGTTCGATTGCCGTCCGGGGTAGCGTGCGTGGAGAGATGGGGGCCCCGGAACTCGGGAACCCTAAGGTAGAAGGGTAGTGATCCAAACATGATATAAACCCACGTGCGAAGACACCAATTGACGAGTCTTCACACCTCTACTCCACTCGTCAAGAACAGTGGCAGCAACTACAGTATCTTCAACATGTTCTCCAAGCCTCGATTCGAAGGCAACGCCCTCCTCGCCACGGTCACGACATTGACTTGTTTGGGCTTCTTGCTCATCGGCTACGACAATGGCCTCATGGGAGGTTTCGTCAATTCTCCTGCTTTCACTGGAACGCTGGGCATCGACACGAAGACTAACGCTGGGACGAATATGATCGCGCTGGTCGTTGCTATTTACGAGATTGGATGTTTTATTGGGGCTGTGACCACGTCCTTTGTTGGAGAAGGACTTGGTCGTCGCAAGTCTGTGTTGATTGGTGTTATTATTCTCATCATTGGTTTGTATCCTCTGCACACATCTTGAGTGACCGTGGGCTGACAAGATCTAGGTGCTTTGTTACAAGCGACTGCTTACCATGTACCACACATGCTCGTGGCTCGCATCGTCAGTGGTATCGGCATGGGTTTCGTCAACTCTACCGTTCCGGTCATCCAGGCTGAGTTCAGTCCGAAGTCATCTCGTGGTCGCTTCGTGTGCATGCAATTGTCTACGTTGAACTTTGGTGAGTCTCATGAAGTAACAGCAGGTCCTCTCAGGCTGCCAGACTGACGTGATCCAACAGGCATCATGATGGTCTACTGGATCAATTACGCATTCTCGACAATCTCAAAGGGCCCAGAAACAAGCTACGTATGGCGGGTGCCGACTATCATGCAATGCATTTTCCTGCTGCCCATGGTGGTTCTTGTCCTCATCATTCCCGAGACGCCTCGCTGGCTTGCCGGTCATGACAGGAACGAAGAGTGCTACGAAGTTTTGCGCCGCATGCACAAGGGGAAAATGACAGAGACAGAGGTCAAAGCAGAGTACGATATGATTGTTGGTACTGTTGCTTTGGAGACTTCTGCTGGCGCCTCGAGCTGGAAGGATCTTCTGCGGTCGGATGGTAAGTTTGAGACGATTGCTTTGATGGCTTATATGGAGCTAACGATCTTCTCACAGTCGTCCACACGCGCAGACGTTTCCTTATTGCTTGCGGTATCCAAATCTTCCAACAACTTGGCGGCATCAACGCCCTGATCTGTAAGTCAACCCCCATTCTTCAAGACACGCTACCCAATCCTGACTATCGATCGAACAGATTATGCCGGCGCTTTGTTCCAGAACAGTCTCGGCTTTGACGCCAACACTTCTGGTCTGATGGCTGGTTTCCTGAACACCTGGTTCTTCTTGGCTTCATTCATCCCTTGGTTCTTGATCGATCGCTTCGGTCGTCGTCCTTTGGTGAGTGGAAAGCAACTCCTAACATATCATTCCAGCATGGCACATACTAATCGCACACAACAGCTTCTATCCATGATAACCGTAATGGCATCAGTAATGATCGTCCAAGCCGCTCTCATCTACCAAGTACAGCACCAAACCAGCATCGCTCGTAAGTTCCCTCCGTCCAAATCAACCCCTGCAAACCAAGCGCTAAAACTCCCCACCAGACGCAGCAGGCATCGGCGCCGCCGCCATGCTCTTCATCTTCCAAGGCGCTTTCACTATCGGTTTCCAAGCCACCGTCTGGGTAAGTCACGTAACCGAAGAGTGCAACCAACCCAAAGTGAAGTCTGAGAACAGCTATACTGATTTTTGAATCCTTTTCGCTCTGCAGGTATATCCCTCTGAGATCCTACCGCTTAAAGCGAGACAGAAGGGGAGTTCGATATCGACTGCCGCCAACTGGATTTGCAATTTCATCATCGTGTATATTACGCCGCCGGCGATTCGCAATATTGGCTGGAAGACGTATATTATCTTTGCGGTGCTGAATGCTACTTGGGTGCCTATTATTGTAAGTTTTGCACATCGAAATGGAAAGGGTTTCCCGCGAAGACATGGCTGACGGTGTTCGACAGTATCTGTTCTTCCCTGAGACTAAAGGTATGCGTCACTTCGAATCCCTGACAAAGCATTCAAAAGCGCCAACGCTAATCCATGTTCCAGGCCTCGCTCTCGAAGACGTCGACAAGCTCTTTGCACCGGAGGGAATTATGGATGCGATGCGGGATCAGAAGGTACCTGATGTTGAGACGTTTGAGGTGCGCAGAGATGCTTGAGCGGGTGTTGTGAGGCAGATTGTGAGATATCCACAATCGTCCCAAGGAGGTATCAGAGAAGAGTGGTTTAATCGAAATATGTATTGTGCAATGAGATTGCCTCACCAGGCCAATGAAAGCGTTAATTTAGAACGAGCAGTAGAAAATCGTAATCTTTGTTCAAGATTGTGGTGTGACGCTCGATTTGCAGGACCGAACATCTCTTCGGAGCCCTTCGCGAATATTGAAGGTTGCAAGCTTCCAGAACCACAGACAACCAGATTGGATTGGTGAGATTGGTATCCCGCCAGGCAGCCGGCAAAGCGATGATCGATAGTGGCGATAGTGTGCCTGTAACCGACCATATCGTCATCCTGGAGACGGATAGCGATCCTGAAAGATGTCTCTGCGGCCGACGCGTGCTCGCGCAGTCGAGCTTCAAAGTCTGCACTAATGGTTCTACCGCTGAGAGACCAGTACGGAGTCTGAACATAGACCGCGAGCCTTGCCAACTGCTGCCTACCTCAGACCTGCCGCACCCGCGCGAATTATATGCATTGCGCGATTTTTTGACCACTCTCAGCTATATGTATATGTATTGAAACTCGATATAGAGCTCCGAGCCCTCCGCCATAGAAGTCCCACAGCGCCTAACTACAATTGATAACAAGCGACATGTCTCAAACACCTCCCGAAGCAACCCAAAGCACCCAAAGCAGCAGACCACCATCGATGCGCGATCCGCAAGAAGCAAACCACAATGCAGGCCCGGGAACAGACAGTACCAATCCACAGGCGCCGCTGCCATCTCATTGGGAAGAACTCACAGACAGCGATGGCAGAACGTTCTATGCCAACCATGCTACGAGAAGCACATCGTGGCGAAGGCCCAACGCAGAGACCGGCGGATATGATTCCAACATCCAAGAATGCTTGCCTCCAGCCTGGCAAGCAATGGTAGATGGCGACGGCAAGACATACTATGTCAACCACGAATCGATGACTACCACATTCGTTAGACCGGAAGGTCTGGTGGGCGAGCTACCGGCGGGATGGGAGATGTTGTGTAATCCTGAAGGCGTTGCGTATTTTGTGGACCATGATACTTATACTTCGACGTGGAGGGATCCTAGAGATAATATTTCTGGATGATTTGATGTTAAGAGGAGAATGGATGATCTGAGCTGAAGTTTGTACACGCCATACCCACGATGGTCAAATGGAAATTCGATGCGAATGAGATTCGACAGAATGGCTTGTTTAACCTGTCTATCTCCGTCACTACATCTCAATGGATAGACTACGATATCGTCAACGTTTAGTGTAACTTGAAAGGTAATAAATACTCTCTATCTGGCCGAAGAGAGAGACGATTGGGAAGATGCTGTATTTCATCTAACCCCAAACCGAACCCTAAGCATGCTCACTCATATTTGCACGTGATCGGACATCGAATCCTTGACCGCAAGTAGAGCTTGCGAGGAGGCTGGGAAGTGTGGTCGACTAGCCCTGGGCCGCCCTTCGGTAGTGCGGTAATCCCTGCGCTAGGTGAAGTCAACCAAGTCTAGGTACCATTTAACCTACAGACCGCCAGCGCATCGAGCTCGGCCGTTGCATCGTGCGTGCAGCAGTAGTAAAGCCCAAAACACGCACGCAGCTAAGGCAGCCTCTCCCACCGCCGCCTACTACTGCCGGGTTGAGGAGAGCAGTGCGCCACGAGCCGCTGTGCATTATTCTTCTTGTACACCCATCGCCGTGTAATCAGCATTGTATAGCCAGCCTCATACCATACATCCATCCCATCTGCACTGCGACGAGACGAGACGACCTGTATACCACCACGGCTCACCTCGAGCCACGCGATCATATAGCCATCCAGCCAACTGTGGCGACAGCCATTTGTACGACACCCGAACCATAATACCGCACCAGAACATACGACCAGACGACATTTGTGACATCCGCACCTACGCGACTGTTTATTGACACACCACAACACGCCGACACGACCCAGAGCACGACCCTTGATACCCTCAAACAGCACTCCGACCATCCGCAAAAATGTGGAAAGCAGCCTTCGGAGGCCGCAGCGAGCGTGGCAGCACTGTAGGCGTGGACGACACCGCTTCCACTGCATCGCGCCGCCGCCGCCACCGCCGCAGCAACGACGATGACAAGTCCATGGTCTCTTCGACTTCGCGCCGGACGGACGGAGACAAGGACAGGGACAGGAAGCGCCACTCGCGCCACGAATCCGGCGTGTCCTACGGCTCTGCGCCTATTCCACGACTGACGGAAAGCGCGGTCAATGCGTTTAATGCCAATGACGACGATGATGATATCTGGGAGGACGAAGCCGATTTGAAGAGCGAGAGAAGGAGTGAGCACAAGAGATCCGACAGCCGCGAGAGGAGGAGGAGAAAGAGCAGCGCACGCAGCGAGAGGAGCCGTTCGCGCGAGAGAGACAGCAAATCTAAGAAGAGCAGCGGGCGTAGTGAGAGGAGCAGGTCGCGCGAAAGAGACGGTTGGACCAGGAAGAGCAGCAGCAGGACCGAGAGGAGCAGGTCTCGCGACAGAGAGGACAGAGACCGCAAGAAGAAGGATGAGAGAAGTTCGCGCATGAATGGGAAGTCGAGAGTATCTGAGATCGTGGATAACGCGGATGCGGTTTCAGTCATGCCGTCAACTTTCAGCATCGATCAATACCCACATGCGACCAACCCGTCTACAGTACGCTTCGACGAACACACCATGAGCGGTGCCCTCGATTCGCATGTCCCAAACCAGTTTCCAGGACAGAACCCAAGCACCTATACCAAATCTGACTTCGAGCCAAACCCGCATGGCGCAGCAGCCGACTACTACCAGGACAAGGGCCAGAGCGTCAACCACCAGCCTGGCGAGCGGGCATTCACCCCAAATCTGACTGGTTCGAGCTTCGTGGCGGCGTCCTCGGGGAGTACGAAGCCTACCAAGCCCACAAAGTCAACAAAGCAGTCGAGCTCAAGCTCCAATTCTGTGAAACCATCCAGGAAATCTAGCAGGGGTATTTCGCCTCCAGCGGAGAGCTTCATCATTCCAGCAGCAGCAGCAACTGCTGGTGCGTACTCCAGCTCCAGAAAGTCAAGCAGAGCGGTATCGCCACCAGCCGCCAACCATCACATGCAAGCACGTGCTTCCACTCAGTACGAACCGAGCTCGCTCTCGCGCAACGAGTACGCCGACAGTCGTCCAGCTCCATCTGAGTTCTCTGCTATGCCTCCGTCCGAATTTTCTGCTATGCCTCGATCCGAGTTCTCTGCTATGCCGCCATCCGAGTTCTCAGCTATGCCTCGATCGGAGTTCTCTGCCATGCCGCCTTCCGAGTTCTCTGCCATGCCTCCCTCCGTCATCCCTGGTCTGCCTCAGTCTACCACGTCTGGCCAACCACCTAGACCCATCCGTTACAACTCCGAGCCACCGCCAACCGCTGGCGCAGCAAGCACTTACTACGATTCATCCGAGCTGCCTCCTTCAGCTCCTGCTCAGTCAGGTATGTACCCTTCCTCTCAGACTAACAACAACACAGGCAAATATGCCGCAGCCGGCGCAGCTGCAGCTGGTCTGGCCGCATACGGAATGAGCCAGCACAAGCAGCACAGCCAGCAAAGTCAACACCATCAACACACCCAGTACACCGAACACACTCAGCACACTCGCTACAACGACAACTCTTCGCGCTATGGTGCATCTCACTCTCAATACGGCACTCAAGCCCCATTCACCCCTGACAGACCCGGACCACACTATCAGTCCGCTCCCAACTCAGTATCGACGGGCATGCAACACCACCACGAGCACAAGGGACCGATCTCACGACTGAAAGATGGATTCTTAAATCTACTCTCCAGCCCTGAAGATGTAGCAAAGATGGAAGAGTACACTGAGTACATCGGTGTCTGCAAACACTGCTTCGACCCTCGTTCTTCACCCTTCGGTGGACCCAGGAAACATCATTACCACCCGAAGAAGAAGGACTCATTCGAGACTTTGCGCAGGCGTTCTCTTGAGCGTATGCAAAGACGCAGGAGCGATGAGTCTCTTCGACGCACGAACTCGAAAGTGCAGAAGGAGAACCGATACTACTCGTCCGATCGCAAGAGTAGCTCCAATGCAGGATATATGGCTGGTGGTCTCGCAGCTGCCGGTGCTGCCACAGCCGGTGCGGCGATGTTCAACGACCGCAAGAACTTTGACGACACTTACAGCGTCAAGTCCGGACACCGCGCCAGCTCCGCCGTCAGACGTCGCGGCTCGCAATCTTCAATCGAATCTACGAGGCGAAGGACGTCTAGGGGTCGTATCAGCAGCGACAGGCACGACGAATTTATTACTGTCCGCACAAAAGACGGAAGGGTGGAGAACCGCAAGGTACACCGCTCAAGGTCTGGATCAACTGGTCGTAAGTCAAATTGGATAGGCTCCGCCGCCGGCGGTGCTGCTCTCGGCGCCGCTGGCGCAGCCGCTACCTCAAGACATCGCCGACGAAGCTCACCGGATCAGGTATCCCTGCGCCACGATGAGCGCCGATACCGTAGCCGGTCGAGCTCGAGGAGCCACAGCCCTGGACTGGGCGAGATTTTCGGATTTTCGGAGCCCAGGTCTCGTCGTAATGGAAGGAGGTCTCCGTTCGGATCTTATCAGGACAGCAGAAAGGAGCAGCAGAGGAGGAAGGAGAAGGGTGGTTTCTTTAATTTCAGCAACGGCTCTGCCTCTTCTTCTGAGTCTGGTATGGCATTTGGCGACATCAATGGTTCCAATCTTTCACGAAAGTCCAGCGGCAAGCGCAAGGTGTCGAAAAAGTCTTCTGATGAGAAACTCAAAGCTACACTTCTCGGTATCGGTGCGACGGCTGCTGCTTTGACTGCAGCCCAGAAGCTCTCAAAGTCTCCAAAGCCAGGCCCGCGACCGGAGTTGGGCGCAAGAAGGAATGTCAGAGTGAGTCAATATGGTCCTGACGGACGCAAGTCTGGGCCACCCAGCGACGAAGGCGAGTGGGTTGATGAGCTGCCTTCTGGACATTCGAGCGACGAGTCTGGTCTTGCATTTGATGACGGCAATGCTCGGAGGAGACTGTCCAGTCGTCCCAGCATGGACAGCGTGGGTTCGTCTTCCTCTTCCAACGATGGCTTGAGCGCATGGGGTTGGCGCTGGGGTAACAAGAAGCAGAAGAAGCAGAAATCCACCACGCATCCGGAGCAACACCGTCAACACTCGATGTCAAACATCCCTGTGGCCGGTCCTGCGGCCGCCGGCATGGCTGCTGGAGCCGCCTTCGATGCTTACGGCAGGCGCGTTCCTAGTGAAATTGGACTAGTGGACAGCGCTTCCACCTCACAGGCTCCGATGCAATACATTGAGCCCCAGCCCTTGTCTGACGCAGGTTCGAGGCATCCTTCGATGCCAGGTGCGTTTGAAGACCCACCTCTTCAACAACCACAGCCTATTGCTCCTTTCCAGCCCGCATTCACTCAAGCATCGCCCGAAGACCCTCTTAGAGCCACCGCAGGTCCGTCCAGCAAGCCGCCTATGCGAAGAAGCGTTTCAAGCCCTACCCGCAACAGCAGAGGCGGCTTCATGGGAGACGCTGCGTTCATCGGTGGCGCTGCTGTGGCTACTGCAGGAATTATTGCAAGCCAGAACCGCAAGGGTAGCCCAGGAAATGTCCGTTTTGGCCTCAACGGCGAGCAGCAGGAAAAGTTCGACCGCGAGATCCGCGAGGAGCGCGAGAGAGAAGATGCTGAACGTCGCAGGGCTGATCGCACAAGGGCGCTCAAAGAGGAGGCTGAGCGCTTTGCTAGAGAGGAGGACGAGAAGCGTGTTCTTGCCGAGCGCAAGCGCAGGCAGCAGGAAGAGGAAGAACGCGAGCACCAACGCCAGATCGAAGCGAACCAGCGTGAAGAGGCCTACAGACGCGATCAGGCCAGAAACGCAGAGGATGCTCGCCGCCGTGCGGAAGAGGAGCGCCAAGCGGAAGAAGAGGAGAGGCAGAGATTTAATGATCGCCAGATCCGCGAAGAGCTTGAGCGCAAGCAAAAGGAGAGGGAAGAAAAGTCCCGCAAGAAGAAGGACAAGTCTAGCAACGAGCGCTCCCAGGATTCATCCACTTCGTGGAAGGGTCCTGTCGCAGCTGGAGTGGCCGGTGCACTCGCTGGAGCTGTCCTCGATGGCGCTTTGCACAAGCAAGGCCGTGAAGACGCACAAGATAAGCATAGATCGCGTGATGCTACTTACAGCACGCAGACTTTCGAGCCGACGAACGAGCACTCCGGCGCCCCAATCACGGACGACGATCTAGTCGACCCTGACTTCTTCAAACGCAGACACAGCCCAGCCGACTTCCGCCGTTACGAAGAGCTCTCCAACGAGAAGCTGGACGAGCTCACTCATGAGCGCGAGGATTACTACAACATGCCAGCCCAATCGCAGAAAGACTTCTTCATGCCCAAAGAGTTGCTTGAGAAGGAAGCCGAAGGTAAAGAGCGGGTCGCTGATCCTTACGGCGACAACGAAGTCGATGTCTATCAGACCACCGGAGGCGAAGCACGCCACATCTACGGTAACGACTTTGGAAGATACGGCAAAGCTCCTGTCATCCATCAGAACGTTCCCAAGCTCAACGTCATCGCCCCAACACCACCTCACAGCACTGCCGGGTCTACCAAGGGCGACAAGAGCGCTCCGCCTTCTCCTCTGGCTGACCTTCCGGCGGTTGATATTGGTTCCAAGAGAGCCAACGGTGACGTCGCTGCTGATGTGGCCGCAGCAGATGAGGCTACCAGACACATGCCCGGCGGTTTTGAAGACTCTGTGTATCGGGACCAGCAACACCCGGATGCTGCTGAGGCGCAGGAGACCGCTTGGGAGCCACCGCTATCCAAGAAGGACAAGAAGAAGCGTGACAAGGCTGGCAAGCGTGAGAGCGTGATTGAGAGTGAACCTGTCACACCGTTGGAAGAAGTAATTGCGGACGTCTCTGCTCCACGATCGGTCGCGTTCGACGCGCCACAGGAAGAGTTTACAGCCCCAATCAGCAAGAAGGACAAGAAGAAGAAGAGCAAGAAGCAAAGCTCGACCTTTGATGACGAACCTATTACACCTCCTGTCGTTGAAGCTGAGCGTGAACCCGAGCCTGTGATCACAGCTGAACCTGCCGTCATCGAGGAAGAATTTGCCCCATTGAGCAAGAAGGACAAGAAGAAGAAGTCCAAGAAGGGCATGTCTTTCGACGATTCTGAACCTGCCACACCTGCCTCAGAGTCTCCTCGTGTCGATGCCTATTTCGCGCCGGATGCGCCACAAGACCGCGCCTTCGATCCGGTTGCCGAAGAGAACAAGGAGGCTGAAACCTTCCAACCGCTCAGCAAGAAAGACAAGAAAAAGAAGGGCAAAAAGAGCTTGAACTTCGAAGACTCGGAGCCGAGCACGCCCGTGAACGAAGTCGTCGAGCCTGAACCCGAGCCGGTGGCAGAAGCCATCCAAGCTGAGCCTGAAAGCGCCTGGGAGCCTCCGCTCTCGAAGAAAGAACAGAAGAAGCGCGAGAAGGCTGCCAAGATGGGATTGCCATTGGAAGATTCTCAGCCTGGCACTCCTAATAACGAGCGTTCTGTGCCTGACTTCGAACAGGAGCCTGTCGCTGAAGTTGTTGAGCCGGAGGCTGACAGCACCTGGGAACCTCCACTTTCCAAGAAAGAGAAGAAGAAGCGCGAGAAGGAAGCCAAAGCCAGCGCGATCGCCGAAGAGGCTGGAATTGCAACACCTCTTGAGGAGCCTACTGAGCCGTGGTCCGAGGCTCGCGAACCAGAAGTAGAAGCTGCTTGGGAACCGCCTTTATCCAAGAAGGACAAGAAGAAACGTGAGAAAGAAGTTCTGAACGCTTTTGCGCTGGACACTCCGGAGCCCAATATTCCTCTCGACGAACCCACACCGCGTGACGCTGACCCCTTGGTCCAAGATGCAGAGGCCGCCTTCGAGCCACCTCTTTCGAAGAAGGAAAAGAAGAAGAGGGAGAAGGAAGCTCAAAGACTGAGCATGACTCTAGGCGACTCACCTTCCGACACACCCGCAAATGAACGCAGCGACCCGCTGCTGGAGCAGTCTAGGGAATTGGATGCCGACCCTCTCATTTTAAGCCAGGAAGTCGCTGCTGAGCCCGAATGGGAACCACCGCTCTCGAAGAAAGACAAGAAGAAGCGGGAGAAGGAGGCACAGAAGCAGAGCGAGTCCTTTGACGCCCCTGAGCCCAAGGCTGCTGTCGATGACTTCGGTGGTGTTGAGTTGGACCGTGAACCAGCCACTGATGCGCCATGGGAGCCGCCGCTTTCGAAGAAGGACAAGAAGAAACGCGACAAAGAGAGCAAGAGACAGAGCGTGTCTTTTGAAGATCCAGAGCCTAGTATTCCTGTTGACGAGTTCGTGGAACCTGAGCAGTCACGGGATGCGGACGCTGACGCCGCGTGGGAACCACCGCTTTCAAAGAAAGAGCAGAAGAAGCGCGACAAGGAGGCCAAGAGCTTTGGCTTTGGTGATGTGGCTGCCGCTGTCATGACAACTGCTGGAGTCGCTGCTATTGCCGATGCAATCTCAAAGCCTGAAGATGAAGACTACGACACTGGCAAAAACAGCAAGAAGAACAAGAAAAAGAGCTCATCGCATGACGAAAGCCTGCCGAGCAAAGAACCAAGCGACATGCCTGGGGCATGGGACGAGTCTTCATCTGACGCTGCCAAAGACTTCTCAGCAGCTGACAGGGATCTCGCTCGTGAGGATACTTCCAGTCCTTCACAAGAGCTTCCAGCGGACGACTTCGGAGGCAGTGATTCGAAGAAATCGAAGAAGAAAAAGAAGCGAGAGAGTGGCCGGTTTAATGAGCCAGCCACTGGCTCACCACTTCGATCTGAGGTCGCTTTCGACGACTACCTCGGCGAAACCGTATCCGCGAACGGTGACGCGCAGAGCACTGGATATGGACGTGGCGGACGGGGACCATCATACTATGATGATGACTACCCGAAGACTGGCAGCCCTCGTAACATGTCTCCCGACGATGCGCATTCCACTGTGTCTGCGCCAGGTCTTGAACGCCGCGCGTCAAGTAAGAGCAAATCGAAACGCCGAAGCGGTGTCTACGAGGACGCAGCGGACTTCGACGACAACCGCTCAATCTACTCGGCTGCCACGGCCGCACCAGCTCTCGAGCGCCGCACGTCAAGCAAAAGCAAACGTCGAAGCGGCGTCTACGAGGACGCAGACTTCGACGACACCCGCTCGATTCGCTCATCAGCCACGGAGCCCGCAACCTCTTCGAGCAAGAAGGAGAAGAAAGGCGGCATATTCGGGCTGTTCAGTCGCAAATCGTCCGACGGCGACAAGAGGGACCAGTCTTTTTTAGGTGATCGGGTAGAGGATCTGCCGCCTCTACCCCTTAGCCAGACTTCAGCGATCTCAGCATCCGCACAGGAAGAGCAGGACCACGGCACCCCTGCTTCTGCTGACGCAGTCGATCGGGCGGTGACCAATGACCATCTCCTGCAAGACGCCCCGAAGTCTGGGTCTGTTTACACCGAGGCGGTGCCTGGCGGTGTGAACATGGACATCTGGGGCGATCCTATGGGCGACGCCCCGGCGCAGCCTGACAACGGCGAGGACGTTTGGGGCGACGAGGAGTTCGCTGATCGACCTAGCTTGCCTCGCGAGGCCATGGTTGATCAGACTCTCGATCCCATGGCTGCGCCTGCTGAAGGAGCGACCCCGGCGCGCACTGGTGGACCGATGACCAACGTTGAAGAGGACTTTGACGACTGGTTCGGTTCCACTGATCCAACCCCCAAGGCTCCTTTGTTGATCAAGGGTAAGAAGGGAAAGAAAGCGAAGAAGGGCAAGGCTGCCCAGGCGAAATCTTCCGCACCTTCTAGCCCTGCACCTTCCAGTCCTGTAGCTGAGAGTGCCAAGGAAGACCTCGTGGCGTCTCCGGCTGACGTAGCAGTTGTGTCTGGCAGCTCTGATGCCCAGGTAACGAGAGATGTCTCTGTTGAGGAGTCACCAAAGAAGGACCCATCTGTCGCGGAGGCAGTGAGCACCGAGCCCGCGAAAGATGCCGCAGAGACCACTCAAGTCGATGCACCAGAAGCTCCGAGGGACAACACTGTGGAATCTGCATCGACAGCGCCCTTGTCCGACGCCCATGCGATGGAGCACCCGGAAGAACTCTTCCATGAACAATTTGCGAGGCGACCGAGCCTGACACCGCGACCACTTTCTTCCACTGCCGTACCGCTAAGATTCAGACCCATTCCGTCTTCGCCTTCGCACCCAAAAGAGAGATCGCTTAGCTTTGGCTCTCCTGTCGAATCTGCCCCCATCTCACCCGCGTCGGCCACTGGATCCAGCAAAAAGCCACGCCCACGTTCGTCCGAGTTCCGCGAAGTCAGACCTCTCTACCTCGTCTCTCGCAATTCAAAACTAGAGGATGTGGAAGAGCAACTGCCCGATCTTCCTGACAGCAAGCCCTCCAGCCGCGCTAGTAGCGTGCAGGGCAGCGAAGACTGGCACTCAGCTGCCGAAGACATGTCCCCTCAGCCTGACTTGTACATGTCTCCAGGTTCCGCAAGGAAGAACTTGACCATTGATCTGGACCAGGCCAATCAGTACAGGACAGAAGAGGAGATCATGGATACTGCCGATCAGACTACTCCCAAGGCGAGCGACTTCCCTCAGACTGCCTTTATTGCCCCGAAATCGCACCCTAAACAGGTCCCGCAGTTCTACACCTGGGAAGATCTTGCCAAGGACGAGGAGATGCACGAGGCTGCTGCCCGTCAGGCTGAGGGCGGTGTTGAATCTGAAACCGCACCGCCAACAGATGCGGCCCCTGCGGAAGGTCTAGGCATTGAGCAAGCTGGAGATGATTCATCCAGTGCACCTGCGCGCAAGGGCAAGAAAGACAAGCGCAAGAACAAGGGACTTGCTGCTGCAGCTCTGCTGGCTGGCGGTGCAGCCGCGGCGATGGCTATCGACTCTGTTGAGGCGGGTAGTCCGGAAGAGAGCAAGATTGAACAGCCAACTCCAGACAATCCTCAAAGCGAAGCTACCTCGACGATTGATGCTCCTACCGACGACAAGCCCAAAGAAGTACTCGACGACGCAGCGACAGTTGTGCCAGATGAAGCTGCAGAGGACTTCTTCGCCCCAGCTTCCACTAAGAAGTCCAAGAAAGCCAAGAAGAACAAGAAGGCGCAATCCACACTCGACGAACCAGACCAGCCCGCCCCCATCGAACAAGCACCACCGGCTGATGTTCCCACCGAGGGCGCCGCGGCTGAGTACTACGCCGCCACCGAAGATGCGATGGCGAAGGAAGGAGAAGCACCCACAGCAGAGCCTGTGTCGGAAACCACCGCTGTGCCTGCTGAAGCCGAGGCTACTCCTGCGGAGGATGAGTGGGCTGCTCTGTCTACTTCGAAGAAAGGCAAGAAGGCTAAGAAGGGCAAGAAGCAGAAGGCTGATGCCTTGGCCGAGCCAGAGAGTGTTCAAACCCCAAGCGCAGAAGCTGAGGTCGCGGCTCCATCAGATACTGCGATTCCTGAGCCCTCTGACAACAACGACGTCGCTAAGAGCGCTATGACTCCCGGATCCAACAAGACGACCGATGACAAGAACGTAGCATCTACCGCAGAAAAGGATGCTGTCATTATTGACAAACCATCAGGCTCCGTCGAACCCGCAGTCGAAGCAGCTCCCGAGAAGGACGCAGCTGCATCTTCATCTCGCGGATGGTTCTCCTGGCCTTTTGGCGCCAAGAAGGGCGCGGAACCTGGACTCGAAGTTGATCCGGTGACTATGCAGGCACGAGAGTTGCCAGCCGAAGCCAAAGAATCTGGCGTTGAAATCCTCAATGCCAAAGCACCTGTGGAGGACCTTGTCCAAGACAAGACTTCCGACACAGACGTTGCTAAGGACGGTGCCGCCAAAGATGAAGTAGTCGTGCCCGAGAGCCTTGCACAAGACGCAATCGCTGCCACTGAGATTCCAAAGGACGACAAACCTTCGCCTGAGACCTCCGACAACAACACTTCGGATGTTGTTGATGCCCCTCTGTCTGAGCCTGTTTCGGGCGACGCGGATGCATCCTATGTGGACAAAGACGTCACCGCGTTTCTGCACACAACGGACAAGGTAGAGGCAACTGGCGATGAGCAGATTGTCCCATCAGCCGCCGACGAACCAGTCTCGCAACCTGCTGCCGAACCAACAGAAGCGGCGGACGACTTTTGGGGAGCGCCGAGCTCGAAGAAAAAGAAGAAGGGCAAGAAGGGCAAGAAGTCAGGCTCGAGCACGCCTCTTGCAACAGAGGAACCACAAGAGCCAATCAATGTCGAAGATGCTGAAGTCCAAGACAAAGATGTTGCTGTAACACAGGAGCCAGAGGCCTCGAACAACCAAACTCCTGATGCAACCCCAAAGGACGATGCCCCGCCGGCTGAAGAAGACAGCTTCTGGGCCCCGCAGCCAAGCAAGAAGAAGAAGGGCAAGAAAGGCAAGAGTTCGGATCCCGTAATCGAGCAGAGTGCCGACGAGCCCGTTGCCGAGACACCGTCTGTCGCACTTGAACCTGCTGTCGATCAAGCTTCTGCGCAAGAAGCGCCGGCGGACTCCAACTTGCCTGACCTTATGGAAGCAACAAATCTCGATGAGCAAAAAGATAACGAAGACCTACCAGCTTCGACATCGACTAAGAAGAAGGGCAAGAAGAACAAGAAGGGTCCTGCTGCAGCGTCCGCATCTTGGGATGATCTCGTGGCCGAAGACACCCCAATTGATAAAACGCCTGAACATATCGACGAGGTAGCGCAGGTGGACCCGCAGCCTGCAGCCCAAGAGACCCCCGTCGAGACCCCTATCGAGAGCGTTGCTCCCATAGCAGAGACTCCAACCCCTTTACCAGATGTTGCAGGCCAAGAGGTGGTCGAGCCCACGCCGGAGCCTGAAGCAGAAGATGTCTGGGCGGCATTGCCTTCGAAGAAGAAGGGCAAGAAAGGAAAGAAGGCTGCCAAGGAAGCCTCGGATCCTGTGCAAGACGATCTGCCTCAAACCTCCGAAGCACCACCAGCCGAAGATGCCACAAGATCACTCGACACCGAAGTGATCGAGCCCGCACCTTCTGAACCAGTAGTGGAGGCCATCATGGAGCAAGCAGCTGATACACCCGCTGTCGGACAAGAGACCCTTGCAGCCGAACCCGAAGACTTCTGGGCCCCTGAACCTAAGGGGAAGAAGGGCAAGAAGGGCAAGAAAGCACGCCAAGATGCCGTCGATGAACCAGTTGTCCCAGCTGAGGCCAGTGCAGTTCCGCTTACAGAAGATGTTGACGCCAAACTACCCAAAGCCGAGGAATCCGAGACAGCTGCTCTTACGACCGAACGTGTGGACGACCTCACACACGAAGCACCGAAAGAGGCGAACGACGAGGATCTTTGGGGCCCGCCCGCGAAAGGCAAGAAAGCCAAGAAGGGCAAAAAGAACAAGGGCACCTCTGATGTCTTGGACACGCCCCAGCTCGAGGCAGTCGATGCTGCATCTGAGCCCCAGCCCAGTGCTGATAGCGACCAACCCACGGAGACTCCGCAAGATATTGCAGCTGTGGTTGACAACAATTCTGTACCCGGACCATCTACGCAGCCGGATGTTGTACCCGAGGATGACTGGGCCAGCCTCACGACAAGTAAGAAGGGCAAGAAAGCGAAGAAATCGAAAAAGGCTGCACTGGCCGAAGAGGCACCTGTGTCCGAGCCTTCACTCGCTGACCCACCGGCCGAAGAGCCAAAGGTGGAGACGAATCTGCCTGATGCGGCAACCACAGGCACTGAGCCAACTGTGAAACAAGATACACCCACTGCAGAACCGCTTGTGTTGCCTTCGACGAGCGAAAGCGAAGCATTGCCTGAGCCTATCACTGAACAGCCCATTGACAATGTTGTTCAGGCTGAGGCGGCCCCGATCGACGAAACTGCTGTTCCCAACAACACACTCGAAGAACCGACAACGGCCGAACCTGCTGTCGTTCAGGACGATGGAGTTGCTCCGACGCCGGAAACAGTTTCAGTCGATGACCCAAAAGACACTCTTGCTCCTGAGCCTGCATCTGACAAAGACATCGCAGCTGTTGATGTCAATGCACGTGATGCCCCAGCTGCGGAGGAGGTGGCTGACTTCGAGCCCTTGCCCACCAAGAAGAGCAAGAAGGACAAGAAGAAAACCAAGAAGTCTCAAACCGCAGACATCGAAGAGCCTTCGAACCCTGCGTCCCCGTCCGTCGATGACCAAACTGCAATCGAAGACAGTGTCAAGGCTGAAGAGCCCATTGTCAATGCGGAAAGCTCGACTCAAGAAGCTTCCCAATCAGAGGCCGCTGCCACCTCCGCTCCTGAAGAGTCCGTGACACAAATCGAGGACCCTGCCCCTGCTGAACCAGAAGAAGACTTTGGATCTTTTTCAACGAAGAAGAGTAAGAAGGACAAGAAGAAGGGCAAGAAAGGAAAAGCTACGGAGGCCGAAGACATGCCAACACCCTCTTCACCTCAGACAGGCGCCGCCGCAGACTACTTTGCAGTAGAGTCAGCTAATCCTGCGCCAGTAGTTGATGAAGCGCCCACGCTAGCCCTTGAAACCGAAGGCGCTGCAGACTACTACGCTGGCCACCCTGACAGCGACAAGCCACTCGCGACCGAGACCGACAAACCAGCCGACGGAGATGTCCCGAGCGAGCAGTCTGCTGAGCGTGAACCTGCAGACGAATTCGGTGGCTTCTCTACATCTGCAAAGAGCAAAAAGGACAAGAAGAAAGCAAAGAAGGCTGCTTCCGCCAGCTCTTGGGACATCCAAGATCCAGATGTTCCAAACGTGGAAGGCGAACAGCCGTCTACGCCTGCTGTAGAGGACATCACTCCGATCGAAGCAACGACTGCAGAAGCCGATCCCATTGAAGAGTTTGGTACCTCTTCTGCAAAGAGCAAGAAGGACAAGAAAAAGGCAAAGAAGGCCTTGGCCAGCTCATGGGACATGCCCGAGGAAAGCGCGGGTCCTGTTGTAGATGAGACTCCTCCAACTGTTGCTGCGGAAGAAGTTCAGCCTGTCGAGGCTGAGCCCGTTGACGACTTCGGCAGCTTCAAAAAGTCCAAAAAGGACAAGAAAAAGTCAAAGAAAGCGGCTGTAGACTCGTGGGATGCGACTGAAACGGACAGCGCCGTCCCCGTCGATGCTGCGACTCAGCCCGAACCTGAAAGCAATGCAGCCGACGAGCCATCACCCGATGCTTCGCGTGATATCCTAAACAGCGTAGTCTCCCCTGCGGCGGACGCTCCAACCAACGAGGGTGAGGTTACTGAAGACCCCGCTGTTGTTGGTCTCAAGACTGGAGACGAGGTACAAGCAAATGATGGTGAAGATCTCTTCCCCTCGACCAAGAAAAGCAAAAAGGACAAGAAGAAGGCAAAAAAGTCAAAGGGAACTGCTTTTGAAGATTTCCCAGAGCAGACTGACATGCCTGCTGACGTTGCAGCCGAAGTCGAGCCTGCTGTAAAGGACGAAAGCGCCACCGTCGGTGAGCCTCAGCCAGATCTGACCACATCAATTCCCCAGCCTGCAGAAGAGAACCTACCAACTCTGCCTGTCGATGCGCAGCCCACCGAGGAACTCAGCGCCGCAGCTACTGAAGTTTTGCCTGTACCTGAAGAGATCAACCCTGCAGCTCAAGAGACAACCAGCGCTGATCACCAGACGGCGGTTTCCGATGCGCCGCAGGTTGAAGAAGATATCAAGACCGACGACTTTGATGCTTTCCCGACAAAGAAGAGCAAGAAAGACAAGAAGAAAGCCAAGAAGGGCCAATCCGCGCTTTCTCCGTGGGACGAGCCAGAGCCCTCGACACCTGTCGACGAGGCATCTCGTGAGATCGGCGAGGTGGTTGACAAACCTGACGAGGGACCAAAAGCTTCCGAGGACACCGCGCCCGCTGTTGATGCGACTGAAACTCCATCTATCCTGGAAGCTCAGGACGAGCCTGCACCAGCACCCGAGACCCTCACCGTGCAAGATGATGGGGACTTCTTCAGCTCTTCCACGACGAAGAAGAGCAAAAAAGACAAGAAGAAGGCTAAGAAAGGCCAGGCAGCTTCGTGGGATGACGCAGAGATCGTGACACCGCCAGTTGAAGCGGCCGTCGAAGCTACTGAGCCTACCATCGTTGCCGACACTACATTGGAAGCCCCGACAACCGATCCGGTGCCTGAGGACACATCAATTACTGCAGAGGCTGCACCTGAACAAATGCCCGCACCGGAGCCTGCGCTTCCGCAAGAAGAAACCGACGATTTTGGCTTCTTTTCAACGAAAAAGAGCAAGAAAGACAAGAAGAAATCCAAGAAGTCCAGTCAAGCGTCGCCGTGGGACGACGAGCCAACGGCAGCTGAGCCAGCCACCGAACAGTCCTCAGACAAGCCCGATACCATCGAAACTAATGATCGCTCCTTGGCTGTCGATCAAGATCCTAAGGTGACGGAAAGTACAGTGCCTGTCGACACGTTGGAGCCACCGCCAGAATCCACCAAGACCCCGGCGGATGTTGATGGCGAAGCATTTGGGTTGTTCTCAACCAAGAAGAGCAAGAAGGACAAGAAGAAGGGCAAAAAAGCTCAAGAAGCTGATTGGACCGCCGATGAACCTACTCAGCCGGCGTCTACTGACCAAGAAGTGACAATTGCCGATCCTGGACCCGAAAAGAACTTTGTGACCCAAGAAACCGACGAGGTCACAGAGACTGTTCCAGCTGAGCC